>Ga0224722_1001212_pt1 | contig 14411 bp, 9 predicted proteins | sample Balambano_FR1_Me_FD_161646 | JGI IMG/M metagenome (GOLD analysis project Ga0224722, IMG submission 161646) | Freshwater sediment microbial communities from Lake Towuti, South Sulawesi, Indonesia - Balambano_FR1_MetaG | ecosystem: Environmental > Aquatic > Freshwater > Lake > Sediment | place... | reverse complement strand
TTGTTGAGCAGGTGTGGTCATTTTTTATATGAATTTTAGGTTTTGAAAAGCGATTTGCCAAATTTTAAAAATTTGGTAAATCCGAACGAGGTAAGATTTACTAAATCTTTGAGATTTAGCAAATCAATCTCGATACGTTACCAATTCCGTTCTTTCATGTAAGCGTCCAGTTCGGCGCGGGTCATCGGGAGTTTATCGGAGTTGGTGTTGACCCAAGCCAGAAAATCTTTCTTGATGTCGTCCGTCCATTGGCGGTCAATCTGCCCCGGCGTGTACTTGCCTTCGCGCAGGCGCTGGTGCCCGAATCGGTCGCGCAGTGCCGTAAACTCTGCATTGATGACCAGATCCGCCAGCAAATGCGGTGGAATGAAAACGATGCCGCCTTTTTTTGCCAAAATCACATCGCCCGGCAGTACCGTCGCCCGCCCGATGCGAATCGGGTTGTTGATCGAACCCAGCATCATCTGCTGAATGTAGGAAGGATCGTAGCCTTTAACCCAACCGTTAAAACCCTCGATGGCTTCCAAACCTTCGATGTCGCGCACCGAGCCGTAAAAAATCACGCCGGTTTTGGATTTGGTGTAGATGGAATTGCCCAGATTGTCCCCAATCAGCGTACCGTCCACGATTTTACCGTAGCTATCTGCCACATAGATATCACCGGTTTTCAGCATATCAATGGGCCACGAGTTGGGGCTGCCGATTCGTTTTTCTCGCTCCCCTACTTTCCGCACGATGCTATCCAAATCGGGGCGCAAGGGCATATATTGCGCGGTGACGGCTCTGCCCACCATCACTTGTTCAGGACGAATGATCATCCAGTCGCCTTCAAATTGATTTTGATAGCCTTTGTTGCGCAGGTAGCCCCAGGCTTCTTCGAGCGACACATTGCGGAGGCGTTCCAGGAGTTTATCGTCCGTTTTCGGGCGACCATCCGGCAGCCGCTCGCCTTTCCATTCGGGTGTGAGGGCGGTGATTTGTTCTTTCGTCAGGGTGATTTGCTGCGCAAAAATTGTTGAAAACAAGCAAGCCAATAGAACAGTAAAAGATAGTTTTTTAATCATAGTTAGATTTTATAAATTTTTGAAATAGGACACTGATTCTTATGATAATTATGATCCGCTATGATTTTCATTCCATCTGGCATCACTTAAAAATCATAAGAATCAGTGTTCAATTAACACTAACACATTAACACACTAACACATTCGCACTATTACTTATCCCACCACACGCGGGTATCCAGGTTGTCTGCGCCCATACGGCTGGTTGCTTCCTGCACGTTGGCACCGTTGACAGAAATTTCCGAGTTCGGATAGGTCAATCTTCGAATGAAGCTGCCTGTGATGCCTTTGCCGGGAAAAGGATTCGGCGTTAAATTTGGAAAACCGCTTCTGCGGAAGTTGGCAAACGCCTCCGGTCCGTTTAAAAACGATGCAATCCAATATTGCGTGTTGATTTGTTCCAAACCCTTTGCAGCATCATACACCACTGTTGGAGAAGCCAAATAAGTGCTAATTTCCATCTCGGTCAGCGCAGATTTTGCATCGTACAATGCCATTTGCTCCAGGTGCCGACGCACGCCCCGGTTGTAAAAATCGGCGGCGGAACCCATAATCCAGCCCCGCTGGGCAGCTTCGGCAAGGAGTAATTGCGTTTGGGCAGCCGTTACCAGAAACATCGGCGCTGATACCTTCGCCATGCGGGTACGATCTACCTGGCTATAATCATAGAAACTCGCCAAACCTGCGGCAGACGCAGCAGCAATCGCACCCGTATTGTCTTTGCCGAGCGGCATTCCCACCTGCACAGCAGGATCGGTATTGGCGCGGGCAGCGGTTTGCTCCGGACCCGACTTCGCCCCCACGTAGCGCACCGCGATAGATTTCAGACGCGGGTCATTCGTGCTTTTCAAATAATTGACAAAAGGTTCGGTCAGGTAGTAATTGTTGGCTTCCGAGCCGTTCAGCGTACCACCGATGCCGTTCTGGTAGTTTGCATCATGGCGCACCACAAAGTTGTCGGCGTTGGCTTCGATCACCCCGCCCTGAAAAGCCCGTTGGGCAATTTGCTGGGCTTGCGCGGCATCCACTTTCGTGAGGCGCATACCGGCGCGGAGCAGCAGCGAGTAGCCGAGTCGTTTCCACTGTGCTACGTTGCCGGCATAGAGTACGTCCGCCGTTTCGATGGTTTTAGCAGCGTCCAAAGCCGCCGATGCCTCGGTGAGTTCTTTGATAATATCGGTGTAAATGGCCTGCTGCGCATCGTATTTGGGTAGAAAAATCTGGGGTTCCAGATTTTCACCCGCCTCAAAATACGGCACGTCGCCGTAGGTATCCGTCAGCACCATGAAAGCGTAGGCTTTGATGATGCGTGCCATCTGGAGCAGGTTGCTGCGCGAAGGGTCATTTTGCACGGTGCGAATCACGTCCTTGGTGTTGCGCACGGTGTTACGGTAATAGCCCTGCCAGAGGGCTTGCGTCACGTCGCGGTTGTCCTGATTGAAATTGGCACCTGTTAATACTCCGGAGTTGGGTGTGACGATTTGTTGTACAATTCCGATTTCATACACCAGCGTGCTGCCGCCAAACGAGGTGCCGATGATGGCATTGTTGAGCAGAAACACCGGATTGACCGCCGTTGGTGAAATTTTATTCGTGTTCAGGTCGTCAAAGCCCTCATCGCAGGAGATGACGAACAGGAATGAAAATAAGATGAAACTATATTTTAATATTTTTTTCATTGTTTTTTTAATTTGAAATTTAGATTTACTAAATCTTTAAGATTTGGCAAATCTTTAGAAACGAACATTCAGGTTGAAACCAATGCTGCGCGTAGAAGGCAAACCCGTTGATTCCATGCCCACCAGATTATCAGAAGAAAAGCCGAAGGTTTCCGGGTCAATGTTGTCAATCCATTTTTTGAGAATCAGCACATTGTTGGCAACGAGATTCAGGCGCACACCTTTCACAAAAAAGTTGGTCGGCAACACGCCCGATAGGTCATAGCCCAGCGTGATCTGGCGCAGCTTCCAGTAGCCGCCGTCGTACACCACCGGCTCCACGAGTGCCTGCGAGCGCACCACCTCCCAGTAGGGTTGGATACCCGCTTTCACGGTGTTCACTTCGCCTTTTTCGTTCACGCCTTCGCCTACAATGCCGTTTTGGTCTCTGCCGGGCAGGGTCATTTTATGCAAACCGTGCCGCACCGCGTTGAAATTGGTACCGGATAGGATTTTGTTGCCCAATTTGAAATCAATCAGGAAAGAAAAGTTGAATTTGCCATAAGTAAACGCGTTGTTGAAACCACCCACCCACTTCGGCAGCGCACTGCCAAACGAAATTAAATTCTGCGTCCGCAACGGCAAGCCATTCGCACCAAAGATCTGCCGCCCCTGGTCATCGCGGCGGTAGCCAAAGCCGTAAATCAAGCCCATTTCCTCGCCTACCACCTGCCGTAATTCCCCGTTGAACACGTGCGTACCCACCGTGATGCGTTCGCCGGGCGTTTCGGTCGTCAGGCTCAGTACTCTGGTAATGTTGTACGAACCGTTAAACGTGAAATCCCACTGAAACCGGCTGGTTTGGATGGGGGTGAGGTTAAGCAGAAGTTCCACGCCCTGGTTTCGGCTCTTGCCACTGTTGACCAGGGTATTCGTAAAGCCGGAGGCATCCGAAATTTGCGCCGATACAATCTGGTCGGTCGTGATTTTTTCGTAAATCGCCGCGTCAATGCCCACACGATTGTTGAATAGCCGCAATTCAAAGCCCAGCTCTGTTTCCGACACGCGCATGGGGCGCAAGGAACGGTTGGGCAGCGTGTTGCCGCTGGAGAAGCCCACGGGCTGCAAACCACCGGTGGCATTGCCAAATAAATTCGCATTCACTCCATAGAACAGTACGTCCGAATACGGCGGCACGTCTGTATCGCTACCCACTTCGGCGTAGGCGGCGCGCAGTTTGGCAAAGGTCAACCAAGCGGGTCTGGAACCTAAGGCATCCGACAATACAAAACTGGCAGAAACGGAAGGGTACACAATACTGCGATTCTCTTCAGAAAGCGTGGAAAACCAGTCGTTTCTAAGTGTACCGTTCAAGTACAAAAAGCGTTTGAACGACAATTCGGCAGAGCCATAGACCGAGTTTACGCCCCTTTCCGACAAATCGTAGAATGGGTCTTTCACCCGACCGTTTTGCACGGTGTAGAGGTCGCGCACCACAAAGTCGGTCACTTGCACGCTGTTCAAATCCGAGCGGCGATACAAGCGGTTGCCACCTGCCGTGAGGTCAATGCCAAAATCACCGAATTCACGGGTTGCGGATAACAAAATGTCGGCATTGATTTCGCGGAAGCGGCGGGCTTCCTGGGTGTAAACGCCGTTGACAAAACCTGCTGGTGCCGGGCCCCGCGAGGCTTGCCCTGTCGGGAAGTTGTTGTAATCCTGGTCGCGCGACCAATAATCTTGTCCAATCCGACCTTGTACAAACAACCAGGGTAGAATGTTAAACTTCACTGCCACATTGCCAAAAACGCGGTCACGACGAATGTTTTGAAATTGCTCCGCCAGCGTCCAATACGGATTCGTGCGGTTGCGGAAGCGCGAATACACAAATTCATTGCCAACTGCATCGTATTTTTTCTGGTCTAACAGGTCGAGCGGCATCGAGTTTGCCATATTGTACAAGGCTACCGGAATCGTGTTGTCCTGCTGCCCCACGTTGGGCGGGTTTTTGTTGTACTCGTTGGAATAGTTGACATTACCGGTGAAGCTCACTTTATCGGATAAATCGTAGCTGAAACCAAAGTTGACCGTGCGTCGGTCAAAGCGGTTATTGGGTACAATGCCCAGACTGGACAAATTCGCCAACGACAAATTGAAACCACCCTTCGCACCACCGGAAGACAACGAGAGCGTATTGGTCACATTCTGCCCGTTTCTAAAAAACTTATCCACAAAATCGCGCTGTGGCTCGTACGGCACCGTCACGCCGTCAAACAGCACCTGCGTCATGCCCGGCTGAAACCGCTCGCCGAACGACCACTGCCCGGAGGTCGGGTTGGCAGTCGTGGGGCGCACGCCGTTTTCGCCTTGTCCGTATTCGTACTGGTAGTCGGTGAAGTCGAGGGGTTGTTCGTTGGTGTAATTCACGTTGTACGTTACGCCGATGCCCTGCGAAGTGCCGCGGGTTTTGGTGGTAATCATAATCACCCCGTCTTTGGCGCGTGAGCCGTACAAAGCCGCTGCCGCCGCGCCTTTCAGCACGGTCATGCTTTCGATGTCATCGGGGTTGATACTCGACAGACCGTCGCCGCCGTCCGAAGTGTTGCCGCCGCCGCGCACCCCGATGGAGTTGTCGGAAGCGGCATTACCGGGATTCGTACCAAAATTGGTATTGTCAATGGGTACGCCATTCACCACAATCAACGGGTTGTTCTGACCCGAAATAGAAGACTGCCCGCGAATACGAATTTTGGAGGTACCCGCCGGACCCGTGCCCAAACCGGAGATGTTCACCCCTGCGATTTTGCCTTGCAGGGCGTTGATAAAGTTGGGGGTACGGTTGATGGCGACTGCATCGGCGTTGACGTTGGTGGTGGCGTAGCCCAGTTTTTTCGATTCTTTGCGAATACCCAGTGCCGTCACCACAACCTCATCAAGGGTTTGTTCGTCTTCACCCAGTTCAATGGCGAGGGTGCTGCGATTGCTTACTGGTACCTCCTGCGTTGTGTAGCCGATGTAGCTCAGTACCAGTGTATCGCGCGCTGAGGCGGTGAGGGTAAAATTGCCGTCGGCATCGGTCACTGTACCGGAATTAGTACCTTTTATCATCACATTTACCCCTGCCAGACCCGTACCGTCTTTGGCAGATGTGACCATACCGGTTATCTGTTGTGCCTGAGCCATAAAACAGCCCAGTGCAATGACCAGCGTCAAGACTGGTTTGGCTAGTTTCATAATATGAGTTTTAGGTGTTAAAATTGGTAAAATAAAAAGAAGTTAGAATATAATTTTGACAATGATAAAAATAAAGGTTTAATTTTTCTATTTCTCTTTCAACAAAAATATTCGCAAAATTTCTGTACTGCACTGTTCTGGTCAGTACCGACAACAAATTTCAATCAGTGCTTGTACTGTTGATAGTTGATTTTTACAACCGAACTTTGTTAGAATAGCCAAATAAAACCCAAATTATGCCATCTTCTTTTATTATAGATGCCGTGCGCACCCCGATTGGAAAGTTGGGCGGCTCGCTCGCGCCCGTGCGTACGGACGATCTGGCGGCTTTCGTTTTACAAAAACTGGTAGAACGTTATCCGAATATCCCAACGGATGCCTATGATGAGGTCATACTGGGCTGCGCCAATCAAGCCGGTGAAGATAATCGCAACGTGGCGCGCATGGCACTGCTGCTGGCGGGCTTGCCGCAAACCCTACCCGGCGAAACGATTAACCGGCTGTGCGCTTCCGGGATGTCGGCGGTCATTCACGCACACCGGGCGATTCAGGCAGGCGATGGTGAACTGTTTCTGGCAGGCGGGGTAGAACATATGACGCGCGGTCCCTGGGTGATGTCTAAGTCGAGTAAACCTTTTGGCAATGACGTGCAATTGTATGATTCGAGTTTCGGCTGGCGATTTGTAAACCCGAAAATGCGGGAGTTATACGGCGTGGATACGATGGGCGAAACGGCGGAGAATCTGGCGGATTTGTACCACATCAGTCGCGAAGATCAGGACAAATTCGCCTGCCATTCTCAACAAAAAGCGGCGCAGGCACAACAAACCGGTCGTTTTACAAAAGAGATTGTCCGTATTCCGATTCCACAGGCGAAAGGCGAACCTGTTTTTTTTGAATACGATGAATTTGCCAAGCCCAACACTTCGCCGGAAGCACTAGCCGGTTTGAAACCCGCTTTTCACAAAGACGGTACCGTCACGGCGGGCAATTCCTCCGGTTTGAACGACGGCGCAGCAGCCATGCTCGTAGCTTCTGACAAAGCAGTTGAACGATACGATTTAAAACCGCTGGCAAAAATGCTCACCTCGGCGGTGGTGGGTGTAGCGCCGCGCATCATGGGCATCGGTCCGGTATATGCCGCGCGTAAAGCCTTGCAGAAAGCAGGTTTGACCCTCGAACAGATGGACATAATCGAAATCAACGAAGCCTTCGCCGCGCAGGTCCTCGCTTGCACACGGGAACTCGGCATTGCTGATGGCGATACACGCCTTAATCCCAACGGCGGTGCCATTGCGCTGGGGCATCCGCTAGGCATGAGCGGTACGCGCATTTTGCACACGGCAGCACTGGAATTGCAACAAACCGAAAAAAGATATGCGCTGGTGACAATGTGTGTGGGCGTGGGACAGGGGTATGCGGTGGTGCTGGAGTTGGTTTGAAAGAAGTGACTTTTTTAAAATTGTGTTATGGTGTTATAGTATTAATGTGCGATGCGTGGCAGTGTGCCGCCAAACTTTTTGTGTTTGAACAAAACCTTAAACCTTTTTAACACTCTTGCACCATAACACCGGTGCCTTACCTGATCGTCGAAAGCAACATCCCCAGTTCGGGTTTGATTACGATCACTTGTTGGCGTTTTTCTCTGCCTTGTTGTATGGTGAGCAGGTACTTTCCATTCGGCAAATCCTTTAAATTCAGGCGTTTGTGATAGCCGTTGTGTTTTTTCACATTTTCCTGAAAATAGATCACGGTTCCGTCGAGGCTTTGGATGGTCACGGTAGTGCGTTGTTGTTGCAGGTTGGTCAGGGTCAGGTCAATCGTTTTTTCGGCTACGCGCGTTACGGTCAGTTGTACTTCGCTGGTTGGATTCGGGCAGGCAGCTACCGCCGGGGCAGCCGCGCACAGGAGCAGGCAGAATGCCAGCATTGCAGACATAAACTTCATAATCAGTCGGGTTTTTTATTTAAAAAATGATTTCTTTTTACAAAGATGCGGGCGTTTTGAAAAAGTTGCAATTTTGGTGGATGAAGGAGTCGTTTTTTTAGATGAATAATACCTATCTCCCCATCCCCGATTAAAACCGATGTCCCAGCGTCACAAAAAATCTTAATCCCTCCTCCAGCGGCACTTCTGAGTAAAACGGCAGCGATAGGGTAGCCCGCACCGGACCCAAAAACGAGTGATAGCCCAACGACACACTCCCGCCCAGCAAAGCCTGCGGTCGGTCGGTTGAGCGTTCATTGCGCAAGGCTTTCGGTCGCTGGAAAAAGCCGCCGTTTGTATTAAAACTCAACAACCAATTCCGTTTTAAAAAATGCTGGTAGCCTACGTCCAAACCGGCGGCAAACTGCGCGGTGAGTTCGTTGGCATCCAAGCCGTGAAAAGGCAGGGCGCGGCAATTGAGGATTTCCGGCGAGCCGACGAGGAAGAAATCGCCGAAGGTATTGTTCGGATTCAAAACGATTCCCAAAAACGGATTGACCTGCACGGAAGCCCAGCGGTGCAACCGGATCAAGTTGCGATTGTAAAACGTCAGTTTTGTATAAGGTTCAAACGCGAAAACGGATTCGGGGGGTTCGGTTGCCATGAAATTCTCTACCTCAAAATGATTACTGCGCAAATTCTTGATTTCAAGATGGAGTTGCGAGCCTTTCGTCGGAAAAATATTGCGATCCAGGATATGGAGTTGCCAAAAAGCGTAGAGGTTCCAATTCTGGTACAAAAGCCGGTCAAATGGAATTTCCGTTCCCGTCAGGGGTTTGAACACCAGCGATTCGCGTTGTAAGCCCAATCCGATCAACACATTGCGATTTAATCTTTTTTGCAAACCGATTTCCAACAGGGCATTCGTCAGGCGGTAATTGTCCTGCCGTCCGGGCATACTTTGCACCGGCACCTGGTCGCGATTGAGTTGCCAATTGGCAAACAGCGCGGTGGTTTGGGTCGGATTGATATATTTCAAATAGGAAAAATGCAGCCGGTAATTCTCTGCCAGCTTGCCCGTAGCCAGAAAACGCGAGGCGGGAAAGAGTAAATTTCGGTAAGAATAGTTCAATAACAATGCGGCTTCGGAGTACGAATCGTAGTTGAGAGCGGCTTTGAGCAGCACGGGCGATTTTTCCTGACAAAGAATGACAAGCGTGTTTTTGCCGTCGGTTTGGCGCAGCCGGTAATCCACTTTTTCGTAGCGATTGGTGCCGTACAGTTTGTTGATGGCTTTGTCGAGTTCCTGCGGGGTGACGTAGGTTTTGGGTTGCAACCCAAATTCGCCCACGATTTCGGTTTTAGAAAACTGCCGGTTGCCCTCCACTTCGATGTAATCAATCCACACAGTGTGAACGGGTTGTAAAGATTGAATGACCGGTGGCGGGGCGAGTTGGTTGAGCGAATCTGCGAGGTTTTTTAAAACGGCAAACTGCGCCCGCGCAGCTTGTTCACCCTGGGTATAAATCGCTTCGGCTTTTTTAAAATCCTGCGCGGCGTAATCCGTCAGGTCGGGTTCGATGTAAATATTTACCAACGGCATTTGCGCATCTGCATCCTGAATGCTCAGGAGAAAAACCGACTGGGCAACGATGCCTGTCAAGCTACTCAATTTCGCCTCGTCTGCCCGGCGCGCGCCGGTGTAAACCCCGATGATAATGTCGGCTCCCATCTGCTTGGCTTCCAGTACCGGAAAATTGTGTACCAGCCCTCCGTCCACCAGCAAAAAACTATCGCGCTGAATAGGGGTGAACACCGTGGGAATTGCCATACTCGCCCGCATGGCATCCTGCAAATAGCCGCGATTCAGCGGGATGGAAGTGCCGCGAATGATGTCTGCCCCCACGCAGGAAAAAGGAATGGGAAGCCGGTTGAAGTCATCAATATGGGAGGCGGGCAGGGTGAGGCGATTGAGCAGGGAGGCGATTTGCTGCCCGTGAATCAAGCCGCCGGGCATTTTGAGTTTCCATTTTTCCAACGGCAATTCGAGGAGTTGATTTTCAAAAAAAGGTTTTTCTTCAAACACCACCTCGTCCAGTGGTATTTTGTCACTCAGCACCTTATCCCAATCCTGCATCCGCATCATTTTTGTCAGCGTATCTGCCGGGTAGCCCATCGCATACAAGCCGCCGATGATGCTGCCCATGCTGGTGCCGGTGATGAGGTCGGGTACAATACCTGCTTCTTCCAGTACCTGGAGTACGCCCACGTGTGCGATGCCTTTGGCTGCGCCGCCGCTGAGTACAAGCCCTACCTTTGGGCGGCGGGGGTGTTGGAGGGTATCTTGCGCCATGCTCCAGGTAGAAAAGTTCCAAAACAGGACAAAAAAGCCCAGGTAGATTACGTTTTTCATCGTCGGTGATTGAGGTTATAACCGTATGCAGTGTGCAGTTGGCAGTGTGCAGTTGACTGGATGCGTCTGGTTTTGAAAACCTGACACGTCTGGTTGATAGCTACTCCGCTAACAACAGATGCCAATTTCTTACCGTATCCGCATTTGATTTCTGATAAGATTACTTGGAGAGGGTGTAATAAGCAGGCAGTTTTAAGTGGGAGTGGGCAGTCAGGCAAAATGTTGACAATCATTATGCCAAATAAGATTATCATTTGATTCTACTAATCAATATGTTAAAGCACTACAAACTGTCAACTGCTTACTGCAAACTTCCTTTGCGTTGTTCGTAGTTTTGAATAAACTCCTGCACGAGTTCATCCATGATGTCCTTCAAATAAGTACGCTCCAATTTGGCAATTGTTTTGAGCTTTTCTAATTTTTTCGGATCAAATAACAAAGTAACCCGACGAGTGTTGGTGTCTGCATCTGTAACGATGACGGGTTCGACGGTGCTGCGAATAAGCAAATCCAAGCCGCTGTCGGGGCGACGCGCCAAGCGTTTTTTTGCCGCATGGGCTTCGTCGTTTAGAATACTGCCGTTGGTATGGGCTTCAAACGATTCTTCAAAAGCCTCTTTCAAAAAACTTTCCAGATCGGCAGCAAAACCCTTTCCACCCGAAGACCGCCCGCCGGGGGTTCGTTTTTTATCGCCCACACTCGTGGCGGAGAGCAACACGGATTCTTCCGACAGGATGCCCGCATCATCGTCGCTAAACAAATAACCAATGCCGTCCGTGAATTTCTTTCTGCTCAAAATAAAATTATGAAATTGAGAAATTAAGGAAATTTTTCCAATGCGCTCTTCGTCACTTGGTCTCTCCGTCACTCCTCCGCTCGTGCGGCGCTGCCAAACTCACTTTGCACCGACACAAAGCCGCCTTCAAATCGCTCTAACATTTCTCTACATAAGTTCAAATAATCCTCTGCACCACTGCTGTTGGGGCTGTAATCAAAAATATCCTTGCGCTGCGAGGGGGCTTCTGCAAGGGCTACATTGTCGCGAATCATCGTAGTGAACACCAGATCGCCGAAATATTTTTTAATCGTGTCCACCACGTCGCGGTTCAGCACCTTGCGGTGGTCGTACATCGTGGGTACTACCCCACCGATTTCGAGTTTTTTATTCAAGCGCAGTCGCACTTTTTGAATGACCTGTTTTATTTTTGCCAGACCCTGCAAGGCAAGAAACTCCGTTTGTAAAGGAATGACCACGTAATCACTGCTCGTCAGGGCATTCAAAGTCAACAAACCCAGCGAGGGCGGGCAGTCAATGATAATAAAATCGTATTCTTCTCGCATGGGTTCAAACAACTCCCGCAAGATGTACTCGCGCCCGGCTTCGTTGATGAGTTCCATTTCCGCACCCGACAGGTCGAGCGTGGAGGTGATCACGTCCATATTTTGTTTGGCAAATACGGGTTTCAACTCCGATTCGCCGCGAATGGCTTCGTAAATCGTGGCATTTTGGCGCGGAATGCCCAGCGAAAGGGTCAGATTCGCTTGCGGATCCAAATCTACAAGCAGCACCCGCTTACCCAATTCTACCATGCCCGCACCGATATTGATCGCGCTGGTGGTTTTGCCCACGCCGCCTTTATGATTCAATAAAGAAACAACCAATCCCATTTTTTAAAAAATGTAAAATGTAAAACGCGAAATTTAAAATCCCGCCCCAAAGGGATAACTATGCCATAAAAGTGCTGTCGCTCTGTCTCAATACCGCTGTTTTTCTATCATTACGCACCTTCCAGCAAAATAGCAGCTTTTTTCTGGTAATTGCAAGTTATTTGAAAATAAAAGAGATGCTGGATACCAGCCTTGCGCGTGCAAGAATGTTTTAACTGATCTGGTACAGCGCATAAAAATCAGGCGGGTCACTTGGTCCCCCAGTCACTCCGTCACCCTATTGCTTTACTCGGGATTAATTCCTGCTGCGCTATTGCGGGAGCAGCCTGTTTTGGAAAGCGAATCGTAAAGGTGGTACCCTTGCCTTCCTCGGAGCGTTTGACAAAAATTTTGCCGCTGTGGTATTCTTCGATGATGCGTTTGGCGAGCGAAAGTCCTAAGCCCCAGCCGCGTTTTTTGGTGGTGTAGCCGGGTTGGAACACGGTTTTAAATTTACCGTTCGGAATGCCCTTGCCTGTATCGCTGATGTCAATGGACACCGAGTCGCCGTCTTCATGCACCTCGGCGCGGATGCTGCCTTTACCGTCCATCGCGTCAATGGCATTGCGGAGCAGGTTTTCGACCACCCAGTCAAACAGGTGCGGATTGAGATTGACAAAAGCCGGGGGGTGTGTCGGTTCCGGGAAGTAAAATGCCACCTTGCGCGGGGCGCGGGTTTGCATATAGGCGCGGCATTGTTCGAGTTCCTGGTAAATATTGACGGGTTCTAAGACGGGTGTGGAGCCGATTTTGGAGAAGCGGTCGGCAACCAGCTCCAGGCGGTACACGTCCTGACGGAGTTCTTCCAGCACCTCATGGGCTTCATTGCCCGCTTCGAGGATGACTTTCAAATGTTCAATCCAGCCGATAATGGCGGAGATGGGCGTACCCAACTGGTGCGCGGTTTCCTTTGCCATGCCCACCCACACCCGGTTTTGCTCGGCGCGGCGGGCAGAACTGAAGCTGATGTAGCCAAAACTGATGAAAGCGGCAATTAAAATGAGTTGTATGAGGGGAAAAAACCGCAATTGCTGCAATACGCGAGATTCTTTGTAGTAAACAAATGTACCGGCAAAATTTGGAATAGGACGAAAGCCATCCTTTTTTAACTTATCTACTTCATTTTTAACATAATTCAGGTTATCATTTCCAAAGTTGATCGCATAATCAACACCGCCTTTATCATTCACAATCGCTACCGGAATGGTGGTGTTGCTACTGACAATGGCTTGCTGCAAGGTTACATCTTCGTCCATTGCTCGATTGGTATCCGCTAATTGTTGGAGTGCCAATACAAAATTTTCCACCTTCGTGCGCTCACTCTGCGCCAGCATCTTCGACAAATACCGCGTATAAACCAGCGAAACCACCAAAATCAGCACACCGCCGGCGGCGAGATAAATCTTCCACCTTGATTTTTTTGAAAAAAGATCCATTTTCAAGTTTAATTCCTACGGGCTATAACGCTTTTTTAACAGATTTAGCATTTGTAGCTGCAAGAATCCAGCCACAAGCAACAAGTTTTTCCCTGTTGTCCCTCTACCTTCTTTCCTCTACCCTCTCCTTCAAAAAAGCCTGCACCCGTCGCACGGCATTATACCGAACATTTAAATAAAACAAATTATAATCCCCGGCGTGGTAATTGGGATTCCACCACAGGAAGCTGCCCGGAAATTTGGGTTTGTTGAGCCACAAAAAGCCGTCGTGAATCTGCGCATCCGCCACTTGCGGCACAATGGTGTTGTAACGCAGCAGCACGCCGCCAGTGTTTTCGGTTTTTGCCACGTAAGTGGTGTCGGAAGTCCAGGTCAGCGGATTGGTAACGATCACATTTCCGCCGGGTTTGTGCCATTCCGGGTAACGCCCTTTGCGATACGCCCGCCAACTCACCACACAGCCGGTCTGATCTGCTGAATCACAGGGTTTTATATTGGTAAAATAATCGGCTTCCACGGCAATGCCCACCAGATACGCTGCCACCAATTGGTTTTGCAAAGGCTTGCCGTCAAAAAATTCGCGCAGCAGCCGTTTGGCGTGCGTAGTGCCCTGGCTGTGCGAGGCTATAATAATGGGACGATTTTTATTATAATGTTGTAAATAATGTTCAAAAGCGCGTTTTACATCGCTGTATGCCAGTTCAAACACTTCCTGTTGGAACTGCTTGTCATCCAAGTAATAAGCACTCAGATGTGCCTGCCGGTAGCGTGGCGCATAGATGCGACCGGCGGCGTTGAACAAACTGGCTTGGTATAGGATTGGGTAATTATCGGTGGTTTTGTTCAAATTCAGGTCAGACGTAGAAGCGTTCCAGGGATGATTTTTCCTGCGCTTGGCGGTGTAGGTAGTGGGGTGCAGGAAAAACACATCGGCGGGGGCAGTGGCTTGTTGGTCGCGCATAGTGTCCTTCGG
>Ga0224722_1001211_pt1 | contig 14429 bp, 12 predicted proteins | sample Balambano_FR1_Me_FD_161646 | JGI IMG/M metagenome (GOLD analysis project Ga0224722, IMG submission 161646) | Freshwater sediment microbial communities from Lake Towuti, South Sulawesi, Indonesia - Balambano_FR1_MetaG | ecosystem: Environmental > Aquatic > Freshwater > Lake > Sediment | place... | reverse complement strand
GTGTTGATCTGAGCGGGCCAGGCCTGCGTCGTGTACAGGAAAATAGTGACAGATGGACCGGTCGCGGTTGCCGAGACAGTCATGGTGTCCCAGCGGTCATGGGGCTGCGCGTTGTTCGACCACACAATATCGCTGTCATTCGGGTTCGTGCCGCCGTTCGGATCAATGCCGACGCGCGTGAATGATCCGCTTTCCACGGCTGAACCGCACGTGGGGGTGTTCGGTGCCGGGTTGCATGTCTTGACCTGGGCAACGGCGCTGGCCGTCACCGGCGAGCCTTCCGGAACAGGAACCTGCTGGTACAGGGCAGCGGTGAAGGTCGCATAGCCCTTGTTGAAGTTCATCGAACGGCTGCCTTCGTAGGGGTTCGGGTCTGGCCCGTTGTGCGGGAAGGCGACCGGCTGAAGATTCATCCACGATTCCGTGCGCGGGCTTTCGGCGTACCATACGCCCCACGCCTCAGGAATATTGAAATCTGCGCGGCCCCGATTCGTGTAGGTGCCTTCAAACCCGGGGTCATTGAGCAGGTTGCCCTGCGCCAGCGTTGGCAGCACGGCGGTCAGCACCACCAGCGCGGCCGCTGCAACGATGAGCATTTTTCTTGTCATCACACTCGCTCGCATAGTCATTGGTCAACACGCGCGGCATTGTATAACACGCCTCAACTCCGGATCAATTGCATAGGGAAAGCGTGTTCCCTCCGTATTGGAACGCCGGTCACGGTTCGCTGACGTTGGAAAGCGTCTCGCCGCCATCAACAGCCAGCGTCGCACCGGTGATGTAATCGTTGGTGGCCATGAACAGGCAGGCGCGCACCGCGTCGTTCGTATCCCCGCTTCGGCCGAGAGGCAGCCGTGCCTCGACGCGCTTCCACGCCTCGTCTGACATGTTCTCTGTCCGCAGGATTGGCCCGAAGACGAGACAGTTGCAGCGGATCCCGTATCCCGCCAGCGCTTTGGCTGTCACCTCTGTCAGCATGATCAGCCCTGCCTTGCTGACGCTGTGCTGGGGTCGGTGTGGCCACGGGCGGACGCCCGCTGTATCGCCGATATTGATGATGCAGCCCGCCGTGCCTGTGTCGCGCATCAGCCGGCCAGCGAACTGCGACCAGTAGAACGGCGCATTCAGGTTGACATCGACTGCCATCTTCCAGCTTTCCGGCGTCACGTCCAGAAAGCTTCCCTGCTCAAAGTTGCTGGCGCTGTTGACCAGCACATCAAGGCGACCGTAAATCTGCCGCACCTGCTCAAAGCAGGCCGCGATGGCATCGTACTGACGCAGGTCGGCTTTCACCACATGCGCTTCGACGCCAAGCGCGCGGATGTCGCTGGCTGTCTGTGCGGCAGCGTCATCTGAACTGCCGTGATGCAGGATGATGTGTGCGCCCTGTGCGGCAAAACCGAGCGCGATCGCCCGGCCAACGCGCCGCGCTCCGCCGGTGACAAGTACAATCCGGTCTTTCAGTGAAACTTCCATTGCAGACAGCCTGCCTTCAGAACGGCGGATGCTGGCAGTATACCGTGAGCATGTGGGAAATAACTCTCATTCGGAAGCGTGCTGCACCGGTAAAGGGTGCGCGATATACTCAACCTGCGTTACCATGTGCGCGCTGGGTCTGCGCGTGCGGCTGGCATGCGGTGGCTGGCGCACACAACAGGGGAGGGTTTACGCATGGCCAAACGATGGATTGCTGTCCTGATTGCAGTGCTCGCGCTCGGCGTGGCAGCTGTCAGCGTGCCGCTGGTTTCCGCCCGCCCGGCACAGGAATTCGGCGTTGGCTGGACGGTTCAGTATTTCAACAATGTCAACCTGCAGGGAAACCCTGTCGCGGTGGAAACGCTTTCCGGCGGCATCAACTTCAACTGGGGATCAAATCCGCCGAACCCGAACGTGCCAAGCCAGAACTGGTCGGCGCGTTATTCCAGTTCACAGAACTTCCTGGCCGGCACGTATCAGTTCGTCGTGTCTTCGGACGATGGCGTGCGCGTCCTGATCGACGGCATCGTCGTGCTCGACCGCTTCATCGGTCGGCCGCTCACGACCGATACGTTCAACATCACCCTGACGCAGGGCGTGCATACGCTGGTCGTCGAGTATTTCCAGGGCATCGATCAGGCCGCGCTCCAGTTCCAGTGGTTCCAGGTCGGCGGCATTGTCACCACGCCGACGCCCTTTGGCGGCCCGACGGCGACGCTTGGCCCGGCGCCGACCAATACACGGATTCCTCCGACGCCTCTGCCTGAAATTCCGCCCGGTTCGCTGACTGCGACGGTCGTACGCGCTTCGGTGCTGCTGGCGCGCAGTGGTCCCTTCATCGGCTCGCCCGTCGTCACGCGGCTGCTGCGCGGGCAGACGTATCAGGTGATTGGCCGCGACGCCGATGCCCGCTGGTTCCTGCTGCAGCTCAGCGGCTTCCAGGGCTGGGCATGGGGCTATTACCTGTTCATCAATGGCAACGAATTCAATGCGCCCATCGTCGGGCCGTTTACCACCGCGGGCGACCCGGCTGCCATGTCGGGCATCGTCGTACAGAGCAACGACGGCCTAAGACTGCGCGCTGCACCCACGACCGCTTCGCAGCAGATCGGCCGCATTCCGTGGGGGTATCTGCTTCCAGTGCTGGGGCGCACGGCCGATGGTCTGTGGTACCAGACGCAGTATCTCGGCACGATCGGCTGGATCGCATCCGGCTTCGTCGACGTGATCCAGGGCGACCCGAACAGTGCACCGGTAACGGGCTGACGGAACGGTAAAATCTGATCTGGTGCGGGGCTGATCTCAGACTTGGGAGCAGCCCCGTTTTGTTGCTCACTTAGCCGGTGACCTGATACCACCACACGCCCTCACGCAGTTCCCGCGTCAGCACATTCTGCGCTCGCAGAAACTCAAGGTGTGCCAGCGTTTCGGCCGTGGCAAAACGAAGCTCGTGAACGGTCAGCCGCTCGAACTCAAAGATGTGTGCCGCCACCTCAAAGACCGTTGCGCCTGTGCTGGCAACGTGCTCCATCCGCTCCAGCCGCAGGGCATGGTGCGCCTGAAGCTCGTCGATGCGCCCCGCCCAGTCGGTGATGATGCGCCGGTGGCCCGACAGCGCCATGCGTACAGCCATGTCGCGCACGGCGCTTAGGGAAGCCAGATAGCGCTCCAGCGGAGCTCCGTCGCCATCAGGCCACTGTCCGATGTTCGGGGTGATCGGGTTCAGCACGTGATCGGCCGAAAGCATTAGCTGGTCGTCCGGATCGTAGAGCATGATCTGGCCGTCGCAGTGGCCGGGGGCAGCGATGATTTCGAACTGTCGGCCACCCATTTCTATCGACGGCCTGTCAAAGGTATGCAGGTGATCAGGCGCGGGCAGCGTGAGTCGAGCGGTGGCTTCGCCCGCTTCGGCGATCGCATCGGCGATTGCTTCCGGCACGCCATTCGCACGCATGAAGTCGGCCATCACCTCGCCGCGGCCAGCCCGCTCAATCCAGGTTCCGATCGCCTGTTGGCGGTCACGTTCCGACATGACCACGGGCGCGCCCGTCTGAATGTGAAGCCAGCCAGCCATGCCGAAGTGATCCGGGTGCATGTGGGTGACGAGCAGTTTTTTGATGTCGCGCGGCTGTATGCCCAGTTCTGCCCATGCGCTCTGCCACGTGCGCTCGCCATCCTCCGTATGCAGACCGGTATCGACGATTGTCCAGCCGTCATCGCCGTACAGCAGATAGCAGTACACATGGTTAAGCAGGTAGGGCAGTGGAATGCGAACCTGCCAGATCGACTCGGCGACGGGCGCGACAGCGTCAGACACGGAACCCAATGCCTCTGGTTGTGCTTTTCACGGGACGACCCAGACCCCAAGTTCACCTGTTCCCGCTTCGCCGATGCTGATCGTGACCATCAGCGTCCCGTCTGCGCTGAAGCGAACATCCTGGAACGGCTCAATCGTGGTGATGAGCGCGTCTGTCTCGATGTTGTAGATCAGTACCCCGGCAGGGGAATTGATGAGGGCGACATCACGCTGCGGGCCGAAGCGTATGCCTGTGACAGCGACAGTTTCCTCGGGTAGTTCCCAGCGGGTCACGCGCTGCCCATTGCTCACATCCCACCAGTAGACACCGCCATCTGCACAACTCGGCATACATCCCGCGCCGAGCAGAAAGTTGCCGCTGGGGCTAAAGGCGAATGATGCCGGTTCTGGCCCATCGAGTGGAAAGGGGACGATCCATTCGGCAAGCATGGATTCGCTTTCCGCATCCACAGTCTGCGCGATGCCGCTGCCAAACTCGTCACCGTTGAGCGAGAGCAGGGCGATGCGCGCCCCGTCGGGGCTGAGGAGCACGCCGCCATTGGAGATGCGGTCGAGCGACGGCAGGATGTTTTGCCGGACGATCGCGCCCGTTCGAATGTCGACCTGAGTAAGCACGTTGTTCTCACCGGAGTCAAGCCAGGCGACGCGCGTGTTATCTGCGACGACGTAAGGGTACCCGGAGAGAAAATTTGCGATATTCAGAATATATGCAACTTCGTCTTCGCCGCTGCTCAGTGACCATTGGTGGACTGGAATTTCAGACCTGTTGTCCGGCCGATAATCGATCCAGACCAGCGTATCCTCATCGAGAAATGTGAGCGGCCAGGATGCGTTTGCGGCTGCCGGCAGCTCGTGAGCGGGCACGCCTGTTTCAAGATCAACAGCGAGCAGCCGGTACGGACGCTCCTGATCATACGTGCACTGAACAGCGGCAAAACGATTGTTCGGGCTAATCGCCAATATATTCGCCATCCGCCCGATTTCGCTGTCAGTTTCGGGACACGAAATACGCCGCAGGAGGCTCAGTTGGCTGATGTTTGTGACAGCAATGACAGTGGAGGTCGGCTGGTATGGCGGAATAGTCGCTGTTACGTCTGCGTTTGCTTCGACCGGTTCATCTTCCACGGGCACCAGAAACGCCTGCCCATCCACGCCGTCAACCGTCCAGCCAGTCAGCCCCTGATAGGCGACCTGCCACCAGACGAAGCCATCCGCGCACACGGGTCCATAGAGCACAGTGAAGCGTTCTCCGCCCGGAATAACGCCGATGCGTTCTGCCTCGGCACTGGCGTCTGCGCGAACGTTGTTTGCGTCTCCCGGCGTCACCGCGCCCTGTTCGCCGAGTACCAGCGGAACCGGCGTCAGTCCTTCGCAGGCGTCCTGAGCCAGAACGATGGAATGTCCTACAGTCAGCAGCAGCATGATGACAGGCAGCGTTCGCAGCATGATTTCACCAGGTCTATGGGCAACCCGGCCAGTATAGCCAAGCTAACCAGTCGCCAAAAGGGTCACGAAGGTTCATAAAAGACAAATCTGTGATAAGATGTCACGGATTGTCGTTCATCTTGCATGTATGTGTATGGGTGAGTACGAGTTTTGAACAAAACGCCATCACCCAACGCACTACCTGATAACGACACTGCGAACGATCTGGGGAGGGAAGACGCCGTGTTCAATATCTATACCGAAAGTGCCGTCGTGGAACAGCGGAAGCAGGAACTCATGAAGGAAGCGCAGCGCCTCCGCCTGCTGAAGAATGCAGAAGATGACCAGGCACAAATGCCCAACCGCTGGCAGCGGCTGATCCAGGATGTGTTTGGGTCGCGGCAGGCCAGCACCGATGACGACGCCGGCCCAACGGATGTTTAGTGCCGCAGACGTTTACCAGCCCCGACTCAGCTTGATGAGCGCATACGCTTCGCTGATGACGCGAAACTGACTTTCAGCCTCGTCCTTGGGCAGCGTGCTGACATCCGGATGCAGCGCGCGCGCCAGTTTTCGGAATGCCGCTTTCACATCATCGTCCGATGCACCCGGTTTCAGACCGAGGTGGATGTAACTGCGATCCAGCCGCGTCGCCGCTGCTGGCTGACGAGGAGGAGCCTGCTGTGGCGCTTCCTCGTCAACCCGCTTGTTACCAAACGAGTCGCGGCTCCATGCAACGTGTTCAGTGGAGCTCCTCTGCTGGCGGCGCACCGTGTCACGCTCGCTGGCATAGCTGCTCTGCTTCCAGAAGGCTTCTGATCCAAAATTGGCTACCAGATAGTCCCCCCTGATGCCGTGTGGATGACGTACCCACACGCGGTATGAGGGCAGGCTGATGACCGGCACGTCGGGGCCGGCCCAAAGCTCGCGTTCATCACCCCGACCAAATGAGCGCAGATGGACCTGGCCGATCTGCGGTTGTTCGTCACGCAGCCGGTAGGTGTAGATCTTGTCCTTGTACAGGGCATGCAGCGCGGAAACGACTTCGTGCGGCACAAACTTCGCGCCATCGGTCGGCAGCAGCGCCGCATCGATGATATACAGCGTGCCAATGCCGATGCGTGTGTTGTCCTGAATCTGGCGTTTGAGCGCCCTGGTTTTGGGCAGGTGATCCAGCAGATGGACGTGGATGAACGAACCCCCCCACGTGACCGCGACGATATCGGCTTCGCCGTTCAGTGAGCAGCCGCGCACACTCTCGACGCCGCTGATCTGCCGCGCCAGCCAAACCCGAATCTGTTCTCTGAGGGGACGGGTTTCTGTATCCATAGCGCGCCGCATTATACGGCAGAGGCTCCGGGGCGAGTAGGGTTTCGCCTCAGGTTCTCACGCTTTTCTCTAAGCTGGCGATGACGTCGCGAATATCGTCGACCCGGCCGTCCGCGGGTTTCTGGTCAAGATAGGCGTACAGATCGTCGAGTGCAGCGGCAGTGTCGGACGGCCGCCCGCTGACTGCCAGCGCCAGACCGCGATTCAGACGGGCTTCGGCCAGGGCAGGGTTGATCTCCAGCGCGCGCGTGTAATCGCGGATGGCTGCGTCGAAATCATCGCGATGCGCGCGTGCCAGCCCCCGGTTGTAAAACGCCCCGGCGTGATTCGAATTGAGTGCAAGCGCCGCGTCATAATCCGCTTCTGCACCAGCGAAATCACCCAGGTCAGCGCGCACTGCGCCGCGGTTGACCAGCGCCATCACGTAGCGATCGTCAATCGCCAGGGCGCGATCGTAGTCTGCCAGCGCGGCTTCCAGTTTCCCGGCCGCATACTCCAGCGCGGCGCGATTGTTGAATGCGCTGGCCAGCCGCGGCTGTAAGGCAATGGCCATGTCATAGTCGGCGCGCGCCGCCCGTAAGTCGCCAAGGCTGTAATGCAGGACGCCGCGCCGGTTGTACGCTTCCGCATAACGCGGGTTCAGTCGGATCGCTGCTTCATAATCGGCCAGCGCGCCCGCTGCGTCGCCCGCTTCCATGCGCGCACCGGCGCGGTTGTAGTACGCTTGCGGGCTTTCTGCGATCCTGAGTGCCGCGTCATGATCCGCCAGCGCGCCTGACAAATCGCCGGTCAGCCGACGGGCTGCGCCGCGCTGCGTGAGCGCATTGGAGGCGCTTGGGTCGAGCCTCAGCGCCTGCTCGTAGTCGCTGAGCGCGCCCGACAGATCCCCGGTGGCACGGCGTACCTGCCCACGCTGATAGAAGGTGCGCGCTTTGGGCTGAAGCTCGCTGGCCCGGTCGAGGTCGGCGATGGCGAGCTGCATCGAGACCGGGTCGCCCTTGGCCTTGTACGCAGTCCCACGGTTGTAGTAGGCATTGGCATAATCCGGCTGAAGCGCAATGGCAGTCGAGTAGTCTTCGATTGCACCATCGAGGTCATGCAGCAGGAATCGGATCGAGCCGCGGTTGTTGTACGCCTGCGCGAACTTCGGCTGGCAGTAGATAGCCGCGGCAAAGTCCTCGATAGCTGCATTGAGAAAGAACATAGCCTGCGGGTCTGCCCCCAGCGACAGTGCCCGTGCCTTATGTGCCTGTCCACGATTGTTATAAGCGGCCGCGTAGTCACGTTTGTGAGAAACCGCTTCCGTATAATCGGCGATGGCACCCATCACATCGCCGATACTTTTGCGGACGAGCCCCCGGTTGTTATAGGCCGCCGAGAAGCGCGGATTGAGGCGCACGGCCTCATCAAAGTCGGCGATGGCGCCGTCCGGATCGTTCAGAGCACGCCGGACCAGCCCGCGATTGTTGTAAATCACGGGGTCAAGCGGTCGAAGCTGCAGCGCCGCAGCGAAATCTTCGAGGGCTGCGGTCGAATTGCCGCGCCGTGTCTGCAGAATGCCGCGGTGCAGGAACGCTTCTGCATAGTCGGGATACAGATTGATCGCTTCCCCCAGCAGTGAGATGGCGCCGGTTTCGCCTGCTTCGGTGAGCGCGGCATTCAGCAGCTCTTCCGCCTCAAGCTGTTCTGTGGTAGGGGGTGGTAGCCGCAGCGCGCGCTGCTGTTTACGCTGGGCGGCAGGGCTCATTTCACCCTGACGGGGCGCCGTCCGCAGCGGATTTCGGGCAAGACGCTGGGCGATCTGGACGGCCAGCGGTGTCAGGTTGCCGGCGTGCAGCGGAAACAGCGTTGCCCCGGTCAGTTGACGCAGTCCGGACAGGCGGGTGTTTTCGTCAATCCGGGCCCCATATGCCAGCCCCAGCAGCAGCGGTTTGCCGCTGTCCAGCGCCGCGTCCAGCTCTCGCAGGAAGCGTTCGTCAGCAGGGGAGTTGGCCAGCGTGACCGGCGTGAGCACGAGGATGATCAGATCGCGCTCGACAAGTTCAGTTTCGGCGGCCGGTGTGAGGCGCTCGTCCGGGTCGGCGAAAACGTCGAGCCCGGCCTGACCGAGCGCATGCAGCAGCGCCATGGCGATCAGACGGCTGGCATCATGACGAAAGCACAGAGCGACAGCGGGCGCAAACACTGTGGAGCGAACCTTACAACCGCGTTGACAGGGCGTAAGAGGATGGTAGCCGTTTCAGTGCCTGTGTGCAAAGCAGATTGCGTGCGCAGGCCAAACAAGTCCACCGCGGTTGACAGCGCAGCCCGCCCACCCTGATGATGAACACGGCGTGACTGAATCCACTTTTGCCTCCAAAGCGGGACCTGCATGATTTCCAGCGAACGCGTCTGGCTGTTTCGGGCTGTTTGTATCGGCCACTTCACTATTGACCTGTTCAACGCGATGGGCCCGGTGCTGCTGGCGTTCATCAGCGGCCATGTGATGGGGCTGACGAATACGCAGATCGGGCTTGCCGTCAGCGGATATCAGATGGCGGGCGCGTTCAGCCAGCCTCTGTTCGGCCTGCGCGCCGACCGATCCGGCGGTCGCTGGCTTGGAGCCGGCGGCATCGCCTGGACGATGGCCTTCCTGACACTGGCGATGTTTGGTGCAACCACCGGCCAGTACGCGCTCATGGTCGTGCCGTTCGTGATTGCCGCACTGGGCAGCGGTGCTTTTCACCCGATCGGTGCCATGTACGCGTCTGAAATCGACCGGACGCGCTCGGCGCACTACACATCGATCTTCTTCCTCAGCGGCCAGCTCGGCGGCGGCATCGGGCCTGTGCTGATCGGTCTTCTGCTCGATCAGTTTGCGACCAGCAACGCAGCCTTCACGGCGTCCCTTGGCCCGTCGCTGAATCACGTGCTGATCGAACATGGCACGCTGTCTCCGGTGCTGGTGCTGGCGCTGATCGCCCTGCCGGGCGTCCTGTTTACCTTCCTGACCATGCCTTCCCGCCTGAAGTGGATGGCCATGCAAACCGCCCGTCAGGGTTCGGCCGCGGCACGGAACGCACCGCTCGCAACCGGGCTGGTGATCTATCTGGCAGTCAACATCGGCCTGCGTGCGCTGTCCAACCCGGGTTCAGCCGCCTTTCTGCCGCGCATTTTCCAGCTCAAAGGGTGGACGGCGAGCGAGTACGGGCTGATGACCGGTGCCTTCTGGCTTGCAGGCGGCATTGCCGGCGTTATCTTCGCGCGCTGGGCATCCCGCTTCGGCAGCCGGGCTGTGATCGCCGTCACGCTGATGCTGGGTGGCCCGATGATGATCCTGCTGCCGACAACCGACAGTGTACCGGTCGGCTTTGCGCTGGCGCTGACTGTTGGCGCGCTGACAGGCGGCAGCCACAGCCTGCTGGTGGTGATGGCTCAGCAGCTTCTGCCGGCGCGCAAAGGCTTCGTCAGCGGGCTGTCTCTCGGATACATGTTTGGCATGGGCGCAATCGGCACGCTTCTGATCGGTGCGCTGGCCGACCGCGTTGGCGTCGGAACCGCATTTCAGATGGTCGGCGTCACGACCATTCTGGCAGGTGCGATGGCTCTTCGCCTGCCGACCGATGAATCGCTGGCGGCGCGGCTCCGCCCGCCCACCGCGCCAGTGCTTGCCGCCGATGCGGTCGAGATGCCAGCCTGAACAGCACCGTTCCCCGAACAAAATCCTCAATGCTTCTCTGACTTGCTGAAGCAAGGGTGTACGTTACAATCGCATAAAGAGATGGGTGCGTTCGCTGCCTTCATTTGGAGGATGCCGTGAGCGAAGAGAAGTACGTCATCGGGCTCACTGGCAACATCGCAGTCGGCAAGAGTGTGGTGCGTCAGATGCTCCAGCACCTTGGCGCGTACACGATCGACGCCGATCAGCTCACGCATCAGGCGATGGCCCCGGGCGCGCCCGCGTACCGGCCGGTCGTGGAAATGTTCGGCAGGTTCATCCTCAATCCGGACGGGACGATCAACCGCGCGCTGCTTGGCAGCATTGTGTTCGCATACCCCGACGCGCTGGCCAAACTCGAAGCCATCATTCACCCCATCGTCGCGCAGGCGTCGGCCACGCTGATCGCCCGTTCGCACCACAGCGTCGTCGTCATCGAGGCGATCAAGCTGCTGGAGAGCAGCCTCCGCAAACAGTTAAATGCCGTCTGGGTGGTGGATGCCAGCCCGCAGGCGCAGGTGCTGCGACTGACACAGCGCCGCAAAATGACCGAAGATGAGGCCCTCAAGCGCATCATTGCCCAGGCACCGCAGGCGGACAAGGTTGCCCAGGCTGATGTCGTCATCCGCAACGATGGCAACGTCGAAGAGACGTGGAAGGCGGTGCAGGCTGCATGGAACCGGCTGCCGGCACGCGTTCGCGGCGCTGCTGAACCGACGCTCGCCGGTGGTGCACAATCAGTCGCGCCGGGCTTCGAGATCACCGTGCGCCGCGGAATGCCCGCCAACGCCGAACTGATCGCCGCTTTCATTGCTTCGATGAGCGGTCGAACCCTGACGCGCATGGACGTGATGCTGGCCTTCGGTCAGAAGAGCTACCTGCTCGTACAGGACAAGCAGAACGCGGTGATCGCGGTCGCGGGTTGGCAGGTCGAAAACCTGATCACCCGCGTCGATGAATTTTACGTTGCGCCGAATGTTCCGCGTGAACCAGTGGTGCGCGCGCTGGTGAACGCGGTCGAGGAAGCCAGTCGGGAACTGCAGAGCGAAGTCAGCTTCGTCTTTCTGCCAAGGTCGACGCCGGCAGACATCGGCCAGGCCTTTCTGGGGGCAGGCTACGGACCGCTTCGGTTGGAGGAAATCAAGTTTCCAGCCTGGCGCGAAGCCGCTCACGAGATGGTGTCACCGGAAAGCGTCGGGCTGATGAAACAGCTCCGTGCCGATCGCGTCATGAAGCCGATCTGAAGTCGCCCCTGAAACCGTGGGCAGGATTCGCTATAATGCCCGCGTTCGAAGGACTGAGCGCTCATGATTCAGACTCTCCGCAATCTGCCACCTGTTCGCTGGGCCAGCGTGCACCCACGGCTCGCCGCGTGGATTGTGCTGTCCGCCGGAATGGTCATCCTGCTCATCATTGAAGCGGCCAACGTCGGCCTGCTGATCGGTCAGTGGATCGCGCTCATCGTGGCGTGCGTTCTCGTGGCTGGCGCGTGCGTATGGATTATTTCCTGGGAAGATGCAGACGACGTGGCGCTCGACAGCGGAACGACAGAACCCTCACCGGAACCGGCCCCGGTCGTTTCAGCAAGCGTCGATACGGAACCGGAAGCCTCGGCGACTCGCTAAGTGCCGAAGACGGGGGTTGGCTCGAAGGCAGGGCGGAAAGACGGCATGTATTCCGTGCAGCCGGGAGGCCCGTCTGGCGGATAGACCCACCGTTCCGACACCGCTTCGTCCGCAGCCATCTGCCGAAACTCGAGATAGGTCGTGACCAGGCCGGCACAGTCACCATTGAGCTGTGCAGCCTGCCCCTGAAGATACCAGCACTCGAAATGCCGGTCGCCGATCGGGACATTCTGACGAATCTGAAGGCTCGCGCATTCGTGAAAGCTGCGCTGCGCCTCTTCAAAGTTGCCGTTCAGGAAGTATTCGCGGCCGAGCGCCAGCCAGCCATCTGCCCAGGTCGGCGCAAGGGCTGTCACCGCTGTGCAGTTGCGAACCGATGCTTCGTGCTCGCGCAGGCTGGTTGATAATTCGCACAGGCGCAGATGGCCCTTGGCGTTGTTCGGCTGAAGCGTCAGCACCTGGTAATAGGCGACCGTCGCGGCGTCCGCGTCCCCCACCTGCAGTGCGTAAAGCGCGCGTTCAAAGTACAGTGACACCAGCCCCGGATTCATTCGAATCGCCTCATCCAGCGCACGTGCGGCAGCCGCATCATCGCCCATGTTGCTGGACGCAATGCCGAATGCGCGCAGGGCCTCAAGCCGCACATCGCCGGCAGCCTGCTGAACGGCCTGAACGCTCTGCTGGAGCGCGAGGTCATGCCGGCCGATTCGGCTGTAGGCCAGCGCCAGTGCCACCCGCGCCAGGGCATGATCCGGCTGCGTTTCCAGCACCGACTGAGCTGCATCGGCCGCGTCACCGGCATAGCCGCTGACTGCGAGCGCATATGCGTATACAGCGGTCAGATCGGCATCCCGCGGCATCCGCTGATGGGCGGTGCGCGCAGTCCGCAGCGCCGATTCCCGTAAAGACGCGCGGTCGTAGTCACTGTAACTTTCGAAGATCAGCGCACGGGTGACGAGCTGGGCAGCGTAGCGGTAGCGTTCCGGAGAGGCCGCCAGCCCGCTGTTGAAGGCCATCTGCGACAGGGCGATCGCGCGGCCAAGCTCGCCGCGTGAAAAGGCGGCGGCCGCTTCGTTCAGGCGTTCATCGGCGGACTGCAGCACCGATCCGCGATCGCGGTTGAGCCACAGCCACGTGAACACCGCCGCCCCGGCCATGACACTCAGGATGAGCATATAGGAGACACAGCCGGTTCGCCTGCGCCTGCGGATCGACAATCCGGCCGAACGGCGTTCGACGCGCATGAATGGATAACCTGATCGTTAACGCGCAGACTGCGCGGGAAAATTGCAGCATAAAATTCCTGCCTGTAAAGTGTAGCGGCCGCACGAGAGGATGCAAGCATGCTGATCATACAAACTTCAAACGCAGGAGGAACACATGCCGGATGAACGCCTGAAAATCGAGGTGACTGTGCCGCTCGATGGCCGCGATGTGCTGCTTCAGGCCATGGCCGAAGCAGGCGCGGGCACTCTGGGAGAATACCACTCCTGCTCATTCACAGTCGCTGGCATGGGGCGGTTTTCTGCCACTGACCGCGCCAATCCGGCTGTCGGACGGGCCGGCGAAGCGACGGTCGTTGAAGAAGTGTGTGTGCAGACGTGGTGTTCGCGTGAACAGGCGCGGACGGTGGTTGCCGCCATTCGGGCGGCCCACCCGTACGAGGAACCGGTCATCTATCTGATCCCGCTGCTGGATGAGGCCGCGCTCTGAAACCGGCGCGGACTCACGGTGAATCATGCTATACTTCGCCCGACGCAGGCACGATCGCGCTCGCCTGCACAACGCCTTGCGGAAACAAACGGATGAACCTGACCCGCCTGTCAATTTCTGAAGCGCGCGAGCTTCTGCGCCGTCGTGATCTCAGCGCCGTGGAGCTGACACGTGCGCTGCTTGAGCACATCGATCAGCAGGATGGTGCCATACGGGCTTTTCTGAAGCTGACGCCGGAACGTGCGCTGGCCGACGCAGCCCGCGCTGACGCTGCCATTGCGGCCGGCGACGATGGCCCGCTGCTCGGAATTCCTGTCGGCATCAAGGATGTGATCTCTACGCAAGGTGTCGAAACGACCGCCGGATCTCAGATTCTGAACGGTTACCGCCCTGTCTTCAGCGCGACGGTCGTGCGAAAGCTTGAAGCGGCCGGTGTGGTGATGCTCGGCAAGCTCAACATGGATGAATTCGCGATGGGTTCGTCCACTGAAAATTCGGCATATCAGGTGACCCGCAATCCGTGGGATCTCAACCGTGTGCCGGGCGGGAGCAGCGGCGGGAGTGCGGCGGCTGTTTCTGCCGGTATGGTGTTCGCAGCACTGGGGACAGATACCGGCGGTTCGATTCGCCAGCCCGGTGCGTTCTGCGGCGTCGTTGGCGTCAAGCCGAGCTATGGCCGTGTATCGCGTTACGGACTGATTGCCTTCGGATCGTCGCTCGACTGCCCGGGGCCCCTGGCACGGTCGGTCGAAGATGCCGCCGCCGTTCTGCAGCAGATCGCCGGGCCCGACCCGCTCGACGCGACCAGCATGCCGCTCGAAGTGCCTGATTACCGCGCTGCCCTCAC
>Ga0224722_1001210_pt1 | contig 14433 bp, 11 predicted proteins | sample Balambano_FR1_Me_FD_161646 | JGI IMG/M metagenome (GOLD analysis project Ga0224722, IMG submission 161646) | Freshwater sediment microbial communities from Lake Towuti, South Sulawesi, Indonesia - Balambano_FR1_MetaG | ecosystem: Environmental > Aquatic > Freshwater > Lake > Sediment | place... | reverse complement strand
CGAGTGTGAGTTATACCGTAGAACCCACTGCGACTTTGCCGATCACTTTTAGTGCCAATGCCAACGACGTGCCGGTGGGGACCACCATCCGCGCCAATTTTGGCAGCCTGGCGAGTGTTCCGACGGGCAGTTACAAAATCACGTTTAAAATCACCGACGGCACTTACACCATGACCGATGAAGCCACTTTTGTGCTGCGCAAAACCCCAACCGTTGTGAATCAGTTGCAACCCGCCGACGGCGCAGCTACGATGGAACCGGCTCCCACGCTGCGCTGGCGTACTGCCCTCGATGCCCTGCGCTACCGGGTAGAAATTGCCACGAATGATAATTTTGCCAATGTGATTCGCACCGCAACCGTAACAGATACGTTTTACACAGTGGAACCCCGGCTGGGCGGCGGCACATTTTACTGGCGCGTCACTTCGCTCAATGATTGCGGTTTTTCCACCTCCGGCGTATTTGATTTTACCATTCAAACTTCGGGGGTACACGAGTGGCAGGGGCAGCGCGTGTCGTTCGATCCAAACCCCACGAGCGGACGCTTGAATATTCGCTTTGCGCAAAATTTGAGCGGCGATTTGAACGTAGAACTATTCAGTTTGAACGGGCAATTGCTGCAACGCGGTCGTTTTGAGAATGCTGGTACGGAGTTGACGCTGGATTTATCCAATTATCCGGCGGGGGTTTATTTAGTCAGATTGGTAAATGGCGAAGCGGCACTGACGGAGCGGATTTTATTGCAAAAGTAAACTTTATAAAACGGGGTCAGGTTTTGAGAACCTGACCCGTCTTGCAACTGTTGAACTGTTGAAACTTAAACTTTAAACCTTTGAACCCAACCCTGCGCTCCTGGGTAGCCGTACCCGCCCACAGTGATTTTACGATTCACAACCTGCCGTTTGGCATTTTTCAAACCCCGGAATTATCACCCCGCATCGGCGTTGCCATCGGCGAGCAGGTGGCGGATCTGGTGGTGCTTGCCGAACACGGTTTTTTTGATGATTTGCAAATCGATGCGGCTGTTTTCCAACAGCGGTATTTGAATGATTTCATTGCACTTGGCAAAGCCAAAACCCGTGCTGTACGAGATCGCTTGTCGCAAATTTTAGACAATGACCTGGAAGAATGGGATGCCAGTCAACTTGCGCCGTTTTTCCTGCGCAGGCAATCGGACATACAAATGCTACTTCCGGTCAAAGTTGGTGATTATACCGATTTCTACTCCAGCCTGGAACACGCTAGCAACGTGGGTTCGATGTTTCGTGACCCGGCGAATCCCTTGCTGCCCAACTGGCGGCACCTGCCGGTGGCGTATCACGGGCGGGCTTCGTCGGTGGTGGTCAGCGGCACGACTATTCGCCGCCCAAACGGGCAAATTTTACCGCCTGGCTCCCAACAACCTGTCTTCAAACCCACACAGGAATTGGATTTTGAATTGGAAGTGGCATTTATCATCGGTAAACCGACGGCGCTGGGGCAAACCATTTCGGTCAACGAAGCCGAAGATTATATTTTTGGAATGGTACTGTTCAACGACTGGTCGGCACGCGATATACAACGCTGGGAATATCAGCCGCTTGGACCGTTTTTGAGTAAAAATTTCGCTTCGACGATGTCGCCCTGGGTGGTCACCCTCGATGCTTTGGAACCCTTCCGAACAGATTTGCCTATGCAGGAACCCGCCGTGTTGCCTTATTTGCAATCAGATGGTTTAAAAAGTTTTGATATTCATTTGGAAGTTGCTATTCAAGCCGAAAATCAGGTAGCACAACCTATTTGCCGTTCTAATTTTAAAAATTTGTACTGGAATATGAGTCAGCAACTGGCGCATCATACCGTGAATGGTTGTAATGTGAACGTCGGCGATGTACTGGCATCCGGCACCATCAGCGGCAGCACACCCGATAGCTATGGCTCCCTGCTGGAACTTACCTGGCGCGGCACGAAACCAATTCAACTGCCCGATGGCTCCGAGCGCACTTTTTTGCAAGATGGCGACACGGTCACACTGCGTGGCTGGTGCGAGCGCGACGGCTTGCGCATAGGCTTTGGCGAAGCGGTGGGGAAGGTGGTGGCGGGTCTCTGAATCAGAATTCGCCGGATTGTAGAATTAGCAGGATTATTACAATTTTGAAAATTTTTGAATTCGGAAAATTCTGATTCCGACAATTTTTCCTTTTCGGAAACGAATTTCCCCTACAATGGTGTTGTAAGGACGTGTTGAACCGAAACGATTCGCTAACTTTGCGCAAACGCTGTTTATGAAATTACTTCGCACCGCCCTTGTTTTATTTGTTTTTTCGTGGATGGCTTGGAGTTGTCAAAATGACCGCACAAGTCAGTTTGCTGACGAACCAACCAATCAACCCCAACTTGCCGACACTGCCATCCCCGTCAGCAACGGCAAACGTAACCCCGGTATCACCGAAACCTACGAAAACACCAACCGCGTCATCTGGCAAAAACCGGATCTGGTCATTGACCTCATTGGCGATTTGGAAGGCAAAACCGTAGCAGACATTGGAGCGGGTACGGGTTTTTTCGCGCTGCGCCTCGTGCGACAAGCCAAAAAAGTGATTGCTATTGATATTGACCGCCGTTTTGTACAATACCTCGACAGCATCCGCGTACTCGAACTCCCTGAAAATCTTCAAAACCGCCTCGAACCACGCCTTGCTACCCCTACCAACCCCAATCTGCGCTCTGGTGAAGCCGATGTAGTGGTCATCGTCAACACTTTCATGTACATCAAAAACCAGGTGGATTATCTGAAAAACCTCCAAAAAGGGATGTCGCCTGGCGGCAAGCTCATCATCGTTGATTTTAAGAAAAAACGCACCCCCATCGGTCCGCCCGGCGAGATACGCCTGCCTATTCACGAGGTGGAAGAAGCCTTGTACGAAGCGGGTTTTAATAATATTACTACCAATGATACGGCGTTGGATTATCAGTATTTTGTGATGGCGGAAAATTAAATTAGCAAAAAAGCAGCGCACCGGTAATATTTGTAACAACCACATGATAACTACCAACGTTTCGCGGCACTACTACAAAGATTCACGCGGCGATGTCGCTTTTACTTGCTATCTTTCAAAATTTTTATTATTCAAATGCCTTGATATTATCAAAAAATTCAAATAAATATTCTTCTTTATACTCGACCTCATATTGGCGTAACATTTCCAAATATTCTGCCCGAAAGTTTTTTCTCTGGTGCTGTTTTTCCTGATTTCTAACATAATTCACCACCGTATCTAACTGACTACGGCTATGCGAAAAAGCACCATATCCTCGTTGCCACTCAAATTTAGAAGAGGACAAATGATTGTATTTGATCCAAGCATTACTGGATGTTTTGATGGTTTCTACTAAATCTGAAATTGTTTGATTGACATTGTATCCGATGAAGATATGAACGTGGTCGGGCATGGAGCCGATTGCCAGTAATTTATGCTCTTTATTTTGTACAATGCCGGTGATGTATTTTTCTAATTCCGCTTTCCATGCTTTCGCAATGAGTGCCTGACGATTTTTCACCGCAAAAACGAGGTGAATGTAAAGTTGTGTGTACGTATTTGCCATGTGGTAGTCCGATTACAGTGCTGATTATCAAAGATAAGCTGCACCGTGTGTAAATAAATATTTATTCTCAAACAAATGTACGCATTTCATAATCAACCTATAACAGGCTCGCATGAAATTTTTAGGTGCGGCGCATCAGTTATACAGTAGAAATACGAGGTGCAGCGCACCGACAACGTTTGTAGTAGTAGATGATAGAAAGATCGTGGTATGCAGGTGCAGCGCACCGGTAATATCACCGGTGCGCTGCACCTGTGAAATTTTACACGTTCATTGTTACAAATATTGGCGCGGCTACGCCGCTACAAATATCAGCGCGGCGCTGCCGCTATTATCTCAAAGGTGCTACAAATATCAGCGCGGTGCTGCTGCTATTATCTCAACGCTGCTACAAATATCAGCGCGGTGCTGCTGCTATTATCTCAAAGGTGCTACAAATATCAGCGCGGTGCTGCTGCTATTATCTCAGTTTGATGGGCTCATATTTTTTAAACAATGAAAACTGCGTCGCTTCTACCTTTTGTTGGTAATTAGCAAAATCCTTAGCAAAAAAGTTATTCACTCGGTTTAGAATTTCATTCAACTGTTTTTTTGCCTCTTCCATCACGATGTTGGCGGAGGGTGTGGGCGCACCGTCACCGGCGTTGAGGTAGGCGGGTACGCGGAAGAGCGTGGTGGCAAGGTTGTTGCCCGTGCGCGTGATACCCTTCTGGTTTTCGGGTTCCATAAACAAGAGTTCGAGTTTTGTTAGCGAATCTTGCAGGGTTTTGCCGAGTTGCGTCAGTTCTTTTTTCGTGGCTTCGGGCGCGTTGGCGGTGGCGTCGTTGATGGTGCGGATGGTTTTTTGCGCCTCGCGCACCCGGTTGAAGGCTTCCGACGCGGTGCCTGCGAGTTTGTAAAATTCCTCTAACGCGGCGGCTTTCGCCTGGCGGTCAGCGACGGAGATTTCAATACGCGGGTCGCCGTGTACGGTCAGCATCGTGGAGTCTTTGTGCGTGCCGTGCGTCACCACCACTTTGTACTTGCCGGGCAGCACCTCCACACCGCTGGGCAGGTCAGCCTCTGGGCGTGCTTCGGTGCGGGAAGGAAAACGCACGCCGTCGCTGCGCATATCCCAGTAAATGCAGTTGATGCCCGTATCAATCGGGGTGTTGAAGGTGCGAATGAGGGTATTTTTGTCATTGTAAACCATGATTTTTGCGCGACCGGCTGTGCCGCTTCTTGCCGGACCGCCGCCATCGCCGAAGCCAAAACCGCCGCGTCCGCCGCCTGCCTGGGGTGTGGTGGGGGTGGTGGTGCTTGCCGTTGCAGTAGAATCCGCTTTAGACCTTTCTATTTTATTCGCCCAAATGTTGATGGCAGCCCCGCGACCTTTGGATTGCCCCGTAAAAATATCGTCTGCCACGAAATGCGTTCCTAAAAACGAGCGGTAGTTGGCTTGGTAGGCATCGGCAGTTGCAAATACTTTCAAAGGTTGTTTCACGGTTTCGCCTTTGGTTTTTACCAATTCCCGGAAAGGGCGAATATCATCTAAAATCCAGAAAGCACGTCCGAAAGTAGCAATAATCAAATCGTGCTCGCGCGGGTGAATTTTCAAATCCGTGACCGGAACGGCAGGGAAATCATTCATCCAATGGTTCCAACTCGCCCCCTTGTCAATGCTGAAAAACAAGCCGCCGTCCGTGCCGAGCCATAGCAGATTCGGCTCCACCGGGTCTTGCACAATCGTCATGGCGTAGCCCGTTACTTTGTTTTCATCTACAATTTTGGTAAAATTTTGCCCATAATTCGTTGTGTGAAACACCATCGGTCGCCAGTCATTCCGACGGTAATCATTCACCACCACGAAGGCTTCGCCCGCATTTTTATTCGACACTTCGATGTACGGAATCCAACTGCCCGCTTTCACGCCGGGGAGTTTGCTGGCAAGATTCGTCCACGATTTGCCGCCGTCGCGGGTGAGTTGCAGATTACCATCATCCGTTCCCACCCAAATTACTTTTTCATCTACCGGGCTGGGTAGAATCGCCAGAATCGTGGTGTGGTTTTCGGCATTGGTCACATCGGGCGTTAAGCCGCCGGTTTCTTTCGCACCGCGTTGCTTGATGGTATCGTTGGTGGTCAGGTCGGGTGAAATAATTTCCCAAGTCTGTCCATAATCCATGCTTTTGTGTACAAACTGGCTGCCGTAGTAAATACCGTTCGGGTGCTGCGGATTTTGTGCAAACGCCGCATTCCAGTTGAAGCGCAACTCCACGCCGTTGGGGTGTACCGGACGAATGGTGCGGGAACGCCCGGTTTTTGTATCCACATAACCCACATTCCCACCTTGTGACATGGCGTACACGTAGCGGTTGTTACTTGGATTAAAACCCAAATCAAATCCATCGCCAAAAAACACCTCCTGCCAGTCATAATTCAAAATACCGCCCTGCTTCCACGCGGTGTTCGGACCCACCCACGAGCCGTTGTCCTGCATACCGCCGCCCACGTTGTACGGGTAGTCCATGTCGTGATTGACGTGGTAAAATTGTCCGACGGGAATATTTTCGGCAAACATCCAGTTTTTACCGCCGTCGCGGGAGATATACAAACCGCCGTCGTTGCCGTCAATCATAAAATTGGGATTGTCGGGGTGCATCCAAAACGCGTGGTGGTCGAGGTGTACCTTACTGTCATTGATAAACACGTCGAAGGTTTTGCCGCCGTCTTCGCTTTTGGACACGCTGGAATAGAGATTAATGATGCGATTTTCGTTTTTCGGATCCACGTACAATTCGTGGTAGTAGAACGGGCGATTGCTCACGTTGCGGTCGTTGGTGTTCACTTTTGCCCATTTTTCGCCGCCGTCGGTGCTTTTGTATAAATTGTTGTCTTTGGCTTCCACGAGTGCGTACACGATGTTGGGTTTGGAAGGGGCAATTGCCAGACCGATTCTACCCAGATCGCCCGTCGGCAGCCCGTCTTCGCTGGTGCGTTTCGTCCAGGTGTCGCCGCCGTCGTAGCTCACGTACAAGCCGGAGCCTTTGCCGCCGGAGGAGAACGTCCAGGGTTTGCGCCCGTATTCCCACATTGCGGCGAGGAGTTTATTCGGATTGGAAGGGTCAACGACCAAATCCGCACAGCCGGTTTGATTGTTCACATACAACACCTTTTTCCAAGTCTTGCCGCCGTCGGTTGTTTTGAAAATGCCGCGCTCTTCATTCGGACCAAACGCCGAGCCTTGCGCGCCCACGAGAACCACATTCGGATTGTCGCGGTGAATGATGACGCGGTGAATGGTTTTGGTTTCTTTCAAACCCAAATGCTGCCAGTTTTTGCCGCCATCCACACTTTTGAAAATGCCCACGCCCGTGTTTTGCGAGTTGCGTGGATTGCCCTCTCCCGTGCCGACCCAGATTTCCTGCGGATTGTTCTGGTTAATTGCAATCGCACCGATGGACTGCGTGGGTTGTTTATCGAAAATCGGTTCCCAATTGATGCCGCCGCTTGTGGACTTCCACACGCCGCCCGAAGCTGCGCCCGCGTAGATGATGTCGGAGTTGCTCAAGTCCACTGCAATCGCCGTGATGCGTCCGCTCATGCCCGCCGGACCGATGCTGCGCGGCTTGATGCCTTTGAGCTTGGACACGTCTACTTTTTGCGCGTTAACGTGAGGTGCAATAATGAAAAATGAAAGAATAAAGAATAAATAATTAAGTTTCATATTTTGAGTTTTTTCGTAAAAGGTGAAACGTAAGAGGTGATTGGTAATCGGTGAAAGGACACGTTTGACGTAAAATCGTCTCACCTCTTACCTCTCACCGATTACGTTTTACCAAAAGAATTGACCAAAAATAAGGATGTTTTTTTCCCTTGAAAGACTTTTGTATTTTTGAGAATGAAAAAGTTATTGATATACTTGGTGCCCATTTTGATTCCTTGTTTGACCGTCGTTTTAGTCAATGAAACCAGTGTACCTTTTCAGGCTTCCAAGAAATTTTCGATAAGAGGCGTGGATACTGCCAATTCTGCGGCTAAACTTCCCACCGAATGCACTTGGGCTTGTCACAACGATACCGATTATTGTAAAAAGCATCATGTAAAATTTTTGAAATCTTACTTTCAGGTAGTGGATCCAATTTATTACGGCATTATCAATGGCTTGAAATCATTTGGCGATTATCAACTGGCAAATATTCTTTTTCTGGTGTTGGCGTGGCCCCTGCTGATGTATTTTTTGCTGGTAAAATCGCTTTTATTGCAATTGAAAATTCAAAAATTGAAGAAAAATGGGTGAATTTATAAAACAATTGGTGCTTGAAGTGTACGTTTATTGCACCGATTTTATCATCAACGTAGCAAATTTAACAAACACTTCCTATTATGAGGTAAATGCCTTTTTATTCTGTTTTGTATGGGTAATCATAACTGTTATATTGTTAATAATCTACGTTGTTCAATGGATAAGATTCAACCGATTGAAGCGACTTTCTAAAACCATATTTTAAATAACAAATGATAAATCATGCAGAAAATGACATACCTACTCCTCTTTATGCTTATTTCAAATTTTTGCACTCAAGAAGAAACCCTCCAACCTGCTCCTTCCCCACCCGCCTACACTTCTTACTTCACCGGCGACCAAGCCGATGTGACCACCCAGCCCCAGGGCGGCGTGTGCCTCATGAGCGGCGGCGGCGAGGATGACGAGGCGATGCGCTGGTTTTTGCGGCGCAGCGGCGGCGGGGATGTGGTGGTACTGCGGGCTTCCGGCTCGGATGGCTACAACGATTATATGTATAAAGACTTGGGTGTCAGTGTAAATTCGGTAGAAACGATTGTTTTTAAAAATGCGAAAGCGGCGAAAGATGCTTACGTGTTGAAACAAATTGCCGGTGCCGAAGCGATCTGGTTTGCCGGGGGCGACCAGTGGAACTACGTACAATACTGGCGCGGCACGGCGGTGGATAGCATTATCAATCAAAACATTGCGAAGAAAAAAATCGTAGTCGGCGGCTTGAGTGCAGGTATGGCGATTTTGGGAACGCCCTATTTTGCGGCGCAACTGGGTTCGATTACTTCGGAAGAAGCCCTCAAAAATCCGACATCTGACACTATTTCCGTTCAAAATCAGTCTTTTTTAACTATTCCTTTTTTACAAAATGTGATTACCGATACCCACTACGCCAACCGCAACCGCCAGGGACGACACGTGGCTTTTTTGGCGAAAGCCTACTCGAAATTCGGCACGGCAGTGAGAGGCATCGCCTGCGACGAACACGCGGCGATTTGCATGGACGAAACGGGCAAAGCGACGGTGTATGGCTCTTTTCCAAGAAATAATGAGTACGCTTATTTTATTCAAATCAATTGTGAATTAAAAGAAAACACACCGGAAATTTACCAAACCAGCAAACCATTACATTGGCTGCGTGATTCCAGTGCTTTAAAAGTATATCAAATCAAAGCCGAGCCGGGCGGCAGGCATTTTTTTGATTTGAACGACTGGAAAACCGGCAGCGGCGGGGAGTGGAAGCATTGGTATGTGGTGAATGGCGTGTGGAAAGCGGCGGAGGGTACTGAGCCGACGTGTAGGTGATGTGTTATGGTGTTATAGTGTTGTGATGTTATGGTTGATTTTGCAAATTCTGATAAAAGCAACAGGCGACCGAAGCCGCCTGTGGGGGTATAAGTAGTTTAGCGTAGAATTTACTGGGGTTTAGTTTGTTGGATTATCAGTTAACGGACATCAGGCACTCACTGCCAACTGTCAACTGCTTACTGCCAACAGAATAGAAGCGGGGCGCTCTCCGATTCTGGCAATTCGGATGGTGGAAAACGCCCGGTGCTTCCGAGTCACAGGATTAAAAAGGCTTTAGGAGCCGCTTCTTGAATGTGCTGATGTGCTAATTTGCTGATGTGCCAATGCACTCGCCACTCATATTCACTATTCACTATTCATTCTTCATGTTCGAAGCCGGGCGCCCTTCTACCAGGCAATTCGGATACCGCGAAAGACGCCCTGTATTACGCTTCGATTAAAATCTTTCATGGGTGGGATGAAAGGATGTGCTGAAGTAGATTTGAAAGGATACGAAGCGGCTGCCAATCCTTCAAAATGCTCCTTCGAGCCATCCTAAAATCCCTGCACCAGGGTTGTTTTTTGGGATTATACCGTGCTATAGCAGCTTCCGGCGAGGGAAAGCAATGCCTGGCGCTGTGGCACGAACAGCGATATAATGGGATGTTTTTTAGATGGATTAGTTGCTAAGAAGAGCCTGGTGTGTTCAAGAGTTTAAAGTTTGACGTTTGAGCTTTCAAACGTCAAACTTTGTAAATCTCACAATTTATTTTTTTTCGGTATCGCTCTGGTCGTTGTGGTATCCACTTGGGTGGAATCAGTCGGCATGGTTTTGAAGCGGGTAATCACCTCAATATTTCTGAAGGAAGCGTCCGCGTCGTCCGTTACAATCCGAAAACTCGCGCTGTCCAGATTTTCTACAATAACAGCGTGTTTAGCGGTAGAATCCGTTTTTTGCATTGCCGGTATGGCAAAAGCAAGGCAAGCCGTATCCCCGGCGGCGGTCACGATTTTGATATACGCCGTATCGGCATCCGTGGTCAACGTAGCGTTCGACTCCGGACACTCCGGGCGGAGATTGTAAGTAGTAAATGCCACCGTGATGACAGCAATTACCGTAGCGAGCAAACCGAAAAGAAATTTGGTGTTTTTCATGCTGTTTGTGTTTTTTGATCGAAGCATTTGGGAATAAAGTAAGTACGATTTGGGTGTACGTTTTTGTCTTCAAAAGGTTTCTCTTTGCTAAAACTTCTAATCGTACCGTTTCATTGCTATTTCCTCCGGTTGTTACGCAAAGATAATTCTCTCATATGTGGTTTTGCAAATTCGTTTTTCGTTTTTTTTAAGCGTCAAATAAAGAAAATGTAATGCGCATAAAATTTAAAATCAATTATTTGCGTTAATTTTGCAGTTAAAAAAATTAGTAATCATGCCTATAACCGACGCTTTGCACGAATTAATTCATTCTTTGGAACAAACAGAGAAAAGATATTTTAAAATATTTGCTAAAAGGCATACATTAAACGGTGAAAATCAGTACATTCGTTTATTTGAAGTATTAGAATCTGTACCAGAATACGAGGAGGGAATCGTAAAGCACAAGTTAGGAAAAAGTCGGTTAGCAGACAATCTATCGGTCAATAAAAATTATTTGTACAATCTGATTTTGCGCAGTTTGCGGAGTTACAATGCCGGTCATTCAATCAAAATTATTTTGCAGGAATTGCGCTTAGACATCTACACCCTGCTGGAAAAAGGGCTGTTTAAACAAGCCGGTAAGCTGCTTAAAAAGGCAAAAAAAATTGCCCTGCAAAATCAGTACGACATTGATTTGCTGGAAATCATTCAACTGGAGCGCAAACTGGTGCGCCGCTACCATTCCAACAACGTAAATGCCGTAATCAAGGAGCGGCAGCAGGAAACCGCCGATTGTATTCAACGCATTCAAACGCAGGCGCAAATGCAGGATTTGTACGAAACGATTTTTTTGGAATACCGCAACCAAAATGAAGCCCGCGCTTCCTTTTCCGAAGTGGTACAACGAGCCGAATCCATCGCCCGCGCTGCCCCTTTCGATGCTGCGTACAAGACTTTGAATTATTATCATATGCTCCGTTTTCACCATGCCAAATTGTCGAAAGACCATGCCCAAGCAGATACTCACTTGCAGGAGTTGAATCAGATTTATGACCAAAATCCCTTTCTCGTCGAAGAAGACCCGGAGCCATACATCAATCATTTGAACAATTATTTGAACAATTGTCACCACCTCAAACGCTACGAGGAATTTCCGCCGGTGCTGGAAAAAATGCAGGCGATTCAGACGCGCAGTATCAAAATTAAAGGCTTGATTTTCAACAATGTATTTTATTTACAAATGTTGTATCATTTGGTACAGGAAGCGTACAAAGCGGTGATTGCTATGATTCCGGCGTTTGAGGCGGGGCTGGCTACGTACAGCGAAAGCATTACCAAAGCCCGCCGGCTCACTTTTTTTTACAACATCGCCATCGCTTATTTTTTGGAAAAAGATTACTCCAATGCCCTGGAGTGGATCAACCGCATTTTTAAAGAACCAAAATTGGAAGAACGCCAGGATATTCAATCGTTGGCGCGCATTTTTCAACTTGTGATCCATTTTGAATTAGACCATACCGATTTTGTAGAATCGCTTATCTTAGCCGCCAATCGGTACCTGATTAAAAAAGACAAACGCGCCTCGGCAGAGTTTTTGATTATCCGGCATTTGAAAGAAGCCCTGCACGCCCACAAAGCCGAACGCCGCCGGATTTTTCAACAACTGGACGCGGATTTGCAGGAGGAAAAAGGGCTGGAGGAAATTAAAATTTGGGTACAATCGAAGATAAATCGGTGAGCGGACACTTAGGACGTTGACATTGTTACTCGTTATTGGTTAATTGGCATACCGCCCTTACCCGTCGGGTCTCTAAGTCACTTTATCATTAAGTCCGGCATCCGGCATCTCTCTTCCGGCAGAGGCATGAACACACGAATACACCAACACATTAACACACCAACACATCCCATGCGGCGTATCACCTGGTTTGCAATCTGGAGCAGTTATACCGTACCCTCTACTTTTCTGAGCATTCGGGTAGCGGTGGGGCTGTTTGTGACGGAGTTGCTGGTGGGTACGCTGGGGTTTATCCTCATTGAAGGGTACACGCTGCTGGAGGCGTTTTATATGACGGTCATCACGGTGGCAACGGTGGGTTATACCGAGGTGCGACCCCTGGATGCGGCAGGGCAGTTGTTTGTTTCTATTTTTATTTTGTTTAATATCGGCACATTTGCGTATATTTTGGCGGCATTTACATACTATGTGGTGCAGGGTGAAATTTTTAGAAAAATGCACTTGAATTTGATCAAACGCGAAATTGAACAGTTGAAAGACCATGTCATCTTGTGCGGCTACGGCAGGTACGGCAAGGAAATTGCGCAGCAACTGCAAAAAGCGCGGATGCCGTTTGTCATTATTGACCACGACGAGGAGCAGATCAAAGCCATTCAAACCAGCGAAGACAAATTCCTGTACCTACACGACGATGCCACGCACGATGATGCCCTGCTCAAAGCCGGCATCAGGCGTGCCCGCGCCCTGGTGCTGGCTATGCCCGACGATATGAGCAACGTGTTTGCGGTATTGAGTGCCCGCCAACTCAACAAAAACATCAACATCGTGAGCCGCGTTGCCAGCCCCAAATCCGAACAAAAACTGCGCCTGGCGGGTGCCAGTCACGTGGTGATGCCCGAACAAATCGGCGGTTTTTACATGGCAACCCTCATCAGCAAGCCCGGCGCAGTAGAGTTTTTTTCCTTCATCACCGATGAATACCAATCGGACATTGGTTTTGAAGAAGTGTGCTACGAAGACGCGCCGCCCCATTTTCAAGATAAAGCCATTCGAGACCTGCACCTGCGCCGCGAAACCGGCGTGAACATCATCGGCTACCGAACCCCCGATGGCACTTATGTGGTCAATCCGGGTCCGGAGGTGCTCCTCGTACCCCATTCCGCTTTCATCGTTTTGGGCGACCACGCGCAGCTGGAAAAATTACATCAGTTTTTGAAAAAAGAGGAAGTAATAAGACTTTAGATTTTAGAAAAGGTGATAAAAAATATCACAATATCACAATATCATTTATACCAGTTTAAAAGTCACAAGTCATAAGTCGCGAGTCCAAAAGCATTGAATGACAAAGGATTATTCGACCTTTTATACGTCTTTACTTTTTTAAAATGGTATTATTTCTCCTCATCGCCTTCGGTCCGTACCACAGCCAAAAGCCGGTAATCGTAAACGTGAGCAGCGACAAGCCCGCAATACTCGCATAGCTGAGTTTAAACCAGCCATCACCGATGTTGAAAATCCGATCCACAATCGAGCCGTCGTGAATTTGTTCAAACAAATCGGAAAACCGTTTTTGCACGTGCATGACCTTACCATTGGTACAGTCGAGTTGCACCTCATAGTAATGCTCGGTGAAGGTGAATTTCAACACGCCTTTCGAGGGGCGCACGTCAATGCGGTCCACTTCCGGGTTTAAATCGGCATCGTGCGCAGCCAATGCCTGAAGAGCCAGCACTTCCAGGCTGTCGAGCGATAGCCACGCTTTTTTGTCGGTTGAAACGCCTTTTTTTGTGTCGGGCAAAATTGCGCCACCCGAGTGTTTTTTCCATGCCAGGAGCAAGCCCGTGAGCGATACAAGCAGAAAAATGACGAAGGTGAGCGAAGCCGTCCACCGGTGTATTTTGCGAAACACCCGCAACACTTTGGCTTGTTTTTGGCGGGCAGTGGTTTCTTTTTGCATTTTTTAAAATTGGAGTATGGGAAAATTGGAGTGATGGAGTAATGGAGTGCTGACACTACTCCACTACTCCAACATTCCGTTGTTTAAAACCTACTTCTCAATCCGACAATTACATTTCGTCCTGCCGCGACAATGCCCGACGAATAGGGGCGATACCGCTCATCCAGGATATTTTCCACCCCAGCATTCAATTGCAAGGCAGGCAAAATCTGGAAACTCGCCTTAAAATTCAAGGTAAACCAGCCCGGCGAGTACGGCTTGCCGTCGGCATCCTTCGCATAAATCGTTGGCTTGGCTTGCTCGGTGGGCGTGAGTTCGGCGTTGCTTACCTCGCCATTGTATTGAGCGTAGAGGCTCGCGCGAAAGCGATTGCCCTCGTAGTTCAAGAACGTGGTGCCAAACATCGGCGGCGCGTGGCGTAGCGGCACATCTGCACCCGTTGCCTCGTCCTCT
>Ga0224722_1001209_pt1 | contig 14443 bp, 12 predicted proteins | sample Balambano_FR1_Me_FD_161646 | JGI IMG/M metagenome (GOLD analysis project Ga0224722, IMG submission 161646) | Freshwater sediment microbial communities from Lake Towuti, South Sulawesi, Indonesia - Balambano_FR1_MetaG | ecosystem: Environmental > Aquatic > Freshwater > Lake > Sediment | place... | reverse complement strand
CTAAACAAGTTTTTATCTGCATCACCGCCGATGGATGTGCATTCTACAGTATTTCAGATCGCTTGCAAGTGCTTTACTCAAATTTATTTAAATTATCAAATCAAGCGCCTATTTTTTACACAAATAAGGCTGAAAATGCGGAATTTGGTCCATTATTTGTTCAGATTTATTTTTTTCTTGCCAGTGTAATGGTCGGCAATCGATATATTCACAATATCCTGAACCTTTATAGTTTTCATTATTCCATATCAATTCATAATTAAAGCTACCAACATAACCCGCCCCTAACCCAAATTTATAATCTCCTCGGCTTTGAGCTTTGAGTTGAAATATAATTTGGTTCTTTTCTTGGTATTGCCAAATAAATTCTCGTGCCAAATACATTTCACGTCCATTTGGTGTTTGAACTTTAGGATAAACACGCGTGATATCAAGGACGACTTGATGATCATAAAGAATTGATCTCTGTTCATTCGACTGTATTTCAATTCTTGAAAAAACAATATTGTTCCATTGGTTTCTTAATTCAGACAAGATGATTTGCAGGTTTGCATTTACTTGTATGACTTGATACGTAAAAAAATGGAAGGCAATAAAGGGGAAGTAAATCGCTCGCGCGTGTTTCAATATTCCTTGTGCTTCAATTTGATATTTTTGTTTTTTGTACGTAATTTCACCTTCGCATTTACAACTGGCGTACCAATAATCCCCTACTCCCCAATGTAAAGCTGAATGATTTTCGATTTCAGCACTAATATTCACGGTAAGCTGACAACTTAATTCCTCATCTATACGTTTAAAATAATAATTAGGAAAATCAACTTGAATTTGATCAACATCTAAAAATTGATAACGATCTTGTTCTAATTGACATTGTTCTTTTGCACTATAACTTTTAAGGTGCCCTACTGTAGACAAACCACTGGTGACCAGAACGGTAGCAGTATCAATTGCTGTTGTAGTAATGGCACTTGCATTATAGCAAATGGGAATACGTGGTTGTCCGATCAGACTAATGAAATTTAAATAATGAAAGGGTTCAGGTAAATCTGGCAGAATAAGTGCCTGATAAACAATCTTAAATAAACCTTTTGGCGGGTAGAAGGTTAGTGCATCTGACTTATTGAGGTTCAGCTGCTTTAATTGATTATTACTCATCAATGGCATACTGAACCTCCATATTTTAAGTTGTTATTTTTGAATCATTCTTTTTCGCAAACAAGGTCGTTACGAATCCTGAGAGTGCATAAATAATACACACAACTAAGATCCCTACAGGAATGTTGTACGTGATTGCAGCAAAAATCAAGACTACAGGCAACATCACAACAAAAGGTACACGTTTACGATCCATTTGTTTAAACGAGTAGTATTTGATATTTGAAATCATCAGCAACCCAACCATGATCATCACAATACAGTTAATCACCTGAATCACAATATCTTTTAGATCAAAAACAAATGGATAGTCACGTCCGACCCAGACTAAAGAAATGACAGTGACCGCAGCAAGTGGACTCGCAATTCCAATGAAATAACGTTTATCCACTACACCGATTTGTACATTAAAACGAGCTAAACGAAATGCAGCACAGGCGGTATAAATAAAGCAACATGCTAAGCCAATACGACCGAGATCATGCAAACTCCAGCTATACATCAAAATTGCAGGTGCAACACCAAAAGCAAGTAAGTCAGAAAGTGAATCATATTGTTCACCAAATGCACTTTGTGCGCCAATCGCACGTGCAACTCGTCCATCTAAGCCATCAAGTAGTGCAGCTAAAAATATGGCATAAATTGCTTGATTAAAGTTGCCATTCATACTGGCAATAATCGAATAAAAACCAGAGAGTAATGCTGCAGTTGTTATTAAATTAGGCCATAAATAAATACCACGGCGTTTCACTTTTTGCCCTTCATGCGTTTGTTCTTCTTCTTCGACTTCAAAGGTGATGCCATCAAAAGAATGATCATCTTTATTTAAATCAGCATCAGGTTTAAGAGAATTTGTCATTATTTTCAATTCCTCGAGAATATTTTGACGTTGATGGGTTATTCACCCACCAACCAACGCACAGCAGCATGACCACCATTTTCACTCATGCGTAAATGTGGAAATAACCATTGTAATGCTTGGTCTGCATCTTCTGAGAATTTCCAAGGTGGATTAATGACCAATAGACCACAACCATTCAATCCAACTGGCGTGTCATCGGGCCATACACAAATTTCACAAATGAGCTGACGGCGAATTCCCGTTTTAAACATTTTCTTTTCAAAACGTTCAATCATGGCACGGTCTTTAATTGGATACCAAACTGCGAATACGCCTGTTGGCCATTTTTTATGGGCAGCTTGCAGCAATTCAACCAATTGTGGGAAATCTTTACGCTCGATTTCATAAGGTGGGTCAATCATGACCAATCCACGCTTTTCTTTTGGTGGAATCACACCCAAAAGACCTTCATAAGCATCACGCTCATGTAAGCCTGCACGTTTATCGCGAATGTTAAAATACAATTGTTGAAACACATCACGCTGCATTTCAAAAATAGTTGCCTTATCAATATCACGCATACCTTCAAGCGCAAACCAAGGTGAGCCTGGATAAGCGCCTTTACCCGAACCTGCGCGCATATCTTCAACAATTTTAAGATATTGTTTTACACCTTCAGGCGCATTACGTTTAATCGACTCATCAAGCTTGACCAAACGGTGGATACCCGTTAAGAATTCACCCGATTTTTGTGCTTCAGAAGTAGATAAATCATATTTACCTGCACCACCATGTGTATCTATATATCGATAAGGTTTATCTTTAGCATTTAAACGAGCAAGCAGTTGAAGCAAAAGCACATGCTTCATAACATCGGCAAAGTTACCTGCATGGAAATGGTGACGGTAATTCATGTTGACAATTATTCCTCAATTCAGAGGATAGTTTAACATGAAAGAAAAAAGTATTCTTTAACGTTGATGTGATCGTCTAAAATTGTACTGTAATCAGATGAATGTTCAGTGGAGCGCTATGCAAGACCCCCTACTCTCTCAAGCTTTAAATCTTCACTCATGGAACTTAGACCAAATTTTGGATGATTTAAATGAGTTTGGCTTTGCCTTGATTGATGATATTTACTCACTTGATTATGTACAGACATTGGCAAATGAATGTACGTCTCATCTTGCGGAATTCAGAGCAGCCGGCGTTCAAAATGGTATCGTCAGCCATATTCGTAGTGATCATATTTTATGGATTAATGGTCAACTGCCAATCGCACAACAGCATATCCAAACGTTAGAATATCTATCTCAAGCTTTAAATCAGGCTTTTTATCTGGGTATTAAAGAAGTAGAAGCTCATTTCGCTTGTTATAATGCAGGTGAGTTTTATGCGTTGCATCGAGATAATCCGCAACAGAAAAATGACCGAATGATTTCAACCGTTTTCTATTTACATGAATGCTGGCAAGACGACTGGGGTGGTCAATTACGTTTGCAGGATAAAAATGATCAATGGCATATCATCCAACCCTTAGCGAACCGCCTTGCTATCTTCCAAAGTGATTTATTACACGAAGTACTTCTATCCAAACAGCAACGTTTATCAATTACTGCATGGCTTCGCAGTGGTCATTCGATTTGGCATGGTTAAACCTTTAAATTATTGAAAACAACCCGATATAACTTCACATAACTGATGATTTTGGATCAATGAATGTCTACTGAAACCCAACAAGTCATTGCTCGAATTGGTGAAACTGACCAACTCTTTTTAAGCAACAATACGCCTGAACTTGCTTTAGAACGCGCTGATCTGCGTTTGCAATTGGTCGTCTTGAGCCATATTCGTCAGGAACAATTGCACTTTTTACAAGAAGCAATCGTGCTACTCGAACAAGCACGTATTGAATATGAAGAAATGCCTCTCAATTTATATTTAAATTTATCTTTATACCTCGCCAAAGCCTATATGATTTACTTTGAGCTAAGCAAAGAGCAACGTTTTGCTTTAATTACACAGCAAATTCTTAAACCCTTGGCATATAACGATCACTTAGATATTTATTTTTTCTTGGCTTACGCTTCAGCAGCAAAACAAGAACCGGCATTAACACGACATTGGTTGAAAAAATATGTGTCTTGCTTAGACCATGATTTAGAATTATTACAAGTACACCCTGCTTTCGCAATTGCTCGTCAAGAAGACTGGTTTAAGGCGCTGATTCAAAGCAAAGCTCACTAAGCGAGCTTTGCTTTTACTAAGAGATGGGATCAGTGGGTACTATCGACATGTAACTGCTGATTTAACTCATCAATCACGATTGCCCATTCATCATCTTTATCAATATGACTTTTTAAAAAATCTCGCTGACCTGCACTCCAGAATACGGCTTCATGTAATTTTTGATCCGCATTGAGTTGATGTTCTTTTACAAAAGTTTCCATTGCTGCTTCATCAGCACCCAATCCAAGCTGTTCAAATAACAGTTCAAGCGTCGGTTGTTGTTCAAACATTATTATTCTCCAAACGATTTACTTAATAGAAATAATCTAACAGTAAATACATAGTGTCAGCATATGCATGCCTATATTTTCTTGTTGTTTTTTGTGTTTATACATAAAAAAGCACCCCTTAAGAAGGAGTGCTTTTCAACTTATCAAAATGATAAATTAGTTTAACATGTCCGCAATTGCAGCACGTTCATCTTCAAGTTCTTGAAGTGTGATGTTCATACGCTCACGGCTGAACTCATCAATTTCAAGACCTTCAACACGTGTGTATTCGCCATTTTCACAAGTTACTGGCACACCGTACATTACGCCTTCTGGAATACCATAAGAACCGTCTGAAGGGATACCCATAGTTACCCATTTGCCGTTTGTACCCAACGCCCAATCACGCATATGGTCGATTGCAGCATTTGCAGCAGAAGCAGCAGAAGACAAACCACGCGCTTCGATGATCGCAGCACCACGTTTACCAACAGTTGGAAGGAACACATCTTTGTTCCATTCTGCATCATTGATCTTGTCTTTTAAGCCTTCGCCATTTGCAGTTGCAAAACGGTAGTCAGCATACATTGTCGGAGAGTGGTTACCCCAAACAGTTAATTTTTCGATATCAGAAACAGCAACACCAGCTTTTTGAGCAATTTGAGTCAAAGCACGGTTGTGGTCAAGACGTAACATTGCTGTAAAGTTTTTCGCTGGAAGATCTGGAGCAGATTTCATTGCGATATAAGCATTAGTATTTGCAGGGTTACCGACAACCAATACTTTAACGTCACGGCTAGCAACTTCGTTTAGTGCTTGACCTTGACCGATAAAGATCTCGCCATTCACTTTTAACAAGTCAGCACGTTCCATACCAGGACCACGTGGACGTGAACCAACCAATAGAGCATAGTCAGCATCTTTAAATGCAACTTTAGGATCATCAGTCCCGATCATGCCAGCCAATAATGGGAAAGCACAGTCATCAAGTTCCATCATCACGCCTTTAAGCGCTTGTTGAGCTTTCTCAAAAGGAACTTCAAGCAATTGTAAAATTACAGGTTGATCTTTACCTAGCATTTCACCGCTTGCGATACGGAATAATAAGCTATAACCAATTTGACCTGCAGCGCCTGTAACGGCAACACGAACGGGTTGCTTCATGTGATATTCTCCAATGAGATGCGTTTGCACGATTGAACGCTATGGTGGTTCAATCGAATTATCATAAACGGCAAAGATTGTACTCTAAAGCGAACACAGATGCATGTAAAAGAGAATGAATTTCAACAAAAGTCTGATAGAAAATACAAATTAAGTCAGGGAAATATTTAATAACTTCCTTTAATTGTAAATTCATTCGGGCAACCCGTTACAATATGGCTTGCACATTGTTTGTACTGACCATTTTTTTGATAACACACCCGAATCTCCGTCAGAATAGAATCAAACTTTGAAGACTGGCAAGTAAAACGAATACCATTCGGCGGTAATGACGGATTTAACTTAGTAAATTGTTGTCTGAGATTCTCTTTTTGCACTTCTATGGTATTTGGACTGGTCAAATCCGCAGGAACTTTGAGACGCTCAGCAAAATTAATCACGGTTCTGAAATATTGACTGGCGTTCATTGGCACACATCCACCCACATTTTGCCAAAGTTGTACTCGCGCATTTTCATCAGGCATCACCCGTGCAACAACTTTCGCTTGTAAAGGTGTCAGCTTGGCCGACGTTTTTGTATCACAATCGCGCCCTACAGGGACTTCTGGCAATAAACTTGCAATTGTAAGTGAGTAACCTTCCAAACATTTACGTTGTTTTTGTCTTGATGAATCAAAAGCACAAGCAGCGGGTGTCATCTGAACATGCATCACATAGCCTGCAATATCCTGACTATCGGCTGCATATAATGGCGAACAAAACGAGAAGGCAAAGTAACAGACTAAAGCCTGTACCCATCTCATTAACCGTTCCTTGAATAAATTCATAGATTTCATCAAATATAAGAACTTCATTATTTCAGATTAAACATCGTTGTGTCTTTTAAGGTTCATTGCGTACTGGAATCGTACTCATGCGCTGTTCTAATGATTGCGCACCCTGCCCTAACACGACACCGTAATGGGTTGCATTGGTCATGACATGCTTTACATAGTCTCGTGTTTCCAACAATGGAATGGTTTCCGTGTATTGATCAGCCGCCATAATTTGGAAATCGGGCTGCCAACGTCTCGCTCGATTCGGCCCTGCGTTATAACCTGCTGTTGCTAATACCGCATTACCACTGAGTTGGCTCTGAATCATTGAAAGATAATAAGTACCATAACGAATATTAGTATTCATTTCACTCAAAGCTGCTGGATTATAGGTTTCACCCATCTGGCGAGCCACCAGTTTTGCCGTATTTGGCATGATTTGCATTAAACCGCCTGCGCCAACATGAGAACGGGCAGACGTGACAAAACGGCTTTCTTGGCGCATTAAACCATATGCCCAAGCAGGATCAATACCAGCATTGTAACTATGACTAGTCACATTGCTACGGTGTGGTGTTACATAGCGGTAAGTATCATTGTGGCGAGAGGTTGTACGATCCGCGGCATAAATCGCACGATCATACCAACCAATATCATGTGCTTGTTTAGCCGCCGCTAAAAGTAAACCATCATCTTGTTTTAAATAGGCTTGGCGAACTGCCCAGTTCCATTCACGATTAATATAATTTGCTGGAGCATCTACATTCTTTAAGGCAAATGCCCGTTTAAAATGTATATTTTGATTTAGGCGTTGAATATCTTGCGAACTTGGTTGCTCATTATAAGGTTGGTGGTTATAGCGTTCACCTAAACGATCCTTCGCCAACAAGTTATGGTAATCATCACCAGCTTGTGCCAGCTTGCGGTAAATCTGTTGCGCTGCTTGCTTTGAAGCAGCATCCGAACGTTGTTCAGATGCACGTGCTAACCAATATTGCCAACGATCTTCCTGTTTCTGCGTAATTGACATCGCATCAATCGCGCGAATCAAACTTTCCCATGCACCAAATCGAATGGCTTGACGCGCATAAATTTCAGCTTCTTCTGGACTCAATGGATAACCATAACTTTGATCATAAGCATTTAACACTTCACGATTAAAGCCATTCTTCATCACCGTTGTACCACCGACATAACCAATCGTACGATACAAATATTTCTGCACAGGTTGCGGTGTATCCTGAGCAACTTTTTGAAGATTACCCAGAGCATTGGTGAAATCACTGTCTGCAACACGGCCCAATGCAAAAATTAGATAGGCATAATCGGCATCATTGGCTTTCGGAGCAGTCCACAAATATGCCAATGGATTGGCTTGAATTTGATTCAACTGAGCCAAGGATAAATCCAGACCTATAGTTTGTGCTGTCGCAATCGCTAAACCAGATTGACCCGCACGGAGTTGTCCCCAAAGCCGTTGTTGACGGTCTTGTGTTGTCATCAATGGACTAGACAGCATTAACCGTCCTAAGCCATTACATGACTCGGGTTGGGTATTTGTGGTTAGCCAAATATCTTTGTATTCTGCAAAAACCAGACTATCACCTGTTTTGGCGCGAACTTGTGCAACCGCACAACTCTCTTCTTGGTCTGGGTTCGTCACATAACTGAGTACAGGTTTTGCTTCGGTAAAACTGGCTTGTTTTACTTTTTCCTCAACATAATCTGCCGCCAATTTTTCTGCCATCGCGGATTGAGGATAACGTTGTGCAAAACTAATAATTGAAGATGCGGGTTGTAATCCAAGATTGTTATTGAGTTTCCAATATTCTGGATAATAGCCTAGTGCATCATTTTGCATGTCATATTGGTATTGATCGAGCAAAACAAGATTGCCTGAACTCGCAGCACGTAATGCATCATTAAATTGCTCGTCCAAAGCATATACAGATGAACATATAACCATACCGCCCATCACAATTAGCTGACGGAAGTTTTTCTTGTTATTCACTTTATGACTAACGGTTGTTATAAATTGGTGTTGCTTATTCATCTTCATCAATACGTTTGCTCAATTTTTCCCGCCATTATAGTGTAATAAGTCTAAGTTCCAACTATTGTTGTGTTATGTAACTTACTGATTCATATTCATTAAAATTTATCCATTTTTATTCACAAACTGTCCATTTTTGTCAGTTTTTTATTCTCTGCGTTCAGACAAAAATGCTGTTATAATCCGCGGTTTGTTTAAATCCACCTTGTTTAGGAGCCTGCATGACGGTTCAAACATTCATTCCAAGTGCTGTAAAAGCTGCTTCAGAAAACACTGTTACCCAGCCAACGCACACCGCTGATGTTTCAATTAAAAAATTATTTATTGAAACGCAAGGGTGTCAGATGAATGAGTATGACAGTCATCGTATGGCAGACTTATTAGGTGATTCGCACGGTTATGTGCTGACTGACAATCCAAATGACGCAGACATTCTGCTGATGAATACCTGTTCGATTCGTGAAAAAGCACAAGAGAAGGTCTTCAGTGGCTTAGGTCGTTGGCGCAAACTCAAAGAGCAGAACCCTGATCTCGTGATTGGTGTTGGCGGCTGTGTTGCCTCTCAAGAAGGTGACAATATTCAAAAACGTGCACCTTATGTCGATATGGTATTTGGTCCACAAACCTTGCACCGTTTGCCACAAATGCTAGATCAGCATCAAGCGCAGATCGAAAAACCAAAGAAAGAAAAGATCAAATTGGTTGATATTTCTTTCCCAGATATTGAGAAATTTGACTTTCTGCCTGAGCCACGTGTTGAAGGCTTTAAAGCATTCGTTTCAATTATGGAAGGCTGTTCTAAATACTGTTCTTTCTGTGTTGTACCTTATACCCGTGGTGAAGAAGTTTCTCGTCCACTGGATGATGTACTGGCTGAAATTGCAGGTTTAGCTGAAAAAGGCGTGCGTGAGATCAGTTTGCTTGGTCAAAACGTGAATGGCTATCGTGGTGAGACCTTTGAAGGTGAAATTTGCACCTTCCCTGAACTACTTCGCTTAGTAGCTGAAATTCCAGGGATTGGTCGTTTACGCTATACCACTTCTCACCCACTTGAATTTTCTGATGATTTAATTCAATGCTACCGTGATTTACCGCAAATGGTTTCGCATTTACATTTACCAGTACAAAGTGGTTCAAACGATGTATTGCAAGCCATGAAGCGTAATCACACCATTGATGTCTATATCGATAAAATTGCCAAGCTACGAAAAGTACGCCCAGATATGCATTTATCGAGCGACTTTATTATTGGTTTCCCAGGTGAAACAGATCAGCATTTTGCTGAAACCTTACAGTTCATTAAAGATTTAGATTTCGATCATTCTTATAGTTTTGTGTACTCAAAACGTCCGGGTACGCCTGCATCTGACTTACCAGATAGTACGCCTGAGCAAGTCAAGAAAGATCGTCTCGCTCAAGTTCAGCAAGTGATTAAACAATCGAGTATTGATAAAACAGATGCAATGCTTGGTAAAGTTGAACGCGTCTTGATTGAAAAAGTATCAGATAAAGATCCGAATGTCTTAATGGGCACTGCGGATAATACCCGTTTAGTCACATTCATTGGTGATGCAACATGGGTTGGACGCTTTGCAGAAATTGAGATCACTGAAATTAAAACTTTAAATTTAGTTTATGGTGAACTCTTGAATCTTGAACCTGACGTGGCGTAATGTAAGGGGTACTCTTACAAATCGACAAAAAGGGTTTCTCTTGACTGCAGCGATTCAACGTACAGTAATGTTCCCAGAAATTTCAATGGAACGTTTGAAAAGCATGCTCGGTGCGTATAACGGGCATATAAAGCAAATCGAACAACGTTTGGATGTCAAAATTAGTCACCGAGGCGATGCTTTCTATCTTGATGGTAGTATCGAAACGGTCGAAAGAGCCGAAGCATTATTGCAACGGCTCTATCAAGAATCAGAACTTTCCCCTCAAATCAGCGCCGATGTTCTTCATTTAATGATTCAAGGTTCACAAACAGACCGTGAACTTATAGAAGATGCAGATCAAGAACATACAGGCTTAGATAGCGTTTGGTTACAAACCCGTAAAGGGCGAATTAACCCACGTGGTGCAAACCAAAAACGCTATGTACAACGTATCTTACAAAGTGATATTTCATTCGGTATTGGTCCAGCAGGGACAGGTAAAACCTATCTTGCAGTTGCTGCCGCAGTAGATATGCTTGAACGTAACGAAATTCAACGTATTCTATTGGTTCGCCCTGCGGTCGAAGCGGGTGAAAAACTGGGCTTTTTACCAGGTGATTTAACCCAGAAAATTGACCCCTACCTACGTCCACTTTATGATGCACTCTATGAAATGCTGGGCTTTGATAAAGTTGCCAAACTGATTGAACGTCAAGTCATCGAAGTTGCTCCACTGGCCTATATGCGCGGACGAACGTTAAATCATTCCTTTGTGATCTTGGATGAAGCACAAAACACTACACCTGAACAAATGAAAATGTTTTTAACACGTTTAGGGTTTGGTTCTCGTGCAGTCATCACAGGTGACGTAACTCAAGTCGACTTACCTCGTGGACAACAATCTGGCTTGGCACAAGCGTTACGTGTACTTGAAAATATAGATGAAATCCATATCACTCGTTTTCACTCTCGAGATATTGTGCGTCATCAACTGGTACAAAAAATTGTCGAAGCATATGAGGGCTGGGATTGTGAACAACAACGCTTATCTGCTGAAGCTCGTGCCGAACGTAAAGCTCGACAAGAAGCACTGACTGCAGAAAATGACTTTGCGGCAGATGCACAACACATTTAGAACAACCCTCTAACCCTCTGTTTAGAAAAATCCCTCTAAGTCCCCCTTTAATAAAAGGGGGACTTTCCACGAAATGAAGGAAATACTTACATTCGTGAAATGCCTTCCTTTAAAAAAGGAGGTCGGGAGAGATGATTAAGGATCTATTTTGAAAATCAACTTAAGCCTTCAACAAGACTTTCAAGCGAATGAATTACCACTAAAACGTGGTCAAATTAAAAAGCAGATTGAAACCACACTCCGTCATGTCGGTTTCGACGTAGACTGCGAAATCGGAATTGCCTGCGTCGACCTCGCAGAAAGCCATGAGCTGAATCTGCAATATCGTGAAAAAGACAAACCCACCAATGTGCTGTCTTTTCCAAGCGACATCCCAGAAGAAATGCTCAGCTTACTGGATGCAGAACCTCTAGGTGACTTGGTGATTTGTATTCCTGTGGTTTTACAAGAAGCAACTGAACAACAAAAGACGCCAAGCGATCATTTCACCCATTTACTGGTTCATGGCGTTTTACATTTACTTGGCTATGATCATGAAACCAGTGAAGCTGAAGCAGAAGAAATGGAAGCTTTAGAAATTGAAATTCTCAAAAAACTAGGGATCACCAATCCGTACCAAGCAGATGAGATTTAATCAAGCTTCTATGTATATCGTCATTTTTAAAGCCAAGATCAAATAACTTGATTCGACCTACTCAAAAATGGCACAGAAGCTAAGAAATAAAGCGCTAAGCCAATTTAACTGCGCCAAATTCGAAACATATAGTGAAAATGGTTTTGAATTGCACTGTCTTATTGGCATAGTCTTGAAGATATTAAACATTGGCAGCACGATGCAGAACATCAAGTTGCGCAATGCTTAGGCAAAGAAAAATGGTATCAAGACTTTAGTGTTGAAATCTGTACCATAGAACATGCCTATTCAAGTCAAAATGACATGTGAATAAGTCTAGACTTATCCACATTTCCAATAAAAAACGGCTGAATTCAGCCGTTTTTTATTACTTATTTTTAGAATTGATAACGTAGTGTTAACGTTGCATTACGTGGAACGCCATAGACCATGCCATTCATACCAAGACCTTCATAATATTTTTCATCAAATATATTATTTAGGTTCAGTTGTGCCTTGATATTCTGATCAAAATCATAACCGACCATTAAATTAGTCAATACATAGGCATCCTGTGTAATTCGACCTAAACTTTCATCGACATACGTCTTGCTCTTATAATTTAGACCACCGCCTACGCTCCATTTATCCAATTTATATTTGGTAAATAGATTAGCAGTGGTGCGTGCAGATGTCGTTTTTACCTCTTTGCCGTCCGCATCTTTGGCATTGAAATGAGCGACACCAAAGCTCATATTCCAGTTGGGTGAAATTTCACCATCAAGTTCAAATTCAATACCTTTGCTCTTTACTCCATCTGCACTACGATAACCATCAACAGGTTGACCATTCACAGTAATTTTCTCTCCTGTGATCTCTGCAACATTATCCTGCTGGGTCTGGAATACTGTGAATGAGGCATTTAATTTGCCCTCAAAGAATTCACCTTTTAAGCCTGTTTCATAATTTTTACCTTCACGGGGATCCAAATATTTGCCATCCAGACCTCGTTTATCTTCTGGCTTAAAGATACCTGTATAACTGGCATACCATGAATAATTATCCAGGAAATCAAAGATTAGCCCTGCATATGGCGTGACTTCATTTTTGAATTCTCGATTGCCTATCCCATCTTCACTTTCATATTTCCAGTTAGACAAACGTACACCTGTCACTAGTTTTAAAGGTTCCAACAAAGTAAATTTACCTACGACATAAGCGCCTGTCTGAGTCGTTTTATTGGATGGCATTTTATTGTTGTTATTGATTGAACCCAGAAGCCTTGAATTTGTAGCTTCATCAAAGTCAATTACATAATTATCAAGCAATGGATTACCATAAGCGGCATCCGTTTTTTTGCTCTGATTATACATAAAGCCTGCGATCACTTCCTGCTTTAAACCAGCAATGTTAAATGGTGCTGAAACTGAAGTATCCACATTATTCTGGGTAAATGTAGATTCACTCGTATAAGGATATAAATCCGATGCACTATTAGTCGCCTTGTCTGCACCATTCAAATCCCATATATACAATAAAGCAGTTTCGCCTTTTAATTGACGATAGTCATAATTGACATTTAGGCTAATGTCATTCCATAGTTTTTGTTTAAATGTGGCAAATGCAGAAGTTGTATCTGCATTCCAGTATGTCCAGTCAGAAGTAACTGTTTTAGAACGGTCGAAATTAGTACGTGTACCATCGGTATAAAATGCTGGCAAACCACCCCATTTAATCCCATTTCGTTCAAGATTCTGATAACTTGCACCTACTGATAAATAGGTACTATCTGTTAAGTCCGCATCAATCACACCATAAACCACATTATTGTCTTTATTATAGTGATCAGCAAAGGAATCCGTTTGCTCATGTTTTACCACCACACGACCACGAACACTACCATCCGCATTGAGTGGCATAGAAACATCCGCAGTACTGCTCCATGCATTCCATGAACCTAAAGAAGTACTAACATTTCCTGTCAACTCCTTAGAATTTGCATGTTTACGAATCATATTAATCGCAATGGCAGGGTTTCCTGCACCTGTCATCAGACCATTCGCCCCTTTTACCAATTCTACTCGATCATATAGACTTAAATCTGGATCGCCCGCATTATGAAAATCTGAAGTGCTTGGCACACCATCAAACAGGTAATAATCGACATCAAAACCACGAGCCGTTGGATATTGACGCTCATCCCACTGGTTTACAGTAACACCTGTTACATTCTTCAGTAATTCCTGAAAAGAATTGATATTGGTATCATCCAAGTATTCACGAGTAATCACTTTAACTGATTGCGGTGTTTCACGTAGAGACAAATTCAGCTTTGTAGAAGTATTGCTACTCTTTGCTGTATAGCTTTTTGTCCCTTCTGTGGTTGCTGCATTCTCCTTCTCTGCATTTACAGTAATGGTCGGTAGCTTGGTATTTTCAGTTGTTGATTCAGCATAAGCAAATGATGGTAAAAGTACCGCCATAGCGAGCATCAACGGATGTGCTTTGAAA
>Ga0224722_1001208_pt1 | contig 14451 bp, 14 predicted proteins | sample Balambano_FR1_Me_FD_161646 | JGI IMG/M metagenome (GOLD analysis project Ga0224722, IMG submission 161646) | Freshwater sediment microbial communities from Lake Towuti, South Sulawesi, Indonesia - Balambano_FR1_MetaG | ecosystem: Environmental > Aquatic > Freshwater > Lake > Sediment | place... | reverse complement strand
CACTGATGCTCGGATTAGAACCAGTCGAGATGGCTCCAGAAGACTACTGAGAATTGATGAAGGAGCGGCAGTCATTAGATTTCAAGCACCGCTGGAATATTTCGGCTTCCTCTGGCGATCGCCCAATCCAGGAAACATGGTCCAGTTCTTTAGCGCTGGAGAATTAGTTGGGCGATTCCGGGCGCGGGATATCTTCGGTGCTCTTGCTGGCAATGACCCAAATCAGCGAAACTCTCAATTTATCAATTTCTTTGCATCAAGGCTTTCTAACGGCAAATCTCAAACGTTTGATGAAATTCGATTTTTCGATCGCGCGACTAGTAAAGATGGCAGAAATCGCTTTCAGGTTCGCCGTTTGAGTTATCGATTAGCGCCTCTGATTAGCTCTGATTCCCCCATTCCTGATCCTACTCCGATTCCATCTCCTGCATTGCTCTCTGGATTAGTTGGTATGGGAGTGGCCGCAATTAGGAAACGGCAACAACTTGAGCAAAACATAAAGCATTCTCCAACGGACTCAACGGACTCAACTGTCTCATCAGAAATTTCATCAGAAGTTTGATGCTGTTATTTGAGCTAGTTGTTTCTTCACTCAAGCTGTTCTTTCAGTTTGTTTAGGCTGTGAAGTTTAATATCATTCACAGGTCATCCTCTCATCCACGCCAACTAGCTTACATTGAGATTTGACAAAAAGATGGGGTTGAGCTAGCCCGGAGAGCAGCATAAACTAACCTAGCCTTTCACAAGGCAAAGTGTTGTTTGTATCCCCCTTCTAAAACTAACTCCGCCAGTTCTTCAAATATTATCACTATGGCTATTAGCTCTACCTACCACACTCCTGGATCAAACGTTGCTAAAACCCTTTGCTATATTGTTGGTATCGCTTGTCTGTTTGGTTTTTTTCTCGATATCGCGATTTTGTCATTACCATTTGACCCATTGGAACTGGCATGGCGCATCAATGTACTTCAACAGGCAGGCGATCGCAGCATCGTTTTGCTCTTTGGTGCAGCTCTTACCCTGTATGGTAGTTTGGGCAATCAACGGCAACTCAGATTATTGGCGATCGCTTGTTTAGTATTTGGAATTAGTTTTCATCTTTCTTGTATTCTGGTCATTCGAGATACACTAATTTTGCATCAAGAAGCCATTCGTAACATCAATACCGAAATGACAGAACTGCAAACCCAGATTCAGGAGATTCAAAGCAATCCAACTAGTGCTGAAGAGGTCACCCCAGAAGAACTCCAGGAGATGTCTCAATCACTTTCACAAGAAGCGACCTCCTTGAAGCAGATTGCGACCACCGATGCCACCAAATCTGGTCTAGCTAGCGTTAGCAATCTGGTCATTGTCGGCTTTGCTCTAATCGGCACAGGCAGATATGGCTTACAATTGAGCAGACACTAAGAGGAGCAGCATTAGAGTCACTGAAGCACCATTTCATAATCAGGCGATGCAGCACTTTGCCACTCCAATTTTTCTAACTGCTCGATCGCCCGCTCAATCAAATCTACCCCTTCAGTGACCGTCTCGACTCTAGCCAGGTGTCCCCGCAATTCAGAGGCATCGGGAAAGCCTTTAGCATACCAGGTCATGTGTTTACGAGCCTGACGAATGCCGCGATCGCCCTTGTACTCCCATAACATAACTAAATGGTCACGAGCACATTGCAATCGTTCGATCGCAGTTGGCGGTTGTCGCAATTCTCCCGTTTTCAAAAAATGATCTACTTCCCCCACCAAAAAGGGATAGCCCATTGTGCCGCGTGAACACATCACGCCATCGGCTCCCGTCAGTTCCAGACAGCGCACGGCTGCTTCCACTGAGAAGATATCTCCATTGGCAATCACCGGGATGGACAGCACCTCTTTCACCCGCCGAATCCACTCCCAACGGGCTGCTCCATTAAACCCTTGAGCGCGGGTGCGACCATGTAGCGTGAGCATTTGCGCCCCAGCATCCTCCATGCGTTGAGCAAACTCGATCGCATTGATCTCCTGATCGCTCCAGCCAATCCGAGTTTTAACGGTGACAGGCACATCTACAGCGTTGACCACCGATCGGACAATCTCTGCTGCCAGTTCAGGTTGCCGCAACAGCGAAGAACCGCCACCGTTCTTCGTAATTTTGTTCACCGGACAACCCATGTTGATATCTACCGTGTCGGCTCCTTCTTGCACTGCCATCTGAGCAGCTTCCGCCAGAAATGCTGGACGACAATCAAACAACTGAATGCTAATCGGTCGCTCCTGTGGGTCAACCTCCATAATCTTGGGGAGTTGCTTGATGTAGTGCAACCCTGTGGCATTGACCATCTCGGTGTACATCATGGAGTCAGGCGCATACTGACGCACCAAGCGGCGGAACACCAGATCAGTCACCCCAGACAGCGGCGATTGCAAGACCCGACTTGGCACTTCCACCCGCCCAATTTTGAGCGGTGCGGACAGGCGAGTTTTCAAATGAGGAGACAGAGCAAGCATAGGGAAGACAGATAACCATAACTATAGATCTTGAGTATAACAAGCTAGCAGGCTAGAGCGTAAGTTCATCCACCCCAGGCATAACGTTGTCGTTGGATGAGAACTCAATGCTGACCTAAGAAGAAGTTTTCAATAGGGATGAAGAGACTCAAACCGATGTGATTCCAACGATTGGATCTCGTGGAGATGTTTACAAGTAGCACCTTATACCATTTTGGATTATAGATTTCCGATTTTGGATTGCAGAATGCTTGACCAGCTAACCGTTCTGGCAATTGAAATCATGCACATATCACCCAAAATGGTATTAGCACCCGATGTCAAACGAGGAATTGCTGCAACAGTGTACGGTGAAGCTAACCCTGCCAGGTTGCCTGGGTTGGGGCACGGGGTTTTTTGTCGCGCCGGAGTGGATTCTCACCTGTGCCCATGTCGTGCAGGTCGCGGGGGAACAAGCGATTCAGGTGCGGTGGCAGACGAGAGATCTGGAAGCGAGGATGGGGCGATCGCAGCGATAGGTTAAGATCAACGAGGTGTTTGTCCAAGCTATTCATTCAGTCCAGGAAATATATCATTCATGACTTTTGCAGAATCTCGCAGTGATATGGTCCCGGTTCAGCTTCCCAATGGGGCTGTCGTCAAAGTTGAGGTGTCCAGTACGGGGCGAGAGGATGTGGGGTTTGATGTGAAACAGTTTCAGCCTGTTGCCGATGCGATTGAGGGCGTAGTGCAGATGATTGCAACACCAATCCAAAAAGTAAGACCTAAAAAGGCAACGGTGAAGTTTGGCATGGAACTGGCGATCGAGGCGGGGCAATTGACGGCAGTGATTGTCAAAGGCTCTGGCAAGGCTAATCTAGAAATCACGTTGGAATGGGAAACCCAACCGGAAGTTGAGCCATGAGTCCGCTAGAAAATCTGCTACAGCAATGCACGGTAAAGTTGTCCCTGCTGGGTCGGATAGGTTGGGGCACAGGCTTTTTTGTGGCTCCTGGCTGGATTCTCACCTGTGCTCATGTGGTGCAAGAGGCGAAAGGGGAACCTGTTCAGGTGCGCTGGCAGAAACAGGAGAATTGGGCGCAAGCGTTAGTGGAGCGAACGCTAACTGAGCCTTTTGATCTGGCGCTGTTACGAGTAATGCTGCCAACGGATGCCAACCCGCCTTGTGTGTATTTGGATGAGTCAGTTTACTCTCGCGATCCACTCTATCTGTTTGGTTATCCCGATCAAGACTTTCCCAATGGTTGCCCGGTAACATTTAACTGTGAAGGACTAACCGGGGATGAGCCAGCGCTGATCAAGTTTGCCTTGGGGCAGGTGCGACCAGGGATGAGTGGCTCACCGTTGTTGAACCAACGGACGGGGAAGGTTTGTGGCATGGTGAAATTTACTCGCGATCGCTCTTTCGATCTGGGCGGTGGCGGGGTTTCCACCCGTGTAATTCTGGAGCAGTTTCCTGAATTGCGATCGTTTCAGCAGGTGTTTCATGGGGGCGATCGGCGTTGGATAAACCTGATTACACCACCTGAAATTGACTTTCAACCCTATAGAGAGGCGGTGATCTCCCACTATTCCCAACAGCGCCACCTGTATACCCCCACGGATGCCTTGTTGCCCTTAGAAGCTCGATCGGTGCTGCCACAAGAACCCAAAGATGGGCAAGAACAACCGCCAGAGAAGACCGTTGAGCAGTTTCCGGTGCTAGAGGGGTTGCGAAAGTATGCGCTGGGGAACCAGCGAGAGCATGTGTTGTTGGCAGGGCGACCGGGTTCAGGGAAATCGACCACGTTGCAACAGTTGGCGGTGTCCTTGGCAGAGGAAGGTCAGGTTCCGGTCTTGGTGCAGTTGAAGGGCGATCGCCCGGTGCCTGAGCTCATCCAAGCAGAATTTCGGCGGAGAAAGCAGCCGGTTAAGCCTGAACAGATTGATGAGTGGTTGTTGGACGATCGTTTGGTCTTGCTGTTGGATGGGGTGAATGAGATCCCTAATAATGACCTGCGAATATTGCTCGCCCAGTTTCGAGAAGATAACCCAACCGTGCCGATGATTTTCACCACACGGGATTTAAGTTTGGGAGGCGACTTGGGCATTGACAAACGGCTGGAGATGAAGCCCTTGTCGCAGCAACAAATGCGCGAGTTTGTGGGTAAGTATTTGCCGGAGCAGGGCGATCGTCTGTTGGGGCAGTTGGGCGATCGCTTGCGAGAACTGGCAGAAACACCCCTTTTGCTGAAACTGCTCTGCGATGTGTTTGACCCTGAAACCAACCTAATTCCCCAAAATCGGGGGGAATTATTTCAGTGGTTCGATCGAGATTACAGGCGGATTAAAAAAGAGATTGAATACGTATCTGTCTCCGAGAATTTCTGGGAATTTAAATCAGAGATGCTCCAGTATTTGGCGTTTTCTATGATTCAAGGAGACCTGAAAACCACCGCCCTCCAGAAACCGCCTGAACCCTGGCTTACCATTCACAAAAGCCGAGCCGCAGAAATTTTGGAAACTTGGCTTTATAAGCGCGGAGGTCTTGATGCTCCGACTAAAGCAAAACTATGGCTAAAGGATTTGTGCAATCACCATCTTCTCCAAGATGCTGCCAAACTAGACGAAATCGAGTTTCATCATCAGCTATTCCAGGAATATTACGCAGCAGGATACCTGCTCAAGTTATTGCCCAACCTGACTGATGAGCAACTGAAGCAAGACTACCTCAACTACCTGAAGTGGACAGAGCCTTTTGGAATGATGTTAGAGATGTTAGAAGATAGAGAAAAATCTGAAAATCTTCTATGGTTAGCTAGATATGTAGACTGGAATTTAGGGTTTAATTTAACTGTAAAGCTTAGTTCACAATCTACAAAATCTTTACCTGGTCAACTCAATGAGACAAAACTTTTAGAGTTATCCCCAGAATCGTTAGAGGAAGACAACATTCAAAGTTTACTTGAAAAACTTGATAGCTCTGAGTCCGAAACCCGTCGAGAAGCAGCTAAAAAACTAGGAGAACTTTTTCCAAAAAAGCCTTTAAAAACATTTTCTTCTAGAGAAGAGAATCCGGATTTTTTCGCTTTTAATTCTGCTACTAAACCTAAATTTGAAACGTCCATTTTAACTACAGTTGTCAAAAGCTTAATTCGGACAGTTGAAGATCCAGATAATTTTGTTAGATATGAGTCAATTTGGGCTTTAACAAAACTCGGTTCTGATTTAGAAAAGCTTGATTCTGAGGAGTGCGTTCCAACCTTACTTAAAGTACTCAATAATCCTGAAAATGGTGACTTGTGTAGTAGCGCAGCCCTCGCACTGGTAGAAATTGGTTCTAAAACAGCAATTCAAGGACTGATTAATGCAACTGACCATTTAGATCCTAAAATTCGGGGCTATGCAGTCTGGGCAATAGGAAGGTTTGATGAAGAGATTGCATTCCCAGTACTGCTAAAGACAATTGAAGATGAAAATAGTTATGTTCGCTGTTGGACAGTTAGACTTTTTGGACGTTTCAAGTCTGAGATAGCAGTTCAATCACTTCTCAAGGCGACAAAAGATTCTGATGAGTGGGTGCGATCGTCAGCAGTTTCTGAGCTATCTAAATTTAACTCTGATATAGTAATTCAAGCAATTTTCGAGGCACTTGAAGATCCATTGCCAACTGTTCGTTGTGCTGCTGTGAAGGCACTGGTAAAAACCAATTCTGAGATGATAGTTCCAGAATTAACCAAGGCTATCAAGGATTCGGATGAGCATGTACGTTTTGAGGCTGCTAAGGCACTAGCAGAACTTGGTTCTGAGGTTGCAATACCAGAACTGCTTCAAGTCATTGAAAAGTGGATTGGTTGTGCTAGGGAGGTGGTTGAGGCACTAGGAAAAATTAATTCAGAAGCATCATTACTAGAACTAATTAAGTTATTCGATCGCTCTATCGTTATGGGGTTTCCTATTCCGCCTATTCATTTGCATTCTTGCGTAGCCGATGTCCTTAGTGAAATTAATATTAATTCTGAGCCTTCAGCCTTAGCATTGATTAATGCCGTTGACAATCCTGATCCGCGGATTCGAGAGAGTGTAGGCAAGCTTCTAAAGAATATTACTTTCAAAGAGGTAGTTCCGAAGCTGGAACGGTTAATTCATCATTTAGATGTCAATATCAGAAAAGGGGCAATTGAAGCTTTAGGAAATATTGGCTCGGAAAAGACTGTTAGAAAGCTTTCAGAAGCCATTGAAGATCCACTTCCTGAGATTCGCTCTACCACTGTTAAAGCATTAATAAGCTTGGGCTTCAAGTCTACAATTCCAAATCTCCTAAGAGTGCTAGAAGATTTAGATTTTTATGTTCGTGCTAACACGATTGAAGGTCTAGGTAAAATCGGTGCTGAAGATGCAGTTTCGGCGTTAGCTATAACAATCGATGAGCCAGACAGAGAATATGAATATAATCGTCGGGAAGAATCATCCTATTCTTTTTCTTTTTTTGGATACGGTCCAAACTCCATTATTCGTGCAAAAGCGATCGAAGCTCTAGGAAAAATTGCTTCTAAAGACGCGATTGAAGTATTGCTTAAAGCTATAGGACATACAGACGGACATGTGCGTGAGGTCGCAGCACGAGTTTTGGGAGAAATCGATGGCGATGCAGCTATCAAATGTCTATCTCATTTGCAAAAAACATATCGATCCCATTCGACCGGATGGTATGAGGCTAACAAAGCGATCGCCGCTCTCCAAAAGCGCTGCCAGTTTTACAACTACGAAATCTTTCAAGCACATCTAGAATCACAGAAGGGCGAAAATGAGGAGCAGGGGTCTGCAACCCAGCCCCCAACGACTATTTTCAATATCGAAACGCTCCACGCACCCGGTGCTGCGATTAACCTGGGTGGCACGATTCAGGGCGATCAGATCGGATCACAACCCCACCCACCAGAACCCTAAAATATAGAGTGACTGCGTGACAAAAACCCGATCCCCATTCCTGTTCCATCTCAACCCGCTTAGAGCAACCCTCTGAATCAAAGGAGTCTGAACAATGAAAGCCATTGAAACCACCGCTACCCTCTCAGAAAATGGGCAACTCACCCTTGATGAGCCACTGACGCTGGGTATTAACAGCCGAGTTCGCGTGATTGTACTCATCGCTGAACCCGAAGATGACCCGAACGATACCCCGATCGCAGACATTCGGGAAGGACTCTATCAAGGCTGGCAAGATGTTCTAGCTGGAAGAACACAACCTGTTTCTCAACTGTGGGAAGGTCTGGATGTCGATTAACTCGCCCATTCAAGTTACAGTCAGCGATTCTCTTTTCGAGACACTACGTGAACGCTTTGCTACTGAAATACGCCAACTTGCGAAGCGCGATCGCCGTATCTGTTTAGAGATATCACTGCCGCCAAAGTCCAAGAAATTATCACCCGTGCTGAAGCCGAATTGAGTGGTACGAAAAATATAGAAGGTCAAGATGAATAAAAACTTCAACATCCAAAACCTCAGCGCAAATAATGCTGCGATTAATCTAGGCGGCACGATCGAGGGCGATCAGATTGGGACACAAAATTACCCTACCACCGACTCGGAGGTACAAAGGGCGATCGCCGATCTAAAAGCCCTCCTAACCCAGCTTCAGACTCAGCATCCCGAAGTTACCACCGAAGCAGAAGCGATAACTATCATCGATGCTGAATTTACCGAAATCAAGCAATCTCCAACCAGTAGGCTAGCTACCCTCCGTCAACAGATTCTCAATCCTGAGCGCCACGCCCAAGCTATCAAAGCCACCCTGGGCGAAGTCGCCAAGCACTACCTGGAAGAAAGCGTTTGGGCAAAGGCAACCCTAACCTACCTCGATAAAATGAGCGAAACCCCTGACCGGGGAGACTAAGCCATGCAAATCACCATCGACCTGCCCGATAACCTATCCCTTACAGAATCAGACCTGCGCCGAGAAGGGTGATTGCCTCTCTACAACCAACCCAGTTATCTATGATCTAAGAGGAGCTACGGTAGCATTTGCCTGTGCGGCAGCACGTATCGCCAATCTTGCTCATGAAGTCCACGGCAACCAAATTATGCAACCAGAGGAACTCCCATGAACATCCCCTCCCCGCAGACCTAGAACACCGTCTTCAACCCCATCTCCCCCAACTCTGCCAACGCGCCCTCGAAGCGATCGCCCAAGCAGTTAAAAGCGCGATCGCCCACCCAGCCAAGAGCGCGTTCGCGCTTCCACAATCAATCAATTCCCGAACGCTACCGAAGTCAAAATCTTTGAAAACGTTGAAAACTACCACAACACCCCACCCAAAGACTCACTCCCCTAACCCCACAATCTATCCGCTAGACTCAAAACAACCCAATAGAGAACACCCACCATGCAAATCACGATCGACCTTCCTCCGACCCTCCAATCCCAACTTTCTGAACAAGCCACCCAACTGAATATCCCGCTCGAAGCCCTGATCCTACAAGTTATCCACCAATACGTTCAAACCCCACAGCCCCATCTCGATCCGAATTACGACCCGATCACACCACTCATTGGCACATTAGACCTGGGAACCACAGACTTGGGCGAAAACCACGACTACTACATCGGACAGTCCCTCATGGAAGACCTCCACCCCACCGCATAAAATGTTTATCGACACCTCCGGTTGGGCAAATTTATACATCCCCAGCGAAACATACCACCCCTTAAGTGCCTCGCTTTTCCAAGAAACACGCCGCCAAAAACAAATTCTCTTTACCTCCAACTACATCATCGCTGAACTGATCGCACTCCTGGATAGCCCTTTCCGCACCCCACGCAATCAGATCTTCACGATCCTTGACTCCATTAAATCTGCGCCCTTCGTACATCTCATACATATCACGTCAGAGATCGATGCCGCCGCTTGGCATCTCTGCAAATCCCGCCCTGACAAACGATGGTCTTTGGTTGATTGCACCTCCTTTGTGATTATGCAACAACTAGAGATTACGACGGCGCTCACTACCGATCGCCACTTTGAGCAAGCAGGCTTCACTCGACTCTTGAAATAGTCACAAGCCGTACAGAACACCGATCGCTCAACCCACCACAACAGAGATCGCCTCTCTACAACCAACCCAGTTATCTATGATCTAAGAGGAGCCGCGGTGGCGTTTGCCTGTGCGGCAGCACGTATCGCCAATCTTGCTTCATGAAGTCCACGGCAACCAAGTTACGCAACCAGAGGAACCCTAATGAAAATCCCCCTTCCTGCACCTCTTTTGTGATTATGCAACAGCTAGAGATTACAACTGCGCTCACCACTGATCATCACTTTGAGCAAGCAGGCTTTTTACTAAAATAGCTTTGTGCAAGCAGTGCGATCGCGCCCCCACTCAAATGATTTTGGCACAGCAGTAAGCAAGCAGATATCAAAGTTGGCGAACACTTTGCTGGAAATTTTGCTGAAAATATGTTTGGGCAAAAGGGGCGATCGCCTGTGCGGTAGTTCGTATCGCCCTTCTGGAAGGGATGAGCGAAGATGTGAAATAGCTTGAACTCAACGGACTCAAAATTATGCAAATTACTATCAACCTGCCTGAACCCCTCCAGCAAACCCTAATCCATCAAGCCGCCCAAACCCAAACCACTCCCGAACAATTCATCATCCAGATCCTGACCCAAACCCTCATCCCTACCACTCCCCCACCCGACCTCACCAACGATCCCCTCTTCCAACTGGCCGGATCGATCACCTCCAACATCCCTGACCTTGCCGAAAACCACGACTACTACATCGGCCAAGCCCTCTACGAAGAAATGAACCGCGATGCCAAATAGCTTATTTGTCGATACTTCTGGATGGGCGAGCTTTTTTATCCAAGATCAGCCCTACTATCCTCAAGCTCTACAAGCTCTGAGCTATGCCCGTGCTGAAAACTATACCATCATTACCACAAACTACATCATTGCCGAATTCGTTGCCTTGCTACATAGCCCATTTCGTCTTCCCAGAAATCAACTCTTCCCTATCATCAACACCATTAAAAGCCGCCTTTACATCCAAATCATTCACATTGATCCACCCACAGACCAGGCTGCCTGGGAACTCTGCCAAAACCGCCCCGATAAACCCTGGTCACTTGTCGATTGCAGTTCCTTTATCATCATGCAACAACACAACATCCAACAAGCCCTTACCACCGACCACCACTTTGAGCAAGCAGGCTTTATCCGCTTACTAAAATAGCCTTGTGTCAGCAGTTTGATTGCACCCCCACCTCAAACGACTTTGAAACGGCAGTAAGCAAGCAGATATCAAAGTTGGCGAACACTTTGCTGAAAATTTTGCTGAAAATAATGTTTGGGCACAAGGGGCGATCGCCTGTGCGGTAGCACGTATCGCCTTTCTTGAAAGTGTCAGCGAAGATGGAAAATAACAATCATTGAACTCAGCGGACTCAAACCCATGCAAATTACCTTAGACATTCCCGATGCTATCGCTCAAGGCAACAATCCTTCCCAAGCAGACTGGCTGAGGGAGATTGCCATCGCCCTCTTTCAGCAAGAATTGATCACGCTGGGTACCGCCAGCCACATTGCTGGAATGCCTCAACTCGAATTCCAAGGACTGCTGTGCGCTCGGGGCATCAGCCTTCATTACGATCTGGATGACTACAAAGCAGATATTGAAAGTCTTCGCAGGAATAACTGGCGATGATTATTGTGAGTGACACCTCTCCCATCAGTAACCTGTTGAGGATTAATCAACTACCCATCCTGAAAGAGCTTTATGGCACTGTGATTATCCCTCAGCAGGTTTATGAAGAGGTTAGTATATTGGCAACCTTGGGGATCGACATCACCCTAATTCAATTGGCTGATTGGATTAAGGTTCAAACGACCCTTGATCAGACATTCGTTACAACCCTCTTGTCTGAACTTGATCCGGGAGAAGCTGAGGCAATCGCCCTGGCAATTGAGCTTAAAGCAGATCGCTTGCTGATCGACGAGCGGATTGGCAGGACTGTTGCCCAACGGTATGGATTAAGGGTCACTGGCCTATTGGGAGTGCTGGTTGCCGCTAAAAAAAATGCTTTGATTTCTGAACTAAAACCCATCCTAGATCAGCTCATTTCTCAAGCTCAATTTCGCGTTCACCCCGATCTCTATCACCAGATTTTGCAAGATGCAGATGAAGTATCCTAAAGACAATAAGCCAAAGCAGGCAACTTGAAGCCTGTTTCCATCTATCAGTGCAGAAGGGCGATCGCCCCGTCCTTCCAAACCGCGATCGCCCCACTCAACCCATCCAGTTATCTATGATCTGAGAGGAGCCACGCTGGCGATCGCCTGTGCGGTAGTACGTAGCAACGATCCTGATTCCTCCAATCGGTAAATACTCCTGCTAGGTTTCGGTTCACCCCAATTCCTCCTGACAAGGATGTTCTTAAACTAAAGAGGTGTAAATCATTTAGGGCTTCCCCCCAAAATCAAGTGATTGGCTGACCTTCAATAAACCTCGAATTGGGCTTGAATTCTGGCTGATTTGCTAACCTCCTTCCTGAACCGCCCAACCTTTGGTTCGGTAAATACCCCTTCATGAGAAGGGGCAAGGGTTAGCAGTATATAGAATGACACGCTTTGTCGAAAGGAGCGGTTTCAAGTTCTCCTGTTTCCCACCGAGGGAAGTGCAAGCCTTGCTAAATACGCTTGATTAGGAGCCAGATCTGTAGTAGAACCGGAGCGAAATATGGGAAAAGTTGTTGGAATTGACTTAGGTACAACTAACTCAGTCGTGGCAGTAATGGAAGGGGGTAAGCCCACCGTTATTGCTAACGCAGAGGGCTTTCGCACAACTCCCTCGGTTGTAGCCTATGCCAAAAATGGCGATCGCCTCGTCGGTCAGATTGCCAAGCGTCAGGCTGTGATGAACCCTGAGAACACCTTCTATTCTGTCAAGCGCTTCATTGGTCGTCGCTTTGATGAAGTGACCCATGAGACAACTGAAGTGTCTTACAAAGTGCTCAATGTCAACGGCAATGTCAAAATTGACTGCCCCTCAGTAAGTAAGCAGTTTGCCCCTGAGGAAATCTCGGCTCAAGTCCTTCGTAAGTTAGTGGATGATGCCACCAAATACATCGGTGAGCCTGTTACTCAAGCTGTCATCACCGTTCCCGCTTACTTCAATGACTCGCAGCGGCAAGCCACTAAGGACGCAGGTAAAATTGCTGGCTTAGAGGTGTTGCGAATCATCAATGAACCAACGGCTGCTTCTTTGGCTTATGGGTTAGACAAGAAAACCAATGAAACCGTTCTGGTCTTTGACCTGGGTGGTGGTACGTTTGATGTCTCCATCCTGGAAGTAGGAGATGGTGTATTTGAAGTATTAGCGACTTCTGGTGATACCCACTTAGGAGGCGATGACTTCGACAAGAAGATTGTAGACCACCTGGCAGAGGAATTCAGACGGGCTGAAGGCATCGATTTACGTAAAGATAAACAAGCTTTACAGCGTCTCACAGAAGCAGCAGAAAAAGCCAAGATTGAACTTTCCAGTGTTACTCAAAGCGAAATCAACTTGCCTTTTATCACAGCAACCCAGGACGGTCCAAAGCATTTGGATACTACCCTGACCCGGGCTAAGTTTGAAGAACTCTGCTCTGACTTGATCGATCGCTGCCGCGTTCCTGTAGAGAACGCCCTGCGCGATGCCAAACTCTCAAAAGAGAACATTGACGAGGTGGTATTGGTCGGAGGTTCTACCCGCATTCCAGCGATTCAAGAGTTGGTGCGTCGCGTCCTGAGCAAAGATCCCAACCAGACGGTGAACCCCGATGAAGTCGTAGCGGTGGGTGCAGCCATTCAAGCGGGTGTATTGGCTGGTGAGGTCAAGGATATCCTATTGCTGGATGTTACTCCATTGTCCCTGGGTGTAGAAACTCTGGGTGGTGTCATGACCCCGATTATTCCTCGCAACACCACCATTCCTACCAAGAAGTCTGAAGTCTTCTCGACCGCAGCCGATGGGCAAACCAACGTGGAAATTCACGTCCTCCAGGGTGAGCGCCAGATGGCAACAGATAACAAGAGCCTGGGAACCTTCCGGTTGGATGGTATTCCTCCGGCTCCTCGCGGTGTGCCTCAAATCGAAGTTACTTTCGACATTGATGCCAACGGTATTCTAAACGTGCGGGCGAAGGATAAAGGAACTGGCAAAGAGCAGTCCATCAGCATTACTGGAGCTTCTACCCTGCCTAAGGATGAAGTCGATCGCATGGTCAGAGAAGCTGAAAGCAATGCAGCGGAAGACCGGGAACGCCGGGAGCGGATTGATGTGAAGAATCAGGCTGACTCTATGGCCTATCAGGCTGAGAAGCAAATTGCTGAACTGGGCGACAAAGTGCCCGCAGCCGATAAGACCAAAGTTGAAGGACTGGTTAAGGATCTGAAAGATGCGATCGCTGCTGAAGATTTCGATCGGATCAAGTCCCTCTCCACTGATTTGCAGCAAGCGCTTTACAGCATCAGTAGCAACCTATATCAGGGTGGTGCTACTCCAGATGGAGCAACTGCTGAGCCGACTGATGGGGCTGGAACTTCCACGGGTAGTTCGACCTCTGGCGACGACGATGTAATTGACGCTGAGTTTTCTGAAACGAAGTAACCAATTCAGTTATTGAGTAGCAGGTTAACCTGCTGCTCAATCAATGAAAACCAGTGTGGGTTGGTGCAAGCACCAACCCACACTGGTTTTGAGAATAGATATTACTGGGAGATGTAAGGGATTCTCATTATGAAAATTTGCCGGGGTTTCAGGTCGCCGTCGGCGACCTGAAACCCCGACAGATGTTTGGATCTTCGTCCCCGTTGGGGACGAAGATCCAAACATCTGTTCCAAAATGAGAATTATACCAATTCCTTAAAGTCCGGCTACAGATAATGCCTCAAGAATGGAGGCTCTACCGACGATGCTAGCAATCACCGCTTGCGTCATCTCT
>Ga0224722_1001207_pt1 | contig 14474 bp, 10 predicted proteins | sample Balambano_FR1_Me_FD_161646 | JGI IMG/M metagenome (GOLD analysis project Ga0224722, IMG submission 161646) | Freshwater sediment microbial communities from Lake Towuti, South Sulawesi, Indonesia - Balambano_FR1_MetaG | ecosystem: Environmental > Aquatic > Freshwater > Lake > Sediment | place... | reverse complement strand
GTGTGATGTGGGTCTTGCCGCTGCACGATTTCATCCAGCAGTGCAGCGGCAAGACCCACATCACACTGGACGTAACAGAACCGCTGCCCGCACTCCCAGCCGCCGTTGAAGTTGCCGCTTATCGCATCGTGCAGGAGGCGGTGACGAATGTCCTTCGACACGCAAATGCCGCTCGTTGTGACGTGAACATCCAGCTTGGAACCGACCTGCTGATTTCTGTACAGGATGACGGCGTGGGGATTTCACCGGACGCAAAGCACGGCGTTGGGTTAAAGTCGATGCAGGAACGCGCCCTAGAACTCGGTGGTCGTTTTACGTTGGAGTCCAGAGCAGGCAATACCCTGATTCAGGTGTGCCTTCCTGCCACCATAGGCGAAGGTCAACCATCATGATTGAACAGTTGCGCGTTTTGATCGCTGACGACCATCCCCTCTTTAGAGATGGAATTCGCACGCTGTTGGCAGCCGTACCCGATATGGAACTGGTGGGCGAAGCGGAGACGGGCGATGAAGTCATACACTTGGCAGCGCAGCTTCAGCCAGATGTGATTTTGATGGATGTGCAGATGCCGGGGCTGAACGGGATTGAAGCCACCCGACTAATTCATCATGCCAGCCCTCATATCGCTATCCTCATGGTGACGATGTTTGACGATGACAATTCCGTGTTTTCTGCCATGCGTGCCGGGGCGCGCAGTTATATTCTCAAAGGCGCGAAACAGGAGGATGTGCTGCGGGCAATCCGTGCGGCAGGCAGCGGTGAGGCCATTTTCAGTCCTACCATTGCCGCACGTTTGATTGATTTTTTTAATCAGGCGCAACCGACCAAACTGGTCGCGGTATTCCCGGAACTCAGTGACCGGGAGCATGAAATCCTTCACTTGATCGCGCAAGGCTGCAAAAACCCGGAGATCGCCGAGCGCCTGGTCATCAGTCCGAAAACCGTGCGGAACCACGTCTCTAATATTCTCAGCAAGCTGCAAGTCGCAGACCGGACGCAGGCGATCCTTAAAGCGCGAGAAGCAGGTTTTGGTCAGAATAACAGCTGACATTTTACATGATAGGAGCGGGTATGGTGTCCATAAATCATTATGATGTCATCATTATTGGGGGGGCGTTGTGCCGGGTCCAGTCTTGCCTTGCGATTAAAAGATCGCAACCTGAAGATTCTACTGGTTGATCGCACGACCTTTCCGAGTTTACCTCAAGTGCCATCCGCCCCCTTTATTCATCCCGGCGCAATGCGTTTAATGGACGAACTCGATATTGCAGAGTCTGAATATACACATCCCGGCAGTAAGATCGAACACTTTGTTGTGGAAATGGTCAATTATTTTCAGGCGGTCATGCCAACATCCCAAATGCTGCTGGAGCGCAGCTATTTCCGCGGCATTGATCGAAGCCTGTTTGACAAGACACTTTGGAATCACGCGGCGCGTGTACCAGGTGTGACCATGCGGGATGGCTTCTCAGTAACACGGATTCTCAAAGACGATACCGGCGTAATCAATGGCATTGTTGGCAAGAGAGGCGGCGAAGAAGAAACGTTTTCCGCAGATTTAATCGTCGGCGCTGATGGGCGTTTTAGCTTTGCAGCGCGGCAGTTTGGGGCAAAAGTCATTGAAGAACAAAACAAGTTCACGACGGCTGTGTATCATGCGGAATGGGAAAATGTCGACGCTTACTCTGCCGATTACCCCAATTCCATCACCTCTTACCGTACAGGAAAAGGCTTTATGAGCCTCGTCGTTCCAATTGCCGAACGCAAATACCACATCGCCACTTGCATGAAATCAGCAGATGCACACTTCGGAACACAAGGATTTGAGCAAGCCTACCTTCAGGATTTACAAAGGATACCTCACCTCTGGCAGCGGCTCAGAAATGCTCAGCGTGTGACCTCCGTTGTCGGAATGCGCCCCATTCAAAACGGCTATCGACGGGCGTTTGGTGAAAATTGGGCATTGGTAGGTGATGCCGTGCATTACAAAGACCCGTCTGATGGGCAGGGGATTTACGATGCTGTGCTCGAATCAAAGCTGCTGGCGCAGTCCATCATCAATTGGAAGCAAGAGGGCACAACATGGCTTACTGCGGGAGCCATGTATCAACGGCAGATGATGGATGCAACCTACTCGACCTTTAAGCAAACAATCGCCAATGTCAAACAATCCATTTATACCGATGTGCCTGGTTTCTTGAATAAAACATTCATTCGCTGGCTGATAAATGCCCCAGAGTTTCAGTCCGAATTCTTGCGCTATCTGAGTCGGGAGATCCCAGCAGCCGACTACCGACCTATACCGCGCGATCTACTGAAAATAATCGTAAACGGTGTTACGGCGGATATTCGCCATCACGTTAATCGTCGTTAAAGTTGTTTTCATTGAACCGATGCTTGACTCTCCGGTAAAGATGACTGAAAAAACAAGCAGGTTCATTCAATAGAGCAAAACAACTGGTGCTGCTAGAACGAGATGTGGGTGAGGCGAGTCACGGCGGTCAGAACCAGTCGTAAACAACCGCTGTCACAGGTGAACCAGTGAACCTGTCACAGAGTTGTGTTTGGCTTACAAAATATAGAATCACACAGGGTATCTATCCCACATTTCAGCAGATTGAATTTGTATCTGTGACGGGTGTGACACTTATTCAAATTTGAGATAACGCGAGATAGAAGTGTTGTTAGCTCGGACAGACTTATTTTGATTTCCCGAAGCGGATGTTGATGTAGTGACGTTCATTTACCAATCTTTTGTGCATCCGCCTCAAGTACGAGTTACACCTGTTTCCAGCCCATTTTAACAAGACTCCTCGCACTACCGCCGCGCGGACGATTGTACAGCGCGGGTTTCCTCCCTAACAAACATCAGCGGGCAGGTACGCTAATCCCACCCTTCGGGCGGGACTACCGAACCACCCGCCTTGAAAAACGCCCTGAGAAGCACTGGGGCGTTTTTCATGTTTGCTAGGTTCCCCCCTTCTGCGCTGTCCCCGCATGGTTGAGCGGTAGCGCTCGACGTGCTGGCGTTCCAGCGTGATTGAGGAGGAGAATTCCCCATGATCGACAACGATGTTCGTTCCAGTATCCGCGCCAAGATTCGTCCGTTTCCGCGTGTTGCGACCTATCCAACAGGGTGGGCAGGGAGCCGCACTTTTGCTGAGATTATGGACGACTGCACACCGCTGGCAGCGACCCTCATCCGCAAGCATGGCATAACGTTCCAATACTTCCCAGATGCACTTCAACGTGGGTTTATGGTTGTCTGGGAGCGGCTGGCAAAGGACACGCAGATGTTTGCTCAGGCGGATAAGTACGCCGTCGCGCGGATCGTGGAAGCGAACTGCGGGACGAATTACTGGCGGCGGCATGATCGCCACCTCAGCCTAGACGCGCTGGAAGGCACTATCACCGAAGATCATCCCGACGAGTGGATGCTGACTGGGCTGGAAGCCAACCGCAGCGAGGTCTGGGCAGCCTGGGCAACCGCCGCTGACATGCGGATTGACATTGAACGCATCTTTGCACGCCTGGTCGCCAAGTATGAAGCGCAGCCAGAACCGCATCGTTTCCGCTATCTGGTCGCACTGTACTACGTGACGACGCAGGTCAAGTTGGAAGATGCAGCACTCATTGCTGGGATCAATCACCATTATCTGCTGGACGACTACGCCAGTATCGTTCGCAAGGATGTACAGCAGGCATTCGGTGAACTGTACCGTCCGGGATCGCGCTGGATTGACAAGTTCAAGCGTGGACATCAGACACCGGCGCTGCTGGTGCTGGAGAAGTATCAGCGCAACCCACGTATGATTTACGCCATTCGTTCGCTGCTGGAGGAGCAGCACCCGACTGAGGCACGGCTCAATTGTCCGTGGCCCAACAACAACCAGTATCGAGCGCGAGCGCACAAAGCGCTGATGAAAGCCTACGGCTGTTCCGCCTTACAGGAGCAGCCGTTTTTGTTTCTGCGGTTGGTGAATGTGCAGCATACATTCACCAACTTTTTCGTTTTGTCATATACCAGCGGCCCTAATGCCGTGAGTGTTTGCGGTTAATACGCCGATCACGAAGCTTGCGCCAGATGTTCCGCAGGTTTCGGGCTTGTTCTTCAGATAAACCCATACCTTCAACTAGTAGCACATGATCTGTGATGTCCAAAACTGCTTCAATGTCATTATTACGTAGCTGCTTATCAATCAGGTCAATATCGAGATTCTCCGCACCGCGCAACGGCATAGGCAGACTTTCCGCTTCACTTGGCTCGAAGGTCAGCACCCCCCCACCGTAGCTCCTGCCAGTTACTTCACTGAAGGCGAAGGTTAAAGAATTGAGGAAAGCACATACGGCGACCTTCGGTGATACACCATTAATGAAGCGCACCCGGTGAATGGTATCGGTGCAGGTTGCCCGAGCATCGTTCAGGATGAGTTTGGGATACCCATGAACTTGGCGCAGCATAAAAGCATCTGGTGTCCAGACTGAAGGCACTATGTACCACATTGGGCGAATACGACACTTGTAGCCTGTGTGGTACTCTTGGGCTTCACCAAATCGGATGTACTCCTGAAGTGGTACAGGCAAATTATCAATGGCTTCCTGAGGCGGTGAGAAAAACAGTGCTGGATAGTCCTGCTCAACATTCACAAACCAATCATTTGACGAAAACACCGCGCCTTGCATATGAGATGAGCGACTGACAATCCGCTCCAAATGTGGCTCCAGTTTATTCTCCCGCGCCTGCTGTTTAGTCACAATGAAGAATTTGTTCTGTCCGGTGACAACCCCAACATCAACATCTAAGATTTCGCCAGATGGAGTGACATCTTCTCTAGCTCGCATTTCGCGTAGCAGGTCGATCTCCGCCTGTGAGAGGAAATACTGTGTCCACTTCTCAGTGGAGTGATCCATCTCCTTGAGTTCAGCGGAATAAAAATCATCGGGGTTGAATGTCGCCAGTTCGTCAGGATTAGCCATCTCGACCACCCGAATGCCGCTGGTTTCGCCCCCTTTCTCCGCGAGGAGCAGCACAACTTCCTGCTGGATGTCGGGGAACAGAAGTTGCTTGAAGGTAATGATGCCGAGACGCGGGAAGAAATCACTCAAGAACTGCCGGGCTTCTGCCGCATAGTTCACCTGGAACAACTCAGCGGGAATAACCATACCGAGCCGACCATTCTCATTGAGCAAATGCGATGAGATGAGTAGAAATGGTAGCCAAGTGTTCATCAGTTTGCTGGGTTTGAATCCAGCGTACTCCATCAGATGGACGGCAATTGATCGGAGTTCTTCAGGGAAATTCTGGTAACGGATGAAGGGGGGATTGCCGACAATCGCATCAAATGTCGTGATCGGTGTGAGTGTACCTCTCAGTACCGGTGTTTCAAATAGACTCTGTTCGGCATAGCCGAAGAAATCCCCTGTATGGATGTGCCGTGGCGAACAGCCATTCAGTGTTGCTTGGACACGACGGATGGCCGTTTCGGCTTCATCACGATCAAGCTCAACACCAAAGAGTTGGTCAACAACATAGGGAGGTGGAGCACCTAGATCACGTAACCGCTCCGCCGCTGCGACCAGGATATTGCCATCCCCCAGACTGGGTTCCAATACCGTCGAAGTGGCAGACCGAATCGCCCAGCGTGCCAGGAAATCGGCAATGGGTTTTGGTGTATAATATCCTCCCCTGAGTTTTTGAGCATTGGGTACGTTCTTCAAAATAGATTCCTTGCCTATTCTTCGTCCAGCAATTCGGGTATGATCTGTAAATCCGACGCATCAATACCGTAAAGTTGTTCAATCAGCCGATCAATGCGCTGTTTCAGTACTCTAATTTGCGTTTTCAAGGTTTGTTGCTGGTGCGGTAGTGTCGCGGTTTTCAATGCTTCAGTCGCCCGCATGATCTGTTGAACCGAAGTTGCAATATTGTCGTGGGTAGATTTCTCGTCGCGTTTGGTGAAATCAATCTGGTATATCGGCAAGCTTTGCACGAACTGTTTACCATGGGATTTGTAGCCACCTCGGAATGTGCTGGCAACCGACTTGACCATCGCCTCAAAAACAGGATGGCTTGCAGGTAGAAAATCGACAGCCTTGTATCCGGCAGCGGGCGCAAGCCGTAGTAGGGTCCATTGCCGCCACCTGTAAACAGTATATCCTGGTCATCGTAGGCGTACCGCGGTTCAAGCGACAGCACTGGCCAGATCAGCTTGGCCTCACCGTTGAACCGAGTCAGGCTTTGGGTGCGTCCGTAGCCATACCACATCTCTGGATTTTGAAGGTTTCTGGTACGCAACCTGCTCTCATGATTTTGCAAATATTCCCAACTGCGCGGAAACTGAGTCTGCATCTCATCCACAGAATAGAGCGCTGCGCCACTGTCATCGACCTCGTATGGGAAGATGATGTAGGTGTTGGCTTGTGGACGGCTGAAGGCAGGTAACTGCACATCCATCAACGCAGGTCGCAGGATCGTCTTCTCGATTGTCCACCGAACCCCGTTTACATCATCGAAAGTTACCGTATTGGCTGTTTCCGTAATCGGTTCAAAGATGTAGATTTTGTCGGCGCTGGTCTGTACCCCGACGAAGATGCTGGCGACATCGGATAGTACAGTCGGATTCTCGCGGCGGAGCCTGTCGAACAAGCCGGCGGCTTCAGGAGAGAGAAACTCCCAGGGCGCTTCACCGATGCTGTCTGCTTCATGTTCGGTGATTTGCCGCTGCTGATCCAGCCGCCACTGCCCCAGGTCAGTGACGTGTTCAACAGTAAAACGTTCTTGTTCCGCTTTGGCGATGATGAGAATGCAGGTGTACGTACTCCGTGCTTTGCCGAATAACTGCAACGTGCCGAAGTGTGTGATCTCCGCCAGATGCTTGCCCCCAGAGAGCAGTTCACGCAAGGCTCTGCCGGAGCGGATCGTGAAGAACTTGTACGGCACAATGTAGCCCAACAAGCCATTTGGCTTGAGCAACCCCAGCGCCTTCTCGATGAACAGGGCATACTTGTCAAAGTTGTCAGCCCGAGCCGTTGTGTAGGGTGATTCTGTCCACTGATAGTAACGTACTTCGGCTTCAGAATAGCGCACCATGTTTTGAATGCGAATATAAGGCGGATTGCCGATCACCGCGTCGAATCCACCAGCACGCATGATAGTAGAGAAACGCTCTGTCCAGTCAAACGGATTGATCTGGGCGATACTCGTCTGTGATGCGCCAGCATCTTCATCAAAATCGAAGTAATGCAAATCGACCAGGCTGTTGCCATGCTGAACGTTACCATCGAGCTTGGGTAATGCACCCCGACGATGGCGCGTCATATACGCCTGCACCGCTGCATTGCTTTCGTTTTCGAGCAGCTTAAGCAATAAGCTGAAGCGAGCGACTTCAACTGCTTGGATGTCGATGTCCACACCAAAGATGTGTGCCAGCAAGATACGCTGTTTCTCCGTGAGCGAGAGATACCATATTCCCTGCTTACCCTGATACAGCTTATCTGTATGCTTTTCTGCCCCGTCTTCCAGATACCATTCGAGATAGTGATTAAGCAGGTAATCGAATGCGCTGAGCAGAAATGTTCCTGAGCCACAGCAGATGTCTACCACGCGATAGTTAGTGAGTTCCAAGGGAGACCTACTATCCACCTGAGGAGCGATGGTGCGAGCAACGATATTCTCCACGATAAAAGTCGGGGTTGGCACCACACCACCCGATGCAACAACCTCTGGCTTTGCCACAACTTCAACAGCAGGTGGTGTTAGCCGAATCTCCCGACCAAGAAATAATTCGTAGATTTCACCTAGAAGGTTCGCTTCAACCACCGAAAAGGCGTAGGGACTTTGTGGATAGTACAACTCCTTAAAGATGGCTACCAGCACGTTGCCATCCAGATCGACGTTGAGCGATAGCCTATCTTCAACGAAATCGAACAAACCGGAGTTATAGCGGCGGTCAGCATCTTGGAACAGCCGCTTCAGATCGTCATAACTGGTGATGTTGTAGAGGGTTTTGTATCGTTCAAGTTCCCGATCCTCGCAGATACGCAGGAAAATAACCCGATTGATTAATCGCTGTACTAGAAAGTTGAGTTCTGCTTCGGATAAACGCGGATTACGCACCACTAGGCTGCGGGATAACGCCGCCCGCCAACCCTCAATTTGTCGAAGAAAGTAATCGTCGAAGGCTTCTGTCCCGACACGTTCCGTATCCATTGGAAAAAGTGTGTCGAAGCGACCTGAATACACTGCATCCCGCGAGAGATGCTCGTAGAGTTCATCAAATGCGGCAACATATTCTGTATGATCGTAAACCTTAAGACGACCAACGCTCGGATCATCCGTGTGATGCGGTCGCGGTATACAGTCGTAGATAATCAGCTTATCAAAGTTTGACAGCACTGAAATCGGTAAACGGGCATTCCAGCCATAACGTCTCACTTGGAAGGCTGCCTGACGATCCTGTTCAATCCGAACACGCGGTTTCTTCGCTTCGACAAACAGCTTTCTCTCTGTATCCAATCGGAGCCCGTAATCCGGCTTTTTGCGCGTTAGCTCAACTTCATCATCTTCGATCTCAACCGTATCTTCGAGAATTACCTCGCGGCGGTACTGTGGCGTACCACGCACGTTTTTGACATCCCATCCTAAAATTTCCAACAGTGGGTCGAGAAAATCGGCCCTAAGTTGAGTTTCGTTATAAGTTGAGGTGGAGCGTACATACTGATCACGTTCACGAATGAACTGTCCCACTAGAGTTTGAAGTTGTTGTTTTCTTCTCTCGAAATCTGACATTCTCACATCATTTTCAGGTGCAAATCTTGGGATGATTATAAGGGCAGAGACCAATACGAACAAATGGTTTGCTTTTAAATCTGTAGTCAGTTTGTCCAGATAAATGGGAAGTGGATAAACAATTGTATTATACATATATATCAAAATGTAGTTTTGACTCCGCTATTGGTAAAACTGCTAAGGCGAAACTGTAAAATTCGTCCCTTCTGCACACCCAACTTTGATAAGCTGGACTCATGGGTAAAACAAGGAGAACCATCCCATGTGCCAGTTTTTTGTTTGCTTTTTTGGTTCAATTCAGCCTCAAGACGGCCTTAGCTGAAATTTTTCCATGCCCGACTGAAATATTTCAGGGGTTTGGGGAAGCAACTTTGATAGGCTGAGTCTATAGGTAAAACCAAGGAGAATGACCGATGCAGAAACCAATCGTACCCACCTTGCCCACCAGACAGCCGAAGCGGAAACGCATTTTCGCCATGCGGCTGACCGAAGACGAACGCGCCCAGATCAAGGCATTAGCGAAGCAGCTTCACCTGCCCGCCTCGCTCATGGCGCGGCACTTCATTCTGGAGGCGGTTCAGTATCACAAACAAATATCACAGGAATGATGGAGAGGAACGTCGTTGAAGCCTGAGCGCCTACCCGATGAACAACCGAATACGCATGAAACTGACGGCATCAATCTGCTGTCGGTGTATCGCTCCATGCTACGCATTGTTGCGCGGCTGGGCGAAAACGAGTACACTGAAAACAATTCGTTGTTGCGCCAGACTGAAGTGGTCCAACACTCCAATCTGGCTGACCCGGCAAGTGCTGAAGACACTATGCAGGGCTGAGAGCATTGTAACCTAATGCGCTCTGTCTTGTCGCATCGCTTGCACAGGACAGGGCGTTTTTCATTTCGAGGAGACGAAGAAATGCCCAAATACCGACGTGCGGAAACCGAGCAGATTGATCCTTACCGCCAGCAGCCGCTGCCGGTGGATCGTCCTGCCGCGATTTATTACCGTCAGTCGTCCGATGCCCAGATTGGCAACATCAACACCACCCTGCAAACGGTGGATATGTTTGAGCGCCTCGTCCGTCAGGGATGGGCGCGAGACAACATCCTGATGATTGACATGGATGCCGGGATCAGCGGGTCGAAGAAAATCAGCGAACGTCCGGGGTTATCCCGGTTGATGGAACTCATCGAGAATGGTGACATCGGGTTGGTGGCAGCGCAGGACGTAGACCGCTTCTTCCGCGACATCACCCAGATTCAGACCAACATCTTCATTGATGCCTGCAAGCGCAATCATGTGCGGGTGATGACGCAGCGGACTGTATATGATTTCACCCATCCGACGATGGGCGCTTACGACATGAAGAACTTCCGCGAAGAGGCACAGGCAGCCGCCGATTATCTCGAATACCACATTCGAGGACGGCTGGGACGCAGCCGGGAATATCTGGTCGATCAGGGTCTCTGGTCAGGGCGCAGCGTCGCCTTTGGCTACATGGTCGATCTGCGCCGAAAACTGCCCGATGGCTCACGCAATCCCACCTACAAGAAGTACGTGCCGTTTGAACCCTGCGCGGCAGTGGTACGTGCCTACTTCAGCATCTTCAAGCGGTGTAACCGCAACCTCAAGCAAACGTGGGAGTACATCGAGGAACACGGGCCGTTCGTCCCCGAAAACGTGGAAGAACTGGTGCCGGAAGGCTTCAAGATCAACCTCATCGTCAAGCATCGCTCGCCTCACACCGGGCGGGTGATGCACTCGTATTCCGGTTTGCAGTCGATGTTCACCAACGTGGTCTATCTCGGTCACTGGGTCAAGAAGGGTGTGATCCTCTACTATCATAATCATGAAGCGCTCGTCAACGAAGATGACTTCATGTGTGCCTTCAATGCCCTGTCCGATGTGGATTTTCACGGCGATCCCAACCCCAACTACATGCCGCAGCGTCCCTTTGTCCGTCATGACCGGGCGAAGCGCGGGTGTCAGCCACCGGTATATGCCGGACTGGTCTTTTCCGATGATGTGGAGGGTGCGCCGCGCCGCCGGATGTATAGTTCCTACAACCATATCAACGACAACTACGCCTATGTATTGAGCAATCTTCGCAGTGAGATGGTGTTCAGGGTCAAAGCCGACTGGCTGGATGAGGCGATTGACCGTCTCTTGCTCCAGCGTCTGGAAGCAACGACGCTGGACGAAACGGCCTGGCAGGCTGCCCTTGAAAGCACCCGGCGCGATGGCTATGGCGAGGTGCGTCGGATGGAGAACGAGATTCGCAACGCGGAGCGCACCAAAGTCGCCATCATGGAGAACCTCAAAACCCTGCAAAACTCGGAGATGGTGCGACAGCTTCAGGCGAGTTACGAAGCGAACGAGCGTACCATTGTGCGCCTGATGGCTGAATTGACGGAGTTGCAATCAGGCAGTCGGCAGCGCCAGTCGCTGCTGGATATGCGTCCGGTTCTGGAGAAGATTATCTCCAATTGGGGAGCGGTTCCGGCGGAAAACCGTCGTGAACTGTTTGAAGCACTGGCATCCTATGTTAATGTCACCGAACTTGACCGCCTGAACCGCCGGATGACCATTCACTGGCGGGATGGCAGCACTTCGGATTTCGATTTCCGACGTGGGGCGAAGCGCGTGTTCTGGTCAGAAGAAGAGCTGAATCACATGCGACAAATGGTGGAAACTGCTGTTCCTCAGTGGCAGATCATGAAAACCTTCCCCGACTGCAACTGGAACATGATTGTGCTCCGTTACCTTTATCACTTCGGCGAAGGTTCGTTTGCCAAAGTCTATCAGGGTGAGAAGAAGTATCCCTACAGCGCTTACTGGAAAGACACCGACGAGTATCAGGCGGAGCAGTCCGCCTTTCAAAATCATACCAGTTTGAGCGTTTCTCAGAGCGATGGCAATTCTCCAATTATTACGAAGCCGGCACATCGCCAGGCCGTGAACGACCTGGCCAAGGCTGACGCCGTGAACGGGGTCGGGAAGCGCGCTGCGTGCAACGTGCGTTGGGTGTAGGGTGTTTTTTGGCCTCCTTCAGGGGGCCGGCCCCAGGCAGGTGCTTCAGCGCCTGCCCGTCCGCGCCTGCCTTTCAGGAACCGAGGCTTTGCAGAAAGCGCACCGTTGCCTCTACAACAAGCGTCTGCTGCTGCTCATGAGAGATAAGCGCAACACCATCGCCGGCCTGTGGCCCATAGTAGCCAAACTGAGCGTGGTTGCCACCTTCTATGGCGACAAAACGTGTGTTCTGCGGCAGATCGCGGCTGCTCGCCAGCACCTGTTCGGGTCTTGCCAGGTTATCCTGTGTCGCATACAGCGAAAGCACGGGCAGATCGGCACGGCTGCGCCGCAGGGTATCACCCGCCGGGTAAGAAGCCTGCAGCACCAGCGCATCCACCACACTGGGGTTTTGCTCTGCAAAGAGCGATGCCGCTACACCGCCCAATGAATGCCCAGCCACTGCCCAGGTTTCTATGTGTGGGTAATCTGCGATGACTGCCGCCGCCGCATTAATGTTGAAGAACGCCAGGTTCAGCGGCGCGGGCACGATTACCACCAGATAACCCTCGGCGGCAATGGCCTGGGCGTATGGGGCATAGGCCCGGTAATCCACGCGTCCACCAGGGTAAAAGATATAGCCCACCGTGGGCGCCTGGCCCCTGGGTTCAAAGCTGATGTAACGACCCTCTATCACATCCACAAGATCGGTGTCGTTCAGCGCTGCCACCGCCTGGGGCATCAGCGGATTGGTGCTGCTGGCCCAGACCACGAAACCGCTGAGCGCCACCACCGCCACCACCGCCACGACTGCCATGACGCGTCTGAATATTCTGCCTGATATGCGCATTTATCTCCCTTTGGCAACGATGCGGCAAAACGCACGTATCATAAAGATGGCAGATAAACAACACATAAACCCTGGCTAATGAACAGCCAAACGCAGCACAGCCGCCGCCGCGCCGCCTGCACACGGTGAACTCAGGGGGCAGCCAGGCTGGTCTGAATCAGGTGATCTGCCGCCATCAGGCCGCTAATGAAGGCTCCCTCCACACGTCCGCGTCCGCCAAAGGCATCGCCAGCGAACACCAGCGGCAGACCCTGCGCCGCCAGATAGTCGTAAGGGTGGGTGATGACCGGCACGCTGTAGCGCCAGCGCTTAAGCTGGGCTTCCAGAACCGTCACGTCACCCGCAAAGTAGGGGCGCAGCGCTTCCAGCATGTAGGCCAGCACAGCATCATCAGCGTCGTTGTAATGTTCACGGCTGTACCGTGCTTCGGCGTGCACAGTCAGCACGCGCTGTGTTGAAATACCTTTGCGCAGATTATCCGCAATCCAGTAGATGGGACGGTTGAGATCCTGGACAGCGCCTGGTTCTGGCAGGTCTACTGGGCCCTCGACCACAAACATACCGCACAGGCATGGTCCATATTCAATCTTCTCCAGCGCTGCCACGTCACTTTGGGCCAGGGGAACCGCGCCCTTGCGCAGCAGATTCAACGACTGCGGCACCGGCGGCGTCAGCAGCAGGTAGCGCGCCGATACGGTCTGGGTGTCGCCGTAGCTGGCGATCCAGTGGGTGCCTGCCCACTCTGCGCGGTTGACTTCTACGTTGACGCGCGTCTGTATGCCTTTGGCCAGGTGAACGGTGAGCGCATTCATGCCGCCGTTGACCACATAGCGGGGATGCCCATCACCTGCTGTGCGCTTCAGGCTGCCATCGCTCCAGCCGTAGCCCCACACCCGCACCAGCCCTTCAGCCAGCCACTGATCAACATACGACTGAAACTGGGCCGTGCGCACCGTGAAAAACTGTGCGCCATGGTCTGCCACTCCCTGCTGGATGCGGCGCGTCGCCATTCTGCCGCCGACACTGCGGCCCTTATCCAGCACCAAAACATCCACACCAGCGGTTTTCAGCGCGTTGGCGGCAATCAGCCCGCTGACACCTGCTCCAACAATCAGAACCTGTGCATCCATGTGCGCACCTTTCCGGTTTCCTCACTCTCCTTAGTTTACCCTATCGGCGCGTTTCCTCCACCTGATGAACGTCACCGCTGGGGTGTGTGAGATGTCGACATCTGGGCCGCAAACCACAGCCTGAGGCGCTGCCTTTGCGCTGCGCTGTGGCCAGCGTCTATAATGGGCATGGCAAACTGGAGGCAGCCGTCATGATGACGATCCACGATCTGGAAACGCCCAGCGTACTCATCGACCTTGACCGTATGGAGGCCAATATCCAGCGAATGCAGGCCTACTGCAACCAGCACGGCCTGAAGCTTCGCCCACACATCAAGACGCACAAAATCCCGCAGATCGCCAGAATGCAGCTTGCGGCGGGGGCGGTGGGCATCGCCTGCCAGAAGCTCAGCGAAGCGCAGATCTTCGTGGACGAAGGTTTCGACGACATCGTCATCCCTTACAACATCGTCGGCCCGCAAAAGACCACCCGACTGGCCGACCTCGCGCTGTATAACCGCATCGCCGTCAGCGCCGATCACCCCACAGTAATCGCTGGCCTGGCTGACGCCGCCCGTGCCAACGACATCCAGCTTCGCGTGCTGGTAGATCTCGTCACCGAAGTCGGGCGCACCGGGGCGGCAGTAAGCGAAGTCGTGTCGCTGGCCCAGCGCATCGACATGGACGACCATCTCCACTTCGCCGGCATCCTGCTG
>Ga0224722_1001205_pt1 | contig 14494 bp, 17 predicted proteins | sample Balambano_FR1_Me_FD_161646 | JGI IMG/M metagenome (GOLD analysis project Ga0224722, IMG submission 161646) | Freshwater sediment microbial communities from Lake Towuti, South Sulawesi, Indonesia - Balambano_FR1_MetaG | ecosystem: Environmental > Aquatic > Freshwater > Lake > Sediment | place... | reverse complement strand
AATAATAACAATGCAAATCCCAATAAAAAACGCAACGACAACAAAAAAGAGGGCATAGAGGCCAAGCCACGACCGAAAACTACGGCACAAGCTAGGAGCGTTTCCAGAGGCGAAGCAATCAGAGCTCAGAAAAGAACTGCAGATGATGCGACAAGACTAGTTAGCAAATATCTAACTGCAAGCGCTGATGAAAAGCCAAAAAGAGCTAACTTCATAGATGATAGTCCTAGACTTAAGATTATTGGGCTAGGGGGTATGGACGGTGGTGGTTCTAAAAACATGATGTTAGTTGAATATGCCAATGATGCGCTTGTAATCGACTGCGGTAATGATCTGGGCGTTGATTTGCCGGGCATTAATTATGGGATATGTGATACTAGCTATTTAGAGTCAATTAGACACAAACTAAAGGGTTACGTCATAACACACGGACACTTAGACCATATCGGTGGTTTGCCTCATATCGTGCCAAAGATACCTGCGCCGGTTTATGGTAGTAGATTCACAATTGGACGAGTTGAGGAAATATTTGAAAACTTTGGCTTGCCTATGCCAGAAGGATTCAAACTGCAAACAGTCATTATGAACGAACACACTCATGAAAAACTAAAGCTTGGCGAGTTTTTTGTAGAGCTTGTGGGTATAACTCACTCTATTCCCGGGAGCACTTGCGTGGTTGTAGATACTCCAGTCGGTAAGATTTTAAATACCGGAGATTTCCGTTTAGACCCTAACCCACTTGATCACGAAAAAACAGACACCGAAAGACTATTACAAATTGGTAGAGAAGGTTTGCTGGCATTAATGTCGGAGAGCACATCTACAGAGCGTCCCGGTAGAACACCTAGTGAATCTACCATTGAGCAGAGTTTTGTTGACATTATGGAGCAAGCACCTGGCCGGATGTTTGTGGCTTTGTTTTCGACCAACGTCAACCGTGTACAGATGATAGTAAATGCGGCTGTTAAACATAATCGCAAGATTGCCCTTGATGGACGATCAATGATGAGCACACTCGAGATGGCAGTACGTAACGGGTTCATGAAGATACCTAAAGGTACCTTTGTGCCTATTAATAGCGTTGGTAACATAGCAGACAGAGAAATAGTTGTGATGTGTACAGGATCTCAGGGTGAACCAAACTCAGCTTTGCAACGTATGGCAGCAGGGCAACACAAACACGTGAAACTAAAAGAACAAGATACAGTTGTTTTGAGCTCAACGCCTATTCCTGAGTCGGGTAATGATGCTTTGATTTCTGGGATGGTAGATAATTTATTCCGCATGGGAGTACATGTTTTTCGTCATGCAACTAGGGAGCTTGATAAATGTGGGCCACTGCACGTTTCTGGACATGCATCGTTAGAAGAATACCGCGATATGATACAGATGCTAAAACCGAAATATTTCATACCAATATACGGTAGCTACACTAGCAAAAAACGTCATATTGATATTGCAATTGAAGAAGGGATTCCGCGAAAAGATACGATTAACGCAGAAAACGGTCAGGTAATTGCTCTAAGTGAGCAAAAAATGGAGGTTATCGGCGAAATTCCAGTCGGAACGGTATTGGTTGATCAATCTGGTGCGATCGTAAATAACGTAGTCGTAAAAGATAGATTAATGTTGGCAGAAGAAGGCTTAGTAACAGTTATTCTAACTATTGATAAAAAATCTGGTCAACTAATGACAAGCCCAGACATTATTAGTCGTGGCTTCATATATATGCGTGACTCTGAAGAATTAATGAATTTGTTCAGGACAGAACTACGCAGAGCTGTCATACAGCGCTACAAACGAGTAGATTTAGATCGGTTTAAAGCAGAGCTAAAAGATTACGTTACGCACTTTTTGTATGAACAGACCCAAAGAAGCCCGATTGTTATACCGGTAGTTAATATAATCGGCGGTAGAAACGAAAACGCGAACAATAATTCTAGCGCCACTACTAAAGCAGAAAAAACTCCAGAACAGATTGCCAGTGAGCAGCAGGAGCGGTTTGCGGCTTTGCGACAACAATTGTTAGGCCAGGACGCAAGAACGGACTAAACTAGTCTTATGAATAAGTTGGATGCAGAGACTTTACGGATCCATAAGGGGAAGAGTTTTGTTGGAGTCTCTACGGCTGTGGCGATTTTTAATCAAAAAGGGCAGTTGTTTTTGGCTCAGAGATCAGAAAACACCAGAGATGAGCATGGTCGTTGGGACGTATGTGGTGGCGGGCTGAAATGGGGTAATACCCTAGAAGATAATGCGCGGAGAGAGCTTTTAGAAGAGTTTGCTGTTGAATCAAAATCACCATTGATTCAGAACGGAATTAGACAAGCCTTCCGCACCGATCAGCATGGTGATAAGACGCACTGGATATGCATCGATTTCATAATTGTTTTGGATCAAAGTGAAGTGGAGCAGGTCAAGATAAATGAGCCAGAGAACTTCAATGATTGTGGCTGGTTTTACCTGAGTAATCTCCCTAGTCCTCTTCACTCTGTAATAAGTGATGAATATATAAGTAAAATTAGAAATGCTTTCAAAACCAAAAAAGTAGCTGAGTAAAAAGTTGACAAAGCGTAAGCATTTATGTTAAAATAACAACACTATTCAATAACCTGACTGACTAGAGTAGAATATAGGTAGTCCAAATGGCAAAAAAGAAAAAACGATCAAGCAAAAAGAAAACTAGCTCACGCAAGAGCGTTCCTAAGGTTCCAAAAGAGCCTAATTTGTTTATACGACAAATGGCAGCAGTTTTGATGTTTGTGGTTGCCGTGTTCTTACTACTTGGCGGGTTCGGCACAGGTGGAAGCTTACCAAAAGGGCTGTTTGAAATAATGTATTCAATTCTTGGTTTGGCTGCCTATCTAACACCAATTGCTCTGATTTTTTGGGGTTTTCATAAACTTAAAGCCGAAGAAAACCAACTACCACTCCATAAAGTTTTGAGCATGGGCTGTGTGCTTGGCCTATCTTCTGCTTGGTTATATGTTGGATTTGTAAATAAAAGCTCAGAAACGGCTGACTGGACAGGCGGTTACGGTGGTAGTTTTGGGGAACTACTCGGGGGTACTACACTTGGTGCGTTGGATAAATTGCCAGCTTCTATTTTGTTTTTTGTGTTGTTGGTGTTAGCGATTTGTTGGACCTTCTCTATACCGCTTAAATCTCTGTTGAAACCATTTAAACGCCCAGAACAGTCCGATACCGATATATCTGAACTTAAACAAAAAGCACCAGCTATCGAAGGCTTCAAGCTGAACGAAGGAGTGCCAGTAGAACACAGCAGTGGGCGCAGTACTATGAAGAACACCATTGCACCTGGACTCTCGCCAGAAGAAAACCATGAGGCACTAACTGAAGCCCGTGATCCGAATTGGCAGTTTCCTGATACTTCTTTACTCCTTAAAAAGCAGGATAAAGCTGATGCCGGCGACGTGAACCTAAACGCCGATATCATAAAAGACACTTTTGCTAATTTCAACATTTCTGTTGGCATGGAAGGAGCTAATATCGGCCCAAGAATTACTCAGTTCACACTTAAGCCACCTGCTGGTACTAAATTGAGTAAAATTGAAGCCCTAGACAAGGAGCTTTCGTTGAATTTAGCAGCTCAAAGTATCCGCATTGAAGCACCGATTCCGGGTAAGCGCGCAGTGGGTATTGAGGTTCCAAATATTAAATCCGCAACAGTTAGAATTGCTGGCGTGCTGGAAGAAAAAATTTGGGAAAGTACTAGCACAAAGCTTAACTTTGTGATTGGACGTGATATTGCCGGCGATCCAGTAATCGCATCGCTTGATAAAATGCCTCACTTGCTAATCGCTGGACAAACTGGTTCAGGTAAATCTGTCATGATCAACACTTTGCTTACAAGTCTTCTTTACAAAAATAGTCCATCGGATATGAAACTTATTCTGGTCGACCCGAAACAAGTTGAATTGACACCATACAATGATATTCCACACCTGCTTACTCCAGTTATAACCGAACCAGAAAAGTGCATTAGTGCGCTTAAATGGGCGGTGTCGGAAATGGAGCGACGACTTAAAACTTTTGCTGGTGTTCATAAACGCAACATCGAAGAGTTTAATAATTTGAGCGATCAGGATTCTATGCCGTATATAGTAATTGTGATTGATGAGCTTGCTGATTTGATGATGATGGCTGCCCGTGATGTTGAAGCTTTGATTGTTCGTATTGCCCAAAAAGCACGTGCCGCCGGGATACATTTAGTGCTTGCAACACAAAGGCCTAGTGCAGATGTTATAACCGGTTTGATTAAAGCTAACGTTCCAGCTAGAATCGCCTTTACTGTAGCTGGTCAAGTGAACAGTAACATTATTCTAGATTCTATGGGCGCAGAAAAACTGCTGGGGATGGGTGATATGTTGTTCAAAACATCGGAAATGCCTAAACCTAAGCGTGTACAGGGGGCTCTAATAACAGAGGCTGAGATCGCAAAAGTTAATGATTTTATGCGTACTCAAAGACCACCGCAATATGATGACGAAGTTGTTAGCCAGCCGGTACAACTAAATGGTAAAGGCGGAATTGTTGTGGATCCAAACGGTGGTAGTGACTTCGATGATGATATGTGGCGAGATGCTGTTCAGGTAGTGGTTGATAATCGAAAGGCGTCTACAAGCTTGTTGCAAAGAAGATTGCGTATAGGCTACGGCAGAGCATCGAGATTAATAGATGAGATGGAAGAGCAGGGTATAGTCAGCTCCGCAGACGGATCTAAACCGCGTGACGTACTGATATCTAGCATGAGCGAACTTTACCCATCCCCATCATCTAGAGGCAGTGCTGTAGCTGATGATGAAGAAAATGCTTTGGATGAAATCTAAGAACAGTGAATAGTGAGTTGTGACGGGTGAGTGGCGGCTACATCCTAATTAGGTATTATTTTACTAATCACTTTTCGCTACTCGCTATTGTGGTTGTTGGCACAATATAGTATAATTACATCTGTAAATAACTAATTTCTGGTTGCAAATCTTAGTTTGCAATCTGATAAACCAAAGAAAGGAGTTCCAATATGGACAGTTACGAATTGGCTGTGCTTTTTCATCCTGATTTAGAAATAGATCTAGAAAAGGCCGAAGCTCAAGTCAAGAAAATTGTTGTGTCGGCAGGTGGAAACATCACTGCAATCGATAATTGGGGCAAGCGAAAGCTAGCTTACAAAATCGGTGCTCATGAGCATGCGGTCTACGTATTTTACAGCTTAGAAATGCCTGGTTCTGGTGTGAAAACATTAAACGACACTCTTAATATCACTGATGAAGTGATTAGATTCTTGATCACTAAGCCTGATCTAAAAGCAATCGCCAAAGCTGAAGCTATGAAATCAGCTAGGGACAAGCGAATAGCTGAATCTGGTGAAAGTGATGATACTGACGACGACGAAGACGAGTAGGGAGAGAGCGATTGGAATCCAATCACTATTACCCTAACAGACCATTTCGGCTTTGCCTGCATTTCGCTTATAGTGTCGTGAATCAACAGGACTTACAAATGCTGAGATGGTGGAAGAGTAGTTAAGAACCATAAAAGGAGAGAGACATGTCAGATGTTAATACAAGTGGTGGATATAGAAAACCAGAAACTGAATTTGAACACTGGGTGGATCGATCAGCATCAGGATTACAAGGGGTACAAAATGGTATATTCGATGCATTTTTCGTAGAACTTTCAGATAGCGAAGGTATCATGGTTGATTCTAGTAATGTAGATCATGAGATCGGACGGATCATGTGTCTGGCTGAAGATTTAGGTATATCAGTAAGCTATATACCAAAACTTGATGATATACAAATGACTCAGCAGAGAAGAACAGTAGATTATGCAGATTTTCAAACTGAAATGGATGCGTTTCGAGCAAGTGAGTAGTAGAATAAAATTGTGAAGAGATAAACGACCCTGTAGTAAGCATAGGATGCTACTAGCGGGGTAGACACGGAACATTAAATAATTTTGAGGGAAGGAGAGTATTCGCTAAGCTCTGGAGTCAAAGGGAAAAGAGCAGCCGGCACGACAGATTTATTCTGGCGTCCCGCGCGTCGAGGAAAACCGCTCGGTTGTCCTTGAACAGCGAAGCGCAAGTATATGAGAGGATTTAACAAAGTAGTTTTGATGGGTAACTTAACTCGTGATCCAGAACTGCGAGCAATACCAAGTGGGCAACAAGTAGCGAGCTTTTCATTAGCAGTAAATCGCTCGTGGAAGAACGCTAGTGGTGAACAGCAAGAAGCAGTTGACTATATTGACTGTAACGTCTGGGGTAAACCAGCAGAAATCATAACTCAATATACAAAAAAGGGTAGTGCTATTTTGGTATCTGGGCGTTTGCAACAGCGATCATGGGAGCAAGAGGGCCAGAAACGAAGCAAAGTAGAAGTTGTCGTAGAAGATTTCAACTTTGTCGGTGGCGGAAGTGGCGACGGTGGCGGAAGTTACTCTAATTCTAAAGAAGAATCTTCAAGTTCGCATGCACCAAAAAGTTCAAAGAAGGAAGAAATTTTTGCGGTAGATGATCTTGGGAACGAACCGATTAATTTAGACGACATCCCTTTCTAGAACAAGAATATAGATTTTAGATTTGAGATTCTAGGGTAGATACATAATCAAAGGAAATTTAATGGTAATACTAAAAGATAGGGCTTCAAGAGCGACGCTTGAGCCAACAGGCGCCGAACAGTTGGCAAAAGAAGCTTTTGACGAAATCTCTGATCCTTTCCAACGGGACGAATATGTTCTTTCTGTTGCGGATAGGGATTATCCTGGTAACCTTATGGCAAAATTTGCAATTTTTGAGCACCTAGCGCAAATAGAAGCTCGAAATAATAATCAATCAACTAATAATGAAATTTAAGAAAGGAAGCAGATGTTTATTCTAAAATCTAGAATCTAACATCTAACATCTAACAAATGGCTAAAATATTTAAACATAAATCAGACATCCCATACTTCGATTACAAGGATTTCAAAACCTTGCAGAGATATGTGAATCAATATGGACAAATAGAAACGCGCAAAAAAACGGGTTTAACTGAGAGTAAGCAACGACAATTAGCTAAAGCTATCAAAAGAGCAAGACACTTAGCTTTACTACCTTTTGTAAGTAGTAACTAGTAGGCTAGGTGCGAGTAAGCTAGTGGCTTCATTCAAAGATTTAATAGTTTGGCAAAAAGCACATGTTCTTGTGCTTGAGATATATAAATGCACCGAAAACTTTCCTTCAAAGGTACAGTTTGGTTTAGCAAGTCAGATGAGGCGTGCAGCAGTTTCAATTTCTTCTAATATCGTAGAGGGATATGAAAGGGGTAGCAAAGCTGAAATGAATCGCTTCTTACTAATCGCTCGTGGTTCAAATGCGGAAGTTCAAGCACAGCTTTTAATTGCAAAAGATCTAAAGTATATTTCAAAAGAAGAATTTGAGATTGTTGCAAACAAGTCTGTGGAAGTGAACAAATTAATAAATGGATTTAGAAAGGGGGCGGCTCGTTAACTCGGATACTCGAGCCTCGCAAACAATAATGAGCTTAGGAGTTACTGATCTAAAAAAAGGGGCGGTGTTTGCTTTTGAGGGGCATCCGTACCGGGTTGTTGACTACAATCAAAAAGTAGTTGGACGTGGCGGATCAATTGTTAACGTAACTATAAAAAGTCTAATTGACGGTAAGGTTTTGCAAAAAACTTTCAAAGGCAACGAACAGCTAGACAATGTTGATTTGAGTTACAGCAATGTTCAGTATCTCTATACTGACGGTACCAAATTCTATTTCATGGACAATGATAATTACGAGCAGATTGAACTTGCTACAGATATTATTGGTGATCAGGCTGGTTATTTGAAGGAAGGTGACATAGTAAAAGCTATGAAACTAGACGGCGTCGCAGTTAGCGTAGAGCTGGCAAAAAATGTCTATTTGAAGGTTACTTATACCGAAGATGTGGTGAAGGGTGATACCACCTCAAGCGTTCTAAAAAATGCGACGCTAGAAACTGGAGTTGAAGTACGAGTTCCGGCATTTATAAAAGTTGGCGATGAAATTAGTATTTCTACCGAAGACGGTAGCTACCGTGAACGCAAAAAATAAAAGAGAGATTATGTAAGTTATGAGACTAGACACCGAACTAAACAAACGAGGTCTAGTCTTTTCTCGTTCTCAAGCAGAGAACTACGTAAAGCTAGGGCTTGTTAAAGTTAATGGTAAGGTTGTGACTAAACCCGGGTTCGTGGTTCAGTCTGATGCTAAATTAGAGTTAATAAGTGATCAATATGTATCACGTGCTGCTTTGAAGCTAGCATCAATTGCCGGAACATTTAGTTTAGATTTTAGAGATTCAATAGTTTTGGATGTTGGCTCTAGTACGGGGGGGTTTACTGATTTTGCTTTGCAACACGGTGCCAAAAAGGTAATTGCTGTGGATGTCGGTAGCGATCAACTGCATCCTTCGCTACGCAACAATTCAAAAGTGGAGTTGTATGAGAAAACGGACATCCGAGAGTTTGCGAGTGAGCAAGGAACGAGTAAGCGAGGAGGAATTAATATAATTTTGACGGATGTTAGCTTTATCTCCTTGAGATATATACTACCAAGCCTGAAGCTACTCGCAAACTCGCAAACTCGTCTGCTAATTATGTGTAAACCGCAGTTTGAAGCCGGAAGAGACCAGGTTAATAAAGGTATTATCAAAAACAGTGCTATTCGCCGAAATATTTTAAAGGATTTTGAAACTTGGCTTACGCAAAACGGTTTTATCGTCCTGAACAAAGCCGACAGCCAAGTCGCCGGTACAAAGGGTAATGTTGAGAGATTTTATAAGTTAAAGTTGAGCAAGGGAAAAAGAGCAGCCGGCGCGGACGATTTATTCGACCGTCCCGCGCGATGAGAAAAAACGCAGTTTTGTCTCATGGGCAGTAATGTTGAGCGGTTCTATAAATTGAAGCTAATTTAGAGCTATTCAAACAAAAATCTAGTCTTATAAAACCCGCTCTAGAGCTTTAATATTGGGTATGGCAATTCTGCCATCAATAGATTTTAGCAAGCCTTTTTTGCGCAGTGTGTTGAGCTCTCTTGAAGTAGTTTCTCTGGTTGCGTTGACGGAGCTTGCAATATCGGTCTGACGAAAAGGAGCAATTATTACCATGTTGCCGTCTTTTTCGACGCCGAAACGGTTTGCAGTCACAAGTAGAAAAGAAATTATTCTCTCTCTTGCTGTTCTATAGCTTAGGGTAATTACTCGCTCAGAGTGGAGGCGGTAGGATTCAATTGCCATATCTAAGATTATCGGATTAACGTCTGGATTCTTTTGTAAAAATTCTAGATAGTCACTTTTACTAACTCGCCAGAGCGAAGTTGCTTCCATCGCTTCATAACTAACGGATCTATGCTCGCCAGTGAAGGCCCATATTAGCGGGAAAACGCTACCAGAACCTCTGACCAAAAGAAGGTTTTCTTCGCCGTACTTGGTAATATTATAGGCCTTCACGAAGCCCCACTCGATTAAATAGATACCGCTTGGTTCGTCTTGTGGTCTAATAATTACCTCACCCTTTTTGTATTGCAGTCTTGTATGAGAGTGAAATAGGGCCCTAAGTTTATCACGCTGTTGGTTGTGTGTAATCATACCGATATTGTTTCAATATCACACAAATTATGCAAGTGTGATCAGAATCACATCACATTAGTGCGGATATTTACATACAAAGACTTCTTTAGGGTGTTAAATACTACTGTATTGATATCACAAAGGGAGGTGAATCATGGTAGCTCAGAAATCACTAGAGTCACAGCTAACAAAGCTGAAACTAAGGTTCATAATATTTGGTAGAGGTGAGTCAAAGGAACTTGCGAAAATTTTAAATCCAGGCGAAACAATTATTCACTGTGTTCATGGTTATTATCATGGTGGATCTGGATTGTTAGTCGCAACGGACAGCAGGTTGTTTTTGATAGACAAAAGACCCTTTTTTTTGAATCTTGAAGAGATGAAGTATAAAAGTATAAGATCAGCTGATATAACGCAAGGAATATTCCAGGCTACTGTTACTGTTCGCTCTAGTATGAATCAATTAGTATTCAGAAGTGCTAGTGATGCTCGGTTGAAGGCACTAAAAAACTACATACTAGACAGAATTCAAGAGTCGGCATTTAGTATTAATGGCTACGAACAAACAGAGATTAGTCAGAATTGGAAACCATATCTTGATCCTGCTTGGCGACCGCATCACTCAACAATGCTGTCCAGAAGAAGACTCAATTCTAAATTTCCCAGAATCATCAAAGCATCTTAGTGTAGTCAGATTTGAATAGCGCATAAGTGATTGACTGCGATAAAATGTATTTATGGTATGGAAAAGAGAGCAACGGCCAGATAGATATAAAAAGGCCCAAGTTGTGCTTGCAGCTGTTTTGTTAGTAATTCTGGTGTTAGTTGGGTTAGTGGCGTGGTTTAATTTTGGTAGCAGTCAAGAAAATATTCCTGATCAGGCGCAGAGTACGTTAATGCAGCCCGAACAGGATACCCCATCTACGGATCAAGCCAATGAGTTTGATTCGATTAAGCTGCAAAAGGTAGTTGATGATTGGATAAATAGTAGCGACGGGACAGCTAGCGTAGTTATAACTAGTGATAACGGCAAAGTTCTGGTTTCTAATGACCCTGATAGAGTGTTTTTTGCTGCTAGTATTTATAAATTGTTTGTAGCGTATGAGGGCTATAAGCAAATTGATGAGGGTAGAGCTGATCCGGCAGAGACATATTTAAACGGTAAGACTAGGCTAGAGTGTTTGGATCTGATGATTCGTGAGTCGAATAGCCCATGTGCGGAAAAGCTATGGAACGAACTGGGCAAAGCAGACTTAAACGAAACACTGAAAAGCTATGGCATTAACAATACCTCAATGACTAATATTTCTACTACTGCTAGTGATTCGGCGCGGATTTTGGTTATGGTTGAATCAGGTGAGGGTTTGTCGGAAGAATCACGAGCAAAGTATTTGGATTCTATGAAGACACAAGATGATTTGTATAGAAGGGGTTTGCCATCTGGTTTTTCCGAAAATGTTATTGTCTATAACAAAGTCGGCTGGAACGAACAGAAAGAGTGGCATGATACAGCGATTGTGGAACTGTCGGATGGTCAAAAGTTGGTTGTAGTGGTATTCACGGAAAATGTAGGCTCGAAGAATATTTCTATAATCGGCACAGCTTTAGAATCTAGTCTTAGTACAAATTAACTAACTGCAGAAAACTATAAGTTTCCTGTTCTTGTACTTTTCTGTGCGAACAGAAAAGATACTAAAAGAATCGCTCCCAACCAAAGAACAGCTCTAGTCTGATCACTCTAGTAAATTAGACTTGCCCTGCGGAATCGCTGTGGCGAGCTTAGCCAGAGCTACCTAACTAATAAACATTTTTACTGGCTAACCGTCCTCGTTCAAATCTCTTTACTAGAGTAATCAGACTAATCAGGTTTTTGATTGATGGAGGGGTAAAGTTGCAGGAGCGACTAGCGACTAATCTACACATTGAATCTGAACTCTACTACGTCGTTTGGTTGCATGATGTAGGTTTTACCTTCGGTTCGGACTTTGCCTTGTTGTTTGGCTGATTGCTCACTGCCGGCAGAAATTAAATCGTTGTAATCTACGACTTGGGCTGCTATAAAGCCACGTTCAAAATCACCGTGAATTACGCCAGCTGCTTGTGGGGCAGTCATGCCTTTTTTGATTGTCCAAGCCCGAACCTCTTGTTCGCCAGCGGTTAGGTAGCTTTGCAGCCCAAGCAAGTCATATGCGCAACGGATAAGCTGGTTTAATCCTGGTTCGTCCTGGCCATAGCTTTCTAACATTTCTAGTTGGTCTTTATCGTCCAAACCACGCAATTCGTCCTCTAATTTGGCTGATACAAATATCGCTTTTGCGGGCGAAACAAGATTGGTTAGCTCGTCTTTTTTGGCAGTATCAGAAAGTTGTTCATCGTCGAGGTTGAACAGATACAGAATTGGCTTAGCGCTCATTAATTGCATGTCAGACAAATGTCCATTGTAAGCATCTAGAAGCTCGGGATTTTTCCATAAAGGTTGCCCAGAATCTAAGTGAACCTTAATATTGTTCAAAAGTTCTGATACTTCTTTGAGTTTGGGGTTTGCTCGAGCTTCCTTTTCAAGTCGAGGTAAGCGTTTTTCTATAGTTTGTAGATCGCTCAGTACCAGTTCGGTATTAATGATTTCTATGTCAGCCCCAGGATCTTTAGATGATTCACTGCGCAAAACATTAGGATCATCAAAAGCCCTGACTACTTGGCAAATGGCGTTGCAGGTTCTGATATGGGCCAGAAACTGATTGCCCAAACCTTCGCCCTTACTAGCTCCTTCAACTAATCCAGCTATGTCTACGAACGTCACAGTTGCCGGTATAATTTTTTGTGATTTGTATAGTTCGGCTAGTTTTTCTAATCGCACGTCTGGCACTGGAACAATACCAGTGTTTGGTTCAATGGTAGCAAAAGGGTAGTTAGCCGCCAGCACACTACTGTCAGTCAGCGCATTAAATAATGTGGACTTGCCAACATTAGGCAAACCAACAATCCCAATAGATAAGCTCATACAGACCCATTATAACAGAGGTGTAGCTCTATTTATATACTTGATTATGGCTGCCGATATCAAGAAAAATGTAGGCTTCTGGAGTTTCTTCGTAGACTACGCGCAAATCATTGGCGACAGAGAAGGCTCGTCTGCCAGTCATAGTACCCTTCAATAGGTGGTCCTTCAACGGATGGCCGCGCGCTCCGTTGCTAAAAGCTTCGTAACGCTCATCAAACTGTTTGCTCAATTTTTTGTCATTTAGTACCCGTCTTTTGTAATTTTTTTCAAATCTTCTGCTAAATTTAATGGGCTTCATAGGTTGTGCAAGTAATCTAGAGCCGACTTTGTGTCATAAAATGGCTTAGATACATTAACGCCTTTTTTGGCGTCCTTGGCGGCTTTGTTCAGGCGTTTTGTAGCAGCATCACTTGGCTCGCCCCAATCATCTTCATCAAAGCTCAACACACGATTATCGGCCTCTGCCTTGGCCCAAACCCTAATGTATGCCTGTACAGAGTCAAAACCTAGATGTTTAGCCTTAGCCTCTAGCTTGTCGCGGACATTTTTATCAATAGGTATATGTAGTGTAGTTGTTTTCATAATCAAAAGTATATGAAAAGTGTATAGATATGTCAATAGTAATTCGCAATTTCCAGTTAGTGCGATAGGTCTTTGAAAAGTGTGGACTTGCCGACATTAGGCAAACCAACAGTACCAATACTCAGCATTTATTCGCCGAACCTTTAGTATTTAACCCATCTTTAGTATTGGGAATATATGGGTGTATTTCGAATACCGCTTTGGAGCGTTTTACTACTGTAAAGCGTTCGCCTTTGGCTACGCGATCGGCTATTCTGCCAGCGTTCTGTGATAGCTCTTTGAGTCCGATAATGGTCATATTGAAGCCTTTCTCTGGTTACCTTAAAAGTATACTTTAAAGCAGTACTTTAAATTAAATACCTAGTGTTGTTACTGAGTGAGCATGGCCCACATGGCCGATTTTTGACGGGAAAAGTTGTTGCTGTACTGTGTCGCGAGCTCAACTAGAAGAGTTGGAATATTGCATTTGTCGCGTAACCAATCTTCCAGCTCACCTGTTGTTGGATAGCTAAAAATACTGTTTTCCTGGGTGTAGCTATAGTTTGAGTAGCCTGATTTATCGCTATAAATCGCGCTTAAAGCAGAGGAATCGCCGGCGCCGTTGTAGATTACTGCACCGGCCGTTGCATGGTAGGTAAGAACCAAGCGAGGTGACGTATTTATTAAGTAGTTTGCGACTGCAGTAGACTCTGGTTCAGACAGAGCGCTTGAACCGCCTCCGTTTTCTAGATAGAGCCCACCTGGCAAGTAGACGCTTGACTGCCAATTGCTAGATGGAAAGTTGCGGTTTAGGTCTATTTTGTTGGCGTTAAGCCTAGAGCTAGCAACGTAGCCGTCAGGGTTTGTGTTGGGAATAACAATTACAGTTTTGTTGCTCGGGATATTTTGGTAGTTGCGTTCTAGGTCGTCTATCCAAGAATTTAGAGTCAATACTGAGCTTTTTTCGTTACCATGCAGTCCGCCAACAAAGACTATTTTGGAGTCGCCATTGCCAAATTTGTAGCCAACAATACTGCGTCCTTGAACAGAGCTACCGACGAGAAATGTTTGCTGGCAAATAGTTCTGGTTTGCATGCCCCAGGCTGAACCTCCAGATACACCGAATTTGCTAAGTAAACTATCGTTGATGGAAATTGTGTAGTTGGCACAAGAGTCCAAATGGTTTGTTGGGTTGATAATGACGGTGTTGTTTTGGATAGAAATATTAGAGCTGACGACTCCAGCATTTCCTCGAAGGCTTACGCTATTTTCTATATCTTGATTTTGGTCGAGCTCGACGTCAAAAGTAAG
>Ga0224722_1001204_pt1 | contig 14496 bp, 15 predicted proteins | sample Balambano_FR1_Me_FD_161646 | JGI IMG/M metagenome (GOLD analysis project Ga0224722, IMG submission 161646) | Freshwater sediment microbial communities from Lake Towuti, South Sulawesi, Indonesia - Balambano_FR1_MetaG | ecosystem: Environmental > Aquatic > Freshwater > Lake > Sediment | place... | reverse complement strand
TGGCTCGGGTTTCAAATGCTTAGATCTGCTTTCTCTAAAAATAATCAAACGATTACTCCAATGATTTTGCCACAATCACCTTATTTATTCTTTATGAAAGGCTTGTTGACAAACCTATCAAATCCTAAAGCGGTCATTTATTTTGGTAGTGTATTTTCATTGTTCCTAGCGAACCCTTTATTTGATCAACACCACTCATTACTTTTCTTTATTATTGCGATCGAGACCTTACTATGGTTTTTAGTGGTGGCTTTTGTATTTTCATTACCTACATTTAGAACAGCGTATCAAAACTTTGCGAAATGGATTGATGGGATTTCTGGTGGAATTTTTACTCTATTAGGGATGTATCTGATTGGAAGTCGATAGCAATAATAGACCTAAAAAAGCCTGCTTGATGCAGGCTTTTCTATTAAGCAAATTTTGCTAAAACTTCTAAGAAACCACCTTTCTGACGTGGAAATTGAGCGATCACGTCATGAATACGCTGTCCTTCAGGATTAGTTGCATTCAGGTCACGACCATCAGCTAAAAATTGAGTAATCAAGCGCTCATAGTCGAAAGGGCGCATATGTTTGAACGCATGATAGAGCACATGAAAGTCAGCATTTACATCTGCGGGTGGAAGTTGGTTGAGGTAGGCAAAAACACGCTCATCTGACCATTCTTCATTGAAAGTTGCTGGCTGTGATAATGCCATGACAATCTCCTCAGTCTTAAAATAATAAAGGCAAAATACGAGACCGAATAAATAACAAAGCATCGCTTTGTCCAGTCGCAAGGTATTTTGCCTTTATTTGCGAAAAATCGCTAATGAAAAAACTTCTATCGATCTTCAGGTAAATTGATATTCATTTCTAACATTTCGATATTTGCTTCTGAACGAACTTGCATTTGAATATGCTGTTCATCTACGCCACGAACGTAACGACTGACCACTTGCATGATTTCTTTTTTCATTTGGTCAATTTTGTCTTGGCTTAAGCGGCGGCCTAAACCTTGTTCAGATGCAACAATAACTTTTAAGCGATCTTTGGCTGTTTGCGCACTTGATGGTTTTTCATCACTGCTAAAAAGTTTACTCCAAAATCCTGCCATAATTACGCTCCAAATAGTCTAGCTAACCAACCTTTTGGCTGTACTGCAATGTGTCGATAAGGACGATCTTCGCCGAGGAAACGAGCGACTAAATCATCATAGGCTTGCCCAGCTTTAGTTTCATCATAAAGAATTACAGGTTTACCTTCGTTAGATGCTTGTAGTACGCTTGGACACTCAGGAATAACTCCTAAAGTCGGCACACGTAAAATATCTTTAGAAATATCATCAATCGTTAACATTTCTTGTTTGTCAGCACGTTCAGGGTTGAAACGTGTGATACAGAGATGTTTACGGATACGGCCTTCGTTGTGTTCAACTTTTTTGGTTTTACTATCAAGCATACCAATAATACGATCTGAGTCACGCACTGATGAAATCTCAGGGTTTGTCACAATGATTGCTTCATCAGCATGGTACATTGCCAAGATTGCACCACGCTCAATACCCGCAGGTGAATCACAGATAATATAGTCAAATTCTTGAGCAAGCTCATCAATCACACGAGCAACGCCTTCATCACTCAAAGCATCTTTATCACGTGTTTGTGATGCAGGGAGGATGTACAAGTTCTCAATTTCTTTATCACGAATCAATGCTTGTTGTAAGCGAGCTTCATTATTGATGACATTCACAAAGTCATAAACTACACGGCGTTCGCAGCCCATGATCAAATCAAGATTACGTAAACCTACATCGAAATCAATCACAACAGTTTTATGACCACGTAGGGCTAAACCTGTTGCAAAAGATGCACTTGTTGTAGTTTTACCTACACCACCTTTGCCTGACGTTACGACAACAATTTTGGCCACCGAATCCACTCCTATTTATGGTCATACGCCCCTAAAAGGGCTTTTTTGGTGTTTAATAAGTTAAATTAAAACTGTAAGGCTTCAAATTCAAGCTCTTGCTTGTTATTTAAATAAATATGCACGGGTTTTTTGATCATATCCTTTGGAATATCATCTGCGACACAATACGTCCCAGCAATAGAGATCAATTCAGCTTCTAATGAATGACAAAAGACTCGAGCTGAAGTATGGCCGCCTGCACCTGCAATGACTCTACCACGAGCGTTGCCATAAATGTGAATATTTCCAGACGCAATGACTTCAGAACCACTGTTCATACCCGCATTGAGGATAATATCACCCTGATCTTGTACCAAACATTGCCCAGTACGCAAAATCTCATCATGATAAGAGGTAATATGCGTGGTTGATGTTTGTTTTTGCGGTGTTTGTATTTCTGGACTTTCCGGCGTTTTTTCAGCAGTCGTCTTTTCAGGGCTATGATCAACGATTTGTTCTTTCGATGCTTTGATACGTTGCAAAGGTTGGTCTGCAGGTAGGACAGGGAATTGAATGGCGCGAGCCTCATCACCCAAGATACCATCAATCACCGCCATTGGTTGTAAACCAAGATCGATGAGTAGTTGAATTAATGCAATCAGCTCTTGTTCAACAGTACTATCAATAATGACTAGAGTTCCAAGATAAGAACCTTCATTGAGTGTGCTTGAGAGTTGCTGGCGGATTGCATTATGGTCATTTGTGTCGAACGTAAGTCGACTAAAATTTACCATTCTGCCCGTAATCCGTATATCAGCCATAATTTATCCTTAAGGGCTTTTTGAAGCACTCTATTGTGTTAAAGCATGTTGTAAATAAAAGCAGATGCTAGAACAAATTACAGGAATTCTCTAGCTAGATTGGTAAATTTTCTTGTAATCATTCTGCTTTTTTATCCAATTGATCATATTCATGCAAGGTTTGCTGCCATTGTTTGATTTTTACTTGTTTTCGTATGGCTGCGAGGCTCTCAAATACAACTGATTCAACCAATTCTTCTAAGTAGTGATTATCAATATTTAGCTCACTGACTTTTTCTGCAATCAATTGATAATTCTCATTTGGGTTGTGTGCAGAGCCTGCTGTAAAAGGTTCAATTAAACCAATACTAATATTTTCACCTAAACGTTGCCCAATACTTTGAATCTGTTGTTCAATTCTTCCACCAACAAGAGGAATTAAACGTAATAACTGGGTCAGTTCAGGCGTATCTTCAATCGCTTGATTGACAATAATGCCTACTTTTTTCGTAATCATTGGTTGTTGTTCTTGCAATGTTTTTGCTAAGGATTCTTGTAGTAAAGAAGATAGCGCCACAGTAAATAATTGACGATGATGATCAACGAGATCATGAATAATTTTTTTATGACTCGAACTGGTTTCAAGTTCTTGTCGAACGCCATCTATGACCGAAATGACAACGCGATCAGAGAGTTCTTCCATGATGACACTATAGTAAAATGCTGCTTTAATACGAATGTTATCAGGTACAACCTTATACCCAAGTTCATGTAGGCGATATGCAATAATACCTGCGCGAAATAAACGAAGAAAACGTAAATGGGGAATAATCGCTAAGATTTCGTACCAATGAATAAATGGGAAAAACCACCAACGCGCATGGTGTTTATTCACAATCGCAATAGCCCATCGTACGGCAAGCTCAGTGATTAAAAAAATAATAAACCATGCTTCTGTCGTAATCACCCAAGGGTGTAAGTAACTACGATAAAACTCAAGCACATTGGGTAAATGAATTGTATTAAAAAACCATTCGCCAATATTACTCATTAAAAAAAAGTTCATGCCTAAGCAGAACAAATTAAAAACAATAATAAACACCATGAAAATGTCATAAACAAGAAACAGTTTAAAAAACTTACTGTTTGGATTTACAAGGCTATATTTAGAGTTTTGTTTTGAGTCCTGCTGAGTCATGTGGTGAGTCAATTCCTAATGAGACTATTGATAATATTTAGATTTCATTTGTGAAATCAATTGGTCTTTTTCTGTCCAGATTTGATCGACCCATTGCTGAAAACGTTCGCGGTAAATTGGGTCATCTTCATAATTTCCATGAAGTAACCAATCTGGAATATCAATCTTACGCAAATCTACAGCAATACGTGAGACATCACCTAACCAAAAATCACCATAATCTGGCGCACCGTCTGGATAAACAATTGTCATATCGACTAAGGCATCGATTTTATCGCCTAAAATATTTAAAGCCAATGCTAAACCACCTGCTTTTGGTTTGAGTAGATTCTGATAAGGTGATTGCTGCTCAGCATGTTTTTCCGTAGTAAAACGTGTTCCTTCGAGATAATTCAGTAAGGTAAAAGGCTGACTTAATAATTGTTCACAGGCTTTACGTGCTTCTAGCATATCACGGTGTTTTAGCTCAGGATTTTTTGCCACTTGCGCTTTACTATGGCGTTTCATCATCGGGAAACCCAAAATCTTAAATGCTTGCCCAACAAAAGGAATGAAGATGAGTTCCCATTTGGTAAAGAAGCGAGTGAGCGGCATGCGAGTCAATCCAAAATATTGATTAACTGTGGTATCCACCCAACTTTGATGATTACAAATCATCATATAACGACCTTCTAAATTGAGGTCAAGTGCTTTATCAATGCTTATATCCCATTGTAGATTGGGGAGAACTTTTTCAATCAACTGGTTGTTAATACCAATCCAACTATTGGCCAATTGAATATTGGTTTCATCTATTTTTTTTGATTTTTTGAATAGCTTGGTGATACCTAATGTTAGAAGAGGAGGCCCATGAAAAAAAGTGCTTCCAGTAATCACTGAGCCAACCGTAAGTCCTTTACCAACCTTTTGCAGTAAGGATGCTTTTTTATTTGTGGTAGACATAAATCAAACCTTGAGTGCAGATTTTTGAAGAAAAGAGGTCTTTCAACTATAAACAACAGATATTTAAATACAACTGTATATTTAGTAATGTTCACATTTTTTATATATTTTCAGCACTTTTAGATACAAACTCTAAATCAGCCGAATTTTTCAAATCAAAGATAGCATACGTTTACGTAATTTTCGTTAATGTGATTTTTATCTCATCTTGTTTGTATTCTGTGAAATATAAACATTGGAGGAAATGTGTGGATATATTCAAGAAAAGTGCATCAAAATATTACAAAAATACAAATAAACTGTTTATTATTAACAAAATATCAATGGTCTAGCTTGATTTTCTCATTCATTATTTGTTTAGACAACAAAATACATAGACAGGAGCTACGCAATGCGTGCATTAGTAATTTCAACACTAGTCGGGGCTGGCTTGGTACTTTCAGGTTGCCAAACTACAGGTAATAATATTGGCGGCGTTGAATATGATAAAGCTGCTTTAGGTGCTTTAATTGGTGCTGCTGCGGGTTATGGTGTATCTAAAGGTAATGCTAATTCATCATCTCAAAACAACCGTGCTGCTGCTATCGGTGCGATTTTAGGTGGTGCAGGTGGTTTATATCTCGATAACAAAGAGAAAAAATTACGTGAGCAAATGGCGGGTACAGGTGTTGATGTAGGTCGTAATCCAGATGGTTCTGTTCAATTAATCATGCCGGGTAGCATTACATTTGATACCAATAAATCAAATATTAAACCTAACTTCTATGGCACTTTAAACAAAGTTGCACAAGTTTTGGCTGAAGATAATAAGAGCGCGATTTTGGTAACAGGTTATACAGATAATACAGGGAATGATTCTATCAATCTCCCATTATCTCAGGCACGTGCACAGTCAGTGAAAAACTATTTGTCTAGCCAAGGTGTTTCAGGTGGTCGTATTGATGCACAAGGTCTTGGTTCTGCAAACCCTATTGCAAGCAATAGCACCGCTGCTGGACGTGAGCAAAACCGCCGTGTAGAAATTAGCATTTATGCGAAACAGTAATTTTTACTGAATTCTAAAACCACCTTCGGGTGGTTTTTTTATCACTTTAAAAATCTCGCGACAACCTATGGCGCGTTATTGAGATAAGGCATCATAATTTATACATATCCCAAGATTTACTATTGGGATTCTAAAACAGAGATGTCTATAATCATGCTCGAAAACGAGAGAGGTATTCCAAGATGTCATCTGCCAGTCAACTCAATGACAAGCAACTTGAAGCCATGAAATATGTTCAAGGGCCATTGTTGGTGCTTGCAGGTGCAGGTTCAGGTAAAACCTCCGTAATTACTCGAAAAGTTGCTTTCCTCGTACAGCAATGTGGTATTCCTGCACATCGTATTACTGCAATGACCTTTACCAATAAAGCTGCACGTGAGATGAAAGAACGTGTAGGTAAATTATTGTCTCGTGAAGAAGCTAAAGGACTCTCAGTTTCGACTTTCCATACTTTTGGTCTGAATTTATTACGTTTAGAATTAAAAAACCTACCACTTAAAGCCAACTTCTCGATTTTAGATGCGGATGACTGCAAACGAATTCTGATGGACTTAATGCAACGTGACAATTTATCAGGTGCAGAGAGTAAAGAACTCATCGCAAAAGCAATGAAGAAAATTTCAGATTGGAAAAATGATCTAGTCTTACCTGAGCAAGCTCATTCAACTTGTGAAACTGTTGATGATGTACAGTTGGCGCATTTGTATCAACTTTATGAACGTAACCTACGTGCCTATAATGCAGTCGATTTTGATGATTTGATTGTAATGCCTGCTCGCTTACTTCAAGAAAATGCTGAAGTCAGAGATAAATGGCAAAACCGTGTTCGTTACTTATTGGTGGATGAGTATCAGGATACCAACACGGCACAATATACTCTGGTAAAACTTCTTGTTGGCGTGATGGGGCAGTTCACCGCAGTAGGTGATGATGACCAATCTATTTATGCATGGCGTGGTGCAAAACCTGAAAATATGGCTTTGCTCAAAGAAGATTTTCATAATTTAAAAGTCATCAAACTTGAGCAAAACTACCGTTCAACCAGCCGTATCCTAAAAGCAGCAAATGCTGTGATTGAAAACAATCCGCATATTTTCGATAAGAAATTGTGGAGTGACAAAGGGCATGGCGAAAATATTCGTGTGATCACGTGCCTAAATGATGATGATGAGGCAGAGCGCGTTGTCAAAGACCTCATCACGCATAAATTGATGAATGGTAAAAACTGGAAAGACTATGCCATTTTATATCGTGGGAATTTCCAAGCGCGGGTATTAGAAACCCAACTGCGTCAAATGCAGATTCCATATAAATTATCAGGTGGGCAATCTTTCTTTGCTCGCGCTGAGATTAAAGATGTGATGAGTTATTTACGCCTGATCATTAACCCTGAAGATGATAGTGCTTTTTTACGCATTATTAATACACCGAAACGTGCGATTGGACCTGTTACCTTAGAAAAACTGGGTTTATTTGCCCAAGAAAATACGTTGTCCTTATTAACAGCATCGTCTGATCAACGTTTAGCAATGGTATTGCCAAAGAAAGCGGCAACGCAATTGCATGAGTTTGCTGACTTTATTGCAACCTTTACGCGTGAACTTTTAGATGATGATGAGCCAATGCCAAAGGTTCGTCAAATGATCAATGAGGCGGGCTATATTGATTATATCCGTGAGCAAGCGGCGACTCCAGCACAAGAAAAAACCAAACTTGACAGTATTGAAAGCTTATATAGCAGTATTCAAAATCTATTGAATCGTACAGATGATGTTGATGAAAAAAATATTGAAAGTGTGATTCGTAAACTGGTATTGCTCGATATGCTAGAGCAACAGCAGGAAGAAGAAGATACCGATAAAGTCAATTTATTAACATTACATGCGGCAAAAGGCTTGGAATTCCCTTATGTGTATATGATTGGCTTAGAAGAAGAGCTATTGCCACATAAGAACTCAATTGCTTCTGAAACCATCGAAGAAGAACGTCGTTTGATGTACGTTGGTATTACTCGTGCTCGCCAAGGTTTAACCTTGACGCTTGCCGAACAACGTAAGAATGGTGGTCAAATGCGTCAAATGACACCAAGCCGTTTTTTGGATGAATTGCCACAAGATGATTTGGAATGGCATGGCCGCAAAAAGAAACTTGCGCCAAATGTTGATCCCAAAGAGCAAGCTCAGCAATATCTCGCAAACTTAAAAGCATTATTGAAACGTTAAGAAATAGTCAGTAGGAAGTTGTAATGAAAGTCCAAGTTAAAGTATTAGATGCGCGTTTAGGTCAAGAGTGGGCACTGCCTTCGTATGCGACTACAGGTTCAGCAGGTTTAGATCTACGTGCATGTCTAGATGAAGCCATTGAAATTGCAGCAGGTGAAACGGTTTTAGTGAAAACTGGCTTAGCAATTTATATCGAAGATCCAAACTTTGCTGGTTTAATTTTACCGCGTTCAGGTTTAGGTCATAAGCACGGTATCGTATTAGGAAATTTGGTGGGTTTAATTGATTCTGACTATCAAGGTGAGTTGATGATTTCGGTTTGGAATCGTGGGCAGAACACTTTCCGTTTAGAGCCTGGTGAGCGTTTGGCTCAATATGTTTTAGTGCCTGTGGTACAAGCTGAGTTTGAACAAGTGAGTGAATTTGTCGCAACTGAACGTGGTGCAGGTGGTTTTGGACATACGGGTCAGCACTAAGTTTTAGTAATTATCACTTTAAATGCAATGCTTTACTGAAAAGCGTTGCATTTGTCATATTGATTGTTCCCTAGATTTGTATTAAAAAGCAGCTGACAAATTATTTTAATTTTTCTGAATAAGGGTTAATTAATTTCTTAATAGTTTCTGTTTTTTTTTGAATCAGCTCATGATTATAAAAATAGGGGTTTACTGTGAATATAAAACATACATTTCCTCTGAGTGTTTTTCGCGCTTATGATATCCGTGGAAAACTGAGCAACTTAACGCCTCATGTGATTCATTCAATTGCCTATGCTCTAGCACTACAATATAAAAATGCAGGACAAGATCACGTTGTAATTGGTTATGATGCTCGTTTAACTAGCCCTGCTTATGCCCACATCATTCAAAAGATCTTTGAGCAACAAGGTTTAGTTGTGATCAATATTGGGTGTTGCTCATCCCCTATGATGTATTACATTGCTCGTGATTTTGGGGGAAATGGAATTATGGTGACTGCAAGCCATAACCCTAAATCAGATAATGGTATTAAATGGATTTTAAATGGTGAACCCCCAACGCCAGACGTGATTCAACAGGTTGGACAACTTGCACAAATTTCTTTGCCAAATGTTCAGCAAATGATTGATTCTGATCATGTGCTACATCAAATTGTGCCTTTGTATTGTTTGCAGTATCAGCAATCCTTATTAGATGATATTCAATTATCACGCCCTTTAAAAATTGTATTGGATGGTTTGCATGGATCAGCAGGTCGATGTGCAAAACTGGTTTTAGAAAAGTTAGGTTGTCAGGTCATTGCTTTACGTTGTGAAGCCAATGGAGATTTTCCTGATCATGCCCCAGATCCCTCACATGCTGAGCATTTAACAGATTTACAAGCAGCCATTATTTTAGAAAAAGCTGATCTAGGCATTGCTTTAGATGGTGATGGTGATCGGTTGGTGTTAGTCGATGAGCATGCACATATTATTAGCCCAGACCGCTTATTGTCTTTATTTGCACAAATCTGTTTACAACAGCATCCACGTAAAGAAATTGTATTTGATGTGAAATGTTCTCAAATGGTGGCTGATACCGTACAACGTTTGAATGGACAAGCTAAAATGATTCGTACAGGAAGTAGTTTCTTGCGAACATATTTATCTCAGTCCAAAGGCAGTGCGGTATTTGGTGGTGAATATGCAGGTCACTATGTCTTTAATGATGGTCGCGGTTTTGGTTATGACGATGGGCTGTATGCAGCATTGCGTGTGATGGAATATTTCACGCATTCAGATACGGCAAGCTTGTCTTCATTATTGGCGATATATCCTGAGCGTTATTGTACCGAAGACACATATATCAGTATTCACGATGCTAATCCAAACCAAGTTTTAAATGATATTGAAATTCTAAGTCACCGTTTAGGCGCTCGTTTAAGTAAAATAGATGGGGTAAGGCTTGATTTTGACGATGGTTTTGGCATTATTCGAGCATCTAATACAGGTGAGTATTTCACAGTTCGTTTTGATGCAGATAATCCAAATCGATTACGTGAAATTCGCCAAGAATTTGTTTCTATGATGCAAGGTCAATATCCGCAAATTGCACAAGAACTCGCACAGGCTTAATAAGGAGAGGCGCATGTCACACGAGCATATCGGCATTGATAAAGCAAAAATTTTGATTGAAGCTTTGCCGTATATTCAACGTTTTGCAGGTAAAACGTTGGTTGTAAAATATGGTGGCAATGCAATGACTGATCCAGAGCTAGAAAGCTCGTTTGCTCGCGATATCGTATTATTAAAAACAGTCGGTTTAAATCCAATAGTCGTACATGGTGGTGGTCCACAAGTTGATTCACTGCTTAAACGTTTAGGGCAAGAGTCTGATCGTATTGATGGGATGCGTGTCACTGATCAAGCCACGATGGAAGTGGTTGAAATGGTGCTCGGTGGTAGTGTCAATAAATCGATTGTCAATCTGATTAACCAACATGGCGGTCGTGCGATTGGTTTAACCGGTAAAGATGGTAATTTACTTCGCGCACGTAAATTGCTCATGGAGAAACAAGAAGCTGATGGCTCCATTTCTCAAATTGATTTGGGCATGGTCGGTGAAGTGACAGGCGTTAAAACCGATGTATTGGAAATGTTTACCCAAGGTGATTTTATTCCTGTAATTGCACCATTAGGTGTGGATGAAGAAGGTAACACTTATAATATCAATGCTGATCTTGTCGCTGGAAAAGTTGCAGAAGCATTGGGTGCTGAAAAACTGATTCTATTGACCAATATTACGGGTGTATTAGACGAAAACAAAAATTTACTGACTGGATTAAGTACCCAAGAAGTGGATCGTTTAATTGAAACGGGTGTGATCTATGGCGGTATGATTCCTAAAGTGGGGTGTGCATTAGATGCAGTCAAAGGCGGTGTGATTAGTGCGCATATTGTTGATGGTCGTGTACCACATGCAACTTTATTAGAAATCTTTACCAATCATGGCGTTGGTACATTGATTACCAATCGGGCGAAGCACTAAAGATTAAGAAAAAAGACCTCATGCAGGTCTTTTTTTTCGTCATGATCTGTTCATCTTTTATTCATTGAAGTGTCATTGAAGCGATTTAAGGTAACTCTAGACATAAGGAGCTTTCATTATGCTAGAAAAATTAAATCATTATCGCCAGACATTAACTTCACCTTTACGTCAAAAGCCGTCACAAAACCAATTCCGTTTTGGGTGGGTGGATAATCTAAAAGAACTACAAGAAGTACAACGTTTTAGAGCAAATCAATTCTCTCATCAATTTGGGATCTCTTTTGAAGATGGGTTAGATCAAGATCTCTATGATTTTGGTTGTGAACATGCGGTGTTACGTGAAAAATGGACGGGTGAAATTGTTGCCTATACACGTCTTAAATTGTTTCAAGGTCATGAAATTGGGCAAAGTTATAGTGCTAAAGAGTTTGATGTTGTTCCAAACTTTTCACATTTGCCAAGTATCTTGGAAATAGGGCGGACTTGTGTACATCCGCAATTCCGTTCTGGAAAAGCATTATCAATGCTGTGGTTGAATTTAGTGCCAAAGGTACTGTGGTCTATGCGTGCGAAGTACGTGATGGGATGCGTGAGTATTCATCTTGAAGATAATTTGGCGCGAGCTTATTACACCCATCGTCAAATTCAACAATTGGCTGATCACCAGATTATTGATATCCGTTCAAACCGTGCATTTGAACCAGAACGCCCTGAATATAGTTTTCCGCAAGATGAACGTATGCCAAAGCTTTTCGATACCTATCTTGGCATGCAATCCAAGCTTTCAAAACAAGCATTTTATGATGAAGATTTTAAATGTTTAGACTATTTTGTGTTCTTAGAAATTAACAAGATCGCAACTTCTTTTGTGATGAATAAAATGGTGCAACGTTAGTTATATCATTGTTAATCTAATACTGAGCACATATTGAGATTTACAAGATGTCTGTACCTCATGCACAATAGGTACAGATGTTAGATAGTTAGAAGATATGTGCCAGCTATTAGGAATGAATTGCGCGACTCCGACGGATATTACCTTTTCCTTTCGTGGATTTTCCCAACGAGCAGGGGTCACGTCTGATCATTGTGATGGTTTTGGTATTGCATTTTTTGAAGACAAAGCATGTCGTTTGTTTGTTGACAATCAATCGGCAGTTGAATCTCCGATTGCTGACTTGGTGCGTAATTATCCAATCAAATCGCGTAATGTGATTGCACATATCCGAAAAGCAACTCAGGGTAAAATTACCCTAGAAAACTCACATCCTTTTTTACGTGAGTTGTGGGGCAGACATTGGATTTTCGCACACAATGGTGATTTACACGATTTCAATCCTCGTTTGAGTGGACGTTTTGAACCTGTTGGTAATACCGATAGTGAACGTGCTTTTTGCTATTTGTTAGATCAGATGGTTGAAGCATTTGGATATACAGAGCCATGTATAGAAAAAGTTTTTTCTCTTTTAGAGAGGATCTCGCCTGAAATTGCAGAGCATGGTACGTTTAATTTTTGCTTGTCTAATGGGCAAGCATTATTCAGTTATGCAACGACCAAACTGCATTGGTTAGTACGAGAATATCCATTTCAACCTGCACATTTAATTGATTTAGATGTCAAAGTTGATTTTAGTGAAGTGACCACACCACAAGATCGGGTTGCAGTAATCACAACTGAACCTTTAACACATAATGAGTCATGGACTGCCTATCAAGCTGGTGAAATGATTTTATTTCAGCATGGTAAGCCAATTAAGCATGCACTCACTCGAGTTGAACGTCTCATTCGAGAAGCAGAAAATCCAAACCTAAAACGCGTGACTAGAGCGGATCAATATTAATCAGTATAATGAAAATTAATAGATGCTATATCATTTATTTATAGCATCTATTTTTAATTGTTTATATTAGATCTCTTTCATAGATCAAAAAACGCTCATCTTTTGGTGAATATTCATCCTGAAAAATTTAAGATTTTCAAGCATAATCTGTGTGTAAAATATCTCGACTTAAAAAGCTTTCTGATTCTCAGTTTAAGCGCTATACAGGCATATCTCGTTCAACATTTTCTCTAATAGTTGAACAAATGCAGATGCAAATTTCACCTAAAGGTAGACCAGCTAAACTATGCCTTGAAGATCAAGTTTTACTCTGTTTAAGCTATTGGAGAGAATATCGAACCTTATTTCATGTTGCGACAAGCTATGCTGTATCTGAGCCAACAGCTTCCAGAATTGTTCGTCAAGTTGAAGATACTTTAATTCGGTCAGGTTTATTTAATTTACCAAAAAATATTCCCGAAGGTGAAGGAATAGATTGGAATGTTGTCATCGTAGATGCGACTGAAATACCAATTCAAGGACCTAAAAAACAGAAGAAAAGCTATAGTGGCAAGAAGAAAACTCACACATTTAAGGTACAAGCACTCATTCATAGTAAGACTGAGAAAATACTCAGCTTATGTATGAGCAAAGGCGCAGTACATGACTTTGAATTATTTAAACGCCATCTACACTTAATCCCTAAACATTCATTTATTCTTGCAGATAAAGGTTATCAAGGGATTTATGCTTTATATCCTGATAGCCTATTACCCACTAAGGCTAAAAAGAGATGTAAATTAGATCCGTTGCTAAAGATATATAATCGAGAAATTAATAAAAGAAGAATAGGCATTGAGCATGTATTTGGAACATTAAAGACCTTCAAGATCCTTGCAGAGCGCTATCGAAATAGAGGGAAAAGACTTGGTTTAAGATTCAATTTGATTGCAGGTATTTACAATTTAGAGCTGAGTAAAATTTGATTTATGAACGAAGTCTAATGCAAATCATAAAACTTATACTGATGGGAGGGAGCCGACTAGCATAAATACGAATTTTTATAAAGGTTTAACTGAGTCTAAGAATGTTGGACAACTTCCACCCTTACAAAAGCAAATACAAGACCATTTGGTTAAAGCCGATATTGTTCCTATGGACTTAAGAACTTTATCACCTAGTAATCAACAAGCTTTAGTTAATTATGTTAAAACTTTATCTAAAGCACAATATTCTAAAGTCATATTTATTAAGTAACATGGAGAAAGCATACTATGGGGATGAACTATATAATCGGGTACAATAGAACTAAATCTGTAGAAAAACAGGTGGCTGAGTTTGGTTGTAGTTCTTACGTTCATTCATTATTAAATTATCTTATTGTTAGGGCATTAAAGCCTAACTATAATGATTTGTATAATGATATTACTGTAAATGAGGGCATACACTAGATCTCTTGCGAAAGTTAATTTTGACTCATCCAGTTAATCAGCCCAGCAATTAAATTCATCCTTAAACCAAATCGTTTTCTTCTGTTTCGATACCTGTCACTAAAAATACGAAAAACTTTAA
>Ga0224722_1001203_pt1 | contig 14503 bp, 14 predicted proteins | sample Balambano_FR1_Me_FD_161646 | JGI IMG/M metagenome (GOLD analysis project Ga0224722, IMG submission 161646) | Freshwater sediment microbial communities from Lake Towuti, South Sulawesi, Indonesia - Balambano_FR1_MetaG | ecosystem: Environmental > Aquatic > Freshwater > Lake > Sediment | place... | reverse complement strand
ATTTACTTGCCATATTTAAACTCCTTAATTTATGATTTTAATTCTGCTCCCTTTCGTTTTTTTTAGCAAGCCCAAAAATTAGATTATTAACATCTAATCTAGTAGTCTTAATTATATGGATAAAAATCAACTTTTCCGTTTTGTTGATGTAGTTTTTTGTGCAGTAATTGGCGCGGTATTATTTGTGCTTTTCAATCTGGAAATAGTAATCTTAGCAATTAGTGGCAAAGATACAAAATCCATAAATTATCTATATACCGAAATTACACCTATAAGTGATAAAATTGTTGATTTTATTGGCAGAAACCTACTCACACCAAATATTCTAACAATGTTAGTCTGGATGGTAATTGGCATTATTGTCTATAGTCTGATTAATTTCTCAAGCGAAAAAGTAGGTGAAGTAGCAGAAAAAATAAATATATCAAAATCTTATGTTCACCCAAAAAACTTCAAGAACCGTGATTTCTGGTTTTTAAACATCACAGAGTTTGGTCTTTCGGCCTTAATGCTTTTTGCGCTTATAGCTTGGTCAGTTGTTTCAATCAAAGTTTTGCTGCCCTTCGCAGCACTACAGTTCTTGTTCGCGGTATACGATTCTTCGTCAATTCTCAATTCTGTTGCTCAGACAATTTTTAGTCTAATTATTTATATGAGCGTAGTTTTTGGATATCTCTTTATAACAAAATCAATTCATTACTTTAAACACCGGATTAGCTAATCAATTCTTCGGGATATCACCTTTGTCAATTGAGCTCCAATCAAAACAATCTGAGCTTCGTAATAAATCCATAAAAGTACCAAAAAAACACCACCTATAGCGCCCGTAATCGAGTTAGCCGCCACTTTGCTCAGATAAACACTTAGTACAATTGAGCCAAAGATCATCAGAAAAGATGTGATCGTAGAGCCTATAAATAATGCCTTCCAGGAAATCTTTGTATAAATTAACGCTCTAAAAATAACTGCCAAAAACGGTATTGCTATAGACCATGTACCAATTGAAATTATTGTTCCTGCTAAATTTTCTAGAGTCGGCAAATTTGGAATTATATACAATGTTAGTGAACCGATTGATTGCACGGCTAACATTATGAACACTAACGAACTGGCGATTAAAACTACGCTGTAGGCCAAGATGTAGCGTAGAGCCAGCTTCTTCCAGCCTTTTCTAACCGGGTTATGCCAAATCACGTCAAGGGCGTCCTGAAGTGCTAGAAAAATAAATGATGACGATATCAACAACGACACAACACCTATAAAACCAATGCTACCGACTGTTATGTTGCTATATAAAGATGATCCATCACTTTCACTTGTTAGAGTCCCAGAAATACTATCGCCAAAGAATACATTTATAGCATTATCTATGAAACTTTCGACTTCTTGAGCAGAAAAAAACCGAGTAGCCACCAAAAACATTAGAGTTATAATCGGCACCACTGCGAATAGCGCATAATAAGCAAGCCCTGCTCCTAAACGGAGCGTTCTGTCTTCTCGCCAATTCTGATATGTTTCTATAAGTAAGTTTGGTGATTTAGTTTTTTTACTCATCTATGCAAACTTCCTTGCGCAAACTTGTTACCAATTTATTAATAGGTTTTCATTACGCAATTGTCTTGGTTTTTGGAGCTGGTTTGGCTTGCTGAGTCTGCTGATTGCTACGTAATCTTTCGGCTTTCTGAAGCTGCTCTTTTTGTTCAGCTTTGGTTATATCTATTTTGTTTTGGACATAATCGACCAAAGCCTTGAATCCCCAAGCCAAAAACAGATAAACAATAATCGCAAAGATCGCGGATACGTCCAGATAGCCTGTCTGACCCAAACTTTTTGAAGGGAAAATACCTCTGAAAGGTTGCATATAGTCCTGCGACACATTGTAGACAAAGCTTGAAAAACCAGCGTTCATGTTGGCGCTCGTAGCAAGTAAAAATACTCGCAAACACAAGAAAACAATCCCGATCAAAACCCAAAAATAAAAAAGCCAACTAATCACTTTGGAAACTTTTAGATACCCAGGTACGACAATCTCGTTTTGTTTTTCTAGTTTTGTAGCCACTGATTTTTTCTCCATTTTAGATTAGTTTTACTATAACATCTTTGCTCTTTAATAATTAACCTTTTAGCTGATATGAAGTTAAACATTTTACTTTAGAGGCAAATTAATTACAGCTATCGACGACAGCCTACTTTATACTAAGATACTTTTTAATTTTTAAACTCCGAGTTAAATCAGAGTTAACTCGGAGTTTAAAATTATACTTTAATTAACTTTTACTAATAGTCTTTATTTAATTTTGGATTCTCATCAAAAGTAATTTTTGCCTGATCTCACTGCGCCACTCGTAGGCTATATAACCTAGTGTGCCCAGTAGCACAGCCGATATTATTATCCAGTTTATTTGACCTTCTGTGTTCTCTACTTTTACATCAATAGCCGAATCCGAACTAACACTAGTTAGCTCCGCCGATACTATTTTTCGGCAACGGTTGGTTTCTGGGTTGCGTTCTTGGCCAACTGCACACGTAGCAAGCACTGACGCGCTACCGACTTTATTGCATCTGTTAGTCTGCGGGTTTCTATACTCGTCTTCGTCACAAGGAACCAAGCTAGCAACGGCTGTTTCAATATTCCTACAGCGATTAGTTTCTGGGTTACGATATTTGCCTGGTGGACACGGCGCCAATACAGTCGTTACGCCCACTACTTCTTCTACTGCAGGCTCTTGATAGGGTAAATTAGCAGCTTGAGGTGTTATTTGATTTGTATAAATCCACTGATCATCGACTAATGCCCAACTAACGTCATCTTCGGCATTTGTGTATGTTGGAGATTCAGACACGACCGTTCCAGCCGGCGATATTAACCTAATATTAACCCCGCTCGCATTTGGCAGGACTATACCAGTTTCTGAGTCTGAAAACACTAAATATTGAAAGGCTGCAATTTCTCCACCGCTAAATTCAAACTCTTTGGTAAAGCTAGGTCCAATCTGAAGTCTATATCCGACCAGAGAAACTGACGCGTTGTTAGGATTATAAATTTCAATAAACTCCAGTCCAGTATCGCTTCCGGGGGCGTTAGCCAAAATTTCTGTTATTAACAGGACTGCGTTTTGTAAAACTATCTTTGTGCAATCATTAAATGGACTGATTTTTTCGTAATTTTCTGGAATCTCAATCTGCAGACCGTCAATGTTTGGACAGATGTCAATTTCGCAAAGTCCATCTTCGCCTAAAAGATAACCGTCGGGGACTAAAGTTTGCAGGCCAGATATATTACTACAAACATCCACCTCTACGATTACTTCTGAGATTCCACCGCTTTCTAAATTCAAAGGAGTTGACACGACGTAGAAGTCGCCCAAATTATTGTTTGTATCAATATAGCTCTCATTATTCAGTAGCCTTTTAAATATACTGCCACCACTCAATTGTGCTAGCGCAAGCCCTTCGGAAATTCCGCTACCCCAGCCTACTGTGTCTACTACGATACCGTTTTTTGTAAGCAGTCTAATTGACCCGTTCGTGCCGGGGATATTTGTAGCATTACTAAAAACACCGTCAACTGCAAGCGACGGATTGGCATTTATGTATGCTGGACTCGCAAATAAAACATGCTGCTGTGGATTAATTACAAGATCAATATCTGGAGCAGGTTTGCTTAGACAAACTATTTGTCTATACACTGCCGTCAAAACATTGGAATCAGAACTAAACTGCAAACACCAGTCAGTTATATTAACATCCTGATCGCTGTTGTTATAGATCTGAACGAACTCTTGCAAGGTTGTGCCACTTCCCGATCCTCCTGTTTGGATTTTTGATATAACAACCTGATCGTCTGAAGCACTAACTTTATACTGATAAAAAACAATAGACGTAGAGACCACAAAAAACCAGATCATTAGTAATTGGCTAAGCTTCACAAGTTAACCCTCATGAACTAAACTATCCGCTTAAGCTTGAAAAAATGCAAATAAATATCGTCTTTTATTCGATGATATTGTAATCGCGAAACTTGTGCCCAGTTTTGCGCCACAAAAAAATCATAGTTGTGACTATCAAGATATAGCTGACAATTAAGGCTGTCATGTTAAATTCTATCTCGGCTGTCGCAGCTGGCAACTGAGCCAAAAAGTTCACAACCGCCACCATGTAGCTAAGTACAGCTGTGGCCGGAAAGCCAACAATCATAGCCCCAGCACCCAAAAATATTCCTGCCACTCCAGCAACTGCCGTTAGGGCCATTGCTAGCGGAATCAAAGGTAATATCAGAAGATTTGCCGGCAACGCCAATGGCGAATATTGTCCAAATACATAGGCGACAATTGGGAACGTCCATACTTGAGCTGACATTGTTTCGAAAAAAACAGCCCTTATATTGCCTGGCTTTTTATCACCCCAAAAATACTTGTGTATGAGTGGCGACAACATTATTACTCCAATAAATGATGTATATGATAATAGCCAACCGACATCACCCCATACGTATGCTGGATTAATAATTACCGTAGCAGCTGCCGATATTGGCAACAGCACAAGCGGATGAATTTTGCGCCCATAAAACCAAGCAAACAAACTAATCACCGCGACCAAAGACGCCCTTGCCATTGATGGACTATTACCCGTTATCTGTAAGAAAAAATAGACAAAACCAAGTGAACCTGCAAGCGCCGTAAATCGCGATATCCTAGCAAATCTTCTCCTGGCAAAGCGGATCAGAATTGTTAAATTATAGCCACTAGCAACTACAATATGAGTTAGCCCAAGTAGCATTAGCTCATTTTCTAATTTTTCTGGTAGGGCCGTTTTCTGTCCAAGCAAAAACCCCGTACCCAGCGATGCTTCAGGTTCAGGTACGGCTTGTCTGACTCCTTCCGCGAAGTAATCCCTGACATCACGCCCAACATCTACATAATCTTGACGCTCAACTTTTAAAATTTCTGCTCTATAGACAGCTACTGGTATGTTCCCAAAACCACTCGATAAGCGTCCATATATTTGGACATCATCTGATCTTTTTATTAATGCCCTATCATCTGTACTTACCCATATTTGACCTCCAACCGGCAGATCATCAACAAATACGTTTTTAAGTTCAAATTTAATTGTTCCGTCAGTACCATAGCTAGGATCTTCGGCTATTCTACCGCTCACTGCTACCTCCTGACCAATAAACTGCTCATAAGGCGTTTGTGATTGCAACAAAACACCGCCTCTCCATAATCCAAAAACAGTTCCAGCAATTAGCGCCAGACAAATACCAATAAATTTGCCATTTTTAATTGCAACAAAAATCAAGCACAATCCAACAACTAACCACTCAGGCCTAGCAAAACTAAGACTATATAATGATAAAAAAGCTCCTAATAATATGCCCATGCTCATGACAGCAAGCATCCAAGAAACATGATATTTTTTTGCAATAAATGTAGTTTTAGCGTTCAACTGGGACAACCTGAGCTCTGCACCCATTTAAGATTCTTTTCATAACCGACTTTTCGGCTTCTGTAACCCATAAATTATACTTTTTCTTTACGGCAATTTGCCTAGCAACATAGCGGCACCTAAAACTTTTGTTTGAGGGCAACCAACTTGCGGCATCACTGTCACCTTTTTGTTGATTTGCATCGCCGTCGACAGCTAATAGGTTCAATGAGTCGTTTGCAAATGACTCTCTTGTTTCCGTTTCTAAAAACTGAGCGCCTTTTTGCCACGCATCACTTAGAGCAACTACATGATCTATTTGCACGTCGTCGCTTGTGTTTTGGCCTCTAACAAAATTTATAGTTTTGTCGGTATAAGGATCTTGCAAGATTCCGCTTAGCACAACACAGCCGTCATTAGCAATTTTTATATCACTCATACTGACTTTGAGTATCCTATTTCTCATATCACAGCCCTGAATTAACGCCCAGCCGTTGCCAAATTCAGATCGTGTATATCCGCTCTTTGGAGCCCTACCCTTTACTTCTAGCTCCTCAAGCATGGTTACTGCCAGCACCCCATTTTCTATTTTTTCTGCTAAAACATCGCTGGAAGTTTCTGGTTGATTTAATGTATTATCTGAAATTTTGGTATACAATCCAAAAGTAATTACCAAAACCATGATTAAACCTGTAGCTACTGAACGTCTGAGTTTCAAAACTTTTTGGCTAGTTTCTCTCATGCTTACCGGTAGTGTAGCTAATACCGTAGCCTATTACCATAGATAAAGCTTGTGATTTGTTAATTTGTTAACTATATGTACAATGTATAAAAATAGGAGATAAATATGGCTTTTAGCAGAGGTGACGTGATCGAAATTTTATCACCTATTGATGTTCACTCGCATTTTCGTGAACCAGGAGGAGAAGCACAAGAAACTATCGCAAGCGGTACACGGGCTGCACTATTTGGTGGCTATATTGTTACTGCTGATATGCCGAATAACCCAGGAGGCAACGAAACCTGGACAGAAGAAAAGGTCAGAGAAAAGCACCAAATAGCAAGCTACAGTGCTTGGACAGATTTCGCTGTTATTGCTGGTCATGACTTTTCTAATCCAAGAATTTCAGAATATCCAGGTATGATCCCTCTATCAATCGCGACAAAAGGCTATTTTGGACATACTACAGGAAATACAGTCCAGAGAACTATTGAAGATCCAGATGTTTGGTCAGCATATTCAAACTGGACAAAAATAGCTGGAGAGTCCGGATACGACACACCACACATGTTACATGCTGAAGATACGGTCGGTTATTTTGCCGCTAGAAGAATAATGAAAGAACTCGGCGCAAGAGTTCACTGGTGCCATGTATCGTCTACAGCAGAGATTGGATATGTAGAAAAACTGAAAAGAGATTTTCCCGCTCAGTTTACTTCTGGGGCCACTCCACACCACATGCTTATGACTATGAGAGATGCTGACATGCAACGAGGCTGGAACGGCCGGATGATACCTACCCTAAAATCAGAAGCTGATGCGGACAGAGTCTTGGATGCAGTGTCTACAGGGCTGGTAGATATTATCGAAACAGACCATGCGCCACACACGACAGAACGCAAACTTGAAGTTGAGGCACTAAATCCACTTGGTCATACAGATGTTGGCTGCGAGACTTGTTTTGGGGTAAGTGGAATCGAATTTGCACTGCCTATGCTTACAAGGTTGGTCCAAAATAAAAAACTAAGTATCGAAAGACTTGAAGATGCGCTACATAATCAGCCACTAAGGATGCTAGGCTTGAAAGGAAGATACCGAAACGCAAAAACTACACTTTTATTTGAACCATGGCAAATCACAGAAAGTGCTTTAAAAGGAAGATCCAGTAACACTCCATACCTTGGTAACATCGCATCAAGCAGAGTAATTGCGGTTACCTTCAGAGGCCAAAATCGTTTAAATACTCTAAATCCCAGAACCAAAATTGTAACCCCGAAAGCGAGATAAAATATGAGCGAAATACCGACATTTAAACTAGCAGGCGCTGAACTTGACTGGCCAATTGGAACCGCCGCCGGCATGTCTAATCACCCCGATATTGAAGTAGTCGCTAGACGTTTTGAAGGACTTGTTGCACTTGGTGTTGGTGAAGCTGTTTTGGGCAGTGTAAAGCTTGGCCTAGCCAGCGGAGGCAATGCCCACGTGCAACAACCCGACGGTTCTTGGGACTATCTTGGCGGTGATGAATACGTAGAGGTAGATAAAGGTATCGGACATAATTCAAAAGGTTTGCCTGGACCTGGGGTTGATTCTGTATTAGAGCGTATCGATGATTTTATCGATTTGGGTAGGGCTAAAAATACAGAAGTTAGTTTGAGTATATCTCCTCATACACAAGACCCGCTCAGCGAAATTCCTGAACTATTAGAAGCCGCCAGAAAAGCCTTAAAGGCTGGCGTATTACGGGTTGAATTTAATTTAAGCTGTCCAAATGTGCCAGAACGACCTGCCTTCTATCTAGATATTGAAGCAGTTAGAAAATTTATCACGCTGGTTGATGACCAAAAAGATTCACTGAGAAATCGTTTTAATCATCCCGGCGTTACGCCAAAATTTGGGCCAATGGGGAAAATCGAAAAGGCAATAGATGAAGGATATTTACGCGGTGATGTTAGTTTAGCAATGAGAAAAGGCATTTTTGGCGGGACCGTGACAAGCAATACTATTTTGGGGGAAGGAGTCCCAAAAGAAGACGGCGGGAACGAAATAACTGTAAATAACGGAAAAGCCGGTCAAAGCGGACCTTATTTTGAAGAAATAGGAAGAAACCAACTGGACAGATGGCTATTTTCTCAGGTCCCTACCCAAAGAAATGAAATAATCAGTGTTCTAGGTATCTCAACTGGCACAGAAGTGTTGCGGCGACTAAACCTTGGTGCTAGTTTTTGTCAATTAGCATCCGTCATCTATTGGCCTGAATTGGCCGGCGGAGAATCAGCCAAAGCTGTGGTAGAAAAAATTAGATATCAGTTTATTCAAGAAATTGAAACTGCAAGACCATACAAAAATTTGAAGCCAAAAAGTTGAAGTTAGTGTAGCTCGTTTATTCTGCCGGCGTAGGCGCGGGCAAGCTCATGATGTCCAAGGATCTTTAAAGCCCCAACCAACACATAAACTTCATTTAAAATATCGTCTTCCAGCTCTTTTTCTAAAACTTTGAATCTGGAATCTATTTCCTTGATTAGTTCGTGTTTGTGATTATTAGTCGGATTTGCAGTCTCTGGTAGTTTGTCAACTATTTCTAGTGATCTAGCAGATTTATCACGCTTAACTATATGACCTCTCTTGATCAAAGAACTGACATGAAGCGATACTGTTGCAACAGAAGTATAATTACAGCCGTTCATGATTTCTCTATAGCTCGGGCTATAGCCGTTTTCAGCAATAAAATGCCTGATGAAATCCAGAGTTTGATGTTGTTTTTTGGTCGGCCGTGTTTTCTGTCCTGTTTTTGCTTGTGATTTTTCTTCTTTCATACCCTTCCTTTCCTAACTTTCAACTTTCAACTTTCAACTTTCAACTAAATTATGCATGATGCTTGGTCCTCCGTGGCGGGGCCGGATGATCTTTAAATACCCACAGTTTATACCAGACAAAGTTCCAAACAGTAAAGAACGCACTAGCAATAAATTGCCCGATCGCCGGATCGATACCCAAGCCTTCTTCTAGTCCGTGCAAAATCAGGTAGTTGAGCAAAAAAGCGTTCAGGCCGGTATATATGATATAGCGCCAAGCTGTCGCGCCCTTGTCTGTCCGCTTTTTGGTACGAAATACCCAATAGCGATTAATTAAAAAGTTCAGGGTAATTCCAACAGCATTTCCAATCAAATTTGCCCAAAACAATCCAATGTAATCGTCTAAAGTGACAATAATTATGTATCCACTCCAGAACCACACACCACCAGATACCATATACTCCGCAAACTGGATCAGAAGTTTTCTATGTTTGGAAATAGAGTTTTTGTTAGTTTTCTTAGCCATATATCTGTTTTGTACGTATTTTGTTTATGCTTACATACTATTCCAATATTGAATTAAACGCAATAATTCCCTGATTGGCGTTACTGTTATCTGTAAACTGTTTACTGTAAACTGTATCTATATGAAACATAGCGCTTCGTTACTATTTAGTTTTATCCTGTTAGTACTCGACTTCTTCGCCCTTATAATTGCTTTTACTTTGGCTTTCGTTGTACGCGTTAAGCTTGATGATAGACCCCTGTTAGAGCCTATTACAGCCGAAGGCTATATTGCCGTAGTTGCAGTTCTACTAATTTTCTGGCTTGTTATTTATGCCCTACTTGGGCTCTACCGCTCAAATGTCTACGAAAACCGCTTCAAGGAATTCTCGATGCTACTCATGGGCTCATTTATCGGTATCCTGTTCCTTATCGGGTCGGAATACGTCCTCAATCGGGCTGTTTTCCCGGCTCGACTGGTAACTGTTTACGGCTTCCTGTTTGCCTTCCTGCTAACCTTACTTTTCAGAACTATCGCTCGTGGAGTTCGCAGATTCCTATTCACTCAAAATATCGGAATCGCAAATGTAGTTATAGTTGGAACTACCGATATCACTGCTGAGCTAGCATATCAATTATCCCACCCAAAACTCGGTTACCGTGTTATTGGAGTTGTTGGCGATAGACGCAGTTCATACAAAAATATAGATCCAAGAATCCAGTTCAAAAATTTTGAAGAAGCAATAGAGAGCTTGAAACACACCAACATTAACACGATCGTACAAACCGAGCTATTCGCCGACCAAGATCAAAATGACGAAATACTAGCTTATGCTCAGGAAAACCACATTGCCTACCGTTTTGTGCCAGGCAATAGCAACTTGTTCGTTGGAAGCATTGAAGTAAGCCTATTCGAAGGCATCCCAACTATCGCGGTCCATCAAACGGCTCTAACCGGTTGGGGGCGAGTGATAAAAAGGCTGTTTGATTTCGGACTAGGACTACTATTGGTTATAGTCACGTCTCCTATTTTGCTTGCTATTTGGCTTCTGCTGACTTTTTTTGGTGGTGGCGATGCTATCTACAAGCAAACACGTATGTCACGGTTCAACACAAAAATTGGGTTGTATAAATTCCGTACACTTAGCCATACATACAATGGCCTGACGCCAGAAGTGGCCTTCGAAAAAATGGGTCAACCAGAATTAGTTAAACAGTATCGAGACAATGGTGACTACCTAGAAAACGACCCACGAGTCAGTCGCATAGGTCGCGTCTTGCGCAAAACATCCTTGGATGAACTTCCTCAATTATTTAATGTAGTACGAGGCGAAATAAGTTTAGTCGGGCCACGACCGCTAATTCCTCAGGAAATAAATCTATCAAAAAACAAAAACGTCATATTAAGTGTCAAGCCAGGAATTACAGGTTTGGCAGTTATATCTGGCCGTAAAAATATTCCGTTCGAAGAACGACGCAAATTAGATATGTACTATGCTCAAAACTGGAGTTTTTGGATGGACATTGTCATCCTTATGAAGACCGGTGTTCAAGTCATAGCTCGTGCATTTTCCGGAAAGGCTGATTGAGGCGTAAGGAATGATAGTTAAGAATTAAGATGGCTTCAATTAAAAGGTTTGAAGATGCAGAAATTTGGCAAGATTCAATAAATTTGTCTAAAAAAGTTTATTTGGTAGTACAAAAATTTCCAGCAAATGAGCAATTTGGATTAACTTCACAAATTAAGAGAGCTGTTAATTCAGTTAGTGCAAACTTTGCAGAAGGCTTTGGAAGATTCTCAACGAAAAACAAACATCATTTTTATACAATTTCATATGGATCGCTACTTGAAGTGAAGAACTTTCTTTATTTATCTGTTGAATTAGGATTTTGTAGGAGAGATGACATAATCAATCTTATAAAAGATACTGAAACTATTCAGAAACAACTTAACGCTTTAATGAAGGCTCTTCGTTCATGAAAACCCCAAATCTCAACAATCATTTCTCAGACCTACACAATAGCAATCCAAAGATTGCTATTGTGTGTGATTGGATCACTGGTACAGGCGGAGCGGAGCGGGTTATTAAATCGCTACATGATATTTTCCCGGACGCTCCAATCTACACATCAACCTACGAGATAGATAGCGGAACACTGTTTAAAAATGCAGATATTCGCACTGCTTGGTTTCAAAAACTTCCAAAATTTTTGCGTAAACACCAGCTTTTGACCATGCCTCGACAATGGCACTTTGGTCATCTTAAACTAAAAGGCTATGATGTCGTGATATCAGCTGGTGGAGCCGAAGCAAAAGCTGTTCGAGCTATTGATGGAGTTCACATCAATATATGCTACACGCCAACTTTGTATTATTGGGTTAAGCCAGAAGAATATTTGAACAAGGACGGTAGCGGAGGAATCAATCCCATTTGGCGGCTTGGGCTTAAAGTATTAACCCCGCATGCAAAACGCTGGGACCTCAAGGCCAGTAAACGCCCGGATAAAATGTTAGCAATCTCCACGGCCGTCCAAAAACGTATCAAAAATATCTATGGGCGCAACTGCGACATTTTGTTTCCGCCAACCAACATAGAACGATTTACATCGGGTCAATCGTCCGTAAACCGTCAGGGTTACGTTACTTTCGGCCGTCAGGTTCAGCACAAACGTTTTGATCTGGCTATTTCTGCCTGTAACGAACTCCAGGTACCTTTGTTGGTTATTGGCGACGGCCCAGAACACACAAGACTTAAAAGCATTGCAGGCTCAACAATCAGTTTCAAGACAAATGTCTCTGACGAGCAAATGGTTGATTATATTTCTCGAGCAGAAGCTTTTATTTTCCCCAACGAAGAAGACTTTGGGATTGTCGCGGTCGAAGCTCAAGCAGCTGGCGTACCAGTAATTGCTTACCGGGCTGGTGGATCATTAGACACAGTAATAGAGGGTGTAACCGGCGAATTTTTTGATCTACCCAATTCAACTTCCTTAGCTAAAACAATAAAAGATTTTAACTATAAACTATACAATCGTCAGGCAATCTTAGAAAACGCCCGGAAATTCTCAGAACAAAACTTCCACAATAACCTAAAAAGCATTATTAAAAACTTGAGTTAAATTCTACAACAGAATAAATAATTGATTAAAATATTTAATTACAAATTAAAACTCCGATTTAAATCAGAGTTAACTCGGAGTTTACTCCGAGTTACAATCTGCACCCCTTTGCCCTCAAGGATAAACCTTGAGGGCAACATATTAAGGTAATTATAGGGTCTGCCAGAGTCTTTCGAATAATAATCTCTGCATGGAAGCAACCCCCGCATCCTCAATCACCACCCCATACGGCGTATAGTCACTGGATATAGAAATATTAGCCACTTTATCGCCGTAAATTATTGTGTAACTAGAAAGCTCGTCTGTGTCGGCTTCTGACAGCCATTTTCTTTCGCTTAAACCTTCAGTATCACTCCCCTCACCTATGGCAATCACTTGCACATAAATACCTTCGGCGATCCGTTTTTGGGTAAACAATGGAAATTTACGATACAAATATTTTCTTAATTCTTTTGATGAATAGGCGCAGTAACGCGGCTGATCCAACCTTGCACAAGTCTGCAACACATCTTTCAGGATAGCTGTTATGCCTTCGTCGTCTTCATAATACCTAACAAGTGGCTTGCCCTGCGGACGGGCTTTTTTGGCCAAAAGCTCCGGGATCAACTTTTCGGCCTGCTTTTGGGTATTCCACAAATCCTTTCGCTTGTCCCTTATCAGCCCATAGATTTTATCCGGCGACTCAGCAGAAAAATACTCCCTCTGGCCACTCTTTCTAGCATGTACCAATCCAGAAGATACAAGGTTTTTTATAGCCTCATAAGTAGTTCCTCTATTAATTCCGCTAAACTCGGCTACTTTACGTATAGAAACAGTTTCTAAATTCAAAAGTGCCCAATATGTTTGTGCTTCTGACTCGGAAAAATCTAGTTCTAACAATAATTTCTGTACAGTTAATTTGTCAGTATTCATAAACTTTACTATAACAAACAGTTTATTTTTTGTCATTTTTTTGTTGCCATTAGTCATTTACAAACCAGCGTACAATTGTAAGAATAATTTCCATCACGAATAAATCACAAAGGAATAATTATGTGCGGAATCGTAGGATATATAGGCAAAAAACAAGCAAAAGACTATTTGTTGGACGGACTTGAATCACTAGAATATCGTGGCTATGACTCAACAGGCATAGCAATTCTTAACACTGAAGGAACGATTAAGGTGGATAAAATAACCGGTCGTGTCGAACAACTCCGCAAAAAACTACAAAACGAATCTACGCCTATTGTGCTTGAGGCAGTTTCGTCGCAACTTTCATACTCCTCACGGTCGGAGCTCGAGTCAATTTCGTCAGATTTACGCGAAGCGCAAGCGAACCGTACAGTCGGTACGGAGAAGCGCGCATCGCAAGTAAGTATGGCGGAAGTGGCCGAGAAGACTGTCGTGTCTCAGACCCAGTCTGAGAGCAGACAGTCTGGCTCCGTGCTTGAGGTTGGAATAGGGCATACGCGCTGGGCAACACATGGAGGAGTTACCGTAAACAATGCCCACCCCCACCACGATGAAAAAAACCAATTCTATGTAATCCACAACGGAATCATCGAAAACTACCAAGAAATAAAAACTTATCTAAGCAAAAAAGGCGTTAAATTCTACGGAGAAACCGACACAGAAGTCATCCCTAATCTTATTGCTGATTTGTATAAACAGCACAACGACGTAGAAACAGCCTTCAAAACAGCTATCAAGTCACTACGCGGAGCCTATGCAATTGTCATGATGAGTTCGTTTGACCCTGATCACATCTATGCCGCCAAACTATCCAGCCCACTCGCCATCGGTGTAGGCAAAGAAGGCATGTACATCGGATCTGATGCAATCCCTATGTCTCCACACACCAACAAAGTGGTTTTTTTAGAAGACAACGAAGGTGCGATTATTTCAGAAAGCTCATACGACATTTTCCATCTGCAAACCGACAAATCAATTG
>Ga0224722_1001202_pt1 | contig 14531 bp, 12 predicted proteins | sample Balambano_FR1_Me_FD_161646 | JGI IMG/M metagenome (GOLD analysis project Ga0224722, IMG submission 161646) | Freshwater sediment microbial communities from Lake Towuti, South Sulawesi, Indonesia - Balambano_FR1_MetaG | ecosystem: Environmental > Aquatic > Freshwater > Lake > Sediment | place... | reverse complement strand
GAGCGCGTGCTCGGCAAGAAATGTGGCGTCGGTCAGGCCTTCCCGCACGATCACATGCGCCACCGCAAGCGCCAGTGCGGCGTCGGTGCCGGGCCGGATGAGCATGGTTTCGTCGGCGTGGCGCGCGGCCTCGGCCCGGCGGCAGTCGATCGCCACAACCCGCGCGCCATTGCGCCGTGCCGCCACAAGATACGGCGCGGTGGTGGGCTGGCTGGCGAGGTTGGCGCCCCACATCAGGATCGTGCGGCTGTTGGCCGCCATGTCTTCCTTGGTGTTGCATTCCAACACGCCGGTGAGGCCCAGGCCGTAGCCGCCAAGCGCCCAGCAGATCATGGCCGGGTTCCAGACCTGCAGGCCGGCCAGGTGGCCAAAGCGCATGATCAACGGCCGCGCAATGCCGGTGACGCTCACGCCATGGCCCGTCCACATCCCCACGCGATCGCGCGCGGTGGCACTGATTGCGCCGGTGATTTCGGCAAGCGCTGTGTCCCACGAGATCGGCTCCCAGCGATCCGAGCCACGTGGCCCAGTGCGCCGCAACGGCCGAAGAATGCGCCCGGGGTTGTCACGGATCTCGTGCGTCGCACGGCCGCGCACGCACAGAAAGCCACGGCTGTCGGGGTTGTCCGGGTCGCCGTCGATGCCGAGCACATGCTCACCGTCAACCGTGACGCGCATGCCGCAAAACGTCGGGTGGCAGTTCATCGGACACATGGTGGTAATCGTACGCACATTGGTCATGCGGTTGCCTCTCGAGCCACCGTAGCGCGCATACCACGGCGGTATGCGCCCGGCGAGGTTCCGATCGTTCGTTTGAACGCTTTGCTGAAAGCGATCTCGGATTCGTAGCCCACATGCCCGGCGATGTCGGCCATGCTGAGCGTGCCACTCTGGAGTAACTGTGCCGCCGTACGCATGCGCCAACGCGTCAGATACTGAAGCGGTGCTTCGCCCACCAGCGCCGTGAAGCGTGCCGCAAAGCCCGAACGCGACATGGCCACCTCGGATGCCAGCCACTCGACGGTCCAGGGCTCGGCTGGCGCACGATGCATAGCGCTGAGCGCAGCAGCAATCTGTGGATCGCGCAGTGCGCCGAGCCAGCCGCGTGATCCAACTGAGGCTTGCTCGACCCACGCGCGAACCGACTGGATGAATAGGACGTCTGCCAGCCGGCGTACGATCGTCTCAGCGCCGGGGCGATTCGAGCCGGCCTCGCTCGCAAGAAAGCGCAGCGTTGCCTCGAGCCACGGCACAGCGCGCCCGTCTTCACCTCTGATATGCAGCAACTCAGGAAGGAGCGTCAGCAACGGGTGCCCGTTGTCGTGCGCGAAATCGAAAAGGCCGCACAACAAGGTGGTGTGCGACTCATCAATGCTGTATCGCCGCACCTCGCACTCGATCGGGATCTGCTCGTCGAGTTGGATTGCCGCGAGCACCGGTGCATCCGGCGCGGAGCCGATGTAATGACCACAGCCGCGCGGTAGCACGATCAGGTCACCGCCTCCCAGAGCAATTGGTGCCTCAGCACCATCGAGCCGAAGCCAGCCGCCACCACGATCGACCACATGAAACGTGGCAGCGCGGGTTTTGCCGAATGCCAGACCCCACGGCGCACTCAGCTCCGACCGGCAATAGAGCGTGCTGTTCAAGCGCATGCTGTTGAGTACATCGGTGAGCACATCCAAGGCATCGCTCCGATCGATCTGGACGAACAGACAAGAAACATGGATCAACTACTATGGAATATCCGGTGTCCCTCTGAGTATACTCCATCTAGTGCGTTTCCAAGCGAGCCGCCTGGGGAGCAGGGGGAGGTTTCGGGAAGGGCAAAGCCCTCGCCGGCCCTCCCATACCCAGATAACTCGATGAACGGATGGGTACGGTTTCAGGGTGGGCCAGGCCCTCCCCTGACCCCTCTCTTTCGTGCTGAAGCAGGTGCAGAACAGGAGTCAAGCAATGGTTACGTCAATCATTCGTGTCGCGCTGCTCATCAGCGCCGTGGCAACCGGGCTGTTCGCCGGCCTGTTGTGGACGTTCGCGATCGGGGTGGATCCGATGTATGCGACACTCGATGGCCCGACGTATGCGCGTATTCAACAGACCATGATCGGCACGATCGACGCCGGTATACCGCCGGTTCTGATTCTCACGGCTGTCGCGCCGCTTGTGGCACTCGTGGCGCTCGGGGTGAGCGGCCGCGTGCGAACACGGGTCTTTGCAGCCACACTGGCAGCATTCTTGTTGTGGATGATCTTCGTGATGGCCTTTACGGTAATTTTGAACGTGCCGATCAACAACGACGTGTTGAGCTGGGATCCGGCCGCGCCACCGGCGCACTGGGCTCAAGCACGCGATGAGTGGGACAGATTGAACAACATTCGCACGCCAATCGCGATCCTTTCGTTCGTTCTGTTTATCGTCGCGTACGCGCTCCCGCTCCCTGCGCGCGTGGAAGCTACACAACCAGCTGCCATGCGCGCATAAATCACGCTCACCGCGTCTCCCCGCCTGTGCGGCGCTGGCGACCATTCCAGATCACGCTCACCTGCGTACCCGCGCCCACCTGGCTGGCAAGCCCAAGTTCAGCGCCGATCTCGGCAGCACGCTCGTGCATGGAGCTCAGACCAATTCTGCCCGCGCCACTGTGCTCGCGTTCGAAGCCTTGCCCATCATCTGCCACGCTCAGTGTTACTGCGCCGAACCACGGCGCACCACGCTGTGGCGCCGGATGCAGCTCCATCCGTATCGTAACGTGTGCTGCGCGGGCGTGTTTGCTCACATTATTGAGCGCTTCCTGCGCGATGCGGTACAGCGCAATCTGCACCTCGGGCGGCAGGAGCGGCGCAGGCATGAGGCTTGTCTCGACCGCAAAGTGAGCTTTGGCAATCACAGCGCGCGCAAGGAGCTCAAGTGTTTCGTGCAGCGGCGTTTCGACCAGCGCAGTTGGCCGTAATTCGAACAACAGCGTTCGCATCTCGGCCAACGCTCCACTGGTGAGACGTTGCAGGTCGGCGAGTGCCTCGTGACCCTCCTCGGGATCGAGCTCATACAGTTGTGGCAAGGTTGCAGCGGTGCGGTTCGCGGCGTACAACGCCTGGCTGACCGAGTCGTGCAGTTCGCGTGCTAAACGGCGGCGTTCCTGTTCGGCGGCGGCGGCCTGTGCCTGGGCCAGAAGGCGGGCGCTATCGAGGGCGCTTGCCAGCACGCCGCCGATGGTTTGTGCTAATGCCACGTCGGCCGGCGCGAAATGCCGGTCAGGCTCTTCGGCACGGATGCACAGCAAGCCGATCGGCTGCTCGCGGTAGTGCAACGGCAAGAGCAACCCACCACCGCGCGCCTCGGGCAGCGGCAGCACCGGCTCGCGCAACAACAACGGCAACACGCCGGTAGCCGGGTAGATCAATGGACGCTGCTGTGTCAACAACGAGCCGAGCGCCGGGTCATCGTCCACCAGCAGTGCCGTGCGGTCACGTGGTGCTGCCGGCTGTGCGCCATCACCCGTCGCCAGCACACCATACCAGGTATCGGCCGCAAGGCGGTTGAGCACAGCACGCTGGTCATCGAGCTGCCAGATCGCCACCCCGGCGCGGTCGAACAGCCAGGCGATCGTGGTGCTGACAGCCTGGAGCGCATCGGCAAGGTCCACCCATTGGGTGAGCGACTGAGCGATCACACTGAGCGCCGAGAGTTCGGCAAGGCGTTGGCGCAGCTCGCGGTTGGCTGATTCGAGTGCGATTTCGGCCTCTTTATGGGCCGTGATGTCGAGCTCGATGCCATTGCGAAGCACGCTGCCATCCGGCAGCAACTCGGCGGTAGAGCGCATCAGTGCCCAGCGTACCTGGCCGTTGGTGTGCAGCACACGCAACTCGTGCTCGAAGCGGCTCACATTCTGGCGCGCCCGTTCGGCGGCTATGTCGAAGTCCGGGCGGTCATCGGGGTGGATGCGCGCCAGGATCGCCCCCGGATCAGCGTAGGCCTCCTCGGGTCGCACGCCCCACAGCTTATGCACACCGGCGCTCAGGTACAAGAAGCGTGCTGTGCCATCGGCTGCGCGCACCATCTGGTACACATGCCCGTCGGGCAGATTGTCGTTGATACCGCGCAGCAAGGCTTCGCGCGCGCGCAGTTGCTCTTCGGCCTCGCGGCGGGCAGTGACATCGCGGGTGATGCCGACGATCCCGATCACTGCGCCGGTTTCGTCGCGCACAAGTGATTTGCGCGTATCGGTCCAGCGCCGCCGGCCATCGCTTCCGATCGGCTGGTAGGCTTCGTTCCGCACCGGCTGCCCGCTTTCGAGCAACTGTGCATCGCTGGCCTCGACCTCAGCGGCACGTGCGGCCGGAAAGACCTCGCGGGCGGTTTTGCCGCGCACCTGCTCGGGCGACAGGCCGTTCAACTCCAGGAAGGCATCGCTCCAGGCCACATAGCGGCCGGCCTTGTCCTTGAACCAGAACGGGTCGGGCAAGGTTCGCAGCGCCAAAACCAACTGGTGTTCGGCCAGTTCGCGCCGTGCTACCTCCCTGACCCGGGCGCGCCACGCAAAGAATGCCACAGCGATCGCCACCAGCAGTGCAGTGGCGAGGAGCAAGAGTAGGCTAGGCGTATCGAGAATCTGCATGGATTTCACAGCTCTGTCGTAGCTCGGGCTGCAAGTATACTATACGGGCAAAGGAGGGGCCAGGGGAGGCTTTGGCCTCCCCTGAAATCCTACCCGTCAATCCGGGATTGACAGACTACTCGTATCTGGCGTGCAGCAACATCCGTCGCGCGTCAATCGCTGCGCTATGCAGCAAGGAGGAACAGTGCTTCGCGTCGCGTTAGTTGGATGCGGCTTGATCAGCGAGTCGCACGTGCGGGGGTACGAGCAGCACGCGGGCCGGGCACGTATCACGGTTTGCTGCGATGTCAGTGCAGCACGGGCGGCCGAGCGCGCCGCACAGGTGGGCGATGCACGTGTCGTGACGGAGTATGAGGCAGTGCTGGCTGACCCCGACGTAGACGCAGTGGAGCTGTGTACGCCACACCATCTGCACCCCGAGGCCGTGATCGCCGCCGCACGGGCCGGCAAACACATCCTGTGTCAGAAACCATTGGCTAAAACGATCGCCGAGTGCGACGCGATGATTGCTGCGGCGCGTGAGGCCCGCGTAGTGCTGTTCTATGGCGAGATCATGCGTACCATGCCGGCGGCGGTGGCAGCCCGCCGCGCGATCGACGAAGGCCGGATCGGGGCGCTGATCGGCGTGCAGGCCACGTACGCCCACTGGCAGGGCGGCGCATATATGAACACCGCATGGCGCTACGACCCGCGCATTACCGGCGGTGGCCAACTGCTCGACGGCGGCATCCACTGGATCGATATGATGTTGCAGATCGGCGGGCCGATCGCAGCGGTGTCGTGTTACGCCACGCGCTTCCGGCCGGAGCTGGGCGGCGAGGATACGGCAGTGCTGAATGCGCGCTTCACGGGCGGTCAGCTCGGTACGCTGTTTTCTTCACAGGCGGCCGGCGTCTGGTTTCCCGGCGCAACGTTCGTGGCCTTCGGCACCGAAGGCGTCTTGACGCTCGGCGGCGAGTTCGGTGCGCTGGCCTTGCATCGCACCGAACTGCCCGAGGGGCGCGAGGTGCTGCTGGCCGAGCGCGACGATCTGTTTGCCACGATGGTCGGGCGCTACCTCGACACCGTGCTCGATGGCGTGCCAAGCCCTGCACCGCCCGAGCTAGGGCGCGAAAACTTGCGCGTGGTGCTGGCGGCCTATGAGTCGGCTCGCCTTGGACGCGAGGTATCACTCGAGGAAATCGCTCCCGCACCATAGCGTTTCCACTGATGTTGCGCCCGGCTCGGTGCACTTGCAGCATACATAGTGGTTCACCACACGGGTTCCGAGGGTGGGGTTTGCGGGGAGGGCCTTACCCTCCCCGCGCCCCTCTCTCCACGAGAGGCTGTCAGCGCAGGTACGGCGCAACCAATTCGCGTTCGAGCGTCAGGCCAGCCGGCTCATCATCGCTGGGGCCGTCGTAGATCAGCGTGTAGGGGCCGCGGAAACCGGCGGCGCGCGTTATGTCCAAGCAACGCCGGTAATCTGCGGCGTCCGGTGCGCCGGCACCGAAGTGCGCTTTAGCATGGCACGACTCGGCCAGTGGCGCGATCTGAGCCAGGTCGTCATACTTGGTCGGCCCACTCCAATTGCCGAAATCCAGACACAACCCAACCTGGCCGTCGAGGCGGTCGAACAGCGTATGGACGATTTCCGGGCGCCCCAGCAGGCGGAACCAGTTTTCGGTCATCAGGCGCACACCACTTGCGTTTGCCTCACGCGCCAACGCCTCGAGGCTCACCGCACTGAGCGCCACGGCTTCATCGAGCGGCTCGGCTTTGCCGGCGATCACGCGCATACGCTCGGCGCCAAGCGCCGCCGCCACCGGCACCCAGCCACGCATCCACGCCAGATCGCGCTGGCCATACACCGGGTCGGTCACATCGCCGGCATCCACCAGCAGCGAGAACAACTGCACCCCGGCCGCGTCCAGCGCAGCACGCAGCTCGGCCAGGTAGGCCGGCTCGCGGCTGGGCAGGTGGAAATGGCAGATCTCCAGCGTGCTGATCCCAAGCGCTGCGGCCTCGGCCGGCAGTTCGAGCAGTGTGATCCGGCCGCGCCCGTGGCTGCCGAGCGGGATCTGATCCTGCTCCGGCCCATAGAACGCGGGGTTGCCAAGCGCGCGGTGCAAACTCCAACTCGAAACCGACAGGCGCGTACCGGCGGGTGGTGGCGTCGTCATTGCTTCCTCCAACCATTCGATGAATTCGCAGTGTAGCACATGGTTTACAATCTGCACCGGAACCGCACGCGAAAACACCGTCCGTGCGTGGTATGTTTCCTTCGGCACATGCATACAAGGAGCACCATGGAAATCATCGGCACCCACCACATCGCCCTGAAGACCACCAACTTCGCCCGGCTATGCGAGTTCTATGGCGAAACACTCGGCCTGCCATTGCTCGGCGGCTTCCCCGGCGGCACGATCGTGTTCTATGGTGCCGGCGGCACCACGATCGAGATCATCACCGCCAGCGGCGAAGACGCACCGCCGGTACTCGGCTGGCACCACCTGGCATTCGAAGTAACCGATGTAGACGCCACCTACGCCGAACTACGCGCCAAAGGCATCGCCTTCCATGTCGAGCCGAAGTTCGCGCCGGCCGATGCACCCCAGGCACGGCTGGCCTTTTTCCGTGATCCGGACGGCAACGAGCTCGAACTGTTCCAGCCGATCGGCGGCCAATACCCGCAACCATAACACCCCGCGCAGCGTTATCTAAAGCAATCTTATCGCATTTGTGGAAGAGGAGGAATTCTTGTTGGGGACTGCGTCCCCAGGCCCCTGCTCTTGCTTTACGAGTAAATAAACACTGTGCAACGGAGCACCACCGTGATCACCCCAGCCTCGCCCGACACATCACACTCGTTCGTTTGGATCGGCGGCATCGAGAACACGTTCATTCCGCAGGCAGCCCCCGGCCTGCGCTCGCTCGAAGAGTTCGAACTCACCCAACATTATCAACAGTGGCGCGAAGACCTGCGGCGCGCTCGGTCGCTCGGCATCACCATGCTACGCTGGGGTGCGCCCTGGTACCGCATCGAGCCGCAGCAGGGCGTCTTCGACTGGAGTTGGACCGACGAAGTGCTGCCGTTCATGGTCAACGAACTCGGCATCGAGCCGATCGTGGACCTGATGCACTATGGCACGCCGCTGTGGCTGGAGCGCAGCTTCGACGATCCTTCGTATCCGGCGCTGGTGGCTGCCTACCAACAGGCGTTCGCCGAGCGCTATCGCGGCCTGGTACGCTACTACACGCCGCTCAACGAGCCGGTGGTGAACGCGCTGCTATGCGGGCGCCTCGGCCAGTGGCCGCCGTACCTCAGCGGCGAACGCGGCTATGTGCGCCTGCTGTTGCAACTGGCGCGCGGCATTCAGCTCAGCGCCACGTCGATTCGCGAAACCGACCCCGGCGCGGTGCTGGTTGCCGTCGAGGCCATGGGATGGTGCCGGGCAACCACCGAAGGCGCGCTCGCGGCCGCCGAACAGCGCAACCAGGGCGAGTTCCTGCCCTACGACCTGTACACCGGCCGGGTGGACGGCGCGCATCCGCTCCGTGGCTACCTGCTGGACAACGGCGCGACGGAAGCAGAACTGGAACAACTGCGCGCGTGGGGCGTGCGCCACGACCTGTTCGGCGTCAATTTCTACCCCTGGTCATGCTGCGAGATGCAGGAAGGTGCCGACGGCACGGTCTGGACGCTGCCGGTGCCACGTGACGGCACACTGCTCGGCGATGTGCTACAGCGCTGCCATAGCTACACGGGTCTGCCCCTGCTGGTTACTGAGACGAGTGCCAAGGGTGATGTTGCGGTGCGTGCCGAGTGGATGGAACAGACGCTTACAGCCGTGCGGGCGGCGCGCGCAGCCGGTGTGCCGGTGCATGGCTACACCTGGTTCCCGCTGATTACCATGATCGACTGGGACTATCGCGCGTCGGATCTGCCCGTCGAACACTTTCTGTTGCACCTTGGGCTGTGGGACTCGGCCTTCGACGAGCACGGGGTTCTGGTGCGCCACGAAACACCGCTGGTCGCGAAGTACCGGGCGTGTGTGGAGCGGACGGCGGGCGTGGTTGGCGAGCTGGCGCTGCTGACATCGGTCGGCTTGCGGTGAGCACCGGCTGGCGGTACAGGAGGGACAGAATCACCGTCGCCAGGCCACTGCCAACCGCAATCGCAAACACCCATGAGCTGAGTTGGGCCGGTGTAAGCCCCGCCGCCTCGGCCGCCGGCACGGTGAGCACCAGCGAGCCGGTGAAGCCGATCAGCACAACCAGCAACCCGGCACTCCAGGCCGGCAGAATCAACGTCCCTGGCAGATCACGCAACGCGCGTGCAGCCCGTGTCAGTGCCACTCGCATCAGTTCCTCATGCCGTCGGCTCATCGCGCACTGCACGCAACGAGCGCAGCGCACGTCCAATGCGTTCGCGCAAGCGCTCAGGCTCTGGCGGCGGTTCGGGAGCGAGTGGAGTCTCAGCTGGCGGCTCCGGTGCCACTTCTGGCTCGGTTGTAAGCGCCACTGTGTCTGCCACATCCGTCGCGGGCGGCAGGCTAAGCGCCAGCACCGCTTCGCGCACCTGTTCAGCGGCAGCACGCCAGGAAAGGGGATCGTTCGCGTCGGCGGCAAGGAATAGTGGCGCACCAAACGTGATTGTGACCCGCCCAGGCACTGGAATGAACCGGCCTTTGGGCATCATGTCGGCTGTGCCTTCGAGGTAGGCCGGCACCACGGGTACGCCGGGGAACAGTGCGATCAGCCGGCCAATGCCGCTGCGGAAACGCCCGATCTCGCCATTGACGCTGCGCGTGCCCTCGGGAAACAGCAGCACACCATACCCTTCACGCAGCGCGCGGATCACGTGGCGCAGCGGGTCGCGGTTGCTCTGGCCGGCGCGCTCCACCGGCACGCCGTTGAACAAAGCACGCACCATCGTCTGACGCAGCCCGCCGGTAAAGAAGTAGTCCTGCGCGGCCGCCGCCAGTAGCCGGCCACGCATGCGCCGCGGCACAGCCGCGTACAGCACCGCAGTATCGGCGTGCGAGGAATGATTGGCTACCAGCAGCCAGGCACCCGTTTCAGGCAAATGTTCGAGCCCGTGCACACGCGGGCGGCTGTACGCCCAGACATACGCCTGGAACAGCTCGGAGAAAACGCCGGAGCCGGCGTAATGGCTTGGATAGAGGCCCTTCGGCATCGTGCCTCCCGCTCAGGCGACGCCACATCGGATCGCGCCTGCCTATTGTACTGCGGTTCGACGGATGCATTGTAGGCCGATCGGTCAGAGGCCATCGGTGATACGCGCTCGGAGCTTCGCTATTCCCAATTACCTCTCGCCTATACTCCAAGCGCGTATTGCGCCAGTTCGTCGAGTTCGTCGAGCGCGCGCTGCAGCGCACCGACCTCTACGATTCCAGCGCGTACCAGGATCTTGCCAAGCGGCTCGTGGCGCCCGACCTGCCGCAGCCTGGTCTGTTCGAGCAAAGCCTGGCCAAACTGTTCGTCGCTGATCACCCCGGCGATCACCAGTTGCTCGCCCAATCCCTGCGGCGCTTCGCCACGCGCACGCCGCTCGTGGAACTGCTTGAGAAGAATGCGAACCAGCGCAGCCGGCGTGACGATCCCGCGCTCGATCAGCAGATCGCCCAGCAGTGCGCGCTCGCCCTCGGCCGCTCGTGCACGCTGCACCGCCAGCACGCGCCGCAACTCGTTTTCGCTCACCACCTGCTCGCTCACCAGCAGCGCCCCAAGCGCCGGTGCCGGATCACGCGGCTGCCAGGCGCGCGGTGCAGCCCCACAGATCGCGCGCCGCGCCCGCAGCTCGCGCAATGCACCTGCCAACTCGGCGTCGTGTGGTGCGAGCACGAGCCGCGCCTCGGCCAGCTTGATCTGCAGCTCGAGATCGTCCGGCGCGATCGTGTGCGCCCGTTCGTAGCAATCGAGCCGTTGCTGGGCCGTCGCTACCAACTCGGCCAGCGCAAGCCAGGCACCGACACAGGCCGCTCCCGCCAGCAGGTGCGCGCACAATGCCGTGTAATCGTGCGCGATCGTTCCCACAGTCTCACATGGCTCGGAACAGACGATCATCATTGCCCTACCCCCGCCCGTCGTGGACATCCGGCGCCGCTTCGGCGTAGCGGCGATCGTGCCACAACCGACGCGGGCCGTGGGTAACAGAACAGAATCGAAGCAGCGGCGAGATGATCCTGTCATGTTCAGCCGCACTGATACGACGTATACTCGGCAACGACGGCGCGTCTAACCAGGAGAACCACCATGCCGCAAAACCAGCGCTTCTGCCTGCTCGGCTCCATGCTGCTTGCGCTTGCCCTCGGCGGGTGGCAACCACACCACGCCAGCGCCGCTGTGGCAGCCCCAACACTGAAATGGCAGCGTGGCGGCTGCTTCAGTTCTTGGTGCCAGACCGGCTGGTATTCATCGCCGGCGGTGGCGGATCTGGACGGCGACGGCCGGCCGGAGGTGATCTGGGGTTCGTATGATGTTGTCGCGCTGAATGGCGAAGACGGTACACTGCAGTGGCGTGCCGCCAACAGTAGCCGTGTCTGGCCCGGCATCGCAGTGGCCGACCTCACCGGCGATGGCAGCCTCGAAGTGATAGTGGGGCGTGGCGGCGATCAGCTAACGGTCTACTCGAATACCGGCACAGTCTTGTGGTCGAAGAACCCCTTCGGCCTAGGGGAAGTGCGCTCGCTGGCGGTGGAAGACCTGGACGGCGACGGCGTGAAAGAAGTGATCGTCGGGCGGGCCGGCAGTGGCGCAACCCGGCAAGTGAATGTCTTCGAAGCCTCGGGCGCGCAGCGCAGCGGCTTCCCGGCTCGGCGCGATGGCGAGCAGGGTTATGGCTGGGGCATGTACAACAACAACATCGCAGTGGCCGACCTGGACGGCGACGGCAGCCGTGAGATCATCGCACCAACCGACACCCACTACATCACCGCGCTGGATCGTGGCGGCAATCAATTGGCCGCCAATCCGCGCTATGGTGCCGGCAAGACCTGGGCGCGTGTCGGCGTGCATGTGGACGACGCGGTAGACCTGATCGGCTATGCTGATTGCGGCACCGAGCACCGCCCGAACTTCGCCAACAGCGCCCCGGCAATCGCCGACGTCAATGGCGATGGCGCGCTCGAAGTGATCGTCGTGGGCGATGTCTACAACTGCGGCGTTGGCGATCCAGCCGGCGACCTCTACAACCTGCCGTGGATCTTCAAGCCGGATCGCTCGCGCTGGAGCGGCAGCGGCTACGATTGGACGGCCATTCCCGCACCGGCCAGTGGCAGTGGCCCGCTTACGCAGGACTACAGCGTGATCGAGAACGCCGTGATGAACGTAGTTGCTGCCGACCTGGACGGCGACGGCTTGCAGGAGATTCTGTACCCGTCGTACGACGGCCGGTTGCACGCCTACTGGCTCGACAAGACCCAGCACGGTGCATGGCCGTTCGACGTGCCTGGCGAGGGAATCCGCTTTGTGAGCGAGCCGGCGGTAGTGGACTTGGACGGCGACGGCAAGGCCGAAGTGATTGTCGCCTCGTGGCCGCAGAAAGGCGGCGGGCGGGTAGGTCAGTTACACATCCTCGACTGGCAAGGGAACCAGCTGCACGCCGTGAACCTACCGGCGCCGGTTGGCAGCGCCACATGGAACGGCGGCCTGGGCGCACCGACAGTAGCCAATATCGACCTCGACGCCGACATGGAGATCGTGGTTGGCACGTCTGCGAGCGGCGTGGTAGCCTACGACCTGCCGGGCACGGCGGCGGCGCGCTGCCACTGGTGTACTGGCCGCGGAAACTTCGCGCGCACCGGCCTGGCATCGAACCTCGGCCCGATCGACACGCGCGAACTGCCGTTGCGACACTTCATACCGTTCGCACGGCGCTAATCGGCTACCAGTTCCTCATCGCCTTCGAGCTCATCGTAGTAGCGCGCCAGGCCGCCCACCAGTGTTTGCACCAGCAGTGGCGTTGCCGCGTCGCTCATCACCGTCATGTAGGCGTTATGCTCCACGGCCAGTGCCTCGCGGATCTTGGCCTCCTGCACAAGCTGCGGCAGAAAGCGGCGCGACTGCTCGGCCATCGCGCGGCGGAAGCGCGCCGACGCCAGCGAACCGAGCGAGCGCAGCAGATAGGTGGTGAACGACGGATCGCTCTCGTCCTCCACCACTGGCGGCTCGCCATGCTCGGCAATCACCCCCTCGATCAGCCAGTCGTCCAGATACAACGGCTGGAAGCGCTCGTCGCGATACACCGCTAGACTGAACTTATTGAATTCCTCCTGGTTCGCACCGAGCTGCATGGCTTCGACGCGGTGATGGCGCAACAGGCGATCGGCCATCTGAATGCGCGTCAGTTCTTCGGCGCTCGGCGGCCGTTCGAGCCAGGTGCCAGCGCAATTGGTCAGGCTGGCCACATAGCCGGCCTGTTCGCGGCGCTCGCGTTTGTGTCGTGATTTTTTGCCCACAGTTCCTATCCTTTAATGCGGTGCTATACTTATTATAACCGCTTGCCGAGAATCAGCGACAGACACGAGGGAGCTACGCCATGAGCAGCCGCGTGCTGGAAAACCTGCGCCGGGCCGAGTTGTTTGCCGAGTTGAGCGATGCCGAGCTACTGGACGTAGCGCGGATCTGCAAGGCACTGCGCGTCCAGAGCGGCCATACGATCTTCAACGAGGGTGACGAGGGCGACGGCCTGTTCGTGATCCATGACGGCAGCGTGCGCGTGCAACTGCTTGCACGCGGCGACGATGGCGCGCTCGCACCTTCCACAATCAATACCCTGTTTCCCGGCCAGTGTTTCGGCGAAGTGGTGCTGCTGCGCGGCTCGCTCCGCACGGCCACGGTGGTGGCGGCCGAGCAGACCACACTGATCGTGATTCACGAGCCCGAATTCCGCGCGCTATGCGAAGCAGCGCCTCGCATCGGCTACGTGGTCATGCGAAATCTGGCACAGGATCTGGCCTATAAACTCAATTCGTCCAATTTATTGCTGCGCGGAAATATTCGCTGGCGCGGCGATGAACTCGGCAAGCGCTAGCGTCAAGGGAACCATATGCGACACTCGGGATTGCGCTTCCTGCTGCCCTACATGCAACCCTACCGCCGCCACCTGCTCGTTGGGACACTGTATGCACTGCTGGGCGCTGCGGCGAGCGCGTTCAGCCCAACCCTGCTTGGCCGTGCAATCGACGAACTACTCGCTGGGGTGCGGCTGGAAATCCTGGCCTATTATGCCCTGGGGCTGGTTGCCCTGGCCTGCTGTCTCGCACTGTTCCGCTACCTGCTCCGCATGCTTACCGGCGAGATCGCAGCCGGCGTCAGTTACCAGATGAGCAAAGATCTGTTCGAGCGCATGTTGCGCTTCGACCGTGCCACCATGCAAGCCTACGGCACCGGCGAGCTGTTGTCGCGCGCCTCGAACGACTTCATCTATATCTGGCGGTTCTACTCGGCCGGTTTTCAGATGTCCATGCATTCCCTCCTGTTGCTGCTGATCGGCACCGGGCTCATGGCGATCACCAGCCCGCCAATGGCTGCCATGGTGGTGGTGCTGCTGGCGATCAGTCTGGTGGTACAGGTCTACTTCGGCCGCGTGCTCGAACACTCCTTCGATCGCGTGCAGGCTGAAATGGCGCATCTTTCGTCGTTCGCGCAGGAACACCTCAGTGCGGCGCGCATGCTCACGGCCTACGCTCAGGAAGCGCCAACGGTCGCTTCGTTCAAGCGCGCCAACGATGTCTATGCTCGCCGCAGTCTGGATTTCGTACTTCGCAACAGCGCGATCTCGCCGCTGCCAAGCCTGGTGGTGAAGCTGGCGGCCACATTGGTGGTTGGGGTGGGCGGCGCACTCGTGATCGCAAACCAGCTCACCGTCGGCCAATATGTGCAATTCATCGTCTACCTGGGGTTGCTG
>Ga0224722_1001201_pt1 | contig 14539 bp, 11 predicted proteins | sample Balambano_FR1_Me_FD_161646 | JGI IMG/M metagenome (GOLD analysis project Ga0224722, IMG submission 161646) | Freshwater sediment microbial communities from Lake Towuti, South Sulawesi, Indonesia - Balambano_FR1_MetaG | ecosystem: Environmental > Aquatic > Freshwater > Lake > Sediment | place... | reverse complement strand
ACTGTAAGACCCTCTGGAGCAATAGGACCTTGAGGAAGAATTGCTAGCCGTTTGGCCACCTCTTTTGTTGATAAACTTCTTACCACATCACCTTCTAATAAAATTTGACCAGACTTTGGTTTTAAAAGACGAGCAAGTGAACGCAATAACGTTGATTTTCCGCAACCATTTGCGCCAACTAAAACGGTAATTTTCCCTTTAGGTATTTTTAAATCAAGATTTTCAATTATATTAGTGTCACTATAACCTAATGTTAAAGAGCTTACTTCTAACACACTCATAGTCTCAACTCCATCTTTAGTATCTATATAATCATATTACTTATTTCGGTTTCTATATAATAAATAAATAAAAAATGGAGCTCCAATTCCAGCTGTAAAAACGCCGGCAGGAATATCGAGAGGTAAAAATGCTGTCCTTGCCACAATATCTGCTATCAATACAATTACTCCACCTAGTAATGCAGAAATAGGTACTAAGCCAGCAAATGAACGTCCAATAAGCATCCTACCAACGTGCGGTGCTATTAGACCAACAAACTCTATTCCACCTGCAAACGCTACAGCAGAACCTGCTAACACAACACTAATAAAAAGGAGAAGAAGACGTTGAAATTGTACTTTTACACCAAGGCCTGTAGCAACATCGTCACCTAATTCTTTAACGTTAACGGTCCTGGCTAACAAAAGTGTAAGCGGAATAAAAATAAGAATCCATGGCAACATCGAAAAAACATCCTGCCAATTTGCACCATACAGGCTACCCGTTAACCAAAGATAAGATTTAGTGGTGACAGCATCTTTACTTATTACAAGCATCATCGTTACGATAGCCTTCATGACTGCTGCGACTCCAATCCCAATAAGGACAAGACGGATAGGAGTCACTCCCTTTTTCCATGACAGCAAATAAATAATTATTGATACAATTGCTGCCCCTACTATTGCTGCTAAAGGAAGCCACTTCAAACTTACTGTACCCATCAAATAGACAATAAATAGGATTGCTCCAACAGATGCTCCACTTGTTATCCCAATAATATCTGGGGAGGCTAGGGGATTTCTGATCACTCCTTGTAAAATTAAACCAGATACACCAAGCGCTGCTCCGACCATAAAAGCAAGCAATACCCTTGGAAGCCTCAATGTATTCAGAACAAAATCATATTCGCCGGTTCCAAAGCCGAATAACTGTTTGACAACCGCTTGAGGACTAACAAAACTGCTTCCTATTGATAAACTAATAATAAAAAGTATCAATGACAATAAACTGAGAAGCAGAATAGTAATCCCTGTTTTTATATTTAATTGAAAAGATATAGAGCCAGATTTAGTTCTTACCGTAAAAAAATTAGTCATTTTTTGATAACCCCCTGCGTGCAATAAAGACAAAAAATGGAGCTCCTATAAAAGCAGTCATGACACCAATTGGCATTTCTTGAGGTATAATAATAAATCTTGCTGCTATATCTGCTAATAACAATAGGATTGCTCCAACTAAAGCACTAAAGGGAATGACCCATCTATAATCAGGCCCGACAAGGCCACGGACCATATGCGGTACAATTAAGCCAATAAATCCAATAGAACCTGTCACTGCTACTGATCCACCAGCTAGGAAAACAACAATAACACCAATAATGACCTTAATTAAGACTGTCCTTTGTCCTAAGCCTTTGGCAATATCCTCACCAGACAGGAGGATATTAATTGACCTTCCCAAAAATAATGTTATAAGACCAGCAACGAGCATAAAAGGTAACACAGGTAATAGCATATCCATACTCCGCCCTGCAACAGAGCCTGCCAGCCAAAATAAGATACTTTGTATGGCTTGTTCATCAACGACTAATAATCCCTGTGTAAAGGAAACAAAAAGGGCTGATATCGCTGCACCTGATAGAACAATCTTAATTGGGGTTAACCCATCTCTTCCCAAGGAACCTAGAAAGAAAACTAATACACCCGCAACCCCTGCACCTAGAAAAGCAATCCACATGTAACTAACTAATGAGTCAATTGAAAAAAAGGTGGCTGAAAAAACAATAAAAAATATAGCACCAGCATTAATTCCAAAGATATCAGGGGCTGCTAGTGGATTTCTTGTCAACGCTTGCATGAGAGACCCTGCTATAGCAAGGTTAGCTCCAATTACAGCAGCAATAACCGCTCTAGTAGTTCGCGATGTCGTAATTATAATGTGCTCAGTAATCGATTCGTCATAGTTGAAAAACGCATCGAAGGTTGTCTGTAGCTGAATCGATGTTTGGCCAAGCGCAATACTTAGCACGAAGGAGATAATAAACAGAGACAGGCAAATGAGTAAACCCGCTATTTTTAAAGATGTTCGAGAAAGTAAATTTTCCATGTAACTCCTACTTTCGTTACTTTATATCGATATTAGGTTTTTAGTTAGACAACCATTATCACTAGAAATGAAGAAACGTTATCGATTCAAATAGTTATGAAAAACTATACAAAAATAGGAGAAAGAATAAATCCCCCCTCCTATCCTTGGTTCATTTAGCTATTTCTCTAATTCGAATCTGTTATAAACATCATCAAGCATTAGGTTGGCTGCTTTTATTCCTCCACCCATATTCCAAATGATTTCATCTACCGTGTAAACTTGATTTGCTTTTACAGCATCTAGATTTTTCCATAATGGATGACTCGTCCATTCATTATACGATTTCTTTACTGCTTCATTGTCTTCCATGAACGTATAAAATACATCCGCGTTCATTTGGGAGATGCTTTCTTTATCTGTCACCTTAAGTATATCCTGATTCTCATCCGGTAAGTTTTTAGGACCCTCAAATCCGAGTTCACTTAAAATGGAACCGGCAAAACCTGTGACATAAATGCGTGCATGGTCTTCTCTAAAGTTTAGAACCGATGCATGAAGTGGCCAATTGTCTCCCATTTTCTCTTTAATTTTGCTTTGGAAATCAGCAACTCGATTATCCCAATCAGAAATGAGCTTATTTGCTTTTTCTTCTTGATTCATTGCTTTACCCATTAATTCTACAGTACCTTTAAACTCAAATACTGTCTCATGTGAAACGGTTGGAGCAATCTGAGATAATTGTTCGTAAATTTCTTCATGACGTAATTTTGAAGCAATAATTAAATCTGGTTTTAATTTCGCAATTTCCTCCAAATTCGGTTGGATTTCTTGCCCCACTATTTGAACTCCTTTTAAATCCTCTTTAAGATAGTTATACATAGGTTGTTCTAACCAAGACTCTACTACCCCAACTGGCTTAACACCCAATGCCACAGCAACATCCGTTGCACCTTGATATAAGGTAACGATTTTCTTAGGAGTCCCTTTAATCGTTGTGGTTCCCATCGCATGGGTTATCTCCCGAACACTTTCCGTTTCTTCTTTTTGTTCAGTCTGTTCTGTACCGTTGCTATCCTTAGATGCTTCTTTTGATGATTGATTTCCACAACCAGCTAAAAACAGCACAAAGGATAAAATGATTGCAAGCAAAAGAAATGAATATTTTCTTCCAAATGAGTATGTAACTGTAGACATGTTGTTCCTCCTCTTTTTACTGATAATGATAATCGTTTTCAATATAGATTATATTCTAATTATCTATTAATATCAATAATTAATTTGAAAATACATTTGAGTTTGTATGGCTATTTTTCAATCTTTTTGATTTTTCTATTTTTTCTTTCTCTATTGCTAATTCTATTAACTTTTCACAATTTAAATAGTTAAATTTATAAATTCCATCTTGATCAGCAATGACATAATCACCTGATTCAAACACGACGTCCCCTAAACTCACTGCCGTGTTAATTTCTCCCTCCAACTTTAAAACTCTTGTCGTTTTTGGTGAAACTGACTCATAAAATACTGGTACACAACTCGTTCTTAGATATTCAATATCTGTTACTGCTCCACCAACTATAACGGCAGATAGACCGATTTCTTCTGCTTTTCTAGCTCTAAATTCACCCCAACAAGCATGTGTTTTATTTCCTGAAGTATCAATAACTAAAATATCTCCTTCATTAGCTTGTTGGAGCGCACTATTTAACGGGTAACCATCTCCACTAGATAATTTGACCGTGATAACTTCCCCAAACACTTTAGTTATAGGTACTGTACATTTATAATTTGCTAAAAAGCCAAAATCGGTAAAATGACCTATCGTAGAAGTGCTAATTGCTTTAAATTTATCCATTTCATCTATGGTATATTTTCGCACTCTGTCTTTAACAGTTAACATATAGACCTCCTTATTGATTTAAATAAAGTGGATTGTGTCCAATACCTTTGCCGGATGGCATTGCTCCCGGTACAGCATCAGCTTCTAGTAATGGACGAATGATTAACTTCACTGGCCATTCTTTATTTTCAAATAGTTCATAGTGCAGTACTTTTCTATCCGTTTCTGGAATATCAATTGTTTGTAACGATTCTCTTAACTTCGTTTCTGTAATCTGCCAAAAAGTTTTCTCTGGAATGTGATAGATGTTTGATAACGATTCCATTATTGCGGCCAGATTCACTTGTGTTCCAAGAGATTGGATATAGTAAATTAATTTTTCGATTGTTTCATTGTACAAGCTATTTGAATATCCCGGTCTTATATGGTATTCAGGATCTTTAATTTGATGTTTATCTAAATATGGTTGATGCAGACGTACTGAATCATGATCCCTAAATAATAAACCAATTACTTTCTTATTCTTTAGTACAACACAACAATTTTGACCATGGATTTCTGGTACAATCCCGATTTTAAATAACCTCATCGTGATATCATAAAACGTAGTAACTAAATCCGTATAAAAATTGATGACATCTTCATTTGATAGGCTTCCTTCAAATATTTCAGTTAAAAAATGATGATTTTGTAACTCAACACCTAAAGAAGACATAGGAATGGTTTTATAATCATTTTCCATAATTTCTTTCGGATAAATTCTAACTTGGGCTGCCAAATGACGTGGATGATCATCAAAAAGCCCCATAGATTCAGGCATATATCCCCACCAGTTTTTTTCTTCGCACAAGAAAACTCTACCTGCAAGCATCTCATCGCAAGCTATTGCTTGGCGAAACATTTGCTCTCCTGCTATTCCGTTTAATAATTTAACAACTGGTAAGTATCTAGCTGCACCTAAAGACTTCACACTAATTGGCAATTTCAACATTTTCGTTGATTCATCAGAGGATGTTAATGAACGAACTGAAGATGTCGATAAAAAATCACCTACTTGTGAATCCAAAATAATAATTGTTTTACCCTCTAATTCTTTTTTAAAATTTGGTATGATCACATTGTTAAGCTGCCACTGATGAACGGGTATTATCGTATATTTTTCTTTTGATATTGCTTTCAGTATTAACTCGTTTTCGATAATAGTTTTTTGCTCTTCATTTAACACATCGAGACACTCAATTTCATCTTCTTGGCATCCTTTTACGATTGAATCGTTACATATAGCCACCCAACATAAGGTCGTTGGTTTGCCAAATTCAGCCATATAATTTTTATAATCTTGTAGTGTGAACCCTATTTTTGCTTTAGACAAAGGATGAAATGGTCTATCACGTAAAGACGCGATCATCTCACCTTTAACATACCAATTGTAAGATGACTTTGGTGTAACAGGTTGATAATCTTTTATCAATTCCATACTGAGATTTAATTGCTGAATAGATACTTTTAATCCATTCAAGAAATCTACTACACCGGGATGTGCATATGCTTCTTCAGACAGCGTATGACTTAACACCAATTGACTGAGTTCTACGGGCGAGCTTATTTCCACCCAACCGTCGTCCTCCTTCTTATAAATAGAAGAACCAGGCACCCATTGAAAGCTCTGTCTATAACCTTTTTCTATGAGAAAACATAATTCATCCATATAAATCAATGCTTGTTCAAATTCGGCATAAAGGGTTTGAATAACATTTGATGCGTCTGAAAGCATTTTTGTTGTATGTTCATTGATATGAAAAAATTGCTCCACAATGAATGCATCCATTAAATCTTTCATTATAACTTGTTCAGCAGTAACACTTTTTGATTGAATTATTGTTTTATTCATAATGATTCCCTTCTGTTATATAGTAGAAATCCGGATGTGGATGACCTAGAAAGTCATGATGAGAAATCGTCCAGCAATATGCACCTGATTTCTCAAATATCATGGCATCTCCAACGCGTATACTCTCCATTTCAGCATTTCCATGCAGCTGATCCTTTGGAGTGCATAGCTCACCAACTATCGTTACCTTCGAATTTTTGATTTCTGGCCTTTGAAAAGGATAAGACCATCTTTCGAGATGTAAAACTTTAAACGGATGATCATGTCCCCAAGAAGCTGGTAATCTATTATGATGGGTACCGCCTCTTAATACGGCAAAATACTGATCTACTGACCTTTTTATATCTACTACTTCCGCAACATAATAACCATAATCAGCAACGATAAATCTCCCTGGTTCAAAGAACAGTTGTGTATTACCTAGATTTTGGAATACTTCACTTTGTGCTAACAATGATGTGAAAAAATTCCAATCAAATCCGGGTGTATTGTCATAAGGGACTCCAAAACCACCCCCAGCATTAATAACCTCAATATTCAATTCATATAAATGTTTCCATTGTTCTACTTTTTGAATATAATGATTAATCATTTCTACATGTAATTCTGCTTGCATGTTATTGGACAAAGAATGGAAGTGAAAGCCACTTAAATGAACGTGTGTATTCTCGTTGTCTTTCAAAATAGATATCGCCTCTTCAAGTAACTGTTCGTCCATTCCAAATTGAGTTGGGCGCCCCCCCATTGAAATCTTAGTTTTGGGTAATGTTTTTGATCTCAAATTAACACGGAATAACACCTGTAGATGCTTATCACTTTTTTTAGCTAACATAATTAATTTTTTTAGTTCCAAAAGACTTTCTACATGAATATATGAAACGTTTTCTCTAATAGCCATTTCAAGTTCATAATCTTTCTTACCTGGTCCACCGAACAAAATAGGAACATTTTTGGAAACATCTCTTACTTTCATCAACTCACCGATTGATGCAACTTCAAACCCCTTCACTAAGGGTAACAATGCCTGAATAATTCTCTTATCTGGATTAGCTTTAATCGCATAAAATAAGTTCGTTTGCTCGGGCATTGTTCTTAACATATTATTTACATGTTTTTGAATGCCTTCTAAGTCATAAATATAAGCGCATATTGGATCTGTGGTTTGATTGTGCACCTCATTTATCAATTTCTTTATATTAGGATTCATACTGTCCTCCAGTTAAACTGCGATATTTCTCTAACTTTTCCATATAGGCACGGAAAGCTGTACCTCTCTCATCACCTAATACAAAAATGTTGGCCCCTTTTTCCGCCCACTTTTTATGATTGTTAGGATGCCTAGAAACGATTGCGTACGGCACATTACATTGCTTCGATACTTCATATAATTGCTCTAAATTTTTTTGCACTTCTGGATGATCTGTATCCCATGGTACAGACAGTGACTGAGAAAGATCCGCTGCTCCTTCTAACACAAAACTTATGTGTGGTGAAGATAAAATAGATTCACTTTCATTAATGCCTTCGAAGCTCTCTATCATCGGAACAATCATAATTTCTTCATTAGCTTTAGTAATATAATCATTTAAAGAATATTTAGCAAAAGCACCCGGCCTGCCGCTATTTAAACTTCTCATACCAATCGGATGATAGTAAGCATAGTTAATGGCCTCTTCTACTTGCTCCTTGTGTTTAACATTAGGTATAACAATACCTTGAGCACCACAATCAAGCACTTTCAATATTTCAGTCCTATCCACTTTAGATATCCTAACAAGTGGCGTAATATTCAATAACTCTGCAGCGCGAACCATCTCTTCGATTGTTTCCATATTCGTTGATGCATGTTCATAATCGATAATGACAAAATCAAACTCAGCAAAGCCAATAAGCTCAACCATAATAGGATGCGGTATAGATACAAACATCCCAAAGACAGATTGGTTTCTTTTTATCTTTTCTTTGAGCTTATTTTCTTTCATTCCAGTGACTCCTTTGCTAGTAATAAAGGATTTTTCACTTTGCGGAAGAACAACTCGCCATCGCCAAAAATACGTCGTTTAGTCATTTCTTCTATTAATGCATCTTTAGAAAATAGATTAAACCTGTCAAATCGTTCTTTATATTCTGGGCAATCATTTTGATAAGTTACGATCGCTTCTACACATTTACGCCAAAAATCCTTTTCACTTAAACCAAATTTTTCAAGTGTAAAACAAATCTCTGTCATGCAGATGAAGAAAAAAGCATCATATGTATAGTCCCTAACTTCCGCTGCATCCTCAGCCTGAATAAAGGAATACCTATTAACTTTCCGATGACTTTCTGGTTCCGCATTTAACTTTGGTGCCCAATCTGGTTTTAAAAGTTGATCAGGTGTGAATCGAACTCCATCATGCAAATCTTTAATAATAATGCGTTTCGGGAAATTATTTTCAATGACCAAAATGATATTTTGGGCATGAGATTCTAGTGCAATCCCATGAGCATACAATAAATGAATAATTGGAAGTGTCACAACTTTAATAAGTGCATCACTCCATGCCTCAACCCCATATTGATCAATTGCTGATTTAATAAATGACTCTCCATTTTTTTGAATATGTGATAAAGCATTTAGAGGCCACGCTTCTTCATTTTCTTCAAGATATGTCGAAACATTTTCTCTGAATATTGCTCCAAGTGTCCCATAAGTCAAACCATGTTGAATTGGATGTAGCTCATCATAACGGAAAGAAACTCCCATCGTTTCTCTTAAGATATTAAATTTTTCCTTTCTTAATAGCGAATCATTTTGAATAATTTTATTTAGCCAGTCACTTATTAGTGGTGCATTTTGAGTTGTGTGATGAGCAAGAATACGGCTCGTTGAAGTATTGGTGATACTTAACGGGAATTTTATATATGGTGCATCAGTATTGTCACGATTAGATAATGAACGGATAGATTGTTGTGCTCTATAAGTACTATTTGAAGTTCCTAAAATGACAATATCTTTGTCAATCAATTGTTGAATGAAGTGAGATTGAATCTTATTCTCAAATTGCCAAGGATGCACAGGCAGGAAAACATAGCTTTTGTCTTCATATCCTTTTTCTTTAAGTACTTCTAAAAACTTATGTTTATCTTCATCTGTCACATGATTTTTTAATATTTCATCAATTGACATCTCTTGAGAAACATTGATATCTATTAGCTCCTTATTTACTGCAACCCAGTATATAGAAACTTCTTGATTGAATTCTGGTCCATAGGCGAAATTATCTTCTAAAGAAAAGCCTAATCTTGATTTATAGCTTGGATGATACGGATGTCCATCTACCATATGACTTTCCAACGCTTCATAATGCTTATCTTGTTCTGGAATTCGATCCAATTGAAATTGCTTAGACTGGTTATCCTTCACTAATGTTTCCAATAATTCATTAATAAACTGTGAAGTATACATACCGTTCAATTTGTTTTGAATAATCTCTTCGAGAAATAGATATATATCAGTGCAGCTCTCTCCTGCTCTTTTAATAGAGTTTTTTTCTATTTTAATTCTACCAAAAGACCATTTTTCATCTGCTTTACAAGAGTAATTGACTGATTCGCCTTTTGTATTTTTTCCAGAAAAGAACCACTCTTTTTCATTTTTGATTATTTCAATAATATCTTCATATATTAGCGCCTCCATTGTCTGGCGCATAATTCTCTCTTTTACTTCTTCAATAAATGATACCTTTTCTTTATACAAGTGACTTAGTGTTTCCATACATTTCACTCCCTACTTTTTTTATTACATTTTTCACTGGAATGTAATAAGGTGTCTCACTTTTCCCAATAAGACAACTCATCATATTCTTTTTAGCAGCAAATGTTTTAGTTGTTAGTAAATGAAGAACATATTCATTCTTATTATTTTCATATTCTTGCATGAGAACGTGATGTACAATTCCCCAAAAATGTGCTTCACCTAGATTTAAATCTTTAGATATTGCATGAATTAAAGACCCTAAATGATTAACTATAAAATAATATGAAGTGCGTGCCCAAGATTCCTCTTTTTGATAGAAAAGAGGGCCTGTCGTATCAACATCATCTTCTACCTTTTCTATATTCACACTTACACCTTCTAAATCTCTAATAATAAACTCATGCGGCATACCATTCTTTATCGTTAATAAAGAATTTTGTAAATGTGCTTCAAAATGAATACCTTTCTCTTCTGCTAAGCGAACAATTGGTAGCAGTGATATTTCTAAATATCGTATGAACCATTTGTCGATATTTCGACTATCAATCATCGAAAATAATCGAGATTGATCTTCTTCAACTGGAGTTTCAATTAAACTAGAAAGAACGTAGGTAGATGCTTCATCGAATTCAATCGGACGATAGACGATAGTAAATAATTTGGTTAAATCATCGTTTGCAAAATCACAAGTGCATACACCAACCTCGTAAGAGATATTTGTATTTAATTCTCCTTGGAAGCAATTTCTCTGTAAAATAAAGTTGGTCGCATCTAACGTTCTACGCATTTGTTCTCTATTATTGTTTCTCATCATATTTGTTATTTGAATATTTAACGATAGCTTGATGTTACAGTTCATATCAGGAACAAACACCGTGCGCACCGAAGATGTCGGATACGCCACCGGACCAAAGCTACCGAGTAGGATAATTTTTTCTGTATTAATATAGTCTCTTACTGCTTTTATCGTTTTCATATGTTCGTATTGCCAAGGGTGGATAGGTAAAATTTCATATGCATCCCGTTTACTTTTTAGTAAGTGATGTGCATGTGCTTTAACACTTTCATGTAGCTCGATTCTTCTTTCTTCGGACACCCATTCTTCTCGGAAAACATCTTTTCTAACAGCTAGATAACATAACTGAAAAGAAGTACGTAGCTCAGGACAAAACTTTTTAACTTCATCTTCTGTAAATCCTTCCGTATTTTTAGGAAATGGATGAAACGGATGCCCATATAACAAAGATTGTTCAGATGCTAAATAGTTCCATTCATGCTGATTAGCTGAATGCTTTAGAAATAAAGCTAATTTATGATAACTATTTTTAACTTTATTAAAAAAATTATTTGATCGTTTCTCAGTTATTTCTGGATTATCATATTTTAGCTCTTTAATGATCAATTGAACTAAATAAGAATAATTAAGTTCTCTTTCTTTGTTCACATAAAAACTTTCGTATTCATACTCACCCATTTCTGAATAGTGGGAAAGAATTCCTGATATGATTACGTCACTTGTTGGGAAATTAATAGAATAAGCCTTCGTATGTTGATTCACTGAAAATAAGATTGAGCTTTCACTACAAAACTCTCTAATGTAACAATTTAATAATGTCTTACACGTATGGAAATTTGCCTGTTCCCGACTGTTAAATCGTTTATTATCTGCCATTTTCAACACCTACATCTATTTTTCTTCTATTTAAAAATAAAACCAGTGGTAAAGTTAATAGCATTCCCCCTCCTAAAACTATGCACTCTTCTTTTAAGGTCATCCATTTCGCATATTGAGCAGGTTCTCCCAAACGATTAATCATTTGCCAACGAATATCGTAATAACCTGTTAATAACATCACTGTAAATGAAGATGTTAAACGTTTTATTGTATTTGACAATGCTGATCCTTCATGTAGATCATCATCAGTTAATGAATTAAGCCCAACTGTCGTTACGGTCATATTTGATAATCCAATGCCAATTCCTCTTACTGCCATTAAGGTAATAATGATAATTAATGATACTCCTTTCGGAACAAATGCAAACAGCAATACTGAAATTCCAATTAGACCAACGCCATAAGCGATAAAATGCAATGATTTACCCGAATCAATTAAGTTTCCACCAACCCAAACAAACAGGCTCGTACAAATGGCTGTCGGAATAAACATGGCACCCGTTAATGAAGGTGATAAATTGAACACATCTTGTAACATCAATGGAAAAATAAAGATAACGCCAAACATGACTGAAGCCTGTATCGCAGACATTATGACGGAAATAGCATATGTTGAATTTCGCAATAGCCCACAACGTATTAAAGGTTCTTTTTGTAAACTATCTTTCTGAATAAATCGAATCAAAATAACTACGCTTATAAGTAAAAATACACCTGTTAACCATCTCGGGAAATTCGGATTTGAAAACATTTGGATGCCTAGACTTAATCCACTAATACCTAAAACCATCAATACAATACCTTGAAAGTTAATTGTTTTTCTTTTCGCTGGTTGATCGGGTTTAATTTGTCTGTAACACAGTAATAATGAAAGGAATGCCAACGGAACATTTATCCAAAATAGATGTTTCAACTCACCAAATTGAATAATGATACCTCCAAACGTTGGACCAATAGCTGGTGCAAGAGTTAACAACATTCCCCATGCACCAGTCACTTTCCCACGCACTTCTTTACTATAAAAATCAAATAACAAAACTAACGATAAAGGAATCATCAAACCGGCAGCAACACCATGTATAAAGCGAACTAACATGATAATCTGGACATATTGATAAAATAGCCCACCCACAATAGAAAACAGACAATATAAACCAATACCAATAATATATGTTGTTTTTCTACCGACACGATCAACAATACAGGCCGTCAATGGCATTGTAACCGTCATTGCTAATAGGTAAAGGATAATTATCCAGCCGCCATATGTAGTGGAGATATCATACATTCCAATTAAGCTCGGTAATAAAATATTAAAAGCACTATTCGTCAAAACTAAAGAAAAAGCACCTACCAAGATCGCAAATAAAACTGAATGCTTTTTTAAATTAACTAAGTTGAGCATTTGTATTAAACATCTGAACAGCTTCAACTACTGATTTTTCAAAGATTCTTAAAACTTCTGTCGTTTCATCTTCTGTAATTATCAATGGTGGTAGGAAACGCATAACCGCTGAGTGGCGTCCTCCTACTTCAATAATCAAGCCATTCTTAAAACATCTCTCTTGGATTTTTAAAGCCAACTCTTCAAATTGTGGATAATGTCCTAAACTATCTTTGCGACCATTTGGATTTACAATTTCAATCCCTATCATCAATCCTCTTCCACGAACATCACCAATCTCTTCATATTTTTCTTGTAAAGCGTTAAGGCTTTCGAAAAATTGCTCGCTACGTGCTTTTACATTTTCGAGAATATGGTTTTCTTTGATATATTTTAAAGTTGCTAATCCAGTTGCCATACCTAATTGGTTTCCACGAAATGTGCCTATATGTGCACCTGGATTCCATTGGTCTAGTTCTTCTTTATAGATAACAACCGACATTGGTAAGCTTCCACCAATCGCTTTCGAACAAATAATGACATCAGGAATAATTCCAGCATGCTCAAAAGAAAACATTTCACCAGTTCGCCCAATTCCTGTTTGAACTTCGTCTACAATTAAAGGAATGCCTCTTTCTGCAGTAATACGGCGCATTTCTTTTAGCCATTCAATATCGGCTGGAATTGCTCCACCTTCCCCTTGCACAGTTTCAAAAATCATGCCACAAGGGGACGCTATACCACTTTCACAATCATCTAATAAATTCTCTATATACTGTGCACTAATTTTAGCTGTCTGTTTTTCACCAATACCGAATGGACAACGGTATTCATAAGGAAAAGGTAAAAAATGAACATCAGGTAATAAACTTTGTAAATGCTGTTTCTTGCTTAGGTTGCCACTCATTGACATCGTAGCTTGTGTTGATCCGTGGTAGCCACCTTGGAATGCTAAAATGGACTTACCTTTAGTGGCATTTTTCACTAGTTTGATAGCTGCTTCAACACCATCAGCACCTGTTGGGCCACAAAATTGTATTTTGGTAGAATCCCGTAATTCTCTAGGTAATAAGGAGAATATTTCTTGCATAAATTCAATTTTTAAAGGAGTTGCTAAGTCTAATGTATGTAACGGAATTTGTTGTTTTATCACATCCTCTATCGCTTGAGTAACAACTTGGTGATTGTGTCCCAAAGCTAGTGTGCCTGCCCCACTTAAACAATCATAAAAAACTTTTCCTTCTACATCTTTTATCATCATGCCTTGTGCTTTCTCAATAACCAATGGGAAATGAAGTGGATAAGATTTTGCATTAGATTCTTTCTCATTCTGCCATTCTAAATACTTATTCTCTGTGTTAATTATGATCAATATTGACACTCCTTTTTAATTGATAATGATTTTCATCATCAAACTACTTACCTAGATTAATTGATAATGATTATCATAGTCAATAAAAAAAGTGAAAAATAAGAAAATTTGCCCAAAAAAAGTTGTTGCAAGGTACAAAAGCGTACTATAGTCTTTAGCGTATGTTTTCCGCGTTTTGCTACCGGGACCCCGTATAGTCCTCGTAAACCGTATGATATGTATGCACAATCGAGCTAATATGAGTAACATGGTGCCATATAAATAAATAGAGGGCCTAATTAAAGGACCC
>Ga0224722_1001200_pt1 | contig 14551 bp, 14 predicted proteins | sample Balambano_FR1_Me_FD_161646 | JGI IMG/M metagenome (GOLD analysis project Ga0224722, IMG submission 161646) | Freshwater sediment microbial communities from Lake Towuti, South Sulawesi, Indonesia - Balambano_FR1_MetaG | ecosystem: Environmental > Aquatic > Freshwater > Lake > Sediment | place... | reverse complement strand
GGGAGTTCCGATTGTGGTCTGGCAGGATGGCAAGATTGTCTGGCTCTCCCCCGATGAAATCCCGCTATTCGACGAGAAGGACAACCATCGTCCCGAAACAACCCCTCCCACCAACGGGAAGCACTAACGCCCGACGTTACTCGTTTGGTCTGCCAGTGAGCAGGGGTTCGCAGGGGACGATTCTTGCCCCAGATTCGTCGCAGACCGCATAGCCTGCCCCCGGATATAGGGACACTCCCGCGTGTTCTCCGGCGGCAGTGACGATATAGAAGTTGACATTGAAGTTCGGTAATCCCCGACTATTGCGGAGACGCTTTTCCACCGTGTTCTTTTGGATACGCTTACAGACCTCCAAGCCCGCGTCCTTCGGCTTCATGCCCTGCCGCAGATTTTCGACAATCTGATACGAGCAGAGGCTAAAAAGATTTGCTTCGCCACGCCCGGTAGAGCCTGCCGCCCCAATCTCCCCATCCACATACAAACCTGCTCCCAAAATCGGAGAGTCGCCGACCCTGCCGGGAATCTTCCACGCCAACCCGCTCGTGGTTGTTACGCCACAGACCTCGCCTTTGGCATTCACACCGTTGCAGTTAATGGTTCCGTAGTAGTGGTCGGGGTCAATCAAGCCTTCGGCAACCATCGCCAAGCCCGCTTGATGTCCGGCTTCGAGTCGGTCTTTCGGGTTTAAGTAGTGTTGGGGGTCGGTGCGCCGCTTCCATTCCAGCCAGAGGGCGCGGGAACGCTCGGTGTTTAGGTCATCTTCAACCGTAAAACCCATCGTCCGAGCGAACCGTTGCGCGTCCTTTCCCACCAAAAGATGATGGTCGGTATTTTCCAGAACGGCTTTTGCCACACGGGACGGCGTTCGTACCCCCTCCAAACAGGCAACCGCTCCCGCCTGCTTTTTGGGACCGTGCATACAGGACGCATCCAACTGCACGACCCCATCCGCATTAGGCAGTCCGCCGTATCCCACACTGGTATCTGCCGGGTCTAACTCCACAATATTCACCCCGGCAATCAGCGCATCCAGCACATCGGTTCCCGCCATCATCTGCGCGAACGCCGTCTCTACACAGGTCTTGTTGCCCCCGTTTTTGAACTGATGCCCGTTCGCCGAGGCAACCACCACCGGCTTTGCCGCACCCCGAATAATGACATTCGGAAACGCCTCTTTCCCCAAAGCCAAGGAAAGCCCAGCAGTTGCCGTCTTGCGAAGAAAATCACGCCGATGCGTTGCCTTTTGGCGAGTATCTATTCGTTTCTGCATAAAAGTGGAGGGTTATTTATCTGCGATAATTTCTGGATATTTTTTCTGAATTTCTGCTTTTACTTTTTCGGCTAAATTGTTGACTTCGATAGTTCCGTCTATTATCGCCTTCCTGACTATTTCTCTGAGATCATTCTTACTAAAAGTAATATATAGGCTATCTGCTAAACGGATTTTCTTGGCAACATAGTGAGCTAAATGGTTAATTTTTTCTACGGTGAGTTCGCAGGCATCGTAGTGACGCTCAGATAGGTGATTAATATGCTTTAGATTATCCGGCACATGCTGTGGTGTATTTACAATGCGTATCTCCATGCGACTCAACTCAGACTCGGCAATCAATATCAATTCCACTTTATCAATTCGTTCTGAAGACGCTATCAATATCAAGGCAACTTGTCCAACGTCAGCTTCCATAAGATTACCATTTTCGGCAAGTTCAAAATCACACGCCCATAATGATATTTCGTCATCTGCTGTTCGTAAACACGAGCCTAATACATCAGCACGGATTCCTTCATCGCCAGTGTACTCGTTTGGGTTCCACTTGTTTGCAGAAATCTTCCGGCACAGATATCTCAACATCATTCCTCAAGAATTTTTTTGCAAATCGTCCGCGACTTTCTCAGCATAGTTTGCTAGCCATTTGACTTTTTCCGAAGAAATGTATTCTTTTAAGTCGCTCAGACAGTCTCTACATTCCCAGTTCTCAATTGCTAAAACAGCAGCATCACGGAGTGAGACATTCTCACTCTGTAGTGCCTCTCGAACATACTTATATGCCCAGTCAAACACTATGTCAGCATCTAAACGCGATAAACAGAGGATTAAATCTCTTGCAAAATGTTGGTTCTTAGTTTTCAGGTCTTCCCATATTTTGTCAATCTCCTCAACAACAAAGCTTCCCAACTGTTGCAGGGATTTAAGTATGTATGTCTCCGCAGGATGTGTCACCCCAAGTTCGACTGGTTCAATCTCGAAAAGGGTGTACAGTTCATTCTGAAAATGGGTCGTTGCATCATCAACTGTATCAAATGTTAATACGTATTCCCTTACCTGCTCATCATAAGTTTGAGGTAAGGCAATTAGTGGGATTGCCCATTCATCTGTTTCCGCAGTGCCGCTTGATGGAGTACCAAGTTCAGTATCTCGAACAGGTATCGCTTGCATGTTCCCATTTCGGGATCTGTAGAGTTTGCTTGTCTCTTTTTTGCTCGTCACTAAGATACTGTTCATTTTAGTAAAGCCCTCATCTCATCAGTGATTAAAGACTCGAATACCTGATTCTTTCGCTCTCGAAATCTTTGAAGAACACTCCAAAGCTCCTCGCTATCTACTTCGATATTCAAATTCCTGCGAACAATGTCTATATCTACTAAGAAAAAATTGCTATTAGGGACAGGTTTACCCAGATGTAGGATTAGTTCACCCATAATATCGGGTTGAGGAATACGAAATTGCTGAATTGCCACATTAATTTTATCAGAATTTGGTAAGGAATCGGGCAAACCCATTTTCAGATTTAGAAATTTATGCGGAATCACTTTTCCATCGTCAGATGGTAAATTTAGTTCGTTAATATAACGTACCCCGATACGAGTAATCACCTGAGGTTGCATTGTGGTACAGTAGATGTCCCATAGATGTTTTGTCTCTTGGAGGTATTTTTCCCAACCGGGATAATGACGCAACACCGAATTTGTAAAGGAAGTATTGCTTAACGAAATGATTTTCTGCCGGGAGGCATCTGCCATCCTATAGAGTGCAAGCACTTCTGTGGGTAGAGTGGGTTGATCATTCTCGACCTTAAACTCCATTTCGGTTTCAGTTTCAGCGATACTGAAATCTTCAGGAATATTCGCTTGAATACCAGCAATTGTCTGAAGAGTGAGCCTCTTATTTCCACTAACGTGAATGTCAATCACAGCCTCACGAATCTGTGGCTTTGAGTAACTCGGCATTATCAATTCCCAGTAACTATAGTTTTTATGGAGTTCATTGCTTTACCAAGATTACCATCACCCCCAAGGGGTGTCAACATAGCGACTTCCTATTCAATGGTTCGCCCACTCAAACGAGGAATCTGCCCCCTGCCATAATCTGCGTGTCGTCTGCCCAGATGTCGAAGTTTAAGCCGACGACATCAATATGGGTGACAGAGTCCCAATCCGCGCCAGTATGTGCGCCGTAGGGACTGCCGAAGGCGATATGGATACCGGGGACTTTTTCATCTTGGAGGATGTTCCCAATCACCCCCGTTAAACCGATATTGGTTCCGATGGCAAACTCGCCCACCCGGTCACTGTTCTCGTCGGTGTGGCAGTAGTGCCAGAACTCCTGCTCCAACTCTTTGTTCACACTTTTGGCTTCTACCAGTCGGTTCTTCTCCACCCGAATGGTTAAGGGGCAGTCTGCCAGCAAGCCATACTTGGCGCACAGGTAGTCCCCCACCACGCCATCCACCACAAAAGTTCCGTTCACTTCCCACGGGGTGGTAAAGATTTCGCCACCGGGCAGGTTCCCCCACTTCTCCGGGCTGATAATGCCACTGGTCTTGAGCCATTTGTACTTGGGGGTCATCTCTGCTACCAGTTCCGTTCCAGCAGGGGTGGTGGCGCGAATAAACTTGGCTTTTGCGGCGATGTCAATCACCCGCTTGGAGAGGGCATCCACCGCATCATAGTCGGCACGCATCCCCTGTAGCATGATGACCTTCTCGATATTTACCATGTGAGCATGGCGCATCCGGCGACGGTTGACAACATCGGTCATCTGCTTGCGGCTGTTCAGCTCGTGGGTCTGCACTTTGACTGCAAAGATGCTTATCTGACTGCTCTCCATATCGTCGAGAATGGGTTGGGGCATCCCCACTAACGGACGGGGGGCATATGACTCCAGCACAAACGGGTTGTAGGTCAAGCCGCGCTGCTCCAACTCATGGGCAATACTTGCGGCAATCTCTATCGTCGTTTCATCGGTGATAAGCGTCGTTTTTTCGGCATCCTGAATCTTCAGACACGTATTCACCGCATTGCTCGCGCCCAATGAGAGTTCCGGGTCAAACGGCTGATTCCGCAATCGTTCGCGGCATGTTTCGATATTTTTAGTTTCGTGGCTCATAACTGTCATTGGTATTGGTACTACCATTCACTTCTATCGGGTCAATTCTAACGAGGTTATAACGGCAAGGGGTTCTAACAGCAAGGGGTTATATCCGCTCCGTTTCCGAAATTATATAGTCCATGACTGCGGTCAGGTCGTTGGTATGACCGTAGACGGCTAATTGGCGGTCTGCCCCGGTTCCATTTCGCAAAATTTCATGGATATAGTATAACTCCTCCCGGCTATCCAGTTCGTCTAAAACGTCGTCTATAAAGTCCATATACTCAAAGATAAGTTCCTTCAAGGGGACTTCCGTTTTACGCCCAAAGTCAATCAGTTTGCCGTCAATCCCGTAGCGCACGGCACGCCATTTGTTCTCCATAATCAATGCCCGACTATACGCTCGGAAATCCTGATTCATTCGGTGCAGTTTCCAGATTTTGGCAACCGTTGCTTGCATCAGCGCAACCAGCGCAATGGTCTCATCAATTCGCATCGGGACATCACAGATACGGAACTCTAAGGTCGGATAAAACGGGTGGGGACGTACATCCCACCATATCTTTTTGGCGTTATCAATACAGTTGGTCTTAACCAGAATGTCTACATAGTTCTCAAAATCAGACCAGCTCGTAAAGGTATCTGGCAGATTGGTTCGGGGGAACTTGTCGAAAACCTTGCTACGGTACGACTTCAAGCCTGTGTCGTAGCCCAACCAAAACGGCGAATTGGTTGAAAGGGCAAGGATATGTGGCAGAAAGTAGCGCACCGTGTTCATTATCTGAATCGCCTCTTCGCGGTCTTTGATTCCGATATGAACGTGCAGACCAAAAATGAGGTTCTCTCGCGCCACCTGTTGCAAATCGGAGACGATGGTATCGTAACGAGCATCGGGGAAGATGTCTTGCTTGCGCCAGTCAGCGAACGGATGGGTTCCGGCGGCGGCAACACGCAGATTGTTCTTCCGCGCCAACCCAATAATCGTCTTACGTAGGTCGGTCAGTTCTCGCTTCGCCGATTTGACATCGGGGCAGACTCCGGTTCCCACTTCGACCACCGATTGGTGCATCTCTGCCTTCACCGATTCTTTGAGAACCCGTCGCCCTTCCGGGAGTAGTTCGGTTCCGATATGCGACCGTAAATCCCGTGTTTCGGGGTCAATCGTCTGATACTCTTCTTCAATCCCGATATTAAACGACGGCTTCATGCCCTACAGTGCCACACTTTCCCTACACATTCCCGCTTTCCCTTTCCCCATCTCTCCGTTTTGAAATGGCGTGTCCCCATCTCGCCGTTCTGAAATGGCGTGTTCCGGCAGGTGCTACATTATACGCTATTTCTTTCGATACCGGGATACCTCCCCGTCCGGTGGCTCCCCGCGTCTAAACACGCCCCACTACCCCTCTGATACAATAGTATTGGTATATTGGTATGCAACCCTTTCGACGACAGTATCAGGTGTTTATTGACCGCCCCCCCGAAGTTGTCTTTGACTTTATCAACGACCTAACAAATGTCTCACGGCTCTGCCCCCCAGAAGAGCAACGGGAAGTGCTGAGCGGCATAGACACCGTTTTAGGGCTTGGACAACGATACACGATTCGTTTGAAGTTTGCCGGGATAGTGCAGAAATCCGAATTCGAGGTAAGCGAATGGAAACCGCACTATCTCTGCACTGTGCGTCAGGTCAGTGGACCGTTTGGCACATGGATTCACCGGGTACGCACCGAGGAGTTTCAATTAGGCACTCTCCTTACCGACCAAGTAGAGTACACTCTCGCCGGTCCAATAGGAGCCGTTGCCGAGAAGTTATGGTTAGGAAAATCTCTCGATAGCCACTTCACCCATCGCCACAACGAAGCCAAACGCCTCATGGAGTTAGTCGGACGTATCAAAGGGCGATAGAGAAGGAGACAGTCTTTGTGAAAATTCTTATCGCGCCGGATTCGTTCAAGGGGGCATTGTCTGCGCCGGGTGTTGCTTCTGCTATTGCTGAGGGGGTGCATCGGGTATTTCCAAATGCGGAAACGGTTCTTTTGCCCGTGGCGGATGGCGGCGAAGGGACGTTAGAGGCTCTCCTTGTCGCGACTCAGGGAACATGGCACACGGAGACTGTCATGGGGGCATTGGGAGAGCCACAGACGGCACAATGGGGGGTGCTGGGAGATGGCGAAACCGCCGTCATCGAACTGGCACAATCTGCTGGATTGACACAGGTTCCTCCCGAACGACGTGACCCGAAAGTGACAACAACCTATGGAGTGGGTCAAGTTCTCAAGAGTGCCTACCAAAAGGGTTTACGACGCTTTATTGTGGGCTTGGGTGGGTCTGCAACAAACGATGGTGGGGCAGGGCTACTCAGTGCTTTAGGGGTGCAACTACGAGACCGCAACGGACACCTTCTCCCCCCCGGAGGAGCCAACCTGCTCTCTCTGGCGCAGGTGGACTACTCCGAACTCGTTCTTGACCCTACCACGATTGACCTGACGATTGCTTGCGATGTGGATAATCCTCTTGTAGGAGAGCGGGGAGCATCCGCCGTCTTTGGACCCCAGAAGGGGGCAACTGCAAGCGACATTCTCTTGCTGGACTCTGCTCTTGCTCACTATGCCTCGGTGCTTGGTTTTCCTCCCGATACCCCCGGCGTGGGGGCGGCAGGAGGAACCGCGTATGGACTCCTTGCCCTCTTTCCCCAAGCCACTCTGCGCCCCGGTATCGCTATAGTCTTAGAAGCCATTCGCTTTGAGAAGCATCTGGCAGGGGCGGATTTAGTGCTAACCGGTGAAGGACGATTGGATAGTCAGACATTGGGGGGTAAGGTGGTGGCAGGGATAGCACGGTCTGCACAGGCGGCAGGGGTTCCTGTGGGGGTTCTGGTTGGTGGAGTTAGTCCAGAAATTACCGGAACCCAGCTCACAGCAACAGGCATTGGAGCGATTCTCCCGATAGCCCCCGGTCCCTGCACCCTGACAGAATCCATTGCCCACACTGCCTCGTGGCTTTCCGATGCCGCCGAACGCGCCTTGCGTTGGGTTAGGATAGGGAAGGATTTCCATGATACAACAGACGAAACAGGTCTATAGGATATTCAAATGGCAGAAACCGTCGTTACCCCCCGGATTCGGGGATTTATTTGTACCTCGTCGCATCCATTCGGTTGTGCCGCGAATGTTGCCCGGCAAGCAAAAATCGCGCAGGCTTCGATACCATCAGAGCGTCCCGAACGCTATCGTGTCCTAATCTTAGGAGCCTCAACTGGCTACGGGTTGGCGGGACGGATTGCGGCAACGGTTCTCTACGGGGCGGAGACTCTGGGTATCTTCTTTGAAAAAAACGGAGAAGGCACAAAAACGGGCAGTCCCGGTTACTACAACACTATCGCCTTTGACCGTCTGGCAAAAGAAGCCGGAGTTCCCGCCTACCATATCAATGGGGATGCCTTTTCACAGGGAGTACGCGAAGCCGCTATTGCCAAAATCCGTGAGACGATGGGACAGGTGGATGTGGTGATTTACAGTCTTGCCGCCCCCCGACGCACCGACCCGGCAACCGGGCAGGTCTACTCCTCTGCCCTCAAGCCAGTGGGGGAACGTTTTGTCGGCAAGTCTATTGACCTCAACACCGAAGAACTGATTACGGCAGAGTTGCAACCTGCTACCGAGGAGGAGATTGAAGGGACTGTTCGCGTCATGGGGGGTGACGACCTGCGCCTTTGGACAGAAGCCCTTCTGGAAGCCGGAGTTTTGGCGCAAGGGGCATCTATTATTCCTCTGTCGTACATTGGACCCGAAATCACACAGGCTATCTATCGCACAGGAACGATTGGGAAGGCAAAGGAGCATCTGGAAGCCACGACGCAGGCGTTAGATGCCCTGATGCAAGAGCGTGTGAACGGACGTGCGTTGGTCTCGGTGAATAAGATGGTACTGACACAAGCTTCTGCTGCAATTCCCACAGTTCCTCTTTACTACAGCGTGGTGACACCGATTCTGCGGGAGCGCGGAACGCATGAAGAGCCAATTCATCAGATGGTGCGTCTGTTCACTACGCAAATCGGTCCTGGTCAAACACCCTTGCTAGATCATGAGCAACGGATTCGCTTGGATAACCATGAGATGGAAAAAGATGTTCAAGCCGAAGTGATGCAACGCTGGGAGCAACTCACCCCGGAAACATTGGGAACCCTCGCGGATTTTGCCGACTATAAACGGGGTTTCCGCCAACTCTTTGGCTTTGAGATAGAGGGTGTAGATTACGATATACCAGTAGAAGTGGAAGCAGTAGCCCTGTAGCCGCCTCTGCCCCATAGAGCAAGGCAGGGGCTACAAGGCTAGGTTGAGGAGGGAGAGAGGGTTGATGCTGACTGCGACTTTTCAACACGCAGAGGGAATTGGAGAGACAACCGAGCGCAAACTCTGGGATGCCGGGATTCTTTCTTGGGAGAATGCGCTACAAACAACGGCGCAGATTCCCCTCTCGCGTGCTAAGCGGGAAAAACTGCTTCCGATTCTAGAACAGTCCCAGAACGCCCTTCGCCAGCAGGACTTTGCCTACTTCGCGCAAACCCTTTCCTCCCGTGAGCAGTGGCGCACGCTGCCTCACTTTCAAGACCGTATCGGTTTTTTAGATATCGAGACAAACGGTGGCTATGATGCCAACGATATAACTGTTATTGGGGTTTACGATGGAGTGGAGAGCCGCCTCTATGTGCAGGGGCAGAATTTAGACGATTTTGCCCTAGAGGCAGAGCGAATCGCACTATGGGTAACCTTCTTCGGTTCGGGGTTTGATATTCCGTTTCTGAAGCGTCGTTTCCCCCATCTGCCGTGGAACCAACTGCATATTGACCTGTGCCCCGCACTGAAGCGATTGGGCTACAAAGGGGGCTTAAAAGCCATCGAGGATAGATTGGGGATTCGTCGTACCCCCGAAGTCGAAGGGTTGAGCGGGTTGGACGCAGTTCACCTCTGGAACCTTTGGCGCAGACACAAAAACGAGGAGGCTTTACGTCGCCTCCTCGCTTACAATCGGGCAGATATTGAAAATCTGTCGCCGCTCTTAGACTTCGCTTATAAAAATCTGTGTTCTGCTTCTGGTTTCCCCGGTTCTCTCGACACGCCTGCTACGGAAGTCCCCCGCAGAGCGGTCTTTCGGCGCAGGGCGATATAAACTTAGCCGTCTTCCGATTCAAAAGTGTGAACGTTGCCCCCCTGATAATCGCAGGTAGGGACAGAAAGACCATCACCGATTGAGTAAGTCCCCCCTCCGGGGCAGGTCGGTTTGTCTTTGATGTAGCGGTCTTGACCATAGAGAGCCGCGTCCGTAAAGGTAGCTTCCGGTTCGGATGCTCCGAATCCGCGCTCCATCATATAGGACTCTTTTGCCCACTGCATTTTACGCAGGTTGTTCTGGCAGGTGCGGGTACGTGTCTTTTCGGCGGCTTTCCAGAAGTTTGTCAGTCCCAGAGTCAGAAGAATGCCAATAATTGTCACCACAATCATAATCTCCACCAGCGTAAATGCACGATGTCTTGGCTGACTGCCTCTTGGGTTTAGAGACATTGAGACTCTTTCTTTGGGTTGCATTCTCATACTCCTCAGACTTATAAAATCCGTAGAGACGCTTTGTTACTTCAAAAAAAGTCTCTACTGCAATATACATTCCACAAATGCTCTACCGCTTAACTTCCTTTTTTACTTTTTGAGACAATTCTAAAGAAATACCTTGTTTTTACCAGTTTTAGCCATTCCCCTCTTAATTTCCTTCTCGAACCGAACAAGCGTCGGGCAAGCATCGCCCGCGAGAGCGGTACGATGGTGAATACGCTAATGAAAGGATAAGTAGATGCGCTTAGGGAGAGGTTTGGTTATACCTGCCGAGTACGGCGGTACTGTCCGGGGGGAATTCCTACCTGCTCCTTAAACTGCCGTGCAAAGTAGTACAGATTCTCATAGCCCAAACGTTCCGCAATCTGTGCCAAAGATAGCTCCGTCTCGGTCAGTAGGGTTCGTGCCTGACCAGTACGCCGTTGTAAAACATAGGTATGCAGAGAGACCCCCGTCTCTTCGCGAAATCGTCGGCGCAAGGTACTCAGTGCCATTCCTGAAGCGCGGGCAATGGCAGAATAGTCGGGGACAAAACTCTCGTTCTCTGTCAGAAGGCGCAGGGTAGTTTCCAACCAGGGATTGGTCTGCCGAGGTGATTCCGCTCGTACCTCTGCCAGTTCAATCAGTATCTGCTCCAAAAGATGAATTGCCCGCAGTTTCCCCCAATGGTCATGCCGTTGCGAGAGAGCAATCAACAGGTCGAAGCGTCTTTCCCAATCCATACCGGGCGGCGCGGGTTGGGCGCGGGTGAACCAAAGATTTTCCGCAATCCACCGTTGTACCATCGGACCCTGAAACCCCACATGGCGGTGAAACCATGAGTCGTATCCCGGTGCCACCCGAAAGCGCAGTCGCGGACCCGGATAGGCAGTCCAAAACCATGCCCCCTCCAGAACTGCCCAATCGTCATCATAGGCAAGTTCAATTCCCCCCTGCGCCATAAACTGCAATGTCGCATACCCATGCAAATGCTTATCTAATCGAATACGGCAGGTGGGGGCATAGGTGGTGGCTAAAAAGGTTAAGTCATCGGTACGCATAATACTATTGTCTCTCTTGAGCGTATTCTATAAAAAATTGCTTCATTTTTCCATTTCTTACCGTCTTGCTGTGTGGCACAATCAACCAAAAGTACAAAAAATAGAAACAACGAGGTAATAAATATGGCAAATGAAGTGCTGGCAGAGATGCTTACCGAAGAGCAATGGGCAGAGTACGAACGCGAAGGCTTTCTGCGCTTGGGAAAACTGCTCTCCGAGGACGACCTGTCCGTCCTGCAAACCCGGATTGATGACATTATGCTCGGCACTGCCGCGATAGACTTAAATCGTCTCCTGATGCAGTTGGATAGTGCAACGGGCAAGTATGAAGATGCGGGGGTGCAATCGCGAGGACACAAGGGAGCAACTCTTGCTTATCGCAAGATTCAGGACTTGGAGCATGACCCGCTGTTTTATGCGTATATGGAGCGTCCTATCTTCCGGCATATCTGTGAACGTGTCTATGGCGCAGAGACTCCCATTGCCTGCTTCCGAGCGATGTTTATGAACAAGCCTGCCCGACAAGGCACTCTTCTCCCGTGGCATCAAGACCGTTGGACAGACCTTGACCGTGACCCACTAATAACCCTCTGGACTGCGTTAGACCCGGCAACCGTTGCGAATGGGTGTGTTCAGGTAGTTCCCGGTAGTCATCGCTGGGGTTTGATTAACCCGGAGCATAACTCCGGTTTTCTCAGTGAGGAGCAGGTCGCAGAGCGCATTAATGCGGCAGATATTGTCTATTTGGAGTTGGAAGCCGGAGAGGTAGCCCTTCTGCATAACTGGCTTCTACACCGCTCCGATACCAATACCACCGACATCCCACGCCGCGCCTTCAGTGTCTGCTATATGGACGGGCGAACAGTGTCACAGGGTGGCTCTCGGTTCACGCCGATTTTTGGCTAGGGGACGTAGAAATTCTCCGGTTAGGGGAGGAGGTTTTCAAAGGAAGGAGGCGTAAGGAGATAAAGTTCCATGCGCCTCCTTTATGCGTTTCGGCAATCAGTTTACTGGCAGTATGTGAGAAAAAACACAGCAAAAATAAAAAATTATCGGTAAAAATACTGGTTTTTTTCAGCTTTGTTGCTATCAGATTTTTTTAGAGGTAGTATAGAACCAACTGAAGATAAGTAAAGAAGTTGGGGAATAGGTGTTTCTAGGGTAAAATAACACAAGGGACAGCATCACTATGAAGCAATTATTAGCAGGGGTTGCCTTGTCTATGCTCGCAGTAGTTTCTCTCGCCGGAGGAGCAAAAGCGCAATCCATCACAAATCTGGTAGCAGGACGATTAGATAATGGTTCGTATCTTTGGCAATACGAAGTTTTCAACACCGGCAACAGAGACATTAGCCACTGGACATTAGATGTTTGCCGAGATGTCTTTGACTCATTAGTAGTTAACTCGGTAAAGTCGGGAACTTCCCTCAACTCGCTGGTGACACTCAGTCCCGGCGGAGGTGGGTTTGAGTTCACCACCAACGACCCCACCACCGGAGCCAAAGGAATCAAGTTTGACAATGGCTTTGACGGGGAAGCATCGCGAATCTACGAGTTCCGTCTCAATAAGGACTTTACCCCTACCACAACCACCGTTGTCTTCAAAGGTGGCAACATTAACAACGGTGGATTCATTGTAACACAGACGGGGGTTGTGGCTCCCGGTTGTACCGTTGTGCAACCGCGTATCCCCGAACCCGGAAGCGTTGCTCTGATAGCGGGTCTACTTCCTGTCGTAGGAATGGTTCTGCGCCGCAAAAAGTAGAACTGAAAAGTAGATATAGAATACCTGACTCTTCTACCCCCTCTCCATTACCAGATCCTCTCTGGTTTCTGGAAAGGGGGTAGTTGTTTTAGCCCCTCTTTTTTTCTCATCGCAATGCTTGCCCAGACAGGTAGGAAAGTTTGTCTCAGTCACCGAACTTCTATATAAATGTAGTGGGGTGGTAGCATACAGAGGAAGCAATCTCTTGGGCATCACCCCTGCCTTTCACAAAGGAAACAGTGCAGTGACAATACGCAATGGCAAGATAATATTGGGATTATTGGTAGGAGCCGGGGTCTGCGCGTCGTGCCTACCAAAAGCAGAGGGAACCGCAGATAGTCCAATCGGAGATAACACACCCCTGGAAATCGCTCGATTGCCAGAAGGACAACCTCAGGGGCAAGAGGGGGCGGGCTTTATCTGGTTTGAAGCGGAAACGCCGAAAGCGGGGAACTTTCCCCCAATCACGCAAAACCCCTTTGCGCCTGCAAACCCCAAGGAAGCCGATGTCCTCTCCGAAGGTAAGTGGATTGGAGCCACCAATGACCGCACCACTCCCCTTTTCTTGGAGTATGAGGTTACGGTTCCGGCAGATGGCAACTATCAGTTCTATGCCCGGAAGTTCTGGAAGCACGGACCATTCCGATGGCGATTTGACCAACAGGCATGGCAGGAGGTGGGCAAAGAGGTCGCCCTCCTAGATGCTGCCGAACTCCGGCAGTTCACGGTGGCAAACTGGGTCAGTGTGGGAAGTGTCTCCCTGAAGAAAGGGACACACACCCTTCGCATCGAATCCACCGAGAACAAAGGGGCTATCGCCTTTGACTGTTTTCTGCTGACCCGACAGCCGTTCGTGGCACGCGGAAAGATGAAGCCCGGCGAGAAGTATAACCGTGCGCCGGACGGTTGGTTTGCCTTTGAACCCAACCCGGATACCTTTGCCCCCTCCCCGATTGACCTGCGCTCGCTCAATGAGAAGTTTGCAGGAGAGAACGGGTTTATTGTGGCAAAGGGAGACAGTTTTGTGCATGCTAGCACTGGTAAGCCTGTCCGTTTCTGGGCAATCAATACCGGCATGGAGACTGTGTACTTTGACCGCGCCTCGATTGACTATTTCGCCCGAAGTCTTGCCAAGCAGGGTGTCAATTGCGTGCGTTTGCACGGAGGTTTTTGGAAAGAGAGCAACTTCCGTGAGGTAGATAAAGAGAAGTTAGATAAGGTTCATTACTTCATCGCCGCATTGAAGCGCGAAGGTATCTACACTTGTCTCTCCATCTACTTCCCGCTTTGGCTGAATCTCAAAGATGCCGATGGTTTTGCCGGGTACGACCAAGCCCGCAGTAAGCACCCCTTCGCCCTGCTCTACTTCAACAAAGAGTTTCAGAATATCTACCGCAGTTGGTGGAAGGCAATCCTGACCACACCGAACCCCTACGCCGAGAACAAACCTCTTGCCGATGACCCGGCAGTGGCAATGGCAGAGATTGTCAACGAAGACTCCTACTTCTTCTGGACATTTACACCCTATGAGAATATCCCGGCACAACAGATGTCAATTCTGGAAAAGGAGTTCGGGAACTGGGCAGTACAGAAGTATCAAAACTTGGGGGAAGCGTTTAAGGCTTGGGGTGGAAGTTCCTACCGGGGAGACAATCGGGATGAGGGTCGGGTGGGTTTTATGCCATTGTGGGAAATCTTTAATAAGAAAGACCGCCGGGCGCAAGACACCGCCCTCTTTTTAGCCTCCCATCAACGCCGCTTCTACGAT
>Ga0224722_1001198_pt1 | contig 14567 bp, 9 predicted proteins | sample Balambano_FR1_Me_FD_161646 | JGI IMG/M metagenome (GOLD analysis project Ga0224722, IMG submission 161646) | Freshwater sediment microbial communities from Lake Towuti, South Sulawesi, Indonesia - Balambano_FR1_MetaG | ecosystem: Environmental > Aquatic > Freshwater > Lake > Sediment | place... | reverse complement strand
GGCACTTTTTGCCCTGGCGCGGTTGGGAGGAATTCCTGAAATTGCTTTTATAGGAACGGTTGCCGATGATGCGGAGGGAAGCGAGATTATCGGATTTCTCAATCATGCCGGGGTTCATACGGACTGTCTTATCGTGCGTGGAGGGAAAACGAGCCAGTCTTTGGTCGTGGTAGACGAACGGGACGGTTCTCGCAATGTGGCGAACTATCCGGGGAGTCAATCCTCTGGGGAACTGACCGCTACACAGATAGCCCTTTTGGAGCGCACTACACTTTTGCATTTGGATGGGCGTGACTTGGTAATGTCGCTTCGTGCCGCCGAGATAGTTCGTGGCAACGGGGGTTGGGTGTCTTTCGATTTAGGAACCATGCGTCCCGAACGCGAAAAACTGATTGCAAAGTGCGATATTGTCCTTGCTTCCCAAAAGGGCGGTGCCGGGGCGTTTCCTGATGTCGCAGAGGATCCGATAGAGCAGGTTCGGCGATTTCAGCAATCTGGCGTGAAAATTGCAGGAGTAACGCTTGGTAGCCGAGGAGTGGCTATTGCAGGGGAGGGGGTAAACCCGGTACACTTACCTGCCATACTTGTACCAAAACCTGCCGATACCTGTGGTGCAGGGGATACTTTCCATGGGGCATTCCTCTGGGCGCACCTTCAGGGGTACTCGGTCATAGAGTGCGCTCAATTCGCTCAAGCTGCGGTAGCGCATCGGATTCGACACCGTGGCAACGATAAAGGGCTTCCGTATCGCGAAGATGTGCAAATTTCATAGCAAAATATTCGTGACAGGAACCCGATATAGCTGTCATAGATACCGACTGAGTAGATATTTTCATGGCAAAAATTGGTCTTATTTGTGGCATATTCCGATTAAGGGTGTGCACGAGGGCGGTCACGGAGTTTCACAACTATTTTGGAAAGTTTTATGGTGCGAGAGCGAAGTTCAATGAGAAAATTTATGAAGCAATCTATCGTTCCTGTAGCAGTTCTTCTACTTTTTGCGGGTGCTGTGACTGGTGGTCTCCTCTCCGGGTGTGGTAGTAGTAGCACGGATAACGGTAACTCCAACCAACAACGCACCCGCGTGACCGCGACTATTGCTTGGCCCGCTCGAACTCGTGTCGCCAACGCTCCCTCGTCGGCACTCTCTGGACAAGTCATTTTGGTAGGGGCAAACCCGAATGGTAGTGACTTCGTTTGGACATTTAACCGTGACCCTAACAATTCTGAGGCACATACAACCAATCTGACCTCACCCAACGAAGCCATTATCGGAACCTACAACCTGCGCTTTGCGTTCTTCTCCCAACCTAATGGAACCGGAGATACCGTCGGGAACGCTACAAAAACCGTCAATCTGGCACAAAGCACCGATTTAGGCGATGTCACAGTTACCAACACTATCGCGAAGATTGAGGTAGCAGGAAATCAGAAGGTCGGAGTCGGCGAGAACCTTCGTCCGGCTTTTACCGCGTTCACTGCGACCAACACCCCCGTGAATGTTAGCCCCGAATCGGGAATCTTTCAGGTAGTCGGTGGACAAAACCATGCCAGTATCATCAATGGACTCGTGCGTGGTGTCAACCCCGGCATCGCCTCCATCACGGCAACCGTGGATGGTGTCACGAGTCCCGCCACCGAAATCGGTATCGGACAAGCCGCAATTGTTTTTACCACCAGCGGGGCAAAGAGTTATATCCCTGTGGAAGTACAACAACCCGGTCAGTCATTCTTCTACGCCAATGTTGCCGAATTCGCACCGTTTAATCTCTCCGCCGACTGGTTTGTGACCGCGCAGGTTACGGCTCCCCTAAACTACGGGGACAGACAGTTCTCCAAGTGGCAGTTCAATGGGGCAGATATTGGTAATACCAATGTCCTCTCGTTTAATGTGCGCCAACGGGGAGCGGGAACGTTACGAGCGGTCTATGTCAGCCGCCAACCCGGTGTGGATGGCTATGCCCCTAACTTCTACAAGTTCACCTTTAAGCAGTGGAACCGACTGGTCAATGGGCAACCCGTTCGTATTTTCTTCGATTCCGCTTCGGGGATGACCACCAACCTTAAAAACCAGATTATTCAGCAAGGTATCAATTTCTGGGTTGCGGCTTCGGGGGATAGAATCCGTTATACTGAGGTCAACACTGCCAACGAAGCAGATATTACCTTCCGCTTCGGGGATGTACCGTCTGGGGCGAACGGTATCTGTGAAAGCCGTTGGGATGGCAATAACTTCCTGACCGATGCCGATATTATCCTGCGAAATGACTTCCGACAGGCAACCACCCCTGAGGCGATTGGGGCGTTCACCCTAGCGGCACGGCATGAATTCGGTCATGCCCTGGGAATGACTGGGGAAGACCCCCTAGGCGGACACAGCACCGACCCGAACGACACGATGTTTGCAACAGGCAACCCCACCGTCGGCGTGATTACCGCCCGCGACATCAACACCCTTGCCACCATGTATGCCGATGCACTCAGCCGTGGTCGTAGTGTTGCCACAACGGGCGCACCCGTGGGCTTCCACCGCCACGTCTGCAAATAGGTATGCCCGTGACGACCTCCCCCTCCCCTCTTCCCTCTTTGACGGAAGAGGGGAGGGTTTGAAAAAGGCGAACCGCCTCCTGTTTTTATCCTTCTCCTTCGTCCCCTGTTACCCGACCTGGATACCCTTTTGGGTGAGGAGCGGTCTCAGAAAAACCAGTTTTCCAGACCCGATTGTCCTGAAGGAAAATATCTGGGGCAAGAAAGAATTTTTTCGTTAATCCGTGTTGCCGTGGACCAAAGTCCCGGGGCGGTGCAGGGTTGGGCAACCAGCGCGACAATTTTCTGCGCCTGTGTTCTCTGTAGAGAACTTGCCGTCTATCTATGGTATAGTTCAGAATACCACTGCAATGCCGCAGAAGGGTAAATACCTTCGTTTTTTGCCTCCCTTGGAACGAGTTTGCAGAAAACCGAAGTATTTCTCCCTGTCAGTTATCTTAATTGTTGGCGAGCCATTTCCTCAAATTGGGTATAGGAGTGCGAGATCCCTATGAATACCGTTCTTAAAAGAACAACCTTGAGTCTTTGTTGTCTCACTTTAAGCCTTTGCCTGCTCAGTAGCACCTCGTTTGCACAAGAGAGCAATCCCCCGGCAGAAAAACCTGCCACGACTCCCCCCCCTGCCAAGCCTGCATCCAGCGAAAAAGTTGTGATGAAGTATAAGGCGGAAAAGGGCATGACACGACGTAGTCAGAGCGCATTTACCCTAACGATGCCTTTTCCCAATGGAGAGTCGGCGAAGTTAGAGGGGAAGGAAACGGTCAAGCGTACCTATACCGAAGTTGCCGCTAATGGGGATATTACGTATGAGGAGATAGCCGAAGAGTCGAAGATGACAATTAACGGGCAGACACCCCCAGAAGACCCCAACGAGAAGAAGCATACCAAGACCTTTACCATCCGTCCCAATGGAATGTTGGTCAAATTTAGCACCACCGATGAAGAGAGCAAGACAGATACGACCCACTTAGATGAACGCCTCTTTGTCGCCTCCGCTCCGATTTACCCCGACAAACCGATTGGTGTCGGGGAAAAATGGACACACGAGTATAAAGCCGATTCCGCACTGGGATTACGACCTGCCAAAGCCGAATTTGAAGTAGTGGGCATGGAGAAAGTGGGAAAAGCCGATGCTCTGCGCCTGAAGATGAACTTTGCCGAAGCCGAAACCGGGGGAGTGATTATCAAAAGCACTTTTCTGGTTGAAAAGGATTCGGGCGATGTGCTTTCGGCAGAGTATAAGGCGGAGAGTTTCCCTTTTGGTCCTGCCGATGGTCTAGTGATTGCCACGGGAAATATCCTAGAGCGTCGTTCCGAAGGGGGACCTCTGGCATCGTCCAAGGGGGTTGTGGTTGCGGACTTAGGGAAGCCCAAAGAGAAAGACATTGACGAGACCGTCAAAGAGTACACCAAACTTCCCGGTCTCTTTACGCTGTATCGCAAGAAAGAGGGGTCGAAGGACTCTCTTTATATGGAGGTTCGCAAAGACCAGTTCGATAAACTCCTGCTTCTGCAAGCCACAGCAAGCACCGGAAATGCCGAACAGTTGATTGGCGGCGACCCGATTTCAGATACCGTTTTCACCTTCTCCATGATGGAAGAGGACGAGATACTTCTGCGTATCCCCAACTGGGAGTGGCGTGCTGACCCGAAGACCCCGTTAGGACGTGCCGCAAAGCGTTCCTTCACCGACTCCTACCTCGAAAGTTTTAAGGTCGTTGCCAAGCAGGAAGAGCGTAAATCATACCTGATTGATGTGACACAGTTCTTCCAATCGGATTTTGCCCAGATTCTCAAGGCACTTTCGGGGGGTGGTCTTGCGTCGTTGACTGGGATGGGTGTACCCGGTGGGTATGGTTTAGACCGTACAGGGACATTTATCAAAGAGGTGAAAAACTTCCCCGATAACATGGTGATTCAATCGCGCTACCACTTCCGACGCATGGGGCGCGATATTCCCGGAACCGCACAAGCCGATTCACGCAGTCTGCCTCTGCTGGTGAACTACAACCTCTTTGCCCTTCCAAACGACCCGATAACCTTTGTTCCGACCAATGGGTATCAACCGCGATTGGCAGACCCACGGGTTGGCTACTTTACCGCAGAGTTCTTCGATTTCCGCGACGATAGCCGGGAAGACCGCATCACCCGCTATATTCTGCGTTGGGATTTACGAAAGAAAAACCCCTCTGAGAAACTCTCGGAACCCGTACAACCGATTGTGTTTTGGTTGGACAACTCGATTCCGATAGAGTATCGTCCCGCCGTCGAAAAAGGGTTACTTCTCTGGAACAAAGCCTTTGAGCGAGTCGGTTTCACAAATGCGATTGTTGTCAAACAGATGCCAGACAATGCCGATTGGGACCATGCCGATATGCGCTACAACGTTATCCGGTGGGCAGTGACCCCGGAAACATCGGAGCGCAATGGTGTTGCGATTGCCTTGTTCCGCGAAAATCCCATGACGGGGCAGATTCTCAATGCCAGTATCACCGTAGACGCTGAATGGACACGCTATGCGAAGTTAGAGCGACGCAAACTGATTGACCCGGCAACCGCTTATGCTCGCGCCGCCGGAATGGATGTTGACCTGCTCTTTAATAGCGGTATTCCCCTCTCACCAGAGATGCAAGAAGAGGTTGCCCTGCTTCGAGGACAGTATGAACGTATCGCGCACGGCGACCCGCGTTACTGCCAGATAGCGGACGTATTGGCTCTGGATGCCTACTTAGGGCAAGCGGCTCTGCGAATGTTATTCCCGACAGGTGTGGCATCGGCGGCACGCGAGAAGCAGTATACCGACCAGTTGGTAACGGAGGTAGTGGCGCATGAATTCGGGCATATTCTGGGATTGCGGCACAATTTTATCGGTTCGACCGGGCTTTCGTTGGAGCAGTTAAAGAACCCGGAGGTGGTTCGGACGAAGGGAACCACGGCTTCTTTGATGGACTACAACGCCTTTAACATCTCGGCGATACGGGAGAAGCAGGTAGACTTCTTCTCGCAGACCACGGGGGCGTATGACAACTGGGCGATTGAGTACGGTTATACACCGTTTGACCCGAAGACCGAAACGACTTCGCTACAGAAGATAGCCAGCCGAAGCAACGAACCGGGACATGCCTACCACAGTGATGAAACCGCTTTTATGGCACTTGACCCGCGTGTTGTGCAGGGTGACATCTCCTCAGACCCCTTAGTCTATTGGGAACGGGTATTAAACCTTTCACGCTACCTTCTGCTGAATCTGGACAAACGTGTGCCAGAAAAGGGAGAAAGTTACTGGGAGTTTACCAAAGCGTTCCAGCTACTTTTAGCAAACTATGCACGGGCGGCAGGGGTAGCCAGCCGGTATGTGGGAGGCTTAAAACTGAACCGCAACCATAAGGGCGATACCAATGAGAAGCCTACCACCGAACCGATTGAGATAGCCCAGCAAAAGCAAGCCCTGCGTCTGCTGAATACCTACATCTTTGCCCCGAATGCCTTTAATTTCCCGGCAAGTTACTACACCAAACTGACCAGTGACCCCTATGGGCTGTCCTTCTCGGCGGATTTCCCGGTGGCAGACCAGTTAGCCGGAATCCAAAGGGCTTCCCTGCAACGCCTCTTCAGTCCGGCAGTTCTGCGGCGTATCGCGAACAGCGAATTCAAAAAGGGGGGCAATCCGTCGGAGGCTCTGACACTTCCCAGTCTCTTTAGCAGTGTCACGACAAATATCTGGGTCGAGTTAGAGACACGGAAGAACATCCCCACTCTGCGCCGACAACTGCAACGCGAATGGATTGGCACTATGAGTGGTATGGTGACTCAGACAAGCACCGCCCCCAACGATGCCCAGATGCTAGCATGGGCGCAACTTAAGCAGGTGCGTACCCGTCTTGCTGCCGCTCAAGCCGTGAAAGGCAACGATGAGTACACCCGGATTCATATCGCGGACTCTATCGCGAAGATTGACCGGGCACTCAATGCCAATCAAACAATTGGGGGGAGTGGTGGCGGGAGCGCGGCAAACCTTCTCCAAATGCTGTTCGGTAAAAGCAATTAACTCCCTCTAAACGACCTCACCCCGGAACTCTCTCCCATACGTGCAGAGGATTCCGGGGTGAAAAGTCCCTAACGAATGGCGAAGATAAGGTCTACATCGTAGCAACGAACAAAAACCTGATTCCCCTTGCGGAGAATATAATCGGCGGCAGAGGGGAGGGTTATTCGTTGGACAACCTGCCCCGTCTTCTTATCCAACAGATACAAAAAGTCGGGTTCGGCAGTGAAACCGTACCCGGTGACAATCACTTGGTCTAAAATAAGAAAGTTTCGGGAGTTTGCCACTAACGGTTGACTGCGCCAGAGTACGGTTTTTGTCTTTAGGTCAATCGCGGTCAGGTAGGCATTCTTGCGTCCCCACTCTTTTGCATAACCCCCACCATCGTTCGAGACATAGAGGACACCACCACTCTCTTGGGCATAGAGAATCCCGTGCAAGCGGGGGTCGCCCTCATATGTCCCGGCATAGTTGTGAAAATCAAGGATATAGCGGGAAATCTTCTTCTCGGAATCGAAGGCAACCAACAGACTTCCCGAACCATAATCCTGCCCATAAACCCCAAAAAGGATATTTCCTTGCGGATACGCCCCCACGATTGCCAACTCCTGAAGGTCTTGCGGCACAAAAGCGGGTAGTGGTTTACCCATGCCCTCGTTTGCCGGAGAGGTCGCGAGAAACGGGGGGTTGAGGTCGTTCTTGCGGAACCACTCTGCCTCATCAGTGATATTGTTCGGCTTTTTGCGAACCAATTGAAGGCGCAAAGCCGGGGCAGGTTTCCGTGCGGGGAGCAATTTTGCCTGCATCGGTGGAGTTGGCAACAAGTATGGTGGTTTATCGGTTTCTTGGGCAGTGGCAGGTAGGAACACGGTAGTACCAACCACTACCGCCACGACCATCGCCAGCAAACGATGCATCTACCCGACTCCGTTCTTCTTAAACCATGCCAAGAGGCGAGTGAATGCTTCCTTTGCCGCTTTTTCATCGTAGGAGGGACGGTAATCGGCATAGAAACCGTGTTGCGAATCGGGATAGACCACAATCTCCGACTTGCTCTGTGCCTTTTGCAGAGCCTCACGCATCTTCTCCACCGATTCGAGCGGAATCCCACTGTCTTTCCCAGCATAGAGTCCTAAAATCGGGGCTTTGATTTTCGCGGCAACATCCACAGGGTAGAGAGGTTGCAAGTCGTTGGACTGCCCCACCAATCGCCCGTACCACGCGCCCCCGGCATCCACCGAGGGATTATGCGCGGCATAGAGCCAGACAATCCGTCCGCCCCAACAGAATCCGGTAATTGCCAGTTTATCGGTATTTGCCGAACCGCTTTCCTTCGCAAAAGCCACCGTCGCATCCAAGTCGCTCATCACCTGTTTGTCCGGCACTTTCTGGACAATTGGGAAGATTTCGTTCATCGGTTTATCTGCCACACTGCCTTGCCGCGTGTACAGTTCGGGCGCGATGGCATAGTAGCCCTTCTTCGCAAAGCGTCGGCACACATCCTTGATATGCTCATGCACGCCAAAAATCTCCTGCACCACCAGCACCACAGGCAGTTTCTTTCCCCCTTCGGGCATCGCTCGATAGGCAGGGAACATCACGCCATCTGCCCCCTTTATCGCCACCTCTCCTGCGGTTAGCCCCTTTGTATCGGTAGTAATCATCGTTTGAGCGCAGACCGGTTCTACCGCCAGAGCAAACCCCGTTGTCAGCGACGCAGTAATCACCACCCGCCGCGAAACCGCCCCGCTACCATCGTTCGACTTGATAATTTCCACAAACAGGTTCCTTTCTCAGGCATCTTGTCTATTTCACTATAGAGAGTGTACCCAAAATGATGACCAAAGCCACAGAGAAAGACCTGGATTATTTACTCGTCGCGGTTCTTGGGGTAGACAATGAACTTCCCATTCTTCACCTGATAGGTTAGGTCGGGTCCTCCACTAATGTTTGACAGCATGGTTTTCAGTGTAGGGCGCAAAAGTGCCCCTTGTACATTGACACTGTGAGTACCTGTTACTGCGGGGTCTATTTCGTAGGGAACCTTTGCTTCTTGGAAAAGACCCTCCAAAAGCGTTCGCACGGATACTTTATTTTTCACGACCCAGAATGTTTGAGTATCCAAGTCGGGGCGACCCGTGATACTACTCCCCTGCATAGAGGCGATGACATGAAATACCCCCTTGTCGTCTCGGTAAAGATCGGGGGAAAGGGGAGAACCAAACAGATTGTGCAGAATTTGCGGAAAAGTTGTTCTCGACATTCCTACAGTATAGCGAGAAAAAGTTTTCCGTTCTTCTGTATCGAAAACGATTTTTAACTTTGCACGCCGAAAGATGTCCTCGACTATTTCACGCCACGGCACTTGCTCGTATTCTAAGTCTCCGAGGTTCAATTCCTGAAGTTTTTTCGGAAGAACTAAGTTGCCACGCTGGTAGGTGCGTCGTTCGATAGATGTTTCAGCCACACTACCCACTTCTGGTTGTGCATAAACTTCCGAAGAAAGCATAAAAAGAACCAGCAAAGCAACGGATGCTATAGGTAGGAAGTATCGGACGATTACTCGGAAAGATTTTCTATTCACGGTTTCTCTTGCTCCTTTCGTTCACTTGGGTCCACCGCCGGTCCCCAAAAAGTTGCATAGCGGGATAACTTTCCTGTTTGTGGATCGCGTAGCAATAGTTGAAATGAGATTTGCGCGATCCCTTTCTCCTCAAACTGTTCTCCACGCACAATTAGATTGTCGAACTGGGTCACATAAGGAGGTGCATCTGGCGGAGAAGTAACCAAATGCTCTGTGCCTGCAAATGGTTCAAAACAGAATATTGCAGATAGAGCGGCACGGCAGAACTGGTCTAATTGGCTTACAGGAATTTCTTCTACAGCATCACCTTTTTCCGCACGACGGTACATTTCCGCATTGAAAGCGTGCGCCAAAAGCCGCCTTGCCTCACGTCCTAGTAGTATCACATTTTCTCCAATTTCGTATTCGGAGTAACGCGGGTTGGCTGACCAGGGGGTGAAGGGTCTGGTTTTGGGGTCTATCTCTCGAATACGGAATGCTCGCAGAAATGGAGCAGGTATCATGGCACGAAGGGCAGCAGGAATTTGCGAAACTTCTTTGACCGTTTGGGGGATGTGGCGGCGTAGAACAACCTCAGAAGAACTTAATCTGTAAAAGTCTATACCGTAAACTGTCGCTACTGTTGCTACTATGGAATCGGGAGCAAAATGAGTATCTTGCCCTACGAGCACTGTTATCGGTTTGTCGAATAGCTCTGGTTTCACTGTGAAACGAACACCCCCTGGGACGGAAAGGCGTTTGCACAGTTGCCCCAAAGTCTCCGTTTGATTGAAGCGTTTCGCCCAATCGGCTGAGTCTACTTCGGGGGTTGTGGTGATAGGAGGTTCTCCCTGTCTGGGACCAAAAGAAGTGAACTGTTGTTGTTTGCTCTGAGGTGTTGGGGAGAAAAAACGGTAGCCGAATACGTCTTTGCCGTGTTCTGTGCCATAACAAAGCGAAGCAGTCAGTGCCTGTTCCAACTGGTATGTACCGCTATTGAACGAGTCTGTTGATAGACCTATTGAAAGATAGTTGACAGTCTTTCGGAACATTGCCTGTTGTTGTGGCAAGAGATCCGCGACTTTTAACTCCCTTTTCGTCATCTGTTCGATTTGCTTAGCTGTGAGTGCGGAATAGACTTCACGAACAAGTTCCCCCGAGGTGGGAACTATCGGGGCAAAGGGTTTCAGGAGATTCTGAATATCTTTCAGAGTAGCGTACAGCTCCTCTGGCATAACACCGGGCAAGTCGCGGGGGTCCGAATATCGCTTGAGCAGAATGTACAAGCCGGGTCGCCTACGAACACAATCATAATCGTAGGCGGTAGCGATTGCGAAAAGAACTTCTGCCTCAGAGCCCTTTGGCGTAATCTTGGCAAGCACACTCTCAGGAATCGTATTGAAGAGTGGGGTTCCCTCGGCAATGACAGCGATTCGGTATTTGTCGGCTATTTGCTGTAACACATCACGGAAGACAAGTGTCTTTTCCGATGGAATTATGTTTGTTCCCTGTTGGGATTGAGCAAAACAGGGAGTAGCCAAACCCAAAACGCTTAACCCGATGAGGAACGTAATGAACGAGGTGACAAGAGGACGGACAGGCATCCGCTGTAGAAAAAATAGCATTGCACGAAGCCTTTCAAACTCATAGAGCGGGTTCTGTCCCCGCTCTATGGTTAATGATTACGAGAGGTCTTATGGGCTGGGCGCAGAAAGCGAAGCGGCAGAACTTCCACTGTAAGACGTTCCAGCCACACCCTGAGAAGCACTTGCACTGGATTTCAATCGTAATGTGATATACGCTGTGCCAGAGTAGTTTACAAGTGTATATGGACCGGAAGGAATAGGAATATTGTAGCCGGGGTAGGCATAGCCACCAGCACTCGGTCCAGCACCACCAGAGGGTATGCCACCAATTGTCGAAACAGAGCTTGCAGATCCTGCGGTTGCTCCAATCGGCGCGGGGTTTCCAATATCTGAAGCAGACCCAGACACACTGCCAGAAGTAGTAACATTGAAGTTTGCTGGGGTTCCACCACCTACCCACTTATAGTTTTGCCTGTAGTAGACATCAACATTGGCACTTGACCAACCTGTAATTTCTTCTTCAGCAGGAGGCCAGAACGAAGTTGCGCCAGCAGATACGGACATAGCACTGTTACTGTAGCCAGCACTTGCTGAGCCATGAGTCGTTCTTACAGGAGAGGGGGTAGTTTCCACAATTACTCCACCATCAAACTGCCAGTTCGCAAATGTTGGAGACACCGACATGGTGCTAACGACTGCAACAAAGAGAGGGAAACACATACGGACTTTCATTTCACATTCACCTTTCATGTTGGGTACTGTACTGGGTGATGTTCCATGGTGATGTTCCATGGTGATGTTCCAGTTCTGCGATTGTACCATTTCTGTCTACAAGAGCAAGACGAAAGTGAAATTTTATGTGGTTTTTTTAACTCTCTACTTCCATACAATATTTCGACTTCTTCCGTGCGGAGAGTTCACTCCGCACGGAAGAAGTCGCCGAGAAGCCAGCCGATGACAAAGGCTAAAAAGACGACGTTCCCGCCCCATAAGAGTACCTGAAGATGTCCCGGTGTGTAAACCGCACTTAGTGCCAGTACCACCGCCACTACCACACCATACACTCGCTGTAAGGACTTGGTAAAAGCATCCTGTGTCGCGGCGTAGATACCATAGCCAATCGCGGCGATGTAGAACGAAAAAACGGAGACCACTACCATCAGCAACCCCAAGGGGATATACGAACGGCTCCCTGTCCCACTTGCCCCCCCCAAGATAAGTTCGTCCTCAACCCGACGAATCGCCCCGGTGATGGTCATGGTCGCTCCTAAAACGGCTCCGCTAATCGCAAGTGCCGCCAGAATGGTCGCATTCCACTGGGAAACAAACGGCAACATTGCGCCTTTCGGAGGGGCATCCCCATGAAACAACGCGACAAACAAAACGAGAAGAAAGACTCCGGCATACCCGATAAACCCAACCAAAAGCCGCCCGATTCCTCGCTTCTCGGTAGAAGTGGTGCCACTTGTTGGGGCAGGAGAACTATAGCGTGGGGAGGCATAGGTATCGCGTGGTTCTGTTCGGTTCGAGAAAAAGATACGGTCGGCTGTCGGGGCAGAGCTCATTCCGGCGGACTGCGCGACCCGCTCCAACCGTTGCATCACAGAGTAGTTTCGGGGGTTGATTTGCAGAGCCATCGAATACATATTCATTGCCTGCTCATTCTTACCCTGAATGCGATAGACATCCCCTAAAATCTCGTAGGCTTCTGCATTGCGTGCCGTTATCCGAATCACCTGCTCGGCAAACGAACGGGCTTCCAAAAATCGTCCTCGTTGGAAGGCATTTCGCGCCTCGGTTAAAAGCCGTGCCGCCTCTGCCACTCGGCTATTGCTCGTCGGAGAGCCTTGCCCGGTAGGAGGGCGATTTCCGGTAGGGGGTGGGGTCTGACGGGCTTGCGCTCGTGCGGTTGCCTGTGCCGCACGACGCTCTTGCAGTGCCTGCTCCGCATCGTAGGTTGCCCGACTTTCGGAATCGGAGAGTGTCTTGTATGCCTGTGTTATCTGCGAGAACTGCTGTGCGGCGGACGCATTTCCGGGATTGACATCGGGGTGGTACTTCCGAGCCAACTCGCGGTATTTGCGCTTAATCTCCTCTGTGGTCGCGGTTTTTGGTACGCCTAAAATATCGTAGGCACTACGTGGGGACGGCATCGCTTTCTGCTACTGCCCCCCTATTTCGCTAATTGCACTCGAAACCTGACCGACATAGAAGCCAATGGCGATAAAGGCGACCACAATTCCTGCAATAATAATCGCCGCAACCCCCAAAAAGATGGCTTGCTGGTGCGCCTTCTGGTCGGCTTCGCTCTCCAAATAGTCTGCCACCTTGTGCATCATCGTGTCCAACGAACCGGTCTGTTCCCCCGTTCGTGCCATCTGAACTGCAATCGGAGAGAGCAAGCCAGACATCGCTAGCACCTCCCCAATACCACGCCCTGACATCAGCATCGGCACAAGGTCAATCATCTGTTGTCCAATCGCTCGGTTTCCACAAGCACGACCCGCAATCGTTACAGCAGTGGGAAGCAAAATGCCCGACCCGTAGAGAACGGCAAGCGCACGGGTAAATCGGGCAGTCGCATAGCGTCGTGCAACACCCCCTGGACCCGGAATCATCATCTTCACCCGGTCCCATGCCGCGCCAAACCACGGCATCTGATTGAGGAACTTAAAGAGCCACCAACCGCCGAACAGAATCAATGCCGTTGTCACCCCAAAGCGTACCATGCCGAAAAAGCCCTCTGCTCCAGCACGCAGGAAGCCCAGAAGCAACACCACGCACCCTGCCACAAAGAAAACCAATTTCGGGTAGAGGGTTTCCCGGTTGATTTTGCGGCGCATCTCAATCTCGCGTTCCAGATAGTCGGCGATACGGTTACAAATCGGTTCCAGCATCCCGCTCATCTCTGCCGCACGAATCATCTCCACCTGCATCTCGCTAAAAACTGCCGGATAGCGTACCATCGTTTGGGAGAGCGTATTGCCGCTTGCTACAGCGTTCCCTGCCTCTTCAAGGATACGACGCAGACGACCATCGCGGGTCTGTTGCACCAGTGTAAACAGCGATTGGGTAAGCGGCACACCCGCATTTGCGAGGGTGGCTAACTGTCGGTACATCATTGCCAGTTCGTCCAGAGGAACGCCCATCAAGAACGGGGCGGCATGAATGGTGCTTTGTGTTCCCATGCGTGGGGCAAGGGGAGAGGCACTGTCCGGGGTGTTGGGGAGCGACGGAGCCATAACCGCCCCCGACGACACGAATATACGAATCGGGTAGAAGCCCATCTCCCGGATAGCATTCGCGGCACTACGCTCGTCGAGAGCCTCTACCACGCCGTTAATGGTGTTCCCACCCGAATCTTTTGCTTGATAGGAAAACGTTGCCATGTGTGTTCCTGCCACCTAACTTTTCTAATTATACCGCCTTGCATACCGAGGCGTACCCCGGTTTTTCCGAATCCCAAAACTATACTTCTGAATAGAGAACGAAATTTTGCAAAAAATGGCTCAAATATCCTTCCAATATCTCCGACATAGCGTATACTGTTACCCGTTACAAATAATTCAGTTCAAGCGACGAAACATTTCATGCAGATTAGAAAAGGTATTCATCAACAAATGGCGGTACTCTTGGCAACGGGAACTCTGTTTATCCTGTTGTCAGGAATATGCTTTGCTCAAGGAACCTGCCCCCAATGTAAGCGAAAATATGCCACCGGAACTATCTGCAAGATTGATGGCTCCCGTCTGGTCAAACCAAGTGCCCCCAAACCAGCCGCCACCCCAAAGCCAGCTCCACGCCCTACTCCACGCCCCACCCCACG
>Ga0224722_1001195_pt1 | contig 14581 bp, 11 predicted proteins | sample Balambano_FR1_Me_FD_161646 | JGI IMG/M metagenome (GOLD analysis project Ga0224722, IMG submission 161646) | Freshwater sediment microbial communities from Lake Towuti, South Sulawesi, Indonesia - Balambano_FR1_MetaG | ecosystem: Environmental > Aquatic > Freshwater > Lake > Sediment | place... | reverse complement strand
TAAAAGTGTGCGTATCGAGCAAAACTCTCATTCCATGTATTCCTTGAACTCCTCAAGTGGTTCGTCAAAGTCTTCAGATATCCAGACTTGTCCTTTAGCACTACCCGCCTTTGCTGGATACCGCTTCTGACCCGGCTCTAAGCGCAAGAGTTTGACCACAGGTTGACTGTCTTTGAGGATGACAATTTCTTCTCCTTTCAAAGCAGCTTCAACGAGCCGAACCAGATCTTCTGACACTTCTGTAAGGGGTATTTGCATGATGACAACCTCTAAAGACAAGTTCCTTCATTCTATAGCCAGGTTGTGGGTTTACCCTGGTGATCCATTCACAGTCCAGGGCACGCGATTTCGCGGCAGTAATGCCTCTCTCCATCTACCGTTTTTTGGAGCCTGCTTATGAACACTAAAAGACTGCGAGACATCCTGTTTCCACTGCATCGTTACATCGGGTTAGTCGTTGGGCTACTCCTGATCATTGTGGGGTTAACAGGCAGCTTATTGGTGTTTGAACATGAGCTGGATCAGATGATTCTTCAGCGTCGGTTTGGGCAAGTTACAGTACAGGAACAACGGTTGTCGTTGAGCAAGATTGCAGAAATTGTGACAACTGCCTACCGCGATCGCCCCGAATTTAAGTTAGCTCAGTTTGATATTCCGCCAGATGTTGAAACCTATAAACTTCGGCTGAGAAATGACAAAGATGAGGATTTGGAAGTCTTTGTTAATCCACATACCGGAGCAATCTTGGGCGATCGCTCCCGTGAAACTGCCTTCTTTAGCCGCGTTGTGGAATTGCACTACACCCTGTTTGCCAAGGATGTGGGCAGAATTGTGGTTGGGGTGGTGGCATTCCTGCTCTGCCTGCTGAGTATAACTGGATTGATGCTGTGGCCCGGTTGGAGAAAGCTAATCGCCGGATTCAAAATTAAGTGGGATGCTCATCCCAAACGGGTGAATTTTGATATTCATAAAGTCGCCGGAATCACTTCGGTTGTGTTTCTATCGATGATTGCCCTGAGTGGTTTTTGCTGGAACTTTTATGAATATGCGGAACCAGCGATCTATGCCCTTACCCTGACTCCTAAACCACCCGAACTAAAATCGACAGTGACAACAGGGAAGTCTCCTTTATCCATTGATGAGATGGCTCAACGGGCTGATGTCGCATTACCTGGAGCCATTACTACCTTTATTTCCATACCGACCAAACCCGATGGGGTGTTCTCTGTTTACAAGAAACAACCGCAAGATGCCCAGAACTACGCCAACGTTGTTCAACTAGATCATTACAGTGGCAAGGTTTTGCGTGTGGTCAACAGCCAAACAGCAACCCTGGGCGATCGCATCCTCAATGCCTTTGTTCCTATGCATTACGGCACCTTCTGGGGGTTGCCCTCTCGCATTCTTTACGTTTTTGTGGGATTGGCACCGCTGATTCTATTCATCACGGGTTTTGTGATGTGGTGGTATCGCCGTCGGGTGAAGCAGGGTTCGCAACCAGTCAAGGTAGCGGTTGAAGTGAAGAAGTAGACAAACGCGATCGCACGAGGCATAACAACCGCGCTGCATCGGAACGTACCAAATCACTGACAAGTTGCAAAGGTGATCTGCGTTTAGTGAGTGCGAACGTTATGCTCCGGGTTTGTTGACCAGCGTATTGCTGCGGTTTCCCTTATTTGCATCTTTACCTGCGATTTGCCCTAGACGTTTGCAGAAACGGTCTGCTTTCTACGGCTCACAACAGTCACAAGAAATTTGCTTGTGGAACAGGTTTATCTATTGAGAAAGTCCACAACTTCCAAAAAATTAAATAGGGATTAATCTTTGTGGGTATTAATAGAGGCAAGTGACATTATCTAGCTTGATTGCTTCAATTTATACCTAATTTCCAGGTTCAATAATAATGAGTACGGCATCTCCTCTTTCTGTCTGGCAACAGCTTAAAAATCGCGAATTAACCTGCGAAGAAGCCTTAAAACTCCTTGTTGATGAAGACGGCAATGTTACCCTTAGCCTGCTAGATGCACAAGTAACTTACCGCTTTCTGCGTGAATTTCCCGATCGCACCACACTTCCTCCCGTAATGCCGTTGCTGCTCTGGCGCAATTGCTTCTATCTGGGGAGTCCTGTGCCCATTTCACCAGAAGTAATCAAGCAAATGAGCGATCGCAGCCTCACGGACATTCGCATCATTCCCATCACCGACAAAAGCTACACCACCTGGCACCGAGCCCAAAGCCTCGACACCAGCCAAATCATTAACCAACCCTTTATCAACCCACTCACTGGTGAGCAGGAACAGGAAAATATCACAGCCATTACCCAGGAGTTGCTGTCCAAAGCTGTTGACCAGATTGGCCGCATCAAAACCATCATTTCAGGCGCATTGCGCAACCGAGCCAGTGATATTCACCTAGAGCCAACTAACGAAGGCTTGCGAGTACGTTACCGGATTGATGGTATTTTGCGAGACATTACGACACTGCCACCGGAAATTAGTCGGCGGGCGATCGTGGCACTCAAGGTTATGGCCGATATGGACATAGCCGAGAGCCGTCGCCCTCAAGATGCTCGTATCGGCGAAAAATATGCCACTGGAGAAAGCGTTGATTTGGGTTTGGATATGCGGGTTAGCACATTGCCCTGCGTCGGTGGCGAGAAAGCCGTGATTCGGCTGTTGCCCCGGCAAAATCCCTTCTCCAACATAGAAGAATTGGGCTTTACCGATCGCGCCCTCAAAATTTACAAACAATGGCTCCAACAACCCCAAGGTGTCGTCATCTTCACTGGCCCTACGGGATCTGGCAAGACCAGCACCCTATACACCAGTCTGCAATCGGTTGCAACTGAGCACGTTAACGTAGTGACCGTAGAAGACCCGGTGGAGTACATCCTACCTCGCATTACCCAGACCCAAGTGCATGAGGCTGCAGGTATGACCTTTGCAGCAGGGTTGCGAGCTATTCTCCGGCAAGACCCCGACATCATTATGGTGGGAGAAGTGCGCGACCATGAAACGGCAGAAACCGCGATTCGGGCAGCGCTGACCGGACACCTTGTATTCACAACGTTGCACACGAACGATGCCGTTAGTGCTATTCCTCGCCTCAAAGACATCGGCCCTGACCCAGGGCTACTCAGCGATGCCTTGCTCGGTATCGTGGCACAACGCCTAGTACGGCGCAACTGCCCCCACTGTTTGGAACCCTATACTCCCACAGAACAGGATCTCAAGCGACTGGGGCTGACTTGGGAGCGTGCCCATCCCGATCGCTGGCGCAAGAGTCGTGGCTGTTCTCGCTGCTTTGGGTCAGGCTATCTGGGGCGAGAAGCCATCATTGAATTGCTGAATGTGGACGATACAATTCGGCGGCTAATCTACGAGGGCACTATGACCCAATTGCATCGTTATCTGGGCGAAACGGAGTTTGACTCCTTCCGCATCGGGGCGATCGATAAAGTGACGCGAGGTATCACCACGATCGAAGAAGTGCTGCGCGTTCTCCCCCACAGTGCGATGTATCGGCGCTACGTGGAAACCCAACTCAAGCCTGCTAACCTGGAACATCATTTGACGATCGCGGCGGGTGACGGCTAGTGTTCTTCCGTAAAGTTCTCCTTGATGGGGATCAGATTCACTAACCGTAATCTCACTTGTTAGAAAAAATTTCTGGAAAAGATTATTGGCAATATCCCTGAATACATCAAGGGAAACTTCATTAAATCTTTTCAAAGCAGCACCTTATGTAATGGCTTCATAAAGCAAGCGTCCATGGCAATCAGTTCCCCGTACAACTACTGAATTTGCAATGCACATTTACAACTGCTGTCAAATGGCTTCGCAAATTGGTCTAGATGGCAAGATCACTTACCAACGGGAAAGCACTGTATGAAACTCAACTATCTAACTGTGGGTGCAACGGCTGCCGCCGTTGCCGCAACTCTGCTGGCTGGGGTCAACTCCGCTGCTGCCGTCAGCTTGACAGGCTTGGACACCAAAAACAATCTGGTATTTTTTGATTCCACTAACCCTAGCACTTTGACAGGTACAGTTGGTATCACTGGGCTCAAAGCAGGTGAATCGCTGTTAGGGATCGACTATCGTCCCGCAACGGCTGAACTATATGGGATTGGTAGCACTGGTCAGATCTACTTGATTAACCAGTTTACTGGTGCTGCTAGCGCTGTTGGCTCTGGCTTTGGCGCTGTGATGGGCAACTCCTTTGGCGTAGATTTTAACCCAGTGCCCGATCGCATCCGCGTTGTGAGCAACGCTAGCCAAAACCTCCGCCTCAACCCCAACAATGGCACGGGTATCGTCGATGCCCCCCTTGCCTATGCAGCAACCGATGTTAACGCAGGCAACCCTCCAAACATCGTGGCGGCTGCTTACACCAACAACTTTGCTGGTACCACCACCACTACGTTGTATGGCATTGACAGTGCCTTGGATATTCTGGTGCTGCAAAATCCTCCCAATGCTGGTGTACTGAACACAGTTGGGGCACTGGGTGTCAATTTTAGCAATTTGGCTGGCTTTGACATCTTGACTCAAGGTGGTAAGAACATTGCCTTCGCGTCCACAGGTTCCAGTTTGTATGACATTAACTTGGCTACAGGTGCAGCTACTCTGCTGGGTGACATTGGCGGTGGCACTGATTTGTCAGGTTTGGCGGTAACGGCTGTGCCTGAACCAGCTACTATGACGGGTATTGCACTGGGTGGTGGTTTGCTAGGCATGTTGCGTCGCCGCCGCTCCAAGTCTGCAAACTAGGATGACTTTTGGCTCTCTAGGTGCAAACAAGATTACGGCAACCGATTCAGGTGTACCTAAGGGATGCATTGAGCATCCCTTTTTTTAGGTTAACTAGACGATCGCAGCTTACTAGTGGGAACGTCTGGCCCAAGAGGCAATACTAACCGACTGAGCGTGCGTTCATCTTCTAGGCGATAGAGATGAAATTCACCGCCAATTTGAGCCATCAGCGATCGACAAGCACTGAGATGCAATCCAGGTGGATGATCCAGCAGGGAGGGGGCTAAACAGTCATCATCGCGCCCCTGCTCTAATTCTTCAATTAACCGAGGCTCAATCTGGCCATTGTCTGTAATAGACAACTCCAACCAGCGATTATCGATTTGGCGGCACCAGAGATCGATACGTCCACCTGTAAGGCAGCGCTGGCTAGCAGAAACTAAGATTTCATAAAGTACGAACTCAATTTTGGTGATATCCCCATTAACCGTCAAATTAGTTTCATTGTGTACCTGGGACCAAATCTGCTGCTGCTTAAAGATTTGATCTACCCGTTCCAAAGCACGCTTTAGCAGACTGATGAGGGAAATAGAACTGCTGTAGGTGCGGATTTGCCACTGCTCTTCCTGGACGATCGGCGTTAGCGGCATCAGGCTATCCTGCATTTGTCGCAAGATCTGTTGCTGTCGGGTGGCAAACAGTGGGTCTTTTGGGGTGCCCAATTCACTCAAACGCTTTATGTTCAGCGATGTGGAACGATAGAGTTCTTCTAGGGTGCGGTGCTTGTACCAGTTAAGGCGCTCTAGCTCGGCACGCTGGTAAATGATGTGATGGTCTAGAGCGAGGTATCGTCGCGACCAAGCTAACTGATTTGCTAGGGTGCCAAAGGCAACTAGATGGCGATCGAGCCAGCGACGATCGTCCCCATCAGCCACCAACACAACTCCAGTGGGTTCATGGTCAAGGGCAGTGCGCAGTGCTACCAGCAGTAGTTGACCAATGCCACTAGCAGAGAGCCACTGGCGGCTATCTGCTGGGACATCCCTGATTGCCATTGGCAAAATGCCATCCTGCTCCATTACCCAACGGATTAAGGAATCGGCGTGGATGGGAATAACGGCATCAGTATTTAGCAGGAAGCGATCGTGGGTTTCTGTGGCTAGGATGAGGCGTCCTGCCCCTCGCCCAGGCTGCCAAGTCACCAAAGCCGCCAGAGGGACGTGAAGAGACTGAGCCAGATGTTGCAGCGCCGATCGCTCTAACTGCTCTACGCTCTGGGTCTGCTGCAAAGTTGTCAGCCCCCACTGAATAGTCTGGTTAATTTTTTGTTGGTGCTCCATTTGGCTCTGCAACTGCCATTGGTGCAGAATCACACCAATTTGCTGGCTGATTACCCGTACTAACTCATATTCGGTGCGACTCCAACTACGCGGAGACTCATGGCAAATCATGACAATGCCTTCTAGGGGGCGCTTCAGGGTGGTACTGCACAACACTACTGCTCGAGTGCCCATTTCCAAAAGAACCTTGCGCCATTCCACCAGGCGATCGTCAATATCCAGATTTTCTAGACCAACAGCATCTTGACTTTTTTCTAGCAGTTTGAAATCAGCCTCGCTAAGGGTAGGTAGCACCATAGGCAAAGAGCGGCGATGGTTGGGATGGCTTTGATAGGAAACTTCAAAGCTATCTAAGTCCCGGTTATAGAACAGCACTACAAAGCGCTCAGCTCGCAACCGTTTACAGACTTGTTCAGCCGTACTTTGGAGGGTTGTTTTCCAGTCGTCTTCACTGTGAATAGAGTGGGCAACTTCAGCAGTGAGGGCACGATCGAGCCGCAGTTGCTCCAGTGAATCTTCCATCTGGGTTAGGGATACTGTCAGCGCCACCAGTTGAGAAGCACCCCGCAGGTAGGCTTTTTCTTCTTCTTGCCAGATGCGTGGTTCATTGCCTTCAACCGCTAAAAAGCCCAGCAGTTGTTCTTGAAACAAGATGGGCGCTGCCAGCAGCGATCGAGCCCGAATTTGCTGCATCAAGCGGCTGGTAGTGTCTGCTTTGAGAGAACTGTGTGCTTCCCCGATCGACACCAATTGGTCTGATACTAGAGCCTGGTAAAAGCTACTCACCTCTTGGGCTGTGATGCCTGCTGCAGGCTGATTGTTAGCCTCGCCAAAACCCCGCTGACGATTGCCCAGTCGCCGCCAAAAGTAGCGTTGCTCTCGTTCAAACCAGTAAATATTAGTGCGAGTTGGTTGAATGAAAGAGTGGGTTTCCTCCACAACTGTTTCCAGGCGGGCTCCCATGCCAGTCAGCGTTTGCAGCTTGGTCAACAGACGTAGCAAGGGTTCGTCTGGACGTTTAATTTGTTGGCGTTGCCAGTCCTGTTCAATGCTGTGCAGGCTAGCAGCCAGTTCACCCAAAATCATAGACAGTCGTGCCTTTTCATCGGAGCGCGGTGAGGCTCCCCACAGTTGGGTGCCTAAAAGTACCACTCCGTAGCAGCGATCGCGGTAGCGAATTGGGAAAATAACGGTGCCCTGTACTCCAAAGGTCTGTGCTGCTTTGCGCCATTCACCAGCACGCAGTTCCTCCTGTAAGTTGGAAATGGCTAGTGGGCGTTGTTGAATTACAACCTGTTCCAGAACATCCCCAGGGCTAAGGAGAAACCGCTGCCGTAAGATCGAAGCGTTGCCGTTGGGAGTGATGCCACCCTTGCCAAATAGGCGATGCTCGATGCGATCGTACAGCCCAATCCATATCAGGCTGTATTCAAATTCTGAATGTAAATACGTCAGCACCGTATCGACCAAGACGTCAGAGTTTTCCTCCTCTCGTAAGGTTTGTAGAACTCGGCCTAAGGCGATCAGTTGCTTGTCGTAAGTATTTGGCTCTTTGGGTTGAACCATCTTTATCGTTAATAGATGCTCAATTGATCTTAGTGTTGGTGTTGGATTGGCAATGGTTAAGAGCATTATTCAACCAGAATAGATAGTCAGTTGGTGCTTAGTACGAATTCATACGTATCGCAACAATTGATCATCAATTCGGGTTGCTAACCCCAAACCAAAAGCGGGAAATTGTTTCGCTGGATGTGATCACTGTGTCCGATCGCCTCGTTGAAAAGCCTGCCGCGATCGTGCCAGCGCTAACCACACAAGTTGTTGAGCCGCTGATATCTGTCCTAACCAGCCTGCAATTAGCGACCTATCTGACAGACATTGGCTTGCTGTAGTCTCACCCTCTCCATCATTATGCATTTCTTATCCCTGCCCAACCCCTGGGAAAAAACTGATACCTAAGCACACTGACACGTAGGTAAGGGTGGTTATATCCTAGGGCTTAAATCAATTTCAAGTAGTGTCCACAATGTACGAAACCTAACGCATTAGGTTTCGATTCTCTAAGAAGACGAGCACGGCTTTCCTTACCCGATACGTCCCCAGATCCATTGCTTCATTCACGCTGTTTGCAAATCTGTTCCTTGCTGGCTGGGCAAAGCGCCTTACACTGAGTAAAGGGTTTTACAGAATTGACTGGGATAGTTGGACGTAATGAATATCGTCGAGTTTTTTCAACTGAGTAGTGGTAAGTGGTTTTCCCATCGGACTGGCCATCAGTTAGTGTCTAGACAATCCGACAGCGGTAAATCGACCCTGCAGATTGAATTCCTTGACCCTGTGGAGGCGATCGTCGTCGATCTTTGCAAGCAGGCTAGTCTGGATCCTGCTTTGGCGGTGGGGGGCTTGCAAACCTTATGGGAAGTGCCTGATTGTGCTGGCAAAACAATCACAAAGCTAGCAATTCTAGCTGCGATCGCTGACCTGACTACCCCTAGCGCAGGTACACTGTTACGGAAGCCCGATCAGCCTGAGGCACCCCCCATTTTGAGTCGCTACGCGATCGATGACAGCGACGCCCTTACCCTCACCACCGCTACAGATTTGGTCTATTCAGAGGAACGGTTGTGGTTTGCTAGCCCTAATCTGCGGTTACGAACTAGCTTGCTGAAACAGGCTGATGGATATGGAACAGCCTACTTTTACTCAGAAATTCGTATGGGGGGAGCCAAGCCTGCTTAGCCTGCTAGTGGCTCTTCCGTTTGGGCAGGGTCATCTTGGTTTGCCACGGCCTTAAGACGGCTGTAAAAGTTGGACTCGCCAGTGAGTGGAGCAAGTTGTGCGATCGCTCCAGTGGTTCCCGAGTCATCATCAACCTCAACGGCTGATGCATCAAGCTCTACCGTCGGCTCCAGATAGCCATCCTCAGCTATTGCTTCAAGAGGGATCTCATTACACTCACTCACTAGCTCGTCACCCTCTATTGCTGTGACCTCTGCCTCTGCCCTAGCAGCCGACTCTGCTGCTCGCCGCGATCGCGCCTTAGAAATTTGCTCCAGACTAGCCAAAATCGCCAGGATAGAATTGGCGCGATCGCCTGGTTCCCTGTAGTCATTAGCTTCAGGCAGGCAGCTAGAATCTACCTTCGAGGACTCCTCTGCTTCTGCCACTGGGACTGTATCGTCTGGATAGCCTGAGGCTAATTCCTCTTGCCAAGAGGCTGTCTCAGGCTCTGATTCTGGTAATAAGGGCTCCCAAACCGATTCACTGGTTGCAGCGGTTAAGCTGCGCGGAAACTTGGTACAAACCAACCGTTCAAATTCGCGATTGAAATGAAAGCTGGGCGTGCAACGGCGCTGCCAAAATTGCAGAATTTGATCCACAGAAACAGCTTTATATCGACCGCGATACAACGCTTCGATCGTCGCCAGCCGAATCCAGCCTGGGGCGTAGTGTGGCAGCCAAATTGCCAGCCACTCACTCACCGAGCGATCGGCCATGTCAAAACTGTAATGGCGCAGTAACGAGACCGTGTCGGCTAGACACTCATCATCGGATACAGCATGGCTAAACGTCGAGCTACTCATAAAACAAACCGTCACCCCCCTCTACCTACCAACACCGCAGGGGGACAATCTCCAACCAAGTGTACTGCACTCAAAATGTCTCAGGAATTAAACAAAAGACTTCCTACAGAAACCATTAGAGCAGTATAGTAGTCCCTTCAGCGCCATTTACTCTAACAGCATCAACCCACAAAGTTGCTGTTGACCAAACCGCAGAGTTATAAAAATTTGTATGCATCTGGGAGATTAAGCATGGCGGGGCAGATACTGGGGCAACGCTACCAAGTTGAACGACAAATCGGCAAACAGACAGGCCGCTGGACGTTGCTGGCAAAAGACCTTGACACACAAGAATTTGTTGTCCTCAAACTAATATTTATAGACGAGCAACTGGAGTGGGATGACCTCAAACTGTTTGAACGCGAGGTCGAAATCCTCAAATCCATCTCTCATCCCTCCATTCCACGCTATTTGGGATACTTTGAGCACGACCTACCCAATGCCAAAGCCATGGTACTCATTCAAAACTATGTGGAAGGGAAGTCTCTGGAGCAATGCTTACAGCAAGGACGCATCTTCACGGAACCGGAAGCTAAACAACTAGGCAAAGCTCTGCTGGGCATCTTGCAGTATCTGCATGGGTTACAGCCGCCCATTATTCACCGAGATATCAAGCCTAGTAACGTCCTGCTCGCCAATCGACAACTGTATTTGGTAGATTTCGGCTCGGTGAAGCGATTTTCTGGTGGTGATTCCACGGCTTTCACCGTGGTCGGAACCTATGGCTATATGCCACCAGAACAATTTAGTGGACGAGCTGTTCCTGCCTCTGACCTTTACAGCTTGGCAGCAACCCTGGTGGCACTGATTACAGGTACTCATCCCTCCAGCCTGCCTCACCGAGGAGCCAAAATTGACCTCAGCCAAGTGCCCAATCTCAGCACAGAATTTGCGGATTGGCTGGGCTGGTTGTTGGAGGCAAATGTTCCCCAGCGAGCCAAGACAGTGCAGGAAGCCTTGTATGCTCTGGAACACGGTCATCGGCCAACTTCTGCTTTAGAAAAGGAAACTGCCACGAATCGATCGAGCGTAACAAAACCGGCTGATACAAAGGTTGTGTTGACCAAAGATACCGATGTACTGGAGTTGCAGATTCCGTCTCGACTGGGGCAGGTAGAGCTTGTCATCGATCGCCAAACTATTTCCCTCAGCACCAAGCGCTTAGGCGTCGCGGCTGGACGGCAGCAGGCACCCCGCCACCAAATCCAAAAACTGCACTATCGCCAACCCGACCCTACCTCCCCCACTAGCGATCCCGATGCAGGGGTCACTATTTGGGCTGGGTCAGAAAAATTCATCCTGGGCAATAATCCTCCCCTCTCTCCGGCAGAACTGGAATGGATTGCTCAGGAACTTTCAGCTTGGCTCAAACTAGCGGTTAACGCCTGACATCCTAGCCCTGAGTTAGCTGACTATCTCAAGGTGTATTTGATGTGCACTCTTGGGAACTTTTGGCTAAACAACTCGTCTGTCTAAACCAGCAGACCTCTGATTATGATTCCCCCCCATCGTTTAGCGACCAAGTTTGGTTAGCTCCAGAGGTAATGGTCTCCAGCACGAATCAATCATTCCAGACTTAGCGGAGTTAAGAATTCCTATGGTGCGACACATGCAAATACAGTGGTACAAATCGGTTGCGATCGGGTTGGCTGGGCTAAGCGTTGGATTTTCTTTAGTAACTAGCGGTGTAGCTAGGGCACAGACCAGCCCCACAGAAGATGATGTTGTGGTGGACACAGAGCCTAATCCATCCGATCCTTCTACCGTCCCCGCACCCACGGCCAATGGCAATCGGTTTAGCTGCCAATTTGTAAATGGGCAGTACACTGTCATGTACAACCCAGAGAGCCAGCCCGATAAACTGTATCCCTGGGCTAACCCCAGCGCAATGGGAAGTGGCTGGACACCGGAGCGCCGTTGTAACGAGATTAGTCGTCGGCTAGAGTCTTACCGTCCAGACGGTCTATTGGAAATGCGCACGGCTGTTGAGAATGGCTACAATACCGTTTGCGTCACAACCCAAAAAACTTCTGACTGCCGCATTGTGCTGACGGTGCCTGTTGGGCAAGATCCAACTATTACGCGCGATCGCGTCTTCCAGAACATTAGCGTGGCAGACAGTGGCCAACAGACCCAAGCCGTCAATACTTACTCTGAGCGCGGCTGGAATGGAGCCTTAGGAAACGGATCTCTGGGACGAAACAGCGATCGCTGGTTGAGCAAGTTGCCTAACTTGGTTCGCTCTCGCTCTTCTAGCAGCGGCATTAATCTGCGCCCCTTCCTGGATCCTGCGGATGGCGGGACTGGGCGCAACCTGCAAGGTGGCATTTCAATCAGCCCAGGTCGTCGCCTGAACCCAGCAAGTTTCCGTTAGCGATCGCACGATCACTATCGCTTGCAATAGCCCTACCTTTGCGTAGGGCTTTTTTATTAGTTAGCAACTGGCCTAGCGTATTCTTCTAGCTGTATCGGTTTCTACCAAACAAGTTGACGAGATCCGTTAAGGTTGCCAGAGGTAAGAAGTGTAATCTGAATTACATTTACTCTCATGCGGTTAGAGCAGTTACAAGCGTTTTTGGCGGTCGTCGAAACAGGCAGTTTTCAAAAAGCCGCCCAGCAATGTGGTGTGAGCCAGTCTGCGATTAGCCGCCAAATTCAAGGCTTAGAAGCCGACTTAGGTGCCCCCTTGTTCCATCGGGTTGCCCAAGCCAAACTCACTGTGATGGGAGAACGCTTGTTGCCGCGAGTACGCAAAATTTGTCAGGAGTGGCAGCAGGCAGTGGATGAAATGGCCACCTTAATGAGTGGGAAACAGCCTGAGTTATGTGTCGCTGTGATCCACTCTATCTGTGCCCACCAGTTACCGCCTGTGCTGCAACGATTTTGTCAGGACTATCCTCAGGTACATTTGCGTGTAACGGCTCTGGGCAGCGATCGCTCCCTTAAGGTTCTACGAGATGGGCTGGTAGATTTGGCGATCGTCATGAACAATCGCTTCCTCAGTACTAGTCCAGAAATGGTGGTGCAGGTGCTTTACGATGAACCCATTAAAGTACTGGTAGCCGCCAACCACCCGCTGGCCAGCTATGACTACATTCCCTGGGTCGAATTAGCCAAATTTCCTCAAGTAGTGTTTAAGGATGGCTATGGGATGCAACGCATTGTGCAGGAGCAGTTTGAGCGACGTGGACTGCCGCTACACGCCATGCTGGAATTGAACACACCCGATGCCTTTCGAGGCATTGTGCGGCAGGGACATTTAGTGGCATTGCTACCAGAAACAGCCTTGCTAGAGGCATATGGAGACAATACGTTGGCGATTCGATCGCTGGCAGCAACACCCGACACCTCCGATACCTCGACGCTAGATCCGCCACTAACCCGGCAAGTTGTGCTGGTTACTACCCGCGATCGCCTGCAAATTCCACCCATTCAACGGTTTTTTGACCTCACGGTTGAAATGCTTTCCCCTCACTTATCCACTACGGCGCTTTCCTTGCATCCAAACAGCTAGAAATTTACCTGATCGTTTCGTTCCCACACACCTGTTCATGAGCTACGTCTTTAGAGAATTGCTACGTAAGATTGGGAGTGGCACCCATACGAGTGAAAGTTTGACGCGCCAAGAAGCTGCCTTAGCCACGCGTTTGATGCTGCTCCAAGAAGCAACACCAGCGCAAATTGGGGCATTTATGATTGCCCATCGCATTCGTCGTCCCACAGGGATCGAGCTCGCTGGCATGCTGGATGCCTATGAAGAACTGGGGCCAACGTTAGCGGCTATTTCAGCGACTACGCCCGTAATAGTGTTTGGTGTTCCCTACGATGGTCGATCGCGCACCGCCCCAATCGCCCTGCTGACTGCGCTAATTCTGGTGACCGCAGGCTGTCCCGTGATTTTGCATGGGGGCGATCGCATGCCCACCAAACAAGGGCCTCCACTCATCGAGTTTTGGCAGGCACTCGGCATCGATTGGAGCCAATGTTCGTTTAGTCATGTGCAAACCATTCTGGAAACAACCGGACTCGGGTTTGTTTACTTGCCAACTCACTTTCCCCTTGCCTATAGCCTTGTGCCCTATCGCGATCAAATTGGTAAGCGACCACCCTTTGCCACAGCAGAGTTGGCTTGGTCACCCTACGCTGGTCAAGCTCACGTGATTGCTGGCTATGTCCATCCCCCCACCGAGGGATTGTTTCAGGAAATCTTTGCTCAGCGCAGTATCAGCATCTATACCACCGTCAAGGGGCTAGAAGGCAGTTGCGACTTACCCAGAGAGCGAACAGCCATTCTTGGGCTGCACAACCCTGGCGAGGCTGACATGCCCTCAACCAAGCTAGAAAGATTGCATCTGGTTCCACGGGAATATGGGTTTGAAGGCAAAAATGTGGATTTGGTGCCGCCTAGCGAAATGGCCACAATGATGCGATCGGTCTTGCAGGGCGAAGCCAACAACTTGACGCCATCAACGCTGTGGAACGCTGGTTTCTATCTGTGGCGCTGTAGCATTTGTCACTCTATTCCAGAAGGTATTGCCCAAGCAGATTCCTGGCTCAAGCAAGGCCGTGTGCTGCAAACCCTATGCCAGCTTGAAGCAGCCGTTAACCCTTCTGTTGTGATCAACTAGCTAGCCAGGTAACCAAGCCAGATGGTTGCACCCGCACGATTTTCTTCATGAATGGAAGTATTGCTCAACTCATTGCAGTCGTAGACCGTCTGGTGTCCACAGAGTAGCGCTTTCATCACTTCTTATGTAACCTTTTTCACTAAAATCGATTACCGCCTTGAACTGTACAACTGCACCAAGGATTAGAAGCGCGCTTCCCTGTCAGGGCTGAACGTAGTCTGTGCAGACTAGATC
>Ga0224722_1001194_pt1 | contig 14587 bp, 4 predicted proteins | sample Balambano_FR1_Me_FD_161646 | JGI IMG/M metagenome (GOLD analysis project Ga0224722, IMG submission 161646) | Freshwater sediment microbial communities from Lake Towuti, South Sulawesi, Indonesia - Balambano_FR1_MetaG | ecosystem: Environmental > Aquatic > Freshwater > Lake > Sediment | place... | reverse complement strand
ATGCAATATCCATTACAGGGGAACCTCGGCGGTGACGCACTCGCCATTGCAGGTAATCACCTCGCCGCAGGCGACCAGGTGAACAAGTTTGGTTTGGTTTTGGGGGAGAGATGCCGGGTCGCTCGTATCGTCGGGTTCGCCGTCTGGCTTCACCTTAATCCACGATGTCCAACCCGTTTTAGTGCCTTTGGGGGAGATGGCGCGCACGCGGAAGAATTTCTTCGTGCTGGAGGCAATTATAGCATAGCTCCCCTGGGTGGTCAATAAATCGAGCCTGCCTGTACCATCCTTATTGTCTGCGACCTGGACTTTGTAGACATCCTTGCTGCCCTCCGTCGTGTCCCATACAAAGATCAGGATACCGGGTATGCGTGGTCCAGCGCGGGGATTGGCTGGCATCTTAGGCTGATAACCCGACCCACCCCCAGGTGAATTGTCTTCGCCCCCGCTGATTGCGGTTCCGGCGACCTGATTAGGAGAACCCTGCGATGGCGTGTTGATGACTGCAAAAATGGTCCACTGGCGCGCGCCCACAGGACGAATCAACATGCAGGTGTCTCCGCCGGAAACGCTCCCGGAAACGCCCATGTGCGCCGGCTGCGCAGATGACGATCCCTGTGTGTTGACCATGATCGTCCCCGTGCCAACGGATACCACCTTGCCAACGGCGATGTCTACCGGAAACGGAACACGCTTATCAAAATACTGGTCAAGCGCATCGTGGATTTTAGGCATTAGACTTCTCCTGGCACAAACTTACGCGCGGTAATCGTCTGCCTGATCTCCGGCCCTTCGTGCTGCACTTCACGAGATGAAATCAACCAATCTCCATCTGGCGTGGTGATGCGGTCTTCCAGCTCAAGACGCGGCACATAACTCGCGGTCAAGCTGTACGATGTGGCTGCTGATTCCATGCGCGCAACCTCTCGCCTCGCTTCTCTGAGGCACGCCTGCGGGGTCATAAGGTAGGGGTTGTTGACTTCAATGAACCGATGTCCGTATTTGCGCACCAGCAGATCGTCCAGGTATTCTGACTGCTGGTAGGCACCTAACATGCGAACATGGGTGTACAGCCCACGCTTATCAAACGAGAGCGATTTGGATTGCATATCGTCCAGGGCAAACGTATAAACCGAGGGCTTGCCTGAAGGTCGCCAGGCGCGCAAGGCTCCGTTATACCGAATGAAGTATTTGACGTAGCGCCCCTCCAATGCCCGGCTCAGCCCGCCGGTTGCGGTCTCGCCGGGGTCGATCGACGACCACTCCATAAAATCGGTGAGCTGCGGCACCTGAATGTCGTAGAAGGTGCGTCCAACGCCGTGTCCCAGCAGCCCGATTTGAAGCGCGCCGCTGTGCGGAGTGGTGATTTTTCGGGTATAGGTGTACACCATCAGCCCATTCATCCAGATCGTCAACACCTGCCAGAGGTAGCGCTGATCCTCATTGAACCGCATCTCTCGATGCGAGATCATTACTTCGCCGTCTGAGGATTCTTCAGACTCAATCCGCTGGAGCAGCTTCTCAACGCCGGATTTGACCTCGAACACGACCAGAAACCCCGTGTCGCCTTCAAAGCCAATCGCAATATAATCATCACCATCGTAAAAAGCAGCACCGTGCCCGGCACCTCCCCGAATGTCAAGGCGGTATTTCAGCAGCACTTCAGGTTGCAGCACGTAAGAGAGTTTATACACCTGCCAGTCGCCAGCGGTGCCAACATACTGTTCGCCAATGTGAAACGCCGTGTCGAACGAAAGATCGTGAATGCCTGACCAGTTGGCGTAAGCGCGAATAGAGTCTTCCACCGTCTGCGGTGCGCCGATTTTATTTTGCGTGTTGTTGTCGAATTTGATAGGCATATGCTTTCCCTTACAGCACGATAAAACCGCGCACTATGTCAGACCGAAGTGCGGTGTCTATGCTGGTAAACAGATTTCCAGACCGCGTACTCATTTCCTCAATGTACTCATCGCCGAACCCGACGACACGATCCCCGCGTGCCAATATTGCCCCGTACAGTTCGTCATTGTCGCCGAAGTATTTCCATGTGTCGCCCTTATCCAGTGACATAAATACACCCGTGCGATCCCCGTCCCCGTTCCGAACCACGACCACCAGTCGCTTGTGGTCGGCGGGAGAAGCGGAGACCGAGATAATTTCGCTGTGGGGAGCGGGTTCGTCGCCTTCGTCTTCCGGGTCAAACTTCGGGCTGATTTTGATCCATTCCGGTGTGCTGGAATCGAAATTCTTGACGCGCCACAACTTCCAGGCAGCCGTCCCGTCCTCGGATGCGCGAAACATAATATCCGGGATAACGACGACACAGGGCAGGTTCGTTGAACCAGAGACATCTACAATGATCTTTTTGACACGCTTGGCGGGCATTCCGCCGATGGGCATACTCAGCGTAGCGCTCTGATAAAGCTGTGCAGTCTTGGTAGCCTTCCACTCAGTCCCGTCAGTGAACTTCACACGCAGCCGCCAGGTCAACGTGCCGGTTACAGTATAAGACTCCAACCATCCAACGATCAGGTTGAAGCTGGTCGAAGCGGGCTGCACCAATTTAGGGGGCGGGTCGGGGTATCCAATGATGAACTCGCGCTCAAAGCTCACCGCACCGCCGCTGTGGTGATAACTGGCACCGCTGGCGGAGGCTCCAACCGGAAGCCCTGCCGTGCCCTTCATGCCGACTGCGAAAAACGGGTCCACGCCAACTGGCGCTGACGCGCTGGTGTTGTAGTAGTAGGCGCAGGCATCATTCCAGCCTTCGTTGTACATCCCGGACTTGTGTTCAAAATTGGCAAACAGCACAGGCGAATACTTCAGAAAGCCCACATATGCGTCATCTTCACCGCCTCTTGTCCCGAAAATAGGGGACATGGCATTGCGCACACCACCTGCCTCATCCTTGACTGCAATCGAGCTGTTGGTCGCAAACGAGCCGTTGACCACTCGATACGCCAATCCGCGTTTGGTGATGAAGTCGGCTGGTGTGTCAATCGCCTGCTCAAACAGCAGCAGCGTGTCGGAGATCAGAAGCGAGAATAGCTGTCCAGGGCGCGCCTCGGTTGTCCAGGAAGACAGCACAGTGCTGTCCCAGGTGGTGCCCCCATTTAAGCTGAAAAATGCCACGCGGCTTTTCTCGCGTTTCACGACAGCCATGATGGTCTGTCCATTAGAGCTGACGTGGATATTCGCGTCTTCAATCAAGGTGCTGGTATAGGTGGACAGCAGCGCGGGAACGGTCAGCAGATCAAGCGCATTGGGCACACGCCAAACTTTCACCTGGGTTGAGGTTGTGGTGACAGCCAGTATCGACAGCGCGCCCGCGCTGGCGCCGCTCGTAATAAACGGTGATGCCGGGTCCCACGCAGCGCTGCGTACCACCTCGTCTGATCCCAGCGTGATCTTGCGCCAGGCAGGGGTGCTGTAGGTAAAACTGTCCGTGAACAGCAGATCGCCAGCCGTCGTCCAAAACAGAGCGTAGAGGTTATTAAACCCCGAGCTGTCTACCGCGCCGCCCGACGATTGTCCGGCTTCATACGGCCATTCTTCATCAGAATCAGGCACCGTCCAGACAATAGGGGGCGCTGGCAGCGCAATCGGCTCTACCGGGGGAGGGGCTGCGTATCCCTTTCCGATAAAGCCCACGTAGCCTTTGTCCATCACGGCAATGCCTGATGTCCCAATGTCCGGGTTTGCGCCGACCACCTGCACAAATGCTTCTGTCCAGTTGATGCCGTCAGCGGAATAATACGCCTTGATGCGGGCGTACCGGAAATCAACCCGCAGCCAACGCTTTTTGATTTCGGATGCCCAGCCCATGTTGTAATGCTGATAGATTGTGGTCTGGACACCACCCTCGCGTTTTGCCAGCACGAGTGAATCGGTTGCCTGGTCGTAGAAGAGCAGCCACAGGTTATCTTTGTCTACCGCGCGAAACACCAGTCCGGCGTACTCATTATTGTTGACCAGCGCCAGCTTGAAGTTCGCCTGGTGCTGTCCGTTCCAGATATACGGGTCGAAGGTAGAGAATACGATGCCTTCCTCGTTGGGCGTAGTCAGCATCAGCTTCTTTTTGCCCGCGTTCCATGCGCCCGTCTGGATTGCGCTGTGCCCCATGCCGCCCGACTTTGTGTTGGGGTCGTCCTCGAAAGAATCTGCGCCAACCGCCTGACCCTCCCAATAAATCGCCTGCTCGGAAGCGCTGCGATCTGACATCCAGGCAAACCGGTCTCGCGCCGTCAGTGACAACATTTGCTTTGAAGGCTCATATTGATGCTGGAGCGCGTCTACCTCAAATATGCCAGTCTGGATCACCGCCCTGGACCACACGCCAGCGCTTTCAGTCCAATATCCATGAGACTGAATCAGCGCAATGGTGTTCTCCCCGTTGATAATCGGGTGGCTGTCGTACTCGCCGCTGCCGTTATCGAGCGTCAGGGAAAGCGTTGAACCCTCCTGCTGGCTGAGGTTGGCAGACACCACGTCGTCACTGATGTCGGAATGCGTTCCGGCTGCCGCGTATCCGGTTTGCAGCGTTGAGAGAGAGCGGTACAAAAACCTGGGCTGTACCCCGTAGATATAATCGCCGTGATACAGCAGCCTCAGCCCCTTAATCCCAAAGTCGTCAGGCACCGGCAGGGGAAGCGCGTGACCCATTGACCAGAACCGCCCATCCCGCGAGGTGTAGTGGCGATACATCGGGTTGGCGTTGTAATCGTCCCCGTCAATACCATAAACGGAGAGGTGCAGCGTCCCGTTGATGAGTGTGACGTGGGCAAAGCGACGGCTGTTACGCTTCGTGAGGCGATCCAGCACATCCACGTTAAAATGATCCGACCAGATGCGGTTTTTGTACTGGAATGCCATGACCCCGCCGGCAGGGTTCATGGATTTGGTGATTGCACCATCCTTATATTTAACTGAGACCAGCCCCGGTGTCTGCGCGACAATTACCACGCTGTCGCCCGAACCATCCGGCAGAGGCGCTGCGGAAATAGACTGTATCTGATACTGCCAGTACACATCGGAGCCGATTTCATTCCAGGATGTCGCGCCCGGCGGATATTCCATGCAGCACAACTGGCGGACACCACCAGGCAGCTTGCGCACGAAATGAACACGGGTTTTAGAAGCTGCTGCAACCCGCACGACCTTGTCGTCGGCAACAATCTCGGTTGCAGCGGCAAAGGTCACGCCGTCCTGCGTGCGCGTCATCAGGATGCCGGTGTCCGTAATTGCAAAGATGTACAGCCAGCCATCCCCACCGTTGACCAGCGACGGAGAGCGATTGGTTTTGACGGTGAAGGGGAACATGAGCGAAGACACAAGTGTGAGCGATGGCAGCGACCAGGACTCCAGCCGTCCGTCTGTAAATCGCCACAGTCGATCCAGCGCAATCTCGGTGCTGAATATCTTCGAGTTATTATTGGCGTGGGCTGTGTCTAAGGTGATTTTGTCAAACTGGAGATTCCAGCGAAAAGCGAGGTATTCCCAGGCGTAATCGCCTGGAGCGGGGAGTGACTGCTCGATCATCGGTATTTGTCGTCTTTCAGGGAAATTTCAACCGTGAAATAGGTCAGCCCGGTTGTAACATGCTCAAACGGATTGACGTTTTCCAGGTACATCTTGCGGACAGCGGGGGCGTGATCCTGACCATTGTTGGGGTGGTCATGCTCTACCAAGTATACTTCCTCTCCCTGCATTTGCTCAAGAAGAGAGAGCCGCGCAGCAGCGGTTAACCCGCCGTACTCAGTGACCTTTAGTCGGTATCGCATGTCCCGAAATCGCACCACCTCACCGCCCCTGCGAAGGCGGTGTTTCTTGAGGACGCCGCCCAACGTAATATTCGACGAGGCAATCACCGTCGGGATGGGCAGCGCTTCATAAGCAATCCAGGTTGTATCAGGCGCAAATTCTGGCGCGTTCCCAAGCGTTTTGGCGAGGTGGATATGATTCTGTACTGGCATGGTTACGACCTGCTGTAGACATCGTTTAGGAGGCTGTCGGTAGAAACCTCGGACTTGTTGGTGTAGATCGTAGCGTTGACGCGACCCGGGCCCATTGCTTCAATGCGTTCCAGCGCCCCGGCAATCCGCTTCAGCAGCTCGGTTTCGCTATCAGACGACCCGACACTCGCGCTAACCGATGGTGACAGCGACGCGCCACCAAACGACGGCAACACGGGCGCAGCAGGTGGCAATCCAGTCGGCATTCCCTCGAAGCTGGGTCCTGTAGCGGGCGGAAGCGCGGCTGGCGGCAGTTCGGGTCCCATAGCAGGCGGAGTCATGGGGACAGCCGCTCCACCTGTAAAGGGGGCAATCATCGCCTCGAAATTCTGTATCGCCAGCGCCAAAAGCGCCTGCGACGAAGCGCCAAAACTCGTGACAATGCCATCCATCGAAATGCCAACCTGATCCGCAATTTGCGGTAGCAAGTCGCCGGTAGCAACCAGTTGGTCGAACATCGCCTTTTGGTCTTCGGCAGCGAGTGAGGCAGCCGTGATGTTTTCGCCGAGGATGCGCACGGTCTCAGAGGTTTCAAACGCCTGATCGTTCATTTCGATCTGCGTTTTCATGGACAGCTCTTGCCCCTGTCGCTGGAGCAGAATGAGCTGATCCTCGTTTGCCCATTCCTCTTCCATCCACTGTTTCTGCTTCTCGTGCGCTTCCTGCTGCATCATCAAACGTTCGAGCTGGAGAACGCGATCTTCCTCGAAATGTTTGATGGTCATTTCCATCTCGCGCTGCTGGAATTCAAACGTCTGCTCGAAGTGCGCTTTCTCGCGTTCAAATCGCTGTTCCGCCCACTGGTTGGTTTCCTTCATGCGCCCCAGATCGACATCCTGTTTGGCAACATTCATCGACTGGTCGATCACCGAGCGATTCTTCTGGCGCATCAGGTCCACACGCTCACGCCCGCGCGCGTAGCGGATTGAGCGATCAAAGTCTTCCTGCTGCCATCCAAAGCTGATCTCGCTACGAGAGCGGTTGAAGGACCAATCTTGCATCCCCCATTCCTGCTGCCGGAGCTGCTGGCTGCGCCCAATCGACATCTCGTTTTTGTTGTAGCTGTAGCCGTACTCCTGCTGCTCTTTGCCCAGCGCAATCTTCTCATAAAACTGTTTGCCCGCTAGGTCAAACTCGCGCAGCGCCAGGTCGATGTTTTTGTCGCCCTGGGTGACGCTGTACTGCTGCTGTTCGCGGCGCAGCGCGCGCTGATCATCTTCTACCTGCCAGTTGCCGCGCCCGTCGCCCTGGTCGAACTGATAGCCAAACTTCTCGAATACCTTCGAGACTTCATCCAGCCCGTCAGTGGCATCCTTCAGCCCGGTGGTGAAATCCGTGAGCGCGCTCACGTCTCCCATCGTCATGCCCATCTGCATCGTGGACATGTCTCGACTGTACTGATACTGCCGCTGACCCTGTTCAGTCTGGAGATCGCGGATTTCTGCCTGATACGCACGGATACCCTGACCGTAACGGGTGGTCGCCATCTCGCCCTGCTCAAGCCAGCCCAACCGCTTCACAGCATCCGTGTTCTGGATGTACGAGGCTTCCGCAGGATCAATGTCCTGCTGATACGCCTGGCGACCCGCTTCATCCATGAAATTGAACTGCTGCCCCAGCCCGTATTTGCGTTGGGCAACGGATGCAGCGCGAACATCACCGGACAGCATGTTGGAAACCAGCCCAAACTCTGTCTGACTGCGCTGAGAAAGCTGCGCCATTGAGTATTCGGCAGCCGCCGTGTTCAGCGTCGGGTTGTACGCCTGCCAGCGCCCGATCATGCTCATTGCGCCGCTGTATTGCGACTGCTCGATGCCAGCGCGCGCAAGCTGCCCATCGTCAATAAGCTGCCGCTGACGGGATTCAAATCCCGTGTATGTTGCGCCCAGCGTGGTGTTACTCATCTCGACGCTGGCAGTAGTGGACAACGCGTTCAGATACGCCTGGCGACCAAACTGGTTATCCTGATACGGCATTGTGGCAATATCAACGCCAGATAGTCCGGCAAACGCACGCGCCCGGTTGGTTGATGTAGATTCCTGGCTCAATCCCAAAAGGCGCGCAGATTCCAGTGCGATGTTTTTCCCGCTGGCTTGACTATCAACACCAAGCTTTTCTGCCTCTTGGTAAATCTGACCAAACTGTTCCGCGTTCCATGTATCGACGCCGCGTGAAGCAGCCAAAGTCTCAGACAGTTTGCGGGTATCAAAGCCACCTGCACCCAACGCAGAAGCGCGTTCAATCCAGCCCAACTCTGGTGCGTCTACCATACTTCCGGGGGTTTTGCCGAGATTAGAGCCGTATTGCGCGCCCCAGCTCAGATAGTCTAAGGCTTCCTTAGATTCCATGCCGAGCTTATCTTTTAGGATGCCAAGCTCTGCCTCTTGCTTTGCGTAAGACGCGAGATGCGACATGTCGCGGTCTTTTGCAATGCGCATGGATTGAGTGGTTGCCTCCGCACTGAACGGAGATGACGCTACGTTATCAGCGTTTAACCCATCGCCCGTAAGTCGTCGTACAGAGCCAACCACCTCATTTGCGTAACCACCTGCAAGCGCCTCTTCCATGACAATGCGCGCATTTGCCATGTCGCTTGCGGTTCTGAATTCTTCGGTCCTGGCAATCCCAGCGCCAATATACCCAATTGAGCCGGGGAGGTCGGAAATAACCGCACCTAACGCGCCACCGAAGCCGCCTTCGCGCGCCTTGTACGTGATGTCGGACATTGCATCGGCGCTGGAACCCACAGACATTGCACGCCCAATGCTTGCCGCGCCCGTCGCAAGGGCACCGCCAACCAACCCGACCATCGGATTTGCTTTAAACACCGCGTTGAGCATGGTGCCAGCAGCCACGCCCGGTGCGAGGACGCTGCCATACGCGCCGATTGCAGTAGAGGCGAAATCGGAGCTGCCAGCGCCCATCAGTCCGCCGTAAGTGGTGGCAAACTGCTTACCAATGTTGAACTCTGCGGCTTCCTGGGCTGCCATGCGGCGCTTTAGCGTACCGCCTTCGCCACCCATGTAATCTTCATAGGAGACGTTGCCGGAACGGAGCAGCGCGAGGTCGCGCTGACCCTGCTGCTGTTGGTAGTTGTCAATCGCGCCTGCAATTGGCACGCCCAGGTTGTAACGGAGCATGGAGGCGGTAAACAAGCCCGCCTGCATTGCGTCCACGCCGCGATAAGCGCCACCCAGCGCGTCGATCTTGCCTTTGTCACGCAGCTTATATGATCCGAGTGCGCCAAGATCGAAGTCCAGCCCGGCTTCATACAGTTCTTTCGAGTCGTCGCTCATGCGGGCTTTGCGACCAGAGACACCGCCTCGCTTCAGGATGTCCAGCAGCCCGATCTGTTTCTGTTCTTCGCTGAGAGGCTCACGGAAAGAGCGATTCATCTGATACGCGCTCATTGCTTGCGTGACCTGCGACTGGTTATTCGACATCGTTTGCATAAACTGCTTCACGTCGTCGCCTTGCAGCGCGTCAAACGCGCGCTGCTCGTCGCTGCCAAGATTCGCGCGATTAAATTCTCCGTTCCGTGTGCCTTTTGCTTCGAGCTGCGCGAGCTGCCCGGACAAATCCTTGTACAGCCCTTGCGCCGCGCCCATTTGCTTGTAATAGCGATCCTGCTCTTTGATGGTGCCACCCAGGATGCCGCTGGCATCCTTTGAGACCTGCATCATTTCCGAGAGGGCGCTGGTGACATCGCTGATTCCCTGGGTTGCGCCAATGATGGCATCTGCCTGCTCGGGGGCGATCACGCTGCCCGACGCCTTGCCAACAAACGCATCCGCCTGCGCGCCAGTGCTTTTCAGCAAGCTCTGGTGCGCGCTGTTGACAATATCCTGGATGTAGTTCGCCTGTTCCTTTTGGAGGTCGCTGCCATTGAAATCGCCGACCAGCGCGTCAAACCCTTCGATGACCTCGCTGTTGCCGATCATCTGCTCCGGGATGCCGGCTTTGCGCTGGCGACTGACTTTCCCGCGAAGGTAATCAACCTGTCCAGCAGCTTCACCGAATTTCTTCATAAAATCAGCGTTGTCGGTCAGCCCGGAATCCTGGACGATCATCTCGTTCATCTGTTTTACGGACGCGAGGTTAGTCTGGAGCTTAATCAGATCATTGACCGAGGTGTAATCAGCAGACAGCGTGTTGTGTTCGATTACCGCGCCGTCAATGCGCCCGATGTTCAGCCCGCGCACGTCGCTGGTAGACGGAAGCTGCTCAATGATCTGATTGGCGATACCACGCTCAGGATCAAACTCAAAGATGTCGCCGAACTCTTTGGTGAGCGCATCCATGCCCTGCTGATTCAGGTCTGCGCGCTGGAAGGCATCTGCCATGTCTGCTGCGTAGGTGGAGGAACGGCGCGCTGCCGGGGTCTTGCGCATGTTCTCAGCAGCACGCATCCACTGGATACGCTGTTCGTTGAGCTGCGCAAACTCACGTTTGGCATCAGCCCTGGAGCGGGTTGGGGCGGGTGCAGGCGTAGCCTCCGCCGGAACTGTTCCGAGTGTGTTGCCATCGAGGTCCTCTGCCGGAAGCGCATCCGGCGGTGGGCTGTCGAACACAGGCATTCCTGCAAATGGGTCTTCGTCTATTGGCGGAGCGGATGCCAGCATCTCAGACAGCACATCATCGGGGATGCGCGGCGCTTCATCCCACTGCGGAAGCGCGGGTTCAGCGGACGGTTTTGCGGCACGCGGGCGCTCCCGGCGCTGTGCGTTGATCATCCACATATCGCTGCTGGTGCGGCGGTTGCCAGGCTTATCAGCGAGTTCTTGCGGAGCGGGGATGTTAGCCCAGGGCAGTCCCATTGCGACGCCCTCGTATAGTTCACGCGCTGCGGCGCTGCCTGGGTTTGCGCGCTTATCGCTGTTGAGCGCATTCCAGGCACCCGCATTAATCTGCTTGCTGCTCTTGTGAGGGACAATCAGGCTTGCGTCTATATTCGGACTGTCGTCGTTATCCAGGTCGCCGCCATTCGCCATAAACCGCATGTCATGACGGTTTTTCAACAGATCGGGATTGGTGCCCTCAAACAGCTCGTTGTAGACCTCGTTGGGGTACACTTGACCGCCGATGATGACCTCTGGGCCACGTTCACCGACGATGGTAATGCCGTCCCCTTCGAGTTGCCCGCCATTCTCAGCGAAATTTACACCGCGACTGTTCTCGACGAGATCGTTAAAGCCCTGGAATACACCCTCTGCGCCAGATCGCGTTGCAGAAGATACGGCATTGAGAAATTGTTTGAGCGGAGACGCCCCCTGATTAAACCCGCTGCCAGACTTTACCATCGCGCTGAGCTGCTGCCGCGCACGCATCGCTTCACCGATGTCGCGGGCTTCGGAACTCATCGCGCCTGGAAGCCGATCCAGTGTCCAGCTTTCAGCACCAGCCTTCGCCTTAAGTTTTTTGTCTGGCGCGTAGTCTCGCTGGTACGCAATCTCGTGGGCGCGCTGATAACCCTGGACGGTATTTGCGCCCACTTTTGCGTTGAGTGCCACCGCCAGCATTGAGCGTTCACTTATGTCGCCGTCTTCGCGCCCAATCACGTAATCCTGTGCTGAGGCACTGCCTACGGTAGACAAAAAGCGCTGTGAGATTTCCTTGAAGCGATCTGCGTCGTCCAGCCCGCCATTCTCAAATATGTCTTTAAGGAGTTCCGTGATCTCGCCGAGCATCTGATCGTCATCGGCGCGACCAAGTGGCATGAGCATACGCGCGTGATCGCTGATTACGCCAGGTTTGAAATCGCGCCCTTCAACTCCAGAGAGACCGCCACCAAGATACAGATCGCGCGAATCATCTTTGTCTTTGCGATGCGACTGGTGTGTACCCAACATGGCGCGCAGCACATTGTCGCTGTATTCGCTGAGCAACTGCTGGCGATAAGGCTTGCTGTCGTGCGCTTCCTGCTGCGCCAGCGAAGATGTCTGATTAACATTGGGATCGCGGTAGGTTTTGGTCTTGCCATATTCGTAGCTGCTTGCAAGCGACTTAAAGTCGTCTCCACCGCCCGTTCCAGGCACGCCCGCGTCGGAATAGGCGATTTTGCCGCTAAACAGGATGTCTTCCAGCATGGAGGTTCGCTTGTCTGCCGAGGCATTCATATCCAGGCTGAGTTGATACACGTCCTGCCCAAACCGGCTGTAGGATTTGCGCATTTGCGCCAGCGTTTCCGGGTTGAGCCTGTCGCCCATTTTACGCAGAGACCACTCGGAAGCATCCGAGACATCGCGCACCATCGCGTTGAAATCCACGCCCATGCGCTGCTGCGATTCGCCGCCCTCCTTTGCTTGCTTGGTTAACGATGCGGAGGATTGCTTTTTGAAGTCCCGCACATCCTTATCGGCGTAATCACCAAAGCCAAACATCGACTTTTCGACGACACCCTGCATCTCGCCGCCAGCGTTGTGCCATCCTTCGTTGATGATGGAGTTTGCAAACTTGATCTGGTCTCTGTCGAGGGTTGTCGGCAGCACAACAATGCGGTCTCCGTCAAAGTCTTTTGCCTGAGACGCGACAAATTCAGGCGATGCCAGCGCCTCGCCATCCGGGACGACAATGCCTTCAAAGCCCTCGTAATTCTTTTTGAGGAAGTCGGACGAGACAATGCGCTGACCGTAAAACGCGGCTGCGCGATTTGCGTGCGGATAAAGCGTTGCCAGCCCAACAGCTTCGCCATCCTGAAAGCGTTTGACCTGTTGCTTCATCTCTTCTGCCGATAGGTTCATATCCTTCAGCATGTTGACGTAATCAGCCGTGTTGACAACCACCATGTCACTCGGAAGTCCCTGGACGCCAGAAACAGCACCCCCAAGCGCCGGGACTTTAATCTTTTGCGATGCCGCAACAACGTCGGCGCTGGTCGCCAGCGCCGATTCTGCCGCAGCGTTTTCCTGTAATTTCTGGACAAGCCTTTCGCGCTGCTGCGCCTGCGCTTCTGGATTATCTGTCAAAGCGCGCACCGTCTGGTCGAGCTTCAGGGCATCGTACAGCGTGTTGCCGTAGCCTTTGTCGCTGCTGTTGGCATCGCGGTCAACCGGATCAATATATCCGGCTGCTGTGCGCCCGCCGAGATGAACACGATTACCGCCTTCGATAGTGATAGGTGCGTTGTCGGTGAGCTGTCCCACGCGATGCAGCACCTCTTTGCGAATCTGCTTCTCGACGTTATCGCGCTGGCGCTTTTGCTCGTCAAGTCCCGCAAGGCGATTGCTGGGGTCTTTTTCAGCACGTACCTCAGCGTCTATGGCTTCAAAGTCAATCGTGCTGGACAGCACAGGTGCCTTACCAGTGCGGCGCTCAGCTTCAATAAGCCGTTGTTCCAGCGCGGGCGCGCTGTCATTGGCTTTGGCAATACGCAGAGCGTCGCGTGCGCTGTTCGAGAATTGACCTTCGCGGTCGCGCCCGATCATCCATGCGTACACTTCGGGCTGGAACGTGGACATGACGCCGAGCTGTTCGCCCGATGGGGTGGTAACGCCTTTGGAGAAGTTCGCCAGCGGGTTTCCAGCCACATAGCCGTCAAAGTATTTGTCCTGGTAATCGACCAGCCAGTATCCCGCGTTTTCATCCAACCCGAAAAGACCGGAACCCGTTCCGGCAGACCCGCCGGACTTATCGTAGGGGACAAATTCAGCGGCGCTAAATTCATTGTTAAACCACTTTTGCCCCAAAGCCTGCGCTTGCGCGCGGACCTGCGTCTCGTCCAGCGCGGCAAATGCCTCTGCTGTGTGCTGCCGCTGGAGCTGCTCTAACCCTTTTTGCAGCGCAACCTCGCGGAGCTGCCAGTGAGGGACTGGCTGATTCTTGACCTCGACATCCTTCATGTTGTCGGTGACGTAGCGCATAGCGGCGTTACTGGTAATGTCCGTTGCCGAATGCGAGAAGTCCATGTATCCGCCAACATCCCGGACGCGATTTAGAGCTTCTTCCAGCGGAATAGTGCTTTTCTGCCCCTGCGCAACGTACTGTCCATCCTGCTGAGAGACCGCGCCGAAAACGCGCCCGTCTTTGCCCATAATGCGCACCATGCCACTTGTGTCGGGCACTTCCATACGACGGGCTTCAGCGTAGAACTGATCGAGCATTGCCTTGCGGCGGTCTTCAGCAGAAACGACTTCGGGATTTGACGCGGATTGATGCTGCCAGAGTTTGTGCGCCTGTCCAGCAAACCGCGCCCCCGGATCAGCAAGCGGGATCACCATGTCCGGCTGCGCGCCAGCGTCACGCTGTGCAGACTGAAACAGGGGATGTTCAGTAGTCGCGGGAGCAAGCTGGATTTTGCTGTTGAATTCCTTAAATTCAGCCGTGTGCAGCGGATTCATGCGCGCTACCGTATAAACAGAGCCGCGTTCGTCCGACTCGATATTCGTGATGCTGGCGCTTTGGTACGACCCAAGCCCCATTGTGCTGATGCCAATGTCGTCACCGTGTCGCAGCCGAGCGCCCTCGGCTAACCACTGTGGGTTGCCAAAAGCGTCGCCCGCGCGGTCGGGGCTTTGATTTGGCTGAACGCCGTTGACCAGCGTCCGCGTAATATTGGAGACCTGCAACCCGTTATCAAG
>Ga0224722_1001193_pt1 | contig 14587 bp, 8 predicted proteins | sample Balambano_FR1_Me_FD_161646 | JGI IMG/M metagenome (GOLD analysis project Ga0224722, IMG submission 161646) | Freshwater sediment microbial communities from Lake Towuti, South Sulawesi, Indonesia - Balambano_FR1_MetaG | ecosystem: Environmental > Aquatic > Freshwater > Lake > Sediment | place... | reverse complement strand
ATTTCCGACCCCGTTCAACTCAATATTTTTGAAGTGAACGATCCAACGACACAGCATTTGAAAGAAGCACTGACCAACTTGGATTTGAACGCCATGACCCCGATTGAGTGTATGCTGAAGTTGAATGAGTTGCGGCAGATGGTAGAGCGTAGAGGGTAGAGGGACGAGGGGACTTGGAGACCGAGTGACGAAGAGACTAAGTGATGAGCGTGTGCAGCAGGGGAAAAACTTTGCGCCTTTGCGTCTTTGCGTGAAAAAATCTGCGTACTCTGCGAAATCTGCGGGCGCAAAAAGAAGCCCCTCCGAAAATCGAAAGGGCTTGCCGCATAAATTTGCATTTAGATTAAAAAGAGAGAGCTGTTGTTAATCCGACTATTTAGACGCAAGGTTTGGAAAAAAGTCACATTTTATTTTGGATGATAGGAGGATGGGAAAATGTAGAACGTAGGTTTTTGGTAAATGATAAATGTTAAATGGTACATGAAAATAGCACTGATTGGTTATGGAAAAATGGGCAAAACGATTGAACGGCTGGCGTTGGCGAAGGGACATGAGATTGTATTAATTGTTGATTTGAATACTTCTCAGGATTTTACGATTGAAAACCTGCGCAAAGCCGACGTAGCGATTGAATTTTCCCAACCGGAGAGTGCGTTTCGCAATGTGAAGCGGTGTTTGCAGGCGGGAGTGCCGGTAGTGGTGGGTACAACGGGTTGGCTGGAACAGTTGGAAGAAGCGAAAATTCTTTGTAATCAACTCGGCGGTGCCATGATTCAAGCCACGAATTACAGCATCGGGGTGAATGTGTTATTTGCTTTAAATCGTCATTTAGCGAAAATGATGAACGGGCAGCCGCAATATGATATTCAAATTGAAGAAATTCACCACACGCAAAAACTGGACGCACCCAGCGGTACGGCGATCACACTGGGGGATGATATTCTGACCGAAATCGAACGCAAAACCCAGTGGGTGAATGACGAAACAATCAATTCCGGTGATTTGCAAATTATTTCCAAACGGATTGACCCCGCGCCCGGCACCCACGAAGTGAGGTACCATTCCGACATTGACACCCTTAAAATCTCCCACGAGGCGCACTCGCGCGAGGGTTTTGCGGCGGGGGCACTCACAGCGGCGGAATGGCTGGTGGGGAAAAAAGGGGTTTTTACAATGCAGGACGTATTAGGATTTTGATTTGGTAAATCTTTCAGATTTGCCAAATCTTTCTTATCGAAATGCAGAGAAAATTTACCAAATTTTTGAAATTTGGCAAATTATTACAGCATTCAAAACGTAATCACTCATGCGCAAGCCCCTGATCCGTATTGTCTTAACGATTGTCACTGTTTTCCTGTGCTACATCGCTGCCGTTTTGATTTACGGCACCGTCAACGATTATCAGCCCGAAGCGGTCATTGCTTTAAGAGCCGAGCAAACGGCTGATTCTACAATGATTCAAGACAGTGTGCTGACTTTCACCATTTGGAACATCGGCTACGGCGGCTTGGGCGCGGAAGCCGATTTTTTCTTTGACGATGAAGGGATGCTGCGCAGTGGCAACAGCATGATTTACCCGCCCAGAGAACTCACCGAAAAATACACGGCAGGTATTGCTCAATCTGTTCAAACGACCCGATCCGACTTTTTTATGTTGCAGGAAGTGGATGTGAATTCCAAACGCAGTCATTTTATCAATCAACTGGGGCAAATCAAAAATAACTTGCCCAAGTATTCTGCTTTTTTTGCTCCGAATTACAACCTGCCCAGCGTAACCATTCCCCTGTTCGAACCCTGGCATTTTTACGGCAAAGTGTATAGCGGCGTGGCAACCTTCGGAAAGTACCAGCCCGTGGAGGCGACTCGCTACCAACTGCCCGGCAGCTTTGCGTGGCCTACGCGCATTTTACAACTCGACCGCTGTATTTTATTACAAAAATATAAGTTGAAAAACGGTAAACAACTGGTGCTGTTGAATGTACACAACTCCGCACATGATAAAGATGGCAGCCTCAAACGCCAGGAACGGGATTTTATCAAAGATTTGATTGTTAAGGAATATGAAAAAGGCAACTATGTCATTGCCGGGGGCGATTGGAACGAATGCCCGCCGAACTTTCCGTTCAATACCTTTCAGCCCACCGGCGACACGCAGGGCTACGAGCCTCGCAACGTGCCCACCGACTTTCTGCCCGCCGATTGGGTGTGGGTGTACGACCCCACTGTACCCACCAACCGCAGCGTGCGCGACCCCTACCAAAAAGACGTGACTTTCACCACGCTCCTTGATTATTTTTTGATTTCGCCCAATGTGCAGGTCACCGCCGTGAAAGCCTTGAATCAACAGTTTCAATACTCCGACCACCAGGCGGTGTGGATGGAGGTACGGGTACTTTTTTAAAATCTATTCTACAAAGCACTTGCTCTTTGTTTTTTATCCTGAAAGTGAAAGCGATATCCTGGAAGTTGTTATTCCCGAACTTGCGTTATTTAGCAACCGCCTGAATTCTACGCAAAAACAACTGCGCATCACTGGTTTCCACCGCCTGAATTTCAAAGGTTTCACCGTCGGGCATTTTAAACACGAGGTCTTTGGCTTTCATGCCCGCCAGTGCTTCGGTAAACTGCGGATTACTCGACGTTACGCTCAGGATGCCCTGTTTGTACCCAAAAAAGTAGTACATATCACTCGGTGTTTTAATATAAATGTAGAGGCGGTCGTCGTCGTTGGAGGGCATCCGGCACTCGATGTAGCAGGTGAGGGTTTTGTGTACCGGCTCGCCGTTGATGCTGGTGATGCCGATTTTTGGATCGGTACTCACAAACGACTGGTACTCCACATTCCACTTCATTTTAGCGCGGCTGAACACAAAGGTATAGGGATTATATTTTTTCGGAATATCCAGGAAGCCCGAACTCATGCCGATGATGGAAGTTTGCACCTCGTCGTTATCAGGGAAGATTTCGGTGGCGGCTTTTTTGTAAAAATTTATATCGGTCAGATAATTCACTGTCGGTGCGTCAAAACTGGCTTGGATGTCGTTGAACAGCACCTTGAGCAGGGCTTCGGGCAGCGTGAACTGCGTGGCGAGCATGAGTTCGCCGGTCACAGGCATTTCGGGTTCTTGGACAGCGTTAGAATCCAGCGTTTCCAGCGTGGCGGTGTCGCTCACCATTTGGTTGGCGGTGGTGTCGGGCGCAGGCGCAAATATGGTTTTCATAAAACCCGCCGCGTCGAGTTTGACGTATTTCAAACCCGAACCCAGGTTGAATTTGCCATCAGCTTCTACGCTCGCGTCCAGGTTTTTCAAAGTCAACTGATTACCTTTCATGCTATTGGTGAGTACTTTCGCCGAATCGCCAAACACAAAATAATCTTTATTTTCATAATATTTAAACACGCCTTTCGCCGGAAAAATCGCCCGGTCTTTGCGAAAATGCAGGGGCATCATCACGCGCGGATAGACGCGAGCCGATTCTTTGCTGAGGAACAAGCCCGTCTCTGCCGGATCGCCTTCCTCGGTTTTGGGTTCGTTGTAGCGAATTGCCAGGTCTTTTTTATCACCTTCACTCACGATGGTAAACCAGTTGCGCTGCGGCAGTTTTTCGCTTTCCAGGCGGGCAAAACCATCGAATTGCAAATTTTTCGATTCGGCACTTAGGTTGATTGTACCGTAAAAACGCGTTTTGTGGTCAATGTAAAAATCGGCTTCGGGCTTCACGTCGCCTTTAGCGCGGGTGACGGCGGCTTTTGCTTTGTAACTGCCCTTGCCGACAGGCTGCCCGATAATGTCTTGAAATTCAATTTCTTGTTTGCGATTGCCGATGTTGTATTCATAAAAACCACTGGCACGGTAAAAGCGCCGCCCTTGAATTTGCACCGTGGCGCGGTTAATGACATGATTTTTGTTGACCGTGTCGCACACGATGCGGGCACTGTCGAGTTGCGTCATCAAACCACCGGATTGAATATCTACTCTGCCGCTATCCGGGTAAATGTAGGCATCCGCTGCAACGATATAGGGTACCCCACCAATTTTTAACTCGCTGGATTTCAGATAGTAAGCTGCATTTTTACCTTCAAATTTAAGAGAATCCTGATCGGGGTGAATGGACAAAAACTTACCCAGTTTATTCGCATCGGCTTTAAACGTGATGATTTCCTCCTTCATGTCCCATTTAAACTCGTTCATGGAGGTTTCGTACTGGTTGTAGGGTAGGGTAGTGATCAAAAATTCGTCGTTGGCTTTGAAATTGCCCACTTCCTGGTCAAAATCCACCTCGCCCTTCACATTCGAAGTTTTCAACGCCAGATCAGCCGCTCCGGCAGCTTTGATTTTCAGGTCGGTTGTATCTGCCTTTGCCGAATAGGCACCAAAAGAGAACAACTCGGAAGTCATGCTGGCTTTGTCCCAATCTAGCAGCCCGTCGCCTTTCAAGCCGCCGGGGGTAAGGATGAGCGTACCCGCCAGGGTATGGTTTTCTTTGTTAAAGAGCTTGAACGGCGCGGTTTCCGAGCGCACGTACATACTGTCCTGGTAGGGTCGCCAGTTGATGCTCACATCTACGCCCCGCACGCGCGGCACCTGCACGCCCGACGCCCGGTCTTCTTCGAGGTTGAACTGGTCGGCTTTGGCTTGTAAATCTTTGGGTTTGAACGAAATCGCTTTGGCATCTACCGAAGCACCGAGGTATTTGAGCTTGCCTTCGCCCTGCATGCCCCGGTTGCTCAAGTTGAGTTTACCGGTGTAATTGCCCTTGCTTTTGTAGGTGGGCAAGCCTTCTTTGGGGGTTTCAGTGATAAAACCGAGCGAGGAATCGTCCTGCAATTTCAGGGTTTCCTTAATATCGGGAAAAATATCCGCCGAGCGCAGCGTGCCTTTAAAAGCGATATCTTCTTTTGTATAACGGTCTAAATGGTTGAAACTAAAGGGGTCAACCTTGAAGTAAAACGAATCGCGCCCATAGGTGCCTTCGGAAGCCGTGTCGCGATCTACATCATAATAAACAAAGGAGGGTTTTTTGGTTTGCAAGGAAGGGAAAATCGGAATATCCTCCTGCCCGGATTTGTTGTTGGGCGCGTCAATGAGCAATACACCGTTTAAATATTCAATCCGGGATTTGATGGCGCGTGCCACAGGCTGCCCGTTTTTATCCATTGTATCGGTGGGTACAAACAGGTCAAAGTAGCGCACCGAGTCCAAGCCGATCTGAAATTTGTCGTAGTTGAAATGAAAATCCTTGCCTTCCAACAGGGTAAGCCCGGCGAACAGCCTGCCGTCGAAATCCATGTCGCGATTAGCTTTCATACGCAACTGGCTCTGATTGGGTTTTAAACCTACCCGTTGACGACTGCTGAATTCCAGGGCGTTGATGCCGCGAATATTCATCGAATGGTCTTTCAGATTCAACACGGCGTTGGTGCTGTCGGTGGCTGATTTTATTTTAATCAGGTCATAATCCACTTTTTTCTGATCGGCATCGGCGTACAAAAACACCTTGTCTTTCACCTCCACCATCTGTTTGTCGCTGTCGTAATTGATAAAACCCTTTGCCACCAAGTCGTAGAGCAGCGTTTGAATATTATCCACCGTGAATTTAGCGTTGATGCGTCTCGCCAGGGTGTCGGCTTCGATCAGGCGGGTTTTCTTGCGCTCGGCAGTCACTTTGATGATAGCAAGCGGATTGGAACTGCCCACGTTTTGAATGCGCTGGTACTCGGATTTGTTGAAATATTGTAAAGATTCAAAACTCACATCCTGTTTGAACGAAGAAGCGATGGTTTTTTTACCGATCAGAATCGAATCGCCGTTCAGATTCACCTGAATATCTTCGGCATCGAGATTCATTTTATGCACCGAGCTGTAAAACGGATTGCGGTCGCTGCCCCGCTCGCCCCGCGAAAGTTGAATTTCACCTTTGTCAATATTAAAACGAATATTCACCGAAGGGTGATAAATAGAGTCTTTTCCAAAATAAAGTACGGTCTCTACCCGCTCTCCGATGATTTGCTCGCCTTTGCGAATAACGAACGACTCCGATGCACCCCGGAAAATCGCCTGTTTTCTGCCGTCTTCCACGCTGATTTTAGCTTTGTCGTCTTTCGTGCCGATGCCATACACGGTTGTACCCTGCAAACGAAAACCGCCGACAAATTTGATACCCTTACCGATGTTTTCCAGGTTCAGCTTGTTCTCTGCCGACACAAATCGCGGGTAAGAACCTGATGAAGCATCGTTACTAAAAATAAGTTTATCACTCAGGGTACCCGCCACCATTTTATTGCCAAAAAACTGTGGATAGTGCAGCCGGGCATTTTTTACCTCGTATAGGCTCATTTTGGTTTCCAGTTCGTAGTCGTCCACTTCGGCGTACACATCGGTCAAGCCCAGGCGTTCCCAGGTCACTTTGCCGCCCTTGCCTTTCCACTTTTGCTCCACTGGGAAGTACTCTCCCGAAGTGCCGTACAGATAAATTGAATCCTGTTTATGCCCTGCCATGAGGTCGAGTTTGGCAAAATACACCGAGGGTTTTTTGTTGGCATAGCGCCATTCAAATTTGTCGGACAGCGCGTACCAGTTCGTACCCAGGTCGGAGGAACGCAACTTGCCGTTTTCAAAAAAGCCGCGGGAGAATTGCAAAAATTCGAGGAAAGGATTGATTTTCTGGTTTTCAATATCCGCCAGCATCGCGTCGAGCATCCGATGCCATTCTTTAAAATTTTGCTCCGGGTTGCCGGTTTTTTTTACAATCAGCAACGATTGGAGGTATTCGTTGAAGTATGGGTTGGCGGTCATGCGGTACTGGAGCATGGCGTTGCCGGTTTTCAGCACCTGTTGAAATTCTTCCTCCGAAAAAACCCCGCCCCGAAAACTTTTGGCAAATTCCTGGTACAATTCCTCCTGGGCTTTCTGTTTGCTGGCGGTCATGTAAGTGCCGAGTTGCGTGGTAAATTCGCCCCGGTCTTCCGAAAATTGTTTCAGCGTTTGCGCTTGTACGCCTACCATGCAGCCGATGCCCAGCAACAGCCCGATGTATAGTTGTTTCATAGTCCTGACTTATTTTTGAATGTTCACGAGCAAATGTTGATAAACCATGTTGTTCCCACCTGCATCCGTTCGATGAGAGTGCCGAACCAATTCAGGTTAAAATTACCAACGGCGAAGGATAGGCTTGCATTATAAGAAAAGTGAATTTTTTAATCAGGATTTGCGGAATTTAACGATTTGCAGGATTTTTTTGCAAAGCCGCAAAGTTCTTCGAGCAGATTTTGCAGACCTCCTCTTTTCCAGCCGCTCTAAGTCACCCGGTCTCCAAGTCACTCCGTCTCCAAAGCCGGGTATTGCAAATCCAGTTGTTCCAGTGCCTCTACAATCGTTTTGACGATGACATAATCCCGGTACCAGCGTTGGTCCACGGGCACTACCGTCCAGGGGATCACGCTGCGGTTGAGTACATCCTGGTAGCAGTGCATATACTCGTCCCAATGTTCGCGTTCTTTCCAGTCGGCGGCGTTGTGTTTCCAGTATTTAGTGGGGTCGGTAAGGCGTTCGCGAAGTTCTTCTTCCTGTTTTTCTTTAGAAATATGGAGGTAGAATTTTAAAAGCAGGGTGTTGTTATCAAAAGTCAACAGGTTTTCAAACGCATTGATTGCCTCAAAACGCCGCTCCACGCGCGCTTCATCAATCCAGCTGTGTACCCGTTGAATCAGCACATCTTCATAATGCGAACGAATGAAAATGTTGATCATGCCCTTTGCGGGTGCGTGCGGGTGGACGCGCCACAGAAAGTCGTGCGCGAATTCTTTTTCGGTCGGTTTTTTAAATGACACCACATTCAAACCCACGGGATTACAATCGGCAAATACGTTTTTCGCGGCGCTGTCTTTGCCGCTCGCGTCCATGCCTTGCAGCACCACCAGCACACTGTGTTTTTTCTGGGCATAGAGCAGGTCTTGCAGTTCGCCGAAGCGTTTTATCCACACGGCAGTTTGGATTTTGGCGGCTTCTTTGGTCAGGTGCGCCGGAGCATCAGTGGAAATGTCGGAAAGTTGAATCATGAGCGGTTCAAGGTTAAGAGTTGAAGGTTTCAAAATTGTTATCATCTCTATTAAACTTTTGAACCCTTTTCAAACCCCCATTTTACTTCTTTTTACGAGATAGGATTGCAAAATACCGCGAAACCCTTTGTTAATATCCGCTTCTACAAAATCAATCTGATATTGCAAACACTTGATTTTCAGTTCTTCTACAAATTTGCCCATTTGCTCCAGGTAGTTGGCTTTCACCTGATTGGGTTGCAGGCGCAGGCGCTCGCCGCTCTCCATGTCAATGAAAAGATAGGGACGATTTTCAAATTCAAAATCCAGTTCCTTCGATTTGTCCACCACGTGGAAGAGTACGACCTCGTGTTTGTTGTGTTTCAAATGTTGCAAGGCGGAAAAGAGGTGTTCGGCATCTTCGGTTTGTTCAAACATATCGCTGAAAATAATCACCAGTGAACGGCGGTGGATGCTGTCGGCAATCTGGTGCAGGGCTTGCGCGGCGGAGGTACCCCGGTTGGGCTGCGGATTTTCAATCAACTGATCTAAATAAGTGAGCATCAGCCGGTAATGCGTGTTGTTCGTCTTGGTGCGGGTATGTACCTTCACCTCCTTATCGAAAATACTTAAGCCATAGGCATCGCGTTGTTTTTGCAGCAAATTCATCAGTGCCGCTGCCGCCAGTGCCGAAAAACGTATCTTGTTGACGTAAGTGTTCTTCTTCGGGTCTGCCTCCGGGAAGTACATCGAAGAAGATGCATCCACCACGATCTGGCAGCGCAGGTTGGTTTCCTCTTCAAAACGTTTGGTGTACATCCGATCGGTGCGGGCAAACACTTTCCAGTCAATATTTCGGGTGGATTCGCCTTGGTTGTACAGGCGGTGCTCGGCAAATTCTACCGAAAACCCGTGAAACGGGCTTTTGTGCAAGCCGATGATGAACCCTTCTACCACCTGCCGCGCAAGGAGTTCGAGGTTGCCAAAATCTTTCACTTCGGTGCTGTCGAGTAAATAGCTCATTTTTTTTATTTTATGGATTGACAATTGGTTGGTCGGAGATTGGTTGCCGACCATTTTGTGCGTAGCCCGATGTTGAGTCATCTGATGACTTTGGAGTCACCAGATGATTCAACATCGGGCGGCAATCAAGCCAGGCTCTCCGGATTGGCAAGTACAATCGTGCGAGGCAATTTTTCACCAAACTCACCGGCTTTAAAATACCGCATCATAAACTCAAAATGCTTTAAATAATTCACTTTACTGCCAGGAAAGAGTGTAAGCGGCGCACCTTTATAATGCCGTTGCAGGAAAAACCGCGCAAACTCCGGCGATACATCCTCATCCGTCAAAAAATCCCATACCTCGCGCGACTGTTGCAGCGTCAGGGGTTGTGCAGATTCCAGCCACGCCGCCATCTTTTTTACATCAAAATAAAATTCAATGCCCACATCGGTATTAAAATAAGCCGCCGCACTTTCGTGCATGGGAATGTCAGTACCCACAAAATCCAGGTCTTGCGGCGTTCGGTCATCGTCGCCGGCTCTTGCCAGTGCTTTTCGCTGGTAGTCTTTATAAAAATCATTTACCCGCCGGTGCATTTCTTTTCCCGTGTCAAACACCACATAATTGCTACCAAAATATTCCACAAAAAAATCTTGCGTCTCGTTGGTAGATTCACGGGCGGTTTGCATCTGCTCATCCGTCATCAGGTGAGCGGTAGGCGGTCGTTGGCGTTGCGCCCGCAGGGTTTCCGGTACGTTGGGCAGCCCCATGGTACTACCGCTCATGTGCCACTCGCCGTTCCAGCGTTTGATGCCCATAAAATAAATCAGATCGGGGTCTAGTTCTTTTTCCGCCGAAGAAAACGAATATTTCAATACCGAAAACATCCGCTCCGTTAGTTGCACTTTCAGGTGGTAGTATTTCGAGTCGGTTTTTTCAATCAAAAACATTCCTTCTCTCCGCTCCTGCAAGCCCAGCAGTTCCCCCTGCACCTGCTCATTCGTACCACGCGCTATACGCGCCAGCCATTCTGGCACCGACATTGCCAGATACGGCGAGTGCCAATAGTACAAAAATCGCTCAATTGCCGTGTAACTGAATTTGCTCAAAAAATCGCGTCGGGTGTTTCCTTTCGCCAAATCTTGAAGATCTTCCTGCAATAAAGGCTTCGTAAACGGACGCAACACATAACTATCCAGTGCCATCCAACGCAGTTTGTCTTTCAGCGCAAAAAAATTCGTCCCCGGCGGAATTTGTAAAAAGGACTCGTAAAAATCCGTCGTCGGCACTTCGTCTATTTGTGATTCCAGCAACGCATACACCTCGTTGGTTATATCCATGAGTTCTTCTGCCTCCGGCGAAATCATGCGCTGCTCCGAAACCGTACACACGTAAAACCAAAGGAGCAACAGTACATCTTGCGGGTTATAATAATCCGCTTCATATTCATCCATCTCATAGATTTCCGCAAAAGGCAGCATATCGTCGTACAATTCCTGATAATACTGTACAAACGCCTGCCAGATACCGATTTCATTCACAAAATCTTCCAACTGCGACACCAGCACACCCGCCAGTTCCTTGCGGTGGTCGCGCGTGAGTTTTACTGCTTTAAAATAATCAACGTATTTATTCAAAATATCAAATACCTGCCGACAAAGCTGCACATAAGGGCGGTCATAAACATCTATGGTATCATACGGCTTGGATTGCAGCCAGTCCGTTGCTACGATATCCGGTGAAGCCTGGTTACCTTTTTTAAAGAATTTTTTCATATTTTTTAGGAAGATCAGAAAACGAAGGTACGGGTTTCGGCGGCATTTTGCAAGAGAGATTTGTCATCTCGCTTTAAAATGCGTGTCTTGTAAAATCAAGTTGGGCATACGCAAGGTATGCTTATACCATCTTAAGTGATCTGGCTATCTGTGAGCGAGTGGTCAATTGTGATAATCAAACGATTATAAAGAAGTAAGTACGTTTTCATTTTTTTAAAATGGTATTATAACACTGCAGAAAGTTGGCTGCTATTTTTCAATCTCCATTCAAACCACCTCCTTTCACTTCCCCTCTACCACTAGCACCAAATCCTCCGCAGGCGGCGAAGCCAAACGTTGCACCGTTTTTTGCTCCACAATCTGTTCTTTTACAAATGTGCCCGTTCGCGGATCGTAAAAGCGCACCTGAAACGTGCTGCCGGTCAGATAACCAAAATCCACCGAAACGGAGGTAAGTTCCGGCAGGTACGCCACCAGCAGTTTTTTGTCGGCACTCACGGCAGTAGTGACGTAATTGTTCTTCGACCAGTCGCCGTAGCCGCTTACCACCGCCTGGTGGCGCACGTCGGGTTGGAGCGTCCACCAGGCTATCTGTTCAAAAAATTTGATAAAATGCCCCATTTGATAAGCCCCCGGATACCGAAGGATATCGCGCCAACGACTCGGAAAATTCCAAATATCAGAGCCATATGCGTGTCCGGCACCGCCGCACAGCAGCGTCCAGTACGCCTGCCGCCGCACCATCTGGGGCGTACCCATGTCGTTTTCGATGGCACCGGTGCCTTCGTATTGCGACTCGCCCAGCACAAAAAGGAGCGTGTCCGATTTCGACCATTCGCGCAGTGCCGCCTCGTACACGTGCGGCATCAAGTCGGCAGTGACCCAGGCGTTCGGTTTTTCGCGCCAGTAGGTGTAAATGAAACTGAAGCCCAGCCAGGGCGCGTACTGAAACAAATCGGTGCTGGAATGCGGCGGCGAGGCATGGTAGGCAATGCGTTGATGTTTGGGCGCGGTTTCGTACAGCCCTTCCACAAAAGCCAACAGGTTTGCGCGGTCGCCCTTCGGGTCGTTATCGCCGCCGGCAAACCACAGCAAGTTGTTGTGTTTGGCGAATTTTCGACCCAGATATTGCCCGTACTGCCGGTTTTTCGCCACGCCGTTTTTCTGAATGGGCTTGTCGGGCGTGTTGCCGAAGGCTTCTTTGCAACAGCCTAACCAGGGTTGCGACATCACAATCAACAATCCCAAAGAATCCGCTTTGCGAATAACGTTCGACACGTGGTCGTGATAGGCTTCATTCGGTCGGGCAAAATCCACATCGCCCAAAAACGCTTTTTGCCCGTAGCGATTCACCTGTTCCGGTGCCATCCCGATTTGCACCTGAATGGTATTAAAACCCTGCGCTTTGCGAAAGGCGAGGTATTCCACCGCTTCTTCCGTGGTGAGTTGCGTAAAAATCTGCCAGCCCGTATCGGCGTGGTACAAAAAAGGCTTGCCTTGCTGGGTTACAAAATAGCGTTTATTGGCACTGATTTGCAATGGAAACGGCGATTGGCTATGTGCATTGATAACAAACAGTAAATGGATTAAAATACACAATACCTTATTTTGTATAAACGAATAACGGTGCTTCATTTTACAATATTTAACGTGAGTTATGGTAAAATCAAGATCCTCTTACTTTTGGTATTGCCCCAAAAGTAAGCAAAAACGCTAGGCAAATCCGAACTCCTCCGTCGAACAGGGATTTGCCAGGCAGCCGCCACTAGATTTTCAAAAGAGAATAGCAGTATTTAACAAAATTTCTATCATTTATTATTTATCAAGCGTATTTATACAAGCGTCTATATTTCAATTTTTTAGATCATTTTCAATCTATAATTCACGTAATATTTAAAAAAAATATTACAATTTTTAAAATCTATCAAAAAAAGTCACTCGGCAGTCCCAACTCATCCGCCAATACTTGCTCCAGTTGATAAATTATACCCCAATACCCATACGTTTCCGTGATGTAGTCATTAAATTCATACGCTTCCAAAAACTCCCCCTGCGAGTGCGCATCCGTTTTTTGAATATGAAACCGCATATCTTTCACAAACTTCCGCTTATTGATAAAACCGGCGGAACCGAGTGCGTCCAAAATTTGGTAAGCAGGCGGTGCCTTTTGAAGCGGCGTATCGTCCGTTTCCAACGCCGCCACGGTTTCCAGAATAGGAGCCAGCGTTTTATACTTTGTCAATAGCGTATCCAAGACCGCAGCTTGCGCTACTTGTAGAATCAAGGTATGATTGATAGAAGGCGCAGGCTTATTTTTAGAACCCCAGTTGAAATCTTTGGCGCGGATAAGCAGCAGGGAATCTTTTTGAATCTTTGCCCTCTGAAAAACAAGCCCAGAGTCCGTTTCGTGCAAAAAGCCGATGATTTGTTCCTCACTTGTAAAAGCGGGGTCTACGGGAAGGGCTGTCCCATCAAAAAAACGGTAAGCACCACCTTGGAAGTTCCACAAATGCAATACACCGGGACTAAAATGCATAGCTAGACTGGGTCGGACGGTGGAAACTAGCCGCAGGGGCGGGAATAACTCATTGCTCAAAGTGAGTAAAAACTCGTTGCCGGTGGGGCGCGCTTTGTCAGCAGAAAGCGTGTACAAACCACCCGGACCGGACAGCTTGACGTACCCGTCGGATTTCTTAAAGCGAATGTTACCTTTGGGCGTGACTTTATCCTTTTTCTTCAACAGCTTATTTTGATAATATACGGCTCCGTTGGTGGAGGCGACGTAATAATTTTGGGCAGTTGTTACATTGTATAATAAAAATAAACAGACGGTAAGCAGTGCAGGTTTCATACTTGCTGGGTTTTATGATGGTGTTTGAAATAACTTTTTCCAAAAACAAAACGTTTCAAACTATAAGTCACTAATTTCAAATATAACAAAAGTACCAAAATATTGATATGAATATTAAATAAAAAATACGACAAAATCGTACCCGCCGCCAGAAAAAACGTTTCGTCAATGCTGTCCACCAAAATGCGCCCCACTGCCGATTTGATACCCGGCTTTTCGACGACGGCGGCATGAGCCGCTTCTTTGTACGACCTTGCCGACATCCACCAGAACAGCGCGTACAAAACCAGCACCCACGTCCAGCGGATCAGGCTTTCACCCTGCACCAGCGTCAGGTAAGCATTGTGTACAATCAAGGGTCCGGGCATCGTACCAAAAATCGTTTCATGCGTATCCTCATAAAAGTCGCCCACAATGATGGTTTTCCCCTTCAGCAATGCCCGAATATCCGCCCCCTCCCAAAACGTCCATTCATACAGCAGCGTCCCCATCGCCCGCAGTGTATAACCCAGTGTATCGCCTCGGTCGCCGGTGTTGAGGTCGTAGGGTCGAATTTTAAAATCAATAATGGGTTTGTACAAACTGCTGCGCCCGCCGAGGCGCGGGTAAAGTTTGTCGTTGCTGTATGATTCGCCTTGTGTAATTGCCCACGCCATCAGCGGCAGCGAGGGCAGCGTATCGCGCAGGAAAAGCGGGTATTTCATGAAGTTGTTGTCAGGACTCAGGTAGTTGGCAATTCCGGTGCGCATTCGGATGACATTGAGCGACAACTGGTTTTTTTCATTCAAACGCCGCGCCCCCAGCAGCGGAAACGGAAAACTGTCAACCGCCGCCTGCAACACACTATCCTGTGCACTGGCGATCTCAAAACTCAAATCCAAGATACAAATTGAAATATGCTGACCATATTGCGCCACC
>Ga0224722_1001192_pt1 | contig 14587 bp, 16 predicted proteins | sample Balambano_FR1_Me_FD_161646 | JGI IMG/M metagenome (GOLD analysis project Ga0224722, IMG submission 161646) | Freshwater sediment microbial communities from Lake Towuti, South Sulawesi, Indonesia - Balambano_FR1_MetaG | ecosystem: Environmental > Aquatic > Freshwater > Lake > Sediment | place... | reverse complement strand
GCAAGATCCATTCGCTCATGACTGTCGGTTGCAATGGTTGTGAACGTCACGCAACCCGTAGCCATGAAGACCTTTAACAAGGAGGTGAATCACAGATGAACGACAAGGTTCCAGAGCGATGGAAGCCCCTGTTCACCAACGAGGAGTGGTTGCAACACCAGCTCGTCGTGTTGGGCTCGTGGATTTTCTTCATCATCGCCGGCGTCATTCACATCATCATCGCGATGTATAAGCCCTGGCTGTCCACGACCCCGCTCCAGTAGCGCCATCGGGACATCCCAATCCACATCCTTCAAGGAGGTGAGCAGAAATGCGAGACCCGAAGTTCATCGACTTTAAGACCGCACTCGGAATCTACATCGTGGCCATGGCGTTGACCTCGTTGTTGATTCACTTTGTGCTGCTGAGCTCGAGCTGGAACACCTTCTGGCTCAAGTAGTTCGCTAGTTATTATCTTGCCGGCGGAGGACACGACCCGAACGCATGCCAGTGACATGAGTGAATGGATCAGTAGGGGCGTGCGATCCGCCGGTCTTTTTTACAAGTGAATAGGTGAGCCTGGACAAGTCTGGGATGGTAAGGCAAGCCGGCCAGTGTGAGTGAGCGACTCCGCGCGAGTTTTTATCTTTTTTGTTATTCGCATCAATCGCTTCGTTCCACACCGACAGCAACCCCCACCACCCTCGGCCGTCTGGCTCGATATAGGAGACGAGCTATGTTGTCGTTCGAGGCGAAATATCGCCAAGAGGCGATGGCTGTCCCCCCGCGTGCGACGTTTGGCCTGATGAAGATTTGGATCGGGCGCTTCTACCTCGGCTTTTGGGGTATTGTGGCGCTGGTCTTCGGTCTTCTCGGCTCGACGGTGTGGTTTTGGCAAGTGTTGTTCGTTGATCCGAACCGCACCCCCAACCCGCTGTTGAACTTTATTCGCGGGCAGATTGCGCCACCGCCCCCAAGTGTCGGCAGCGCCATTACCTTCGATCCGTCGAAGGGCTTCTGGTGGCTGTTCGTGGTGTTCTGCGCCACTGTGACCTTCTTTGCCTGGATGATGCGGCAGGCCGATATCTCGCGTCTGCTCAAGATCGGCTATCAGGTGCCCATCGCCTTTGGCGCGGTGTTGTCATCGTGGGTCACGATTCAAATCGTCCGCCCGCTGCTGCTGGGCCACTGGTCAGAGGGCTTCCCCCTTGGCGTGATGGCCCACCTGGACTGGCTGTCGGCGTTCGGATACCGCTACTACAACTTCTTCTACAACCCGTTCCATGCCATCGGCATCACGCTGCTGTTTGGCAGCGCGTTTGTGTTGTCACTGCACGGCGCAACTATTCTGAGCGGCGCCTACAAAAAGGCCGAGGGTGTGAATGAGGACAACATCAACCGCTTCTACTGGGACTTCTTCGGCTATTCCATCGGCGAAATCGGCATTCACCGCCTGGCCTTCTGGACGGCCATCCTGTGCGTGCTGATGAGCAACTTGTGCTTCGTGCTCTCCGGCACGGTGGTGCAGGACTGGAGCGCGTTCTGGAACTTCTGGAACGTGGCCCCGTGGTGGAACGGCTTCGGCTTCTGAGGAGCAACCTATGGCTACAGAAGTTTATCGCGAGAGCTTCGAGCGGCGCACCAAGACCGTCCGCTACATCCGCATCCTGGAGGGTCTGGCCGACACGCAGTTTGGGCCGGTCTACCTGGGCATGTGGGGCGCGTTTGCGCTGTTCTCATACCTCATGTGCGTGTTCATCACGGCCATCGGCTATGGCGAGCAGGTCGGCTACAACCCGATCCGCTTTCTGCGCGAGTTCGCCGTGCTTACGCTCTACCCGCCATCCAGCGCCAGCGGCCTGCAAATGGCCCCGCTGCAACAGGGCGGCTATTGGCAGCTCGCCACGCTGTTCCTGGTGCTGACGCTGGTGTTCTGGACCATCCGCATCTGGACGCGCGCTGTGGCAAACGGCTTGCGCCCCATGGTGCCGGTCGCGTTCAGCGCGGCGCTGTTCCTGTTCGCCGCCATCTACGTCATCCATCCCATCTGGGTAGGGTCGTGGAACGAGGCACCGGGCCACGGAATTCGCGCTGTGCTGTTGTGGACCAATCACTTCAGCGTCAAATACGGCAACTTCTACTACAACCCGTTCCACATGCTTTCGATCTTCGGGCTGCTGGGCAGCACGGTCATCCTGGCCATGCACGGCGGCACCATCCTGGCGACGCTCTCCTATGGGTCGCACCGCGAGTTGGACGAGATCGAAGACAGTGATGAAGGCACCCACCGCGCCCAGCTACTGTGGCGCTGGGTGATGGGCTTCAACGCCACCGCGTTCAGCATCCACCAATGGGCGCTCGGCTTCGCCACGCTCGTGGCGGTCGCTGGCGCGATCGGTGTACTGGCCAGCGGGCCTGTGGAGCCGAACTGGTTCGTGTGGGGGTGCCGCGCCGACATCACGCCGGGCCTACAGGCTGCGTGTCCGACCCCATAAAGGAGGCGCATCATGTCCACAGACAATATGAGCGCCGCCGATGGCGCAATCGCCCAATACGACGAAAAACAACGCAGCATCATGCGCGGGGAAGTGGCCGGGCTGGTGGCTGGTGCCATCCTGGCGTTGGGTGGCGTCATCGCCCTCACGCTTATGCTGGCCGACCGCCGCGCTTTTGAAGGCTACCGCGCCGAGTCGCAATACAACTACGCCGGCGTGCAGCGGGTGAGCTACACCGACTACCTAGCCAGCCAGGGCCGCAAGGTGGTGCAGCCTAGCGCCGAGGCCATCACCGCTTACAACGCCTGGCAGGCCGCCAACCCCAAGACCGTCAATGTGAACGTGCTGAACAAGTACTTGGGTGACAAATACACCGACACGGCCGCCGTGTTCGGCTACATGAGCAGCTACTTCACACCCGGCGTCGGCGTCAGTTGCGAGTACTGTCACAACCTGGAGAACTTCTCCTCCGATGAGAAGCCCACCAAGGCGACGGCACGCGCCATGCTGGTCATGCAGTTTGAGTTGCAGAACAAGTGGATCGAGACGATCCCACGGCCCGAAGGTCAGGTCGTCTATCAGCTCAAGTGCGCCAGTTGCCACAACGGCCAACCCAAGTTCTGGAACAACGCGCTGATCGTCTCGGCCAGCGACCCCAAGAACTTTGGCAAGGCGGCCGGCGTGTTCGGCGGCGGCAACCCCACCAGCTACGACCTGAAGAACATCGGCGTGACCTTGAACGGGCAGACGCCGCCGTTCTACTCGTTCGTGGATGACGAGTATCTGGCTGCGCGCGCAGACGCCGATGGCAGCGTCAACTTCTTCCAGGTGACGGCGGACAAAGATACGCCGCCCGGCTTGAACGCGACGTATCGCAACCAGAACGCGATGTATCACCAGAACTCGGCCCTGGGCGTGGGCTGCGACTTCTGCCACTACGGCGGTTACTTCGCCAGCTACGTGCTGGAGGATGGCACCTTCAAGTGGCCCAAGTCTCAGGCCCGCCACATGCAGGGTATGGTGCAGGATATCGCCATCAACTGGTTCCCGCAGATGCCGAACTTGGTGGACACAGCCCAGCCCAACTGCTACATGTGCCACCGTGGCAATGTAGTGCCACCCGGCGACTACGATGACCCGGAGCGGCCCGCCCAAGTGGCAGACCCGGAGATCAAACCGTTGGTGGATCTGCCGGTGCTCAAACCCATCCTGCCGGAGCAATAGCGGGCATGCTGGTGTTGTTAGTGCCGATAGTGTCGTTGGTATCAATCTCTTGATACCAACGACACCTGCGACGCGGACGACACCAAAATCGCATGATCAACAAACGATTGCTCCGCCTCAGCCTGTTCCAACTCGGCCTCGGCTTCAGCGTGGTGGTGTTCACTGGCTGCCTGAACCGCGTGCTGATCGTGGAAGAGGGCATCCCGGCAGGCGTGGTGGGCTGGCTGCTCAGCCTGGGCTTGTTCGTGGCGCCGGTGCGCGCGCTGATGGGTTTCCGCTCCGACAAGGAACAAAAGACCTTCGGTTATCGCCGCCTGCCGTATGCCTGGCTAGGCATGGTGCTGATCTTCTGCGCGCTGTCGGCCGCGCCGTTCGCGCTGCTGCTGCTCAGCAAGGCTTCGCAGTTGCAGAGTGAAGTGCCCTTTCCCGTGGCGATGGTGTTCTGCACCTTCATCTTTCTGTTGTATGCGTTGGGCACACACGTCGGGCAGACGGGCTATCTGGCCCTGGTGACCGACCTGACGCCCAAACACGAGCGCAGCCGGGCCATGGCCTTCCTATGGATGGCGCTCGTCATCGGCATGATCGTCAGCTCACTCGTCATCGGTCTGTATCTTGAAGACTTCCACCCGATGAAGCTGATACAGGTAATGCAGACCAGCGCCATCCTGTTCCTGGTGTGTGCTTTCGCGGCCATCTGGAAACAGGATCGCCCGGTCGAGATCGAGCCCGATAACGAAGATTTCAGCAGCCAGATGTGGACGGTGTTCTCGTCTGGGAAGATGCGCCTGTTCTTCGCCATCGTGTTCATCGGCACGCTGGGGCTGACGTCGCAAGACATCCTGCTGGAGCCGTATGGCGCGCAGGCGCTGGGCATGAGCGTGACCGAGACCACCCGCCTGACTGCGGTGTGGGGCGTGGGCATGCTGTTGGCGATGTTCATCGCCTGGCGGGTTGTGCCTCGGCAGAACACGCCCATGCCGGTGGCGCTGGTGGCCTGCCTGATCGGTCTGGTCGGCTTCGGCCTGATCATCAGCGCCAGCGTCAGCCAGTCGGCGGCCGTGTTCATGGCGGGCACAGGCGTCATCGGCGTGGCCAATGGCTTATTCCTCATCGCCACGCTGGCGCTGATCGTGACGCTGGCCGACGTAAAGACGGCCGGCATCTACGTCGGCCTGTGGGGACTGGTACAAACCTCGGCCGCGGGCCTGGGGGCGCTGGTGGGCAGCACGCTGCGCGACATCATCTCGCGCACAAGCGGCAGTGTGGTGCAGGGCTACACCTCGGTCTATACGATCGAGATGGTCTTGATCGGCATTGCCGTGATTCTGTTGATCGTGATGCCGCGCGAGGCGTTCGCGACCCGCCCGCAGGGTGCGTCGGCATCGGCGTTCGCGGGGCTTTCAGACATTCCTGGATAACTAAACGGAGGCGACGATGTTCATACCCGGCACTGAATCGCTGTTGTGCGTGGCGATCCTGTTGTTTGGCTCGGTGGGCCTGTTCGTCATGTTCCTGATCACGGATCGCAATGCGGTGGAGGAAAGCAATCTGCCGCAACACGCATCCGAGCGCAGGGACGAAGAGGCAGCCAGCCCAGCCAGATAGCGCTCACTGCGCCAAAGCAGAGAACAAAAAACAGCAAAGCGAAGAGGCGAGTCGCTGCCCAGGAAGCCGATACAGGCTTGATGGGCAGTGACTCGCCTCTTTTGCATGTGCCATGCGGCGGTTGAAAGGCAGATCGGGGCCCGTTTCTTGCTGTCTCGATCAAGTAAAATCCCGCGCCGAGGCATCACCGTGACACCCAACCTGCACGTCAGCACACACCCCCTCGCGCTTCATAAACTGTCCATTTTGCGAAACCAGAAGACCGAACCGAAGAAGTTCCGCGAGGTGGTGCGCGAGTTGGGCCACATGCTCATCCTCGACGCCACGGCCGATTTGCCGCTGAACGAAGAGCCGATCACCACGCCCATGGGCGCGACCACCGGCCACAAGCTGGCCGACAACATCGGCTTGATCCCGATCCTGCGAGCCGGGCTGGGCATGGTGGAGGGCGCGCTGGACATGCTGCCCAGCGCCGAGGTTTGGCACATCGGCCTGTATCGCGACGAGCGCACCCTGCGCCCGGTGGAGTATTACAACAAGCTGCCCATCAACCCGACCGTGCAGGTGTGCATTGTGCTCGACCCGATGCTGGCCACCGGCGGCAGCGCTGCCGCGACGGTGGATATTCTCAAGCGCTGGGGCGCGCAACGCATCAAGTTCGTCGGCCTCATCGGTGCGCCCGAGGGCGTGAAGCGGCTGAGCGAAGCCCATCCCGACGTGCCGATTTACCTGGCTGCGCTGGACGAGCGCCTAAACGACATCGGCTACATCGTGCCGGGTTTGGGCGACGCGGGCGACCGTCAGTTTGGCACGGCATAACCCGGCCAAACGCGGCGCGGCTCTGTGAACGACGCGCGACTATCACGACAGCGCACGCGAGGGCGCACATGCAGACAGCACAAGCGCAGGGGGCGCTGAACACAATTCATGTCACTATCTGGAATCATTGAAAGCCTCGGCGCGCTGATCGAACAGATCATCGTCGGCATGGGCTATATCGGCATCATCCTGGTGATGTTGATCGAGAACCTCTTCCCGCCCATCCCGTCCGAGTTAGTCATGCCGCTGGCAGGTTTCTTCTCCGCCGAGGGTCAGTTGTGGCTGCCCGGCGTGTGGCTGGCCGGCACGCTGGGTTCGGTGCTCGGCGCGATCGTCTTGTACTACATCGGCCGGGGCCTGAACGAGACTGTGCTGCGCTGGGCGGTGCAGCGCTATGGCCGCTGGGTCGGCATCTCGATGCGGGACGTGGATCGGACGCTCAGCGTGTTTGACCGGCATGGTCAGGCCATCGTCTTCTTCGGGCGGTTGATCCCGCTGGTGCGCAGCCTCATCTCCATCCCGGCCGGCATGCACAAGATGCCGATGCTGAAATTCCTGGCCTTTACCACCGCCGGCTCGGCCATCTGGTCGGCCGTGCTGGCCATCGCCGGCTACATCCTGGGCCGAAACTGGCGGCAGGTGCTGGATTTCATCAACGCCTACCAGCGCGTCACGCTCGCCGTGTTGGCAGTCGCGGTCGTCGCTTTCATCGTCTGGTGGCTCGTGCGGCGGGCGCGCCGACCGGCGTCCAATCCTGACTCTAGTGCCATCGAAGCCGACCACGCAGGTTGACTGGATAATTTCAATCATCATGGACTATCGCATCGAGAAGGATTCATTGGGCGAGGTGCAAGTCCCCGCCAACGCCTATTACGCGGCGCAGACGCAGCGCGCCATCAACAACTTCCCCGTCAGCGGACACAAGCCGTATCGCGCCTTTGTGTGGAGCATGATCGCGATCAAGCGCGCCGCTGCCGAGGTCAATCGTGATCTTGGCCTGCTCGACCCCAAACTCGCCGATGCGATCATCGCTGCGGCCGACGAAAGTCTGAACGGCGCGCTGGCCGAGCAGTGGGTGGTGGACCCGTTCCAGGCCGGCGCGGGCACCAGCCACAACATGAACACCAACGAGGTCTTGGCCAACCGTGCCAACGAGCTCCTCGGCTACCCACTGGTCAGCAAGGACAAAAAGCCTGTCAACGCCAACGATCACGTCAACATGGCCCAGAGCACCAACGACACTACGCCGACGGCCATCCGCCTGGGCGTGTTGTGGCGCTTGCCGGAATTGCAGGCGGCGGTGCAGGGCTTGATTGACGCGCTGCACGCCAAGGCCAAAGAGTTCAACCACGTGGTCAAGAGCGGCCGCACTCACCTGCAGGACGCCGTGCCCATTCGCCTGGGTCAAGAATTTAGCGGCTATGCCAAGGCCGTCGAGCGCGACCTGCAGCGCATCAACCGCGCAGCCGATACGCTGCGGCGCATGCCCATCGGCGGCACCGCCACCGGCACCGGCCTGAACGCGCACCACGAATATCACAAGCACATGGTGCAGGCGCTCGGTCGCATCCTGGGCCAGCCATTGCACGAAAGCGACAACCTGTTCGAGGGCATGCAGAGCATGGCCGATGCGGCCGACTTCAGCGCCGCCATGCGCACGCTGGCCATCACCCTCACCCGCATCGCCAACGACCTGCGCCTGCTCAGCAGCGGCCCCACCACCGGCTTCGACGAAATCCGCCTGCCACCGGTGCAGCCTGGCTCGTCCATCATGCCGGGCAAGGTGAACCCGGTGCTGGCCGAGATGTTGAACATGGCCATGTTCCATGTACAGGGCAACGATCACACCGTGGCGCTTGCGGCGCAGGCCGGCCAGCTCGAACTCAACGTGATGATGCCCATCATCGCCCACAACTTGAACGAGATGGTGCATGTGTCCATCGGCGCGATCAACGCCTTTGTCAAGTACTGTCTGATCGGCATCACGGCCCAACACGAGAAGGCAACCGGCTGGCTGGCCAAGAACGCCATCGTCGTGACTGCGCTCAACCCGGTCATCGGGTATCAGGCCGGCGCAGAATTGGTGAAAGAGGCCATGAAGCGCAACGCCACCATCCGCGAGGTCGCGGCCGAGCGCATTGCCGCTGGCACGCTGACCAAGAAGGATGGCGCGCCGATCACGGTAGCCGAGGTGGATGAGGTGCTCTCCGACCTGCACAAACTGACTGAGGGTGGCCTGGGTGGGCCAGCCGGCGGGGGATAGAATCTACGCATGGCATCGAACCCGACGCCGCCGGACAAGGACGACGACTGGGCCCCACCCGAACGTCGCACCGGGCGGTGGGAGAACGACCCAGCCAAGCCATCTTCAAGCGGCGCAAACACGAGCACTAGCGGCATGCGTTCGTCGTTCAATTCGCTCTGGAACGACCCGCGCGGCCGGCCGCTGGTGCTCATTAGCGGGTTCGCCCTGCTGGGCATCTGTGCCCTGTCGTGCTTTATTTTGGCGCTGGTGCTGCTGTCCGACCGGGGCAGCATCGCGCTGGACCCCGGCCCTGGCCCGGACGAAGCGACGCCCCGCCCCATCACCGACACGCTTGTGGTGCGCGTCAACGAGACGGATGTGCCGGTCGCCATCCCCAACCGCCTCAACATCGGCAGCACGTCCTTCGCCATCGAGCCGATGACCATCCGCGACAAACGCTGGAGCTACAACACCGGCGCGCAAAAGACGGCGTATTGGGTGCCGGGCACGCTGGTGAACTACGTCATCGGCCTGCACGCCTCGAACGAGAATCGGCAGACCGTGGATGCGTTGCGGCCGGACGATCTGATCACGCTCGATACCAGCCTCGGCCCGCAGCGCTATCGCGTGGCGCAGCAAGCCACCATCCGCGATGACGATTTGGCTGCGTTGGCCGACCAGGCTACGCCGCGCCTGACGCTGGTGATGCTGGGCGAGGGCGGCAACCAGCGCCGCATCGTGCTGGCCCAATATACCGACGAAGGCACGCCCAACCAGCTCAACTCCGTCGGCACACCGATCAATCTGGGTGATGTGCGAGTGAAGGCGCTCAACCAGCGGCTCGTGCCCGGCACATCGGTCGGCCTGCCAGCTGGCAGCAATTACTTCCAGGTGGATTTTGCAGTCACCAGCCTGTTGACCGACACGACCAAGGTCATAGACGCAGCGCAGTTCTTCACCGAGCTGAGCGATGGCAACGGCATGGTGTTTCAGCTTTCGCAAGATGGGTCGAGCGCGTCCGGGGCCAAGGGCTTTAGCAAAGGCGCGCTACAACCCGGACAGACCATTACCGCGACGGCGGGCTTTGAGGTGCCGAACACGCTGGCCGGCCCGACCCTGGAGTGGAAGTTTGCGCCGGATGTGAGCACGCCCTACATCGGGCGGGTGGCCATTCCCTATCGTCCGATTTTCAACGAACCCACTGCCGCGCCGACAGCCGCGCCGATAGCCGAGGTCACGATCCTGGCGGCCAATATCGCGCCGGAGGGGAACGAGATACGCATCGTCGGCACCGCCCGCAATTTGACCGATCAATTTCTGTCGGGGTCGCTGCGCGATGCTTCGCTCAGCGGGCCTGATGGGCAACTCGTGCCGCTGACCAACGCCCTGCCCGCTTTCCCGTGGAACATCACGCCCGGTGAGACGCTGGCGTTTCAACTGTCGTTCTCGCGTCCGCAGACACCCGGCCCCTACATTTTCTCTCTCTACGGCCAGAGCTATCAGGTGAGTGGCCTTTAGGACAACTTCGCCGGCGTCGCGGCCGCGTGCATGACTTCAGACGCCAAAATGCCCGCCACCGCGTCGTCCAAGCTGATTACCTGCCCACGCTCGATCTTGGTCGCAAGGATGGCTGCGGGTAGTCGCACCTGCAGTTCGTCAAGAAGATGTCCGGCGCGATTCTTCGTTTCATGGTTGGCTGCGGCGTGATTAAAGACAAATGCAGCGATTTCCGCCGCCCGCTCCCACTGCCGTTGCTCTGCCATCAGCCTGGCTGCACTAACCAATCCAAACAGCGTCGCCGAAATCGAGCCGATCGCACGCGCCGTCAACAACGCCTCGCGCATGAGTTGCCACGCCAACGCATGCTCGCCGCGCGCACCGGCCACGCCAGCCAAACTGCTCAGGGCATGGGCGGCGATATGCCGGTGTCCCAATTCCTGGCTGAGCGTCAGGCATTCGTTCAGCAACGAGTGGGCCTCGTCATACTCGCCGAGCATGTGGCAGGCCACCCCCAGATTGTTGAGCGCGACGGCCTCACCCATGGGGTAGCCAATCTCGCGGAAGATGTCCAGCGCCTCGCGCGCGAGCGGCTTTACGTCCTCATAATCCTCCTTTGCAAGTGCAGCAAACGCCAGATTGACGAGCACGGTGGCGACCCCTCTCCGATCGCCCATCGCCCGCCTGATCTCCAGACATTCTTCATGCAATCGCTGGGCATCTTCAAGCTGACCGCATTCGGCATGGGCCACTGCTAAAGAGTTTAGAGAAGCGGCGATCGGGCGCGGATTGCCAACAATTCGATACAGCGCCAGGCTCTGCCGCGAGTACTCTATCGCCAGATCGAAGTCGCCCACGGCGCGGGCCATATTGGCCAGGCATTGCAGGCAGAGCGCCTCTTCCGCAGGGAGGGGCGGCTGTGCGGCCCGAAGAATCTTCAGACTGTGCTCGATCAGCGGGTGCGCAGCGTCAAACTGATCGCGCCGGTGATGGAACCACGCTTGCCGTGCCAGCAGACTTCCGACAAGTGGATTGTCGCTTGCTGAAGCGCGCTCCGCCTCGGCTGCGGCAGCAAACAGCGCAATGGCTTCGCTGTACCAGCCCATGTGCTCAAAGAACAAGCGCAGCCCTTCCAACGCCGGCATGAGCGCGCGGATCTGGTTTCGCGTCACCGCCCAGCCCCAGGCGGCACGGACATTGTCCATCTCAGCGGCGATCTCGCGCCGCGCTTCATTCTGACGCGCATCGTTAAGCGCATCTTCGCGGGCACTCAAGAACTCGACGAAGTAGGCACAATGCCGCGTCTGCGTCAGGTCAAGCTCCTGAGGCTCAGCCTGCAGCTTGCCTTCGGCATACTGCCGGAGTAATTCGTGCAGCGCATATCGCCCGGCCGGATTGCGGTAGAGCAGAGACTTATCGCACAACGCGGCCAGGATGGACAATGGGCATTGCGCGATAGCCAGCGCTGCCGCGCGCTCGCCCCCACCCCGAAACACAGCCAACCGGGCGAAAACGCTTCGCTCATCGTCGCTGAGCAACGCCCAGGAGTGTTCGAACGCAGCCTGCAAGCTACGATGTCGAGTAGGCACGTTCTTCTGGGCCGTGGCGAGAAAGCTCAGGCTACGTTCGATTTCGTCGGCGATCTCGTGGCAGGTCATCTGCCGCACCCAAGCGGCGGCGAGTTCGAGTGCCAGTGGCAGCCCATTCACCAATTGGCAGATGCGCACCACCGCCCGTTCGGCGTCTGCGTCAAGGGCAAAGGTCGGCGCCACCTCGCGGGCGCTGCTGAGGAACAGTTGCACCGCGCTATAGCCAGCGATGGGCACATCACTCGCAACTGGCGGCGCTTCCAGCCCGCCTACTTCGATCAATTGCTCACCATACAGGTTTAGCCGTTCGCGCGAGGTGACGAGCAAACGCACCGATGGACCTGCCTGAGCCAACTGTCCGACCCATTCGTCGGCCCCAGCCAGATGTTCAAGATTGTCCAGCACGAGCAGCAACTCTTTGTCGGCCAAGTACGCCAGGAGTTGGTCGCTCGTGTCAGCCTTACCACTCAATGCCACGCCGAGTGCGTCGGCAATGGCGCTTGGAACGATGCTCATCGAACTCGCGCCCACCAGTGAGACGAAATAGACGCCATGCAAAAATCTGTTGGCAGAACGAGCGGCGGCTTCAAGGGCCAGGCGCGTCTTGCCACAGCCGCCCGGACCAATCAGGGTGATGAGGCGGCACGTGGCGTCGGTGAGCAGAGCAGCAATCGTCGCCAGTTCATCGGCGCGACCCATGAAAGGCGTGGCCGTTTGGGGCAAGTGTGTGCGGTGCTGCGCGCTCCGGATGCGCTCGTACAGGTGCACCGTCTCCCCATCCGGCGGCACACCCAGCTCTTTGTCGAGCGCGCGTTTGCAGGCTTCAAACTGCGTCAAGGCGGCCGCGCGCTGGCCGTTGCGCGCCAGCAACAGCATGAGCTGGCGGTGAGCCGGCTCGTCCAGCGGGTCGAGCGCGACGAGTGCGTGCAAGTTCGCGATGGCCGCAGGTGCATCCCCTGCCCGCGCATCGGCAGTGGCGAGGTGGCGCAAGGTGTTGATCGCCAACTGGCGCAACCGCTCACGCTCCACCACCAACCACTCTTCGAACTCCGGCGCATTTTTGACGGCGAGGCCCTTGAGCAGATCGCCTTTGTAAAGCGCCAGCGCATCGCGCTGCGCATCCACATCGCCGTGCGCGTCGCGCGCGAAGTCGTGCACATCGAGCGAATGCAGTGAGCGTGCGTCGAACTCAATTGCGTCGCGCTCGATTAGCAAATTCGATCCGACGAGCTTCTTTAAGTTGGCCAGCGACTGGCGCAGACTGGTCTTGGCCGCTTCATCGTCGGTCTCACCCCAGAACATGGCCGCCAGCGCGTCGCGGGAATGGCGTTGGCGGGTGCAGGCCAGGTAGGCCAACAGGGCTTGCGTCTTGGTTGAGGCGAAGTCGGTGACGGGTTCGCTGCGTGGTGGATGGGCGGTTGTGTCCTCGATCACGGCACGGAATCCACCGAGGAGCATGAGGTGCAGCGTCGTCGCCGTCGTCATGGATGAAGCGGGATTGTATGCAAGCTCGTGCAAATCACGAACTCATCACGATCACAGCGCAGGATGGCGGCATGGATGCGCAGCACGGCTCACTGGCACACAGTGCAGTTGAGGGGGAAAGCGTGGCGCGATACGCCGCCTTTCTGCTGCGTGTGTGGTGCAGCGACGGCGACGGCGACGGCCAAGCGGGCGAGGGCTGGCGCATCGTGCTCGAAGAAGTCGGCGCGGAGGAGCGGCACGGCTTCACCGAGTGGGATGCACTGGTGCAGCACATCTGCGCTGGCCTGGTGACCAGGCGTGAGTCGTAGCTGTGGTTCACGATTTCATCACGATGCGTTCCTACCCTCGGCATCAACAACTGACGGCATTTGCAGATCGCACATTAAGGAGCCAATCATGACTATGACCATGACACTGTTTCTCGGACTGGGATGCGTGGGGCTGGGCGGGGTGCTGCTCACGATTGGCTTCGTTGCGGACTGGCTGCTGAACCGGCCGCGGTGACTTTGAGATACAGGAGAACTCACATGGAACGACGCATCATCAACCCGTGGACGTGGCAGGACAACTTTGGCTATGTGCAAGCCAACGAGGTACGCGGCGTGGAGCGCACGCTCTACTGCGCCGGGCAGGGCGCAAACGACGCCGAGGGCAACGCCGTGCATACCGGCGACATGCGCGCCCAGATCGGGCTGGCGCTGGACAACCTGGAAGCGGTGCTGCGCGCGTCGGGCTTCAGCTTCGCCGATATCGTGCGGCTGAACATCTTCACCACCGACGTGGACAAGTTTCTGGAGCACTACGACGCCTTTATCACGCGGCTGGCCGAAGCGGGCTGCCGACACGCCGGCTCGCTGATCGGCGTGGCGCGGCTGGCCTTCCCGGAAATGATGATCGAGATCGAGGCCACTGCGGTGGCTTGACCATATACGCGATCAACACTGACAAAAAGGAGACGATGCAATGAATTTCAGAGAGAGCATTTTCATCAACCGGCCCGTTGCGGACGTGTTTGCCTACGCCACCGATTACTCCACCCACCCCAAATGGGCCGATACCGTGCGGGTGGACATACTCACCGCCGGGCCTATCGGCGTAGGGACGCAGATGCACTACGTGAGCAAGTTTATGGGCCGCGAAATGGGGTCAGACAGCGAGATCACGATCTATGAGCCGCCGTATCGCCTGGGCTACAAGATTGTCACAGGCATGGCGGTTGAAGCGTTGCAAACCTTCACCGAAGAAAACGGCGGCACGCGCTTCACGTGGGAATACTCGGGCAATATGACGGGCCTCATGGGCCTGTTCAAGCTTGCCGAGCCGCTTTTCGCCAAGCAGGCCCAAGCAACGCTGCTCACAACGATGGAGCGTCTGAAAACTCTGCTGGAAGCAGAGCCTGTCAAGGCGCTATGAAACCAACTAAACATCTGAACGGAGGGACATCATGAACAAAACGAACAAGACAACACGATTTCTGTTTGGCGCGAGCGCATTGGCGGCGACGCTGTTGCTGGCGTCCTGCGCCGCCCCGCCTACGGGACCGGCCGCGCCCGCCGGCCCGGCCGCGATCACGATCAAGGGCGCGGACTTCTCATTCGAGGGGCCAGAGTCGGTCCCGGCCGGTCTGACCACGATCAACTTTCAGA
>Ga0224722_1001191_pt1 | contig 14587 bp, 14 predicted proteins | sample Balambano_FR1_Me_FD_161646 | JGI IMG/M metagenome (GOLD analysis project Ga0224722, IMG submission 161646) | Freshwater sediment microbial communities from Lake Towuti, South Sulawesi, Indonesia - Balambano_FR1_MetaG | ecosystem: Environmental > Aquatic > Freshwater > Lake > Sediment | place... | reverse complement strand
GGCTTGGGGCAAGGTGGGGCTAGGGGGTTCAGCGGTGGTGAGATGACAGAAAAGGCGCACAAAAAAAGGCGCCTCGGCGCCTCTTGATGGACATATTGTCAGCGTGTCAGCCTTCCAGCTGCGCCAGACGCTCGGCCAGCACCTGCAGCTGCGCCTTGAGGCGCTCGACCTCCTCCTCCAGCGCCGTCAGTCGATCCGCCGCGGGCGAGGCATAACTGCTGGCGGGGGCCGCCTCGGCCAGCGCCTGCAGATCCACCTCGCCACTGAACAGGTGGGCATACCGGGACTCGCGCTTGCCCGGCTCGCGTGGCAGCTTGACCACGTAGGGCCCCTGTTCGGCGAGCTTGGCCAATACCGCATCGACCTGGGTCACGTCATCGAAGCTGCACAGGCGGTTGGTGCGCGAACGCAGCTCCCCCGGCGTCTGCGGACCACGCAGCAGCAGTTCGCAGATTATGCCGAGCTCCTGGGCGGTGAACTTCAGCTCGCCGAATTCGGTGTTGCAGAAGCGGTGCTGGTAACGGGGAACCCGGGCATTGAAGCCGGCGGTATTGACCACCAGCCGCTTGCGGATCAGCTCATCCACCACGGCCCGGATGTCGAGCTCGGACAGCTCCAGCACCGGCTCGCGGTTGCTCTTCTGGTTGCAGGCATTGACCAGCGCATTGAGAGAGAGGGGGTATTGATCCGGGGTGCAGATCTCTTTTTCGATCAGACAACCGATCACGCGGGCCTCCAACGGGCCAAACACTAACTCCATTTCATACTCCCTACTGAACAAGACGTTGAGGCCACTATCTTAGCCAGGGCGCCTCTGCCGTCCAGCAGCGGCCGCCATTTTTGCGAGGCGATGGGGCAGTTGATGAAACATCGCGCAGCCTGCCGGCCCCACATGGCCTCAACAGCCGCGATCAGGCCGAGGGTTTGCGCTCCAGCGCCGTGGCCACGGAAGTGGCGGCCGAGCCGGTCAGCAAGGAATCACCCGGATAGAGCGCCAGCGCCTCGCGGCGCAGTGCCCGGGCCTCCTCTTTTCGTCCCAGCGCATCCAGCGCGATCACCATGTTGGCGTAGATGTTGGCTCGCGGGGTGTGACGCACAAACGCCTGACCCCACTCGAGATACGCCTCCAGCTCTACGTGATTGTTGGCCTGCAAGCCCACCATCAGCCGCACCGAGTTGACGTCAAACTCGACCCGGGTCAACCAGGCCATGGGATTGACGACGTCGAGCAGCAGAGTCGGTTCCTTGTAGCCGCCGCGCTCATACTTGGTAACCACCCAGGCGGTATGAATGGCGGTCAGCATGAAGGGCACCACCAGCAGGGGAATGATGATGGCCACGAAGCGCAGCAACAACCAGGGGCGATAGGCATACTCGCGCCAGCTGGCACGGCCCGAGGCTTGCAGCCCCTCCTCCACTTCCGCATCCAGCACATACACCAGCAGCAGCAGGGCCCACCACAGAGCGATAGCGTGATAAAGCGGATACTCGGTCTGGGTGTGCAGCAGGATGGGGGTCACCAGGGCCAGCAGCGCCGCCCCCTTGACCCAACCGGCCTTGCTCACCCGCCACAACAGAGCGCCGCCCATCAGCACCATGCCAATCATGGGAGCCAGCCCCCCTTCCACCGCCCAATAGAGGAATTCGTTGTGGGGGTGATCGAGGTTGTAAATAACCATGCCGATATTTGGATCTACTTGCCGGGCCTCTGTGTAGGCGTGGAAGAATGTGGATTCAAATCCACCATACCCAACCCCCAGTAACCAATTTTGAAGGAGTAAATGCAAAGTAAAGGGCCAGATATCTGACCGGGCCCCACCGGAGAGATATTCATTCATCCCCCGCTCGACACCTGACACCCAATACTGGGAAGCAAGCCCGGCAGCGACACTCAGTAGAACCAAGCCGAATACTCGCACCAACAGACCTTGTCGATGTAGCTGTGGCACGAGCAGGATCAACGCCAGTAGCCCCCCCAACTGCCCCACCCGGGATTGCAGCACCACCAGCAACAGGCTGGCCGCCACGATCACCCCATAGCGAAGCCCGCGCAGCCAGGCATAGCTATTACCGCACAGCTCCAGCCAGCTGGCCAGGGCAAGCCCGGTTGCCATGAAGGTCGCCATCACATTGGGCTGTTGAAAGATGCCGTAGGGGCGGTTGGCGCGGGTGTCATACCCCAGCCAGTTACCCGGGATCAGCAGGTAGTACTGCACCAGGCCCAGCAGCGCCTCGATGGCCACCGCGCCCAGCAACAGATAGAGCAGCCGGTCACGAGACGCCCGCACCAGCAGCCACTGATAGAGACAGAAGAGAAACAGCAGACCGGCAAACAGCCCCAGTAAACGGGGAATTGCGTAGTCTTTCAGCTCAAAGCCGGGATAGACCATGGGCAGCACCAGCAGCAGCCCCCCCAACCAGAGCCAGCCTAGCAAAGAGGAGAACACCAGTCCCTGCTGCAGCGTCACCTGCCACAGCCCCAGACCGATAACCAGGCTGGCGAAGATCCAGCCCCAAGCATTGAACGGCAGATAGAGCCCGGCCCCACCGGGGTTGTGCATAAAGAAATGCATACCCAGAAGCCAGTAAAGGGCGCTGACTATCGCCATGCTCCTCGTCGTTGCCATCATCTTTCGCCGCCCCTTTTGTTCATATCGGTCAATCCCTCTGTCATATCTGAAGCTGTGCTTGAAAAAGAGAAGGGGGCCTATGCCCCCTTTTGCTTATGAATGAACACTATACCTGTTCCGGCCTGCGAAAAGCATGACGTACCAGTACAATCCCCACCCCCAGCATGCCGCCGAGCAGGGTAGCCAGCACCACGACCAAGGGGCGCCTAGGCTTATCACGGCTCAGCGGCTCTTCGGGGGCGTCCAGATAGGAAAATGGACGGAAGCTTATCCCTTCCAAAGAGACACGCTTCAAGCGATCCATCTGCGCCTGCAACTGCTGCAACCCTGGTTGGTAGAGCCCCAGCTCGATGGACTTCAGTAAGGTCAGTTTCTCTTCCAGCCCCTTGGAGCCCAACGCGATCGAGAAGCGCTCCTGAGTTCCGCCGCTCCTCTCCAGCGGTGCACTGACGCCAGCCGCTTTGGCTACACTATTAGCCATTGCGATCTCGGAGATCTCCTGTTGCAACGCACGTTTGGCCTCTTCCTGCATCACTGTATGACGGGTCCCCATCTCCTCCAACTGCAGAGCACGTTGTTCACCAAGCCTTCTCGCCAACTGTTGCTGTTGCAAAGTGACGATGTAATCGACATAGCCCTTTAGCATCGCAAGGGAATCATCGGCGGTGGAGGCAGCAAAGGCAATTTCGATGCCTAACTCCTCCCCCTTCTTATCGACAGGTTGCGCTACCACCAGCTTGCCCCAGTCACGTAACCAGCGCCGCTGGGCCTTTTCATCCAATGCCTTCGCCGCAACCTCGTTGGCAAACAGTGGACTTGCCTTCAGATAGGCGCTGCGATTTTCGTAAGCATTGAACTCCTGCACAAACGCCTGATAAAGGCCTTTGCCATCGGGGAAGCCCGTCAGCCCGAGCGCCGTTGCCAGCCTAGCCACCTTCTGCATCGGTTGCAGATCTTCCGGCTTGGGCTCTGTAATCACCGCCTTGGCCGACCACTGCTGTGGTGCCAATAGCGCATAAGAGATACCACCCACAGCAAATACGCCAGCAATAAGTACAATAAGCAGCTTCTGGCGCCACAACACCACCATCAACTCACGAAGATCTATCTCCTCTGATCTGGGCTCTTGCACCCACTGATTGGGAATAACCGGTGTCTTTTCGTTCATCTGTTCTCTCTTGCTTATCAAGGTGCAAAAATATCTCACAACTGCGACGCACTACTATTTTGACGAACAACGCTAAGAGTAATCAGCAAAGCAGGGTGCAAAACGATCCTTGTCAGACAATAATAGCGGCTGTTGCTCAGATAATGGCCACTTTATCGCCAAGTTAGGACTATCCCACCGAATCACAGCTTCATCACCAGGATGATAATAATCGCTGCATTTGTAAAAAACATCAGCGCTGTCACTTAGCACATAAAAACCGTGTGCAAAACCGGGGGGAATCCAGATCAGTTCTCCACGTTCAGCATCTAAAACACAACCCATCCATTGGCCGTAGGTGGATGAACTAGATCGAATATCGACCACTACATCAAAAATGCTCCCGCTTATTACCTGCACCAGCTTGCCCTGTGGTCGGCTACGCTGGTAATGCAGGCCGCGCAAGGTGCCGCCAACCGAATGGCTCAGATTGTCTTGCACCAGTGGATAATGACCACAGTGCAGTTCAAACTCAGCTTTACGAAAACACTCGCGAAATTGACCACGATGATCATAAAAGGTAGCGGGCGTAAGTATTATCACTCCCGCCAGAGATGTTGTACGATATTGCATTGATAAACCCATGCGGAAAAAGAACCAAGTGATCACTTGCTGACGTTTTGATAGCTAGGGTAGTAGCTTGAGAGCTTCCACTTATAAACGGGGCGATCACGCGGCGTACTGATGAGAAAAATATCCAGAATACCCGCCAGCATCAGGGTGCTCAGCGGATAGTAGATCACCGGCTTGTCATAGATGGGCAGCAGCTTGGTGACTGGATAGAGACGGGTGCCAGAGCCACCGGCTAGAATAATACCTTTACGTTTGGTCATGATGCTTATTTTTAAATTACAAAAGAGAAGGGGGGACTTGAGACCACACCTTTCATTTTTATCCCTGTCAACCAGAAATGTATTCAGTACATCCCAAGCCTGTGATTTACTGGCCGAGGATCTCGGTCAACATCCGCTCTACACCGACGGTCCAATCCGGCAGTACCAGATCGAAGGTGCGCTGGAATTTGCTGGTATCCAAGCGGGAGTTATGAGGACGTTTGGCCGGGGTCGGGAAGGCGCTGGTCGGGACTGCATTGAGCTGCATAACCGCCAGTTCAACCCCGGCCTCTCTGGCTTTGGCAAACACCAGCTGGGCGTAGTCAAACCAGGTGGTTGTACCAGAGGCAATCAGATGGTATAGCCCGGCAACCTCGGGTTTGCTCTGCGCTACGCGGAGCGCATGAGCGGTGCAATCAGCCAGCAACTCAGCCCCGGTCGGGGTACCAAACTGGTCATTGATGACCGACAGTTCGCTACGCTCCTTGCCAAAACGCAGCATGGTCTTGGCAAAGTTGGCGCCACGGGCGCCATAGACCCAGCTGGAGCGGAAAATCAAGTGGCGAGAGCAAAGAGCTGCGCCTTGTTCACCCGCCAACTTGGTTTCGCCGTAGACATTGAGCGGAGCTGTCGCATCGGTTTCCACCCAGGGGCGCTCACCGCTGCCATCGAACACATAGTCAGTAGAGTAATGTACCAACCAAGCACCCAATGCTTCCGCTTCTTTGGCAATCGCAGCCACGCTAATCGCGTTGAGCAGCTCGGCAAACTCTCGTTCGCTTTCCGCCTTATCGACTGCAGTGTGGGCCGCAGCGTTGACAATCACATCCGGTTTGACCAGACGTACCGTGTCGGCAACCCCTGTCGGGTTGCTGAAATCGCCGCAATAGTCGGTGGCGTCAAAATCAACGGCAGTGATGCGCCCGAGCGGCGCCAGTGCCCGTTGCAGCTCCCAGCCTACCTGGCCGTTTTTGCCAAACAGCAGAATATGCATCAGGCTCGCTCCCCATCGTTCTGTTCAATTGAGGAATAGTGCTGCTCAATCGAGGATTGGTAGACATCACTCTTGACGTCACTGACCCACTGCTGATTATCCAGATACCACTGCACGGTTTTGCGAATTCCCGGCTCGAAAGTTTCTTGCGGTTGCCAATCCAGCTCGGCGCTTATCTTGCTGGCATCGATGGCATAGCGGCGATCGTGACCGGGGCGATCCGCCACATAGGTGATTTGATCGCCGTAAGAACTCACCTTGGGCACCATCTTGTCCAGCAAATCGCAGATGGTATGTCCCACCTCCAGATTCTGCTTCTCATTATGGCCGTCGATGTTGCAGGTCTCCCCTACCGCGCCAGTAGTCACCATCTTGTAGAGCTTGTAGAGCGCGCGCGTGGTCTTCCACGTAGGGCCAATCAGGAATTTGGTCACCCTTGCCATAGACCGGCAACGACTTGCCATCCAGCGCGTTGAGGATCACCAGCGGGATCAGCTTCTCGGGGAAGTGATAAGGACCGTAGTTGTTGGAGCAATTGGTGACACTGGTCGGCAGGCCGTAAGTACGGCGCCAAGAGCACACCAGAAGGTCACTTGACGCCTTGGAGGAAGAATAGGGGCTACTGTGGACATAGGGGGTGGTTTCGGTAAAGAGCAGCAATGGCTCACCGGCGGTAACTTCATCCGGATGGGGCTGGTCGCCATACTCCTCATCGGTGGAAATATGGTGGATGCAGAAGGCCGCCTTGCGCACAGCTTCCAGCAACATATAAATACCGACGATATTGGTCTCGATAAAGTCAGCCTGGCCTGTAATGGAGCGGTCGACATAGCTCTCGGCAGCAAGATGCATTACAGCAGCTGGTTGGTACAGGGCAAATACACGATCCAGTTCAGCGCGGTTGCAGATATCCACCAGCTCAAACGAATAACGCTCGCTTGACGATACATTGACCAAGGATTCCAGATTGCCCGCATAGGTAAGTTTATCGAGGTTGATAACGGAATCTTGGGTATCACGGATGATATGGCGAACAACAGTAGAGCCGATAAAACCTCCTCCACCGGCAACGAGAATTTTCAGCATATTCATGCAAGAAATCTGCTATATAAGAAGACTGACAGAGAAGCCATAGTTGAAGGCCACACTCTGACAATCCATTGTTCCTGATGAGGACAGAGGGTTGCTTCGACATAAACAGGCTATTGATGCTCAACATGCGGTCCCTCTGTCCATCTGTCTGCTCCGTCATTCATGCAAACAGTGTGCATTAAATAAAACAGGCTGTTTAATGCATCGGCTGATGACTCTCTGAATTAAGAAAATCAATATCCTCGACCACACTCAGGCACGGTTCATGCGGCAAAGTGTTTTTTGCCTGCCATACCAGATCGCAGATCCCGTCTGTAGGATTAAAACCGGTCGGCATACTTAACAGCAAGTGGCGGATCTGTTCATGGTCAAAACGGAAACACGCACTATCGAGCTCAGCTAAAAACGCCCGCAGTTGTGGCCATGGCAACATCAACTCTGAGGCTTTCATAATCCGGGGATGGGCAGTGCCCTCAACCTGCTCACCAATTAACAGCTCTTCAAACAACTTTTCACCAGGTCGCAAGCCAGTGATCTTAACCTCAATATCCCCAGTGGGATGTTGCTCGCTCTTGAGCTTCAGGCCACTCAAGCGGATCATCCGGTGCGCCAAATCAATGATCTTGACCGGCTCGCCCATGTCCAACACAAATACATCCCCACCTTGCCCCATAGCACCCGCCTGGATCACCAATTGCGATGCCTCAGGAATGGTCATGAAATAACGAATGATATCAGGGTGAGTCAAGGTCAAGGGGCCACCATCGCGGATCTGCTTGCGAAACAATGGTACCACAGAACCAGAAGAACCTAGGACATTACCAAAACGCACCATGCAAAAACGGGTTTGCCGCTGCGCGGCAGACAACGATTGCAATACCAGTTCGGCCAATCGTTTGGTGGTGCCCATGGTGTTAGTGGGCCGCACCGCCTTATCAGTTGAAATCAACACAAAGGTTTCAACCTTGGCCCTGATAGCAGCCTGTGCACAGTAAAGAGTACCAAAAACATTATTGCGCACCCCCTCAACCACATTGTATTCAACCAACGGGACATGCTTGTAAGCAGCAGCATGGTAAACCGTCTGGATCTGAAAAGTGCTCATCACCGCTTGCAAGCGATGTTGCCGCTGCACCGAGCCCAGCAATGGCACGATCTCAACCTGAAGCCCTTCTTGTTGGCTGATTTCTTGCAGTTCTTTATCAATGGCATACAAGCCATATTCAGACAGCTCAAACAATACCAGTTGCACGGGTTTGCAACGAATTATCTGGCGACACAACTCAGAACCGATAGAGCCCCCCGCTCCCGTCACCATTACCCGCTTACCAGAAATATTGGCGTTGATCAGTTCAGGAATTGGGGCAACCGCATCACGCCCCAACAAATCCTCAATACTGACCTCTTTAAGCTCATCGATATGAGCATTCCCCTCAACCAGGTCTGCCATACCAGGAATGGAGAGCACCTCACATGGGCACTGTTCCAGTCGATTGATCACCGCTTGCCTGACACTGCGCGATGCACTAGGCATGGCCAACAGGATCTTCTTAATATCTAAGCGCTCGAGCAATGCCTCAATAGCTTCGGAGCTGTAAACATTCACCCCTTGGATCACCGTTTTAGCCAAAGCGGGGTCATCGTCGACAAACGCCACCGGCAGGTACTCCTGCCCTTGATTCAACGCCAGTTGTAACTGGCGTCCGGAAGAACCAGCACCGTAAATCAGCACCGCAACACGTTGCTGGCCACGACGCTGTACCAGCGCTCGGAAAAACAGTCGTACCCCACCGATCAGCAACACTGAAAACGCAAAATATATAACCGAAACCGTTCTGGGAAGTGGAACCCCCATAAAAAAAGCTAGCATGACTAATGACATGGTGGAGAGGAGAACGCCGAGTGCTACCGTCCACAACACCTTGAAACCGACATAGCGTAATACAGCGCGATAAAGCCCTAACCGCATAAATATTACGATCGTGATCGGCAGTAACAACGCTAGCATTTGCCAGTGCAGCAGACTCTGCAATGGAATATTGTCATCAAGGCGAACCCAATACCCCCCCCAAAAGGCTAGCGTTAGCAACGTTAAATCAGCGAAGACACTAACAATGCGTTTATATAAGCGTGGCATACAAATAAAAGTAGTCAACATAAATTCACCGTGCTATATAAAAGGCGATACAATCATCTGTCAATACCGCCCATAAAAATATCAGCGACTTGCCAAGTCCAGTACTTCAGCCAACACTTGGCAACTACGCAGCATTTCATCGACGCTTAAGGTTGGGTGCACCAGCATCATTAAACTGGTTTCACCCAATAACTTGGCGTGTGGCAAACGTTGCAGTGGTCGCCATGGCGTATTGTCAAAAGCCTTTTCCAAGTAAACCTCGGAACAACTACCTTGATAGCAAGGTACGCCACGAGCCACAATCTCATCAATAATTCGATCACGATTCCAACCTTCAGCCAAATAGTCCTCATTGATGAAGAAATAGTGCTTGTATTCGGCGTGAATAAAATCAGTCGGCACCTCAACCAAACGAAGTAGCGGATAATTGGCAGCAACGGCATCTAACTGAGCAGCGTTCGCAATACGCTTGGCGGTCCAATCCGCCATTCTTTTAAGTTGAATACGACCAATCACAGCCTGAATTTCCATCATGCGCCAATTAGTGCCAAAACTATCGTGTACCCAACGAAAACCCGACGCATGTTGCTTGTGATAAACCGAATCGTAACTTTTTCCGTGATCTTTATAAGACCACATCGCTTGCCACAGCGCCTTGTCACTAGTCGTCACCATACCACCCTCACCAGCGGTGGTCATGATTTTATCCTGACAGAAACTCCAAGCACCTACATGACCAATCGAGCCAACACTGCGGCCTTTATATTTAGCACCATGCGCTTGAGCACAATCTTCAATCACATAAAAGTCATGTTCCGCAGCCAGTTCCATGATCGGGTCCATATCCGCAGGCATCCCCGCTAGATGTACAACAATCACGGCCTTAGTATTTGGAGTAAGCGCCTTGGTAATTGACTCAGCAGTAATATTTTGACTGTTAAGATCAACATCGGCAAAAACAGGATTGGCACCGGCAGTAACAATTGCAGAAGCCGATGCTAAAAACGTACGCGGGGTAACGATAACATCATCTCCAGTCCCGACCCCCAATGCCTTAAGAGCAACATCTAGAGCCAGGGTGCCATTGGCGAGCGCAATCGCATAATCACTGTCGGCCCACAAAGCGAATTCTTTTTCAAACTCACGGCATTCATTGCCAGTCCAATAATTCACCTTATTGGATAAAATGACACGACTAACAGCATCGGCCTCTTCTTGGGTAAAAGAAGGCCAAGGGGAAAAAGCAGTATTCAGCACGATATTTTCCTTACAACTTAAAAATAAAGTTAATGAGAAATTACCACAGCAGGCGTGCCCACTACAGTTTGAAAATCCGGAATATCACGAATGACAGTGGCGCCAGCGCCGACTATCACTTTATTGCCAATACGGATCAATTGATTTATTTGTGCACCAATGCCAATCCAACTATGTTCACCGACACAAACTCCTCCGGCTAAATGAGCTCCGGGACTAATATGAACACCATCAGCTAACACGCAATCATGATCAACTGTTGCACTGGTATTAATAATGCCACCAACCCCAACAGCTGCAAACGCATTGATCACTGCATTTGCCATCACTACAGTGCCGTCACCCAACTGGGCATAACCGCTCACAGTAGCATTAGGGTGAACGAGTGGTACGAGCTTTGCTCCTGTTTGTTGCAATAACCTTAACTTTTGCAGCCTGGTTGAATTGCGGCCAATCGCCACCACCACTAAATCAAATTCTTGAACTAACTCTAGTAAATCAGCAGTACAACCTTTAACTTGCCAATGAGCAAGTTGCATTAATTCAGGAAAGCGATCATCGAAAAAGATAATCTCTTCAAAACCATTTAGTTCCGCCAACTCAGCAATCACCTTGCCGTGGCCACTCGCTCCCAAGATGGCACATTTATTCATACGAAGAACCTTACTTTTCATGGCCCCCCCTAAAAGGTTCTATAGTGACATGGCCCTCAGCACTGATCCCATCTTTAATTAAGACCTTTTTAACCGTTAATAGTAAAATCTTAATATCTAACCAAAATGAGCGATTATCCACATACCATATATCAAGTTTGAATTTATCTTCCCAGCTAATTGCATTACGACCATTGATTTGCGCCCAGCCAGTCACGCCGGGGCGCACCTCATGGCGGCGCGCTTGCTCTTTGCTGTAAAGCGGCAGATATTGCATCAACAATGGCCTTGGCCCAACCAAAGACATATCGCCTTTTAATACATTCCACAATTCAGGCAATTCATCTAAACTAGTGCTACGTAATATATTACCAAATGGAGTCATTCGTTCAGCATCCGGTAAGGTATTGCCCTTCACATCCGTTGCATTCTTCATTGAGCGAAACTTGATCATTTCAAAAGGATTGCCGTTTTTACCAGGGCGTAGCTGCTTAAATAAAACAGGCGAGCCCAGATTTTTACGAATTTTCCATGCCACTAGCGCGATGACAGGGGAAAGTAATAATATCACGCAAAGTGAGACTAAAAAGTCAAAGGATCTTTTCATTTATATAGACTCTTTTCAAATACCTAGAATTTTAATCAATCGTTTATTTATCTTCTTAACATCATAATATTCTTCTGCAAACTTTCTAGCATTGGCTCCCATCTTAATAACTTCGTCTTTGTTATTTATAAAATAAATCATTTTATCTGCAATTTTTTCAGCAGACCAAGCGGTGACAATAAAACCATTGACCCCGTCAACTACAGTTTCACGGCATCCTGGAACATCTGTTGTGATAACCGCACGGCCGATAGCCATTGCCTCTTGAGTACTTCTCGGCATACCTTCTCGATAAGACGGCAACACAAAAACTGATGCCAGATCAATCCAGCATCTCACGTCTGCAACATGTCCTTGGTAGTTAACAACCCCAGCGTTACAAAGTGAATTTAATTCTTTAATTGAAATAGAACCAGGATTAGCTTCATCTAACCCACCGAGTACAATAAAACTGACATTTGGATTATTTTCTTTAACAATTTTTGCTGCACCAATAAATTCATTAATTCCTTTTTCAGCGAGAAGTCTACCAATAAAAAGAAATGAAACAGTAGATATGTCTGGCTCTGATTTCTTATACAAGTCAAGGTTTACACCAATACCACCAAGTACATGAATACACTTCACTCTTATTTGATTTTTTTTTAATAAATCAATAGGGTCATCATTGTTTAAAAAAATTAAACCATCTTGTAGAGGCAAAGCTAATTTATACAAAAAAATCTGTATTTTTCGCAAAATATGAACTTTAAAACTTATTTTTTGTGGCTGTTCTGTAAAAGCAAAACCCAATCCTTCTAACAAACCAAATATCTTTTCAACTTTAGCAAGTTTTGCTGCAAAAGTTGCGAAAATAACAGGCTTCGCAAAATATGATAAAACCAAATCGGGCGAATATTTTTTAAATAGTTTATATAATGTGAATGTGTTATAAACATCTGTAAATGGATTTATTCCTGCACGAGACATTTTATAGTCAACGGGAATAGCGCCCAAATGAATGACATTCTCTCGCGTAACATCAGAATAATCAGTAGCAAAAGCATATACGGTACAACCATGCGACAGCAAATCAGTAATTAAATCTCTTCGAAAACCCAATATACTACTTGCAACAGTACCAACAAGAGCAATCCGCACAATTATCTCCTACCAAAATATTTTTATACTTAGAGAGTATATAATTTGAGCCATTTTTCAGCTTGGGAACTTAATGAATAATATTCAATAACCCGTTGACGACTTTTTTTTCCATTATTCAAAGCAATGTTAGAGTTCAATTTTAAGCCTTTTTCTAAACCTTTTGCCAAGGCAGTACTATTTTTGGCAGGTACCAAGATTCCACTATCTCCCAGCACTTCTTTTACTCCGCCGCAATCTGTTGCCACCACCACTCGTTCGCAGGCCATGGCTTCAGCAACCACTAAACCAAAACCTTCCCAAGCAGATGACAGCACAAATAGATCGGCTGCACTCATCCACTCATGTACATTTCGCTGTAGGCCCAAAAAATGTACCCGCGGGGTTAAACCTAATTGTACAGTGAGCTCTTCTATGTTAGCTTGCTCTTCACCGATGCCAATAATGGCCAAGTGCACATGGCTTAACTCGCTGGGCAGTTGGCTAAATGCGGTTAATAAGTTGGGATAGTCTTTAGCTGCTGCAAAACGCCCTACAGCCAAAATTAATGGCGTGTTATCTGTCAGTTGTAATTGAGCTCGCAGGCTAGCGCGACTCGCCGGATTAAAGGTAAAACGCTCAGTATCAATACCGTTTGGCATAGCAACCATTCGATTTGCAGACACGGCACCTTGAGCAATTAAGGCATCAGCCGCCTCTTGACTCACATTCGTACTGAGATCACATAAAACATCGGTTAGGCGATACGCCAGCATACGACCACGGCCACCTTCGTTCGAGCTGTGCGCGGTACAAACCAGTTTAGGCATGCGGGAACTTAAACGCAGCAAGCGGGCAAACAGATTAGCATGCACCATATGGCTATGCACCACATCTGGCTTGAAATTATTAACCAGTCGCCGCGCTTGCTGATAAGCTCGGAGAAACTCGAAAGGTGTCTTTGCCATATTAAGCTCGATCACATTTGCCTTTCTTGACTGCGGTTTATTTATCGTGTCACCAGTCATCGAAATCAGCAACACCTGATGACCCTTCTCGGCAAATTGATCAGTCAGATCACAAACTTGCCTCTCCGCGCCTCCCATTCCTAGCCCTGTGATAATTATACATATTTTCATATATGTCCTCTATTAAATCAGATGTCATGCCGCACAATATAACTCACTCATAACCATACGCTTGAAACTTCCTCAATTGATTCTCCTCAACCTCATCAAATTTTTTATTTAAATCAAAATCTCCAACTAATATATCAACAAGATACCATCGCAAATTAATAAAAGATAATGGCGCGATCGGGTTCCTATAATAACCGACCCCCGTTGATAGGCATATCACTAACAAGACAACAATGCGCACACCCAATCTATACACTTTAGCAGATTGTAACTTCATGATTATCAATAATGCATACAACACAACAAAATATGATGAAAATCGATTTAAAAATGGCAAAAATGATGACATCAAATATAGTGAAGCCCCAGAAAAAACGAGTCGTTCACAGACAAATTCAAAAAAATTAAATACATACCTATCCGATGCGGTGAACATATAAATAAAAATATACAACAAACTAAGAAAATGTAGAATACCAAACCCTGCTGTCGAAACACTTAAATATTTTGATAATTTTTCATACAAAAATATAAAAGCATCGATTTTAAATAATAAAAAAAACTCAGGTGATAAACACAACATTAAAACAGTAAAGCACATTAAAAATGTTGACAGTACAAATTTCAATTTACTCATTTTCCTGGTGCTAATTAACAAACAAAAAAATAAAACAGCAACAGAAAGATGAGATGTAATTGATAAAATCATATATCCATATGCCCTATTTTTTTTATTCGATAAAAAATAAGACATCGAATACATAAACATAATCAATGCTAATAACTGCCTTAACTGCTCAAGAATTAATGTTGCCCCAAGTGAAAAAGTGATAAAAGACAAAAACAACAAATAAAATCTATTATATCTAAAAAAAATAGAATGATTTTTATTGTAAAATAAATTATAAAGAGCTAAAAA
>Ga0224722_1001190_pt1 | contig 14601 bp, 8 predicted proteins | sample Balambano_FR1_Me_FD_161646 | JGI IMG/M metagenome (GOLD analysis project Ga0224722, IMG submission 161646) | Freshwater sediment microbial communities from Lake Towuti, South Sulawesi, Indonesia - Balambano_FR1_MetaG | ecosystem: Environmental > Aquatic > Freshwater > Lake > Sediment | place... | reverse complement strand
CCTCACCGGGGCGTCGGTCCGCGGCGGCGAGCACCACGCTGAGGACGACGACGCCGCGGACCGACGCCCCGGTGAGGCCAGCCTCGGCCAGCGGGGTCGCCAGCAGTCGGCCAGCCGGTGTACGGCGTCGCCGCGCAGCGTCGGCCGGCCGCGGCGGGGGTGCCGTCAGCGCCAGCATGATCAGCAGCAAGCCGATGCCGGCCACCAGGCCCAGGAGGCTGCCCATCAGGCAGCCTGTCCGTCACGTTGCCTGGGGAGAGGCACGTCACCCGACGCAGACGTCCCCGCGGTGCTGGCAGGGGTGCCTGGCGCACCGCCCAGGAGCGCGTGGACGTCGATCCCGGCGGCCGCAAACCTGTCGGCATGCGGCGGGTAGCCGCCCGCACGCACGAGCCGGCCGTGGCGGGTGGCGAAGACCGGCTCCAAGGCGATGACATCGCCTTCGACCCGACCGGGGACGGCGACCACCTCCCGCAGTCGGCGGCGTCCATCGGCGTCCGTCCCGACGTGGACGACCAGGTCGATGCAGGCGGCCACCGTGGGTACTACGAACCGCGAGCCGATGTTCTCGCCGGCGAGCAGGGGCAGCGTGCACACCTTGGTGATGGCTTCGCGCGCGGAGTTGGCGTGCAGGGTGGCCATGCCCGGGACACCGGCATTCAGCGCGAGAAGGAGATCAAGGCATTCCTCCCGACGAACCTCCCCGACGACGATCCGGTTGGGACGCATGCGCAGCGCTTCGACCACCAGGTGTCGCAGGGTGATGGCGCCGGTGCCCTCGAGCCCCGCCTGTCGGGTCTGCATGCAGACGACGTCGGGTGTGCTCGGCCGAACCTCGAACACCTCCTCGGCGACGATGACGCGTTCACGCGGCGGGATCGCGGCGAGCAGGCAGTTGAGCAAGGTCGTCTTGCCAGCCTGGGTGCCGCCGGAGACCAGGATGGTCAAGCCGGCGACCACGGCCGCCTCCAGGAAGCGGGCGACAGCAGGTGGCATGGTGCCCAGCGCGGCGAGGTCGTCCAGCCGCCCCGCCCGGACCACGTGCTTGCGGATGTTGACGGCCAGATGGCGGCGCGTGACGTCCGGGATGACGACGTGCAGGCGGCTGCCGTCGCTGAGCATGGCATCGACGAACGGGCTGGACGTGTCCAGCCGGCGCCCCGAGGTTCGCAGCATCCGCTCGACAAGGTCACGGACCTCGGCATCGCTGAGGACGAGCGTGGTCAGCTCGCTGCGACCGTGCCGGGCGACGAACACCTTCCCCGGTTCGTTGATCCAGATCTCCTCGACCTCGGGGTCGTCGAGGTACGGCTGCAACGGGCCAAGCCCGGCCAGGGAGTCCAGCACGCCGCGTCGCACCGCTGCGGCGTCCCCGAGCGGTGGGACGTCACCTGCCAGGAACCGGGCGTCATACGCGGCGAGTACGTCGGCGAGTGCCGCCTCGACATCGAGTCGATCACGGGCCGGGTCCAGCCCTCGACTGCGGACAACCGCCCGAACCTCGGCATCGATGATCGCAAACGCCGTTGGCTGCTCGACCGTCACCCGTTCCCCCCGATCCCGCCGCCCCCGGCAACGAAGGGGCGGGGCGTGCCCCGTCCCCTCTGGCGAGGCACGCCCCGCCGGGGATTATGTCCTGTACATCCATGCCTGTCTACTTCAGGGTTGATCTACTGTTCGTGATGATCACCCTGGTTTGACGGTTACTGGCGGCACATCATGCCATGGGGCGTTTCGTCCGGAGTCGCGGCCCTCCCCCAACGCAGGGACACGAAGCGTCACTCAGCGCGCCACTCAGCGACGCGTCAGGCGTGGACGTCCACCCCCACGGCGGCTTCGTCCGCCATCGACGGCGCCGAGCCACGCAGCACCGATCGGACCGCGCGCAACCCGACTGAGAGCTGGGCCAGGTTGCCGTGCTCCTCTTCGAGCACGTCGCGCAGCATCGACTTCGCCCGTTGCACCCCAGCTGGGTCCAGCGCCTCCCACGCCGACAGGCGGGCAGCCGGCTGCCCGTCGGGCGTCTGGGCGATGACCTCGGCGGTGATCGCCGCGTGCGCCCCCGACAACTCATCGCGCAGTGCCGCGCGCGCCATGGTCTGCCAACGGTCGTCGCGGGGCAGCGCGAGCACACGGCTCAGGAGGCGGTCCAGCCCCAGCCGCTCCCCGATGGTGAGGTGGACCCGGGCGACCTCCAACAGGTCTGCCGCGGAACGACGCGACGTCTCGACGATCCCGAGTCCCGGGAACGACCACGGCAGGACGGCGATGCGGCGGGCCAGGTCGTCGGGGACGCCCTCGCCGGCCAGCTCGGCGCGACGGTGCGCCGCCTGCTGCCGCGACCCACCGGTGAGCAGGTCCGGCAGGGCGTCCACGACCACACTGACAGGCTCGTTGAAGAACTCGATCTCCCACGCCACGTCGACACCGGCCGGCCGGTTGAGCACGAACCACCGCGTGGCCCGCTCGACGACGGTGCGGATTTCCAGGCGCATCGAGGTCTGCACCGCGGCCGGCACCCGGTGATCCAGCGCGTCGATCTCGGCGGTGAACTCCTCGAGGTCGAACACCTCGCGGGCCACGGCGTGGGCCCGGCACAGGTCCGCGACGCTGGCCGCGGTCTCCAGGACCAGCCGGTGCAGGAAGGTCACCCCCGCCTCGTCACACACCCGGTTGGCCAAGATGGTGGCCACAATCTCCCGCCGCAGCGGGTGCCGCAGCACCTGGTCGGCGTACCGGTCCCGGACGGGAACCGGGAAGTAGCCCAGCAGCACCGACCGCAGCGACGGCTCGTCCGGCAGGTCGGAGCGCAGCAGGTCGGCGTACAGCCAGTTCTTGGTGATGCCGAGCAGCGTCGCGATCTCCGGTTGGGACAGCCCCTCCCCGGACGCGCGCCGTTCGCGCAGCTCACGAGCCGACGGCAACCGCTCGAGTTCTCGGTCGAGCAGGCCCCGCGACTCCAGCTCCCGCAGATAGGAGGCGTGCACGTTCACCAGCGACGCTGCTTGCACCACCCCCATCGACAGCGCCACGTTCTGCCGGTAGTTGTGCCGCAGGACCAAGCGCGCCACCTCGTCGGTCATGTCCGCGAGCAAGCGGTTGCGCTGCTTGCCGGTGAGCTCGCCATCCCGGACCACCCCGTCGAGGAGGATCTTGAGATTGACCTCGTGGTCGGAGGTGTCGACACCGGCAGCGTTGTCGATCGCGTCGGTGTTGATGCGCCCGCCGCGCCGGGCGAACTCCACCCGCGCAAGCTGGGTAAACCCGAGGTTCCCACCTTCACCGACGGCCTGACACCGCAGGTCGGTCGCGTCGACGCGCACCCCGTCGTTGCCCTTGTCGCCGACGTCGGCGTGCGTCTCGGTGGATGCCTTGACGTAGGTGCCGATACCGCCGTTCCACAGCAGGTCCACCGGCGCGCGCAGCATGGCCTGAATGACGTCGTTCGGGGTGAGCAGGTCCACGTCGTCGGGCAGGCCGAGGCGTCCCCGAACCTCCGCGCTGATCGGGACGGCTTTCGCACTGCGCTCCCAGACGCCACCCCCGGGCGAGATGCGTTCGACGTCGTAGTCGGCCCACGAGGAGCGGGGCAGGGCGAACAGCCGCTCCCGTTCGGCGTAGCTTGCTGCGGCGTCGGGGTCGGGATCGAGGAAGACGTGCCGGTGGTCGAACGCGCCGACCAGGCGGATGTGCCGGGACAGCAACATGCCGTTGCCGAACACGTCGCCGGACATGTCGCCGATCCCGACGCAGGTGAAGTCCTCCTCCTGGCAGTTGCGGCCCATCTCCCGGAAGTGCCGCTTCACCGACTCCCACGCGCCGCGCGCCGTGATGCCCATGGCCTTGTGGTCGTACCCCGCCGAACCGCCGGAGGCGAAGGCGTCTCCCAGCCAGAACCCGCGTTCCAGCGCGATGGCGTTGGCGATGTCGGAGAAGGTGGCCGTGCCCTTGTCCGCCGCGACCACGAGATAGGCGTCGTCGTCGTCCCAGCGGACCACCCGCGCGGGTGGCACGATCTCCACCTCGTCCCCGCGAGCCAGCCGGTTGTCGGTGAGGTCGAGGAGGCCCTTGATGAACAGCCGGTAGGCGGCGATGCCCTCGTCGAGCAGGGCCTGCCGCCCGAGGTCTGCCGCCGGCGGGTGCCGGAGCACGAACCCACCCTTCGCCCCGACCGGGACGATGACGGCGTTCTTCACCGCCTGGGCCTTCACCAGCCCGAGCACCTCGGTCCGGAAGTCCTCTCGCCGGTCGGACCAGCGCAGGCCACCCCGGGCGACTGGGCCGAACCGCAGATGAACGCCTTCGACCGTCGGGGAGGACACCCAGATCTCCGCGTACGGCCGAGGAGCGGGCAGGTGCGGCACCTTGGACGGGTCGATCTTCAGCGACAGGTACGACTTGTGCCGGCCGTCCACGTCGACGGTGAACTGGTTGGTGCGGTTGGTGGCCAGGATGAGGTGCATGAAGGAGCGCAGGATCCGGTCCTGGTCCAGGCTCGCGACCGCGTCCAGCGCGGCCGCGATCTGCCGGGACAGGTCGCTGCACGCCACGGCCCGTTCGTCGTAGTCGTCGCCGCCCTGGCTGGCGTCCGGCCCGGACGGGAAGCGCTGCGGGTCGAACCTCGCCACGAAGAGGTCGATGAGGAGTCGGACCAGGTTCGGATGGGCGACCAACGCCTCTTCGACGTACTCCTGCGAGTACGTCGAGCCGGTCTGTCGTAGGTACTTGGTGTAGCCGCGGAGCACCCCGCACTGCCGGTGGTCCAGCCCGGCGATCAGGACGAGCCGGTTCAGGCCGTCGGAATCCTCCAGGCCGGTCCAGACCGCCTCGAACGCGTCCTCGAACCGAGCCTTCACCGTCTGGTCGGCGGCCAGGTCGACGCCCTGCATCCGCAGCCCGAAGTCGTAGACGAAGGCCATGCCGCCCGCCGTCCCGCTACCAGGGTCGCTGCTTCGAGCGATCTCGTACGGCCACTCGTCGACGACGGTGACGCCGAGCTGGCTGAGGATCGGCAGCACCTGGGTCAACGTGAGCGGTGAGCCGGTGCGGTACACCTTGAAGCGCCGTTCATCGGGTCGGGACCCCGGGAGCTGGTACAGGTTGACCGACAGCCCGTCGCTGGCCGGCAACTGCTCCAGCCGCTGCACGTCGTAGACGGCGATGCGCGGCTGCACGTCCTCCTTGTAGGCCTCGGAGAACGCCCGCCCGTAGCTGCTGAGCAGCCGGGCTGCCTCCTCCTCCCCGACCTGTTCCACCAGGGCCGCCGCGAAGTCGTCGTCCCACGAACGGACCGCGTTGGCGAGCTCACGCTGCAGTTCGGTCAGGTCCAGCTGCGGCAGCTGGCGGCCCTGCGGCATCCGGATGACGATGTGCATCCGCGCCAAGACGCTCTCCCCGATGCGCACGGCGTAGTCGACGGTTTCCCCGCCGGTCGCGCGCTGCAGGATGGACGTCACCCGCAGCCGCACCTGCGTGGACATTCGCTCCTGCGGCAGGTACACCAGGCAGGACAGGAACCGGCCATAGTCGTCGGGCCGGACGAACAGCCGGACCTGCCGACGGTCCTGCAGGCCGACCACCGCCATGGCGATCTCGGTGAGCCGCTCGATCGAGATCTGGAAGAGCTCGTCGCGTGGGTAGGCCTCCAACACCTGCAGCAGGTCCTTCGCGCTGTGGCTGCCCGGTGCGAAGCCCGACGCCTCGAGCACCTTGCGGACCTTGCCCCGCAGCAGCGGGATCCGCAGCACGGACTCGCTGTAGGCGCTCGAGGCGAGCAAGCCGAGGAAACGCCGCTCACCGACGACCTCACCAGCCTCGTCGAACGACTTGACCCCGATGTAGTCCAGGTAGGCGTCGCGGTGGACGGTGGAGCGCGAGTTGGCCTTGGTGAGGACGAGCAGATTCGGCTCACGGGCCTTCTCGCGCACCGCCGGGGGCAGGGACGAGAAGCCCCGCGACACGGCTTGGTCGTACCGCAGGATGCCCAGCCCGCTGCCGGTGACCGGGCGCAGGCTGACCACCTCGGTCCCGTCCTCGCTGCGCACGGTCTCCAGTCGGTACTCGCGGAACCCCAGGAACGTGAAGTGGTCGTCGGCCAGCCACCGCAGCAGCTCCTCGGCGTCCGCCAACTCCTCGGCTGAGACAGCGAGGTCGCCGGCGAGCAGGCTGTCGGCGATGTCGATCATCTGTCCGCGCATGCGCGGGTAGTCCTCGACGGCGGCGCGAACGTCCTCCAGCACGTCCCGGATGGTGGCCTCGATCGCCGCCATCTCGGCGTGGTCGGTCTCGCGCTCGAACTCCACGTGGATCCACGACTCGGCCAGCGAGGCGCCAGCCGGGCCACCGTCGCCGCTGTCCGCTCCGTCCCCAGCAGCCAGGTCGACGCTGCCGATCTCGCCGAGCACGTCGAGCAGGCGACCCGTGATGTCCCGCCGAACGCCGAAGACGGGGTGCATCACCTGGTAGACGGGACGCTGCATCCGGGCCATCGCGGCGGTCACCGAGTCGACGAGGAACGGCATGTCGTCGGTGACCACCTGCAGCACCGAATGCCCGGTGGCCCAGCCGTGCTCGTCGACGTTCGGCGTGATCACGCACACTTTCGCCTTCCCCGGCAGACGCTGCTCGCCGAGGGACCAATGCAGCAGGGCCGGCCCCGCCACCTCCGGAGGACGACGTTCCAGCAGGTCCTCGACGGGGACGTAGCGGTAGTAGGCCTCCAAGAACGCCGCGACGGCCTTGTCGCTGTCAGCCTCCGGGCGGGCCCGGCGGGCGATGGCGGCCGCCTGGACCAGCAGGTCGGCGCGGGACAGCTCTTGCAGTCGGTTGCTCACGCAGACCCCTTTCCCAGCCGATGCGGCGCCAGCCGTCGCGGCCGACGCGATGTGACAAGATCCCGCCTCGTGGACTTCGACGCCACCATCCGGCTCCCTGCGCGCGTGGACGAGGTCGCGGCCATGCTCGCCGACCCTGTGTACGTGGACGGCAAGGCCGCGGCGATGGGCGCCTTGGAGCACGAGGCGGATGTCTCGACCCTGCCCGACGGCACGCTGACGGTCCGGCTGCGGCGCGTCATGCCGGCCGTCGTCCCCGAGTTCGTGCGCCGCTTCGTCGGCGAGACCATCACAGTGGTGGAGACCGACCACTGGTACCCCGAACAGCCGGACGGGACACGCCGGGGTGAGTTGACCGTGCAGATCGAGCGGGCGCCGGTCTCGGTGCACGGCACCATGCGGCTGGTGCCGGACGACGACGGGACGGGCAGCGTGCAGTCCGCCCACGCGACTATTCGGGCGAAGGTGCCGTTGGTCGGGCGCCAGATCGAGGAAGCCATCGTGCAGGTGCTGGACATGGCGGCGCGCAAGGAGGAGGAAGTCGCGATCGCGTGGCTCACCTCGCGCCGCTGACGTCGTCGGCCGCCATGTGCGGGTAGCGATGATCGGTGGCGGGGACGAACGTCTCCTTCAGCGTCCTGGTGCTGGTCCAGCGCAGCAGGTTCTGCGCGGCACCGGCCTTGTCGTTGGTGCCAGAGGCCCGAGCACCGCCGAACGGCTGCTGTCCGACCACCGCGCCGGTTGGCTTGTCGTTGACGTAGAAGTTGCCGGCCGTGAAGCGGAGCACCTCGGCCGCCTCGGCGATGGCGCGACGGTCTTGGGCGATCACCGCACCGGTGAGCGCATAGGCCGAGGCGCCATCCACCTGCGTCAGCACCGTGGACCAGTCCCCGTCGTCGTAGACGTAGACCCCGAGGATCGGGCCGAAGTACTCGGTGGTGAACACCTCGTCGGTCGGGTCGTCGCTGCGGATCACCGTGGGCCTGACGAAGTAGCCGACGCTGTCGTCGGCGGTGCCACCGGCAAGGATCTCCACGCCGCTGGTCCCTGCGGCACGATCGAGGGCGCGGGCGTGCTTGGTCCAGGCTTTGCGGTCGATGACCGCGCCGGTGAAGTTCGTGAAGTCGGTCGGGTCACCGACCGGGAGACTGTCCGCCAGATCGGTGAACTCCTTGCCCATGCGGTCCCACACGCTGCGCGGGATGTACGCCCGGGAGGCTGCCGAGCACTTCTGCCCGCTGTACTCGAACGCGCCCCGGACCAGCGCCGTCGTCAGCACGTCGACATCGGCAGAGGGGTGCGCGACGACGAAGTCCTTCCCGCCGGTCTCCCCGACCAGCCGCGGGTAGGAGCGGTACTCCGGCAGCCGTTGCGCCACCTCACGCCAGAGCAGCTGGAACGTGGCCGTCGACCCAGTGAAGTGGATACCCGCGAGATTCGGGTCGGCCAGCGCCACCTCCGACACCGCCGGACCGTCCCCGGGCACCATGTTGATCACTCCGGGCGGCAGCCCGGCCGCCGCGAGCAGCTGCATCGTCCAATGGGCAGCGAGCTGCTGGGTGGGGCTCGGCTTCCACACCACCACGTTGCCCATGAGTGCCGGAGCGGTCGGCAGGTTGCCACCGATGGCCGTGAAGTTGAACGGTGTGATGGCCAGCACGAACCCCTCGAGCGGTCGGTGATCCAAGCGGTTCCAGGTGCCGGAGCTGTGCCGCGCTGGCTGTTCGGCCAGGATCTGCCTGGCAAAGGCGACGTTGAACCGGAAGAAGTCCGCCATCTCGCAGGCAGAGTCGATCTCGGCCTGCTGGGCGGTCTTGCCCTGCCCGAGCATCGTGGCGGCGTTCAGCGTCGCCCGCCACGGCCCGGCCAACAGATCAGCCGCCTTCAGCAGGACGGCGGCCCGGTCGTCGAAGGACAGGGCGCGCCAGTCAGCAGACGCCGCGAGGGCCGCGTCCACCGCAGCCCGGGTGTCGGCCTGGGTGGCCTGCTGCCCGACGCCGAGCACGTGCGCATGGTCATGGGGCTGCACCACCGTGAACTCCGGGCCGCCGCAGCGGTAGGACTGCCCGGCGACATAGCCCGGCAGGTCGATGACCTCGGCCTCCATGGCGGCCAGGCGCGCCTGCAAGGTCGCCCGCTCCGGGCTGCCGGGCGCGTAGCCGAGGACCGGCTCGTTGGCCGGTGGCGGGACCTGCGTGACGGCATCCATACCGTGCATCGTGGCACGGGCGCTGGGCTCGTGGGAGGGCCTCGAGCCCCCCTGTGGACGACCGATGGGCAGCCCCGGGCCGGTCCCTTACAGTCCTGGGCGATGATGCCGTCCGGTGCGCACGTCGTGCGAGCTCCCGCGCCACCGGCCCCTCGCGGGGACGGCCGTCGCTGGCCCGCCGTCGTCGCGCTGCACGGGTTCGGCGACGACGGCGCCTGCTGGGCACCGTTCCTCGACGCCATGGGGGTACCGGCTGGTCGACGCTGGCTCCCCAACGCGCCTGGACATGGCGGCGAACCGCTCGGCCCGGACTTCACCCACGACACCCTCGTCCGGGCCGCGGTCCTGGTCGTCGAGCAGGTCGCGGCAGCGACGGGAGGCGTCGCCCTGATGGGCCACTCGATGGGCGCGAGCACCGCGGTCGGGGTGGCGGCTGCCCGTCCGGAGCTGGTGGCCCTGCTGGTGCTGGAGGACCCTCCGTGGACGAGCCCACAGGACCCGGCGGCGGACGCCGCCGCCGAACGACGCAACGAGCACCGACCGTGGATCGAGGGACTGCAGGCCTCGGGGCCGGCCGGACGCGCCGGCTGGCTGGACCGGGAGAGCCCGCACTGGCCTGTCGACGAGCGCGAAGCGTGGTCGTCGGCCAAGGCCAGCGTCGACGTCCGCCTGTTCGACCAGCCGCAGCACTGGGTGCGCCGCTCGTGGCAGCCCCTGGTGGCCGCCGTCCGCTGTCCCGGACTCCTGGTCATCGGTGAGCCGTCGCATGGCAGCGCCACGGCCCCGTCGGTCGCGGGCGCGATCGCCCGCGCCCCGGGCTGGCAGGTGCTGCAGGTCGCCGGCGCCGGTCACAGTGTGCGACGTGACGCGCGCGGGGTGCTGGCTGGAGTGGTCGCCGGCTTCCTCGAAGCCCGGTGACGACTCCGTGACTCCTGGGTCGACTACTCCAGCTCCAGACCCCACTCCGCCACCAACGCGGTGAGCTCGCTGGGGTCGAACCACGACAGGGGGATGTCCTCGACCAGCGTCGGGTCGTCCGCCTCCAACGCCTGGCGCACCGCGGTCTCGCCCTCGGTGTCGTCCACCATGAGTGCCGCGACGCTGTCCAGGCGGATGACCTGCTGGATGCTGACCCGGCCGGCCTCCTCGACGTCAACCGCCTTGACGTCGGCCTCGTCGAGGTCGGCGGCGACCACCACGCGGCGCGCAGGCTCCACCGCCTCACGGTTCTCGGCGAGCAACGTGAGCGAGGACTCCGCGGCGAGGTCTGCCGCGAACGCCTCCCACTCCTCCTGGTCACCAGTCGGGTCGAGCGCCGCCAAGCCGGGTGTGGCCGCGAACACCGCCCAGGAGGTCACCGGCAGCAAGTGATCCGATGCCAGGCTGGCCGCCCGGCGGGGCGTCGTGCCGAGATAGACGCGCACAGCCACGCAGCCCTGCCACTCAGCGCTGGTGAGCGAGTTGGCGTGGACCGTCGACGACGGCGTCGTCCAACGGCGCATGGTCCGCGGACTGCAGCGCGGCCTGCGACGTCTCCACCGCGGTGGTGAGGACGCGCAGCCGCCGGCTGGGATCCATGACGTTGCCACCCATGGCGTTCAGGTCGGCCGGGCCAGGGCCCAGAATGGTGACCTCCGTGCCCGATCGGTGCACCTTGGCCGACTCTCGCAGGCAACGCTTGGTGACCTGCACCCGCCACCGGCGCTCCAGGCGGCTGAGCAGGGAATCCGGGCGGTCGACCGCGAACGACACCATGGGCGCGACGACGAACACCTCGTCCAGGTCCAGATCTGCGAGCAGGTCGACGCTGGTGGCCGAGCAGGCTCCGCCATCGACGTAGCGACGGCCGTTGATCTCCACCGGTGAGTACCAGCCAGGGATAGCGCACGACGCCATCACCGCCTCGGCCAGTGAGGCCGGCGGTGAGGTGGGGTGACCGAACGGCACGCGTCGACCGGTCTCGTAGTCCATGGCCACGACGATGGTGCCCGGGTTGGCGGCCCACTCCCCAGGCGCGGCCACGGCTTCGACGAGGTGGCCGACACGCGCGAGCGAGCCGCGGCCGACCGGCAGCAGACCCGACAGCACCGCGGTTGGCGGCAGATGCCGAAGCCGCGACAGGTTGCCGGTCACCAGCCGGGCCGACCCTGGACCGAAGCGGGGGACGCTCGGCCTGCTGGCGCCGGTCGCATGGTCGTAGTCCCAGCTGAACCCGGCCAGCGGGCCCGTCGTGACGGCTCGGCCGAGTTGGTGGTGGTACAGGTCGGTGACGGACACACCGGAGCCGAGCAAGGCCGCCAAGACCGACCCTGCGGAGGTGCCAACAAGAAACTCGCAGTCGCGGACGTCGAAGCCGTGGGCCTCCTCCAGCGACACCAGGGACCCGACCATCCAGGCGGCTCCCAGCACGCCGCCACCGCCCAGCACCAGGCCACGACGGCGGGCCGGGACCTCGCGTCCCGGCTGCTGCGCCGCCGACAGTGGCGACACGGCTTGCGCCGTCATGAGATCAGTGTGGCGCGACACCGTCGCGACGCAACGTCAAACGCGCCGATTCACCACATTGTGACGATGCGCGGCATCCACCCAACGGATGTGGGTTCGGGCTTTCGTGCGCACCCGGTCAACCGCCGGCCACGTCAGGCGTCCCGCCGCGGCGGGCACGCATCCCCGATCGCACCGCCAGGCGCTGCGTGCGGACCGTGTCCAGCAGGTCGTTCACCGCCTCGTCGATCGCCTCGGCCAGGGTGTCGATGTCGCTCATCGCCTCGCGGTCGCCGTTCAGGCCGAAGCAGAGGACCCCGTTGTATGACGTCACGCCGATGGACAGCGCCTGGTGTCGCGCCAGGGGCACTACCGGGTACGCCCCCAGCATGAGCGCACCGCCGGCATAGAGCGGCACCTGGGGCCCTGGCACGTTGGTGACGACCAGGTTGTAGCCCCGGCGCGACAGGTCGCCTGCCACGCGGGCGCCTAGCGCGTGCAGTGTGGGCGGGCTGAACCCGGCCAACCCGGTGAGCGCCTTCGCGGCCACGGCCTGCCCGGTCTCCGCATGGCCCCGCATCGCGAAGGCGATGCGCTGCAGGCGCACCACCGGCGACGGCTCGCCGATCGGCAGGTCGACGAGGTAGGCCGCAACCTGTTGGCCCACCATGTTCGCCTGCTCAGCGCCTCGCACGCTGACCGGCACGAGGGCCCGAAGGGTCGTCGAGGTGCGCACCACCTCACCACGCATCATCAGCCAGCTGCGCAGGGCGCCGGAGACCACTGCCAGCACGACGTCGTTCACCGTCGTGTCGTGGTAGGTCTTCACGCGCTTGAGGTCGGTCAGTGACACCGTCGCAGTGGTGAAGCGGCGCGCCTTCCCGATCTCGGCGTTGAGTGGGCTGGCGGGGGTGCTGCGCGTCGCGGTCCGCAGCACCGACAGGACACCGCCGACCGCGCTTGCCGTCCGACCGGCGGCCAGCCGCAGGTCACCGGCGCCTGCACGGACGACGTCGAGGAGCTCTGTGGGGCGGCGAACGATGTCGGCCGCCGCCCCGGCGACGAGCTCGAGCCCGCTCGGCTCAGCCGCGGGTCGCCACCGGACGGGCCGCGGCTGCCGGGCGTCGGGGCTGGTGTCGAGGATCACCTGACCGATCTCCAGCGCGGTGGCACCGTCCACGACGGCGTGATGGGTCTTGGTGATGATGGCGAAGCGCCGGTCGGTCAGACCCTCGACCAGGTAGAACTCCCACAGCGGGCGGTCCCGGTCCAGGCGACGGCTCATGATGCGCGCCACCAGCTCCCACAACTGGGTATCGGTGCCGGGACGCGGCAGCGCGGATCGGCGCACGTGGTAGGTGATGTCGAAGTCGGCGTCGTCCACCCAGACCGGCCCGGCGAAGTGTCCGGGTACCTCGCGGACCCGTTGCCGGTACCGGGGCACGAAGGCGATGCGTTCGCGCAGCAGCTGCACGAGCCGGTCGTAGTCGAAGCCGTCCTCGGGCTCAGCAAAGATCGCGACGCCGCCGACGTGCATCGGCGTGCTGGCCTCCTCCAGATAGAGGAAGGACGCGTCGAGCGCGCTGAGCCGTTCGGGCACCGGGACTCCCATCGGATGGTGCCTCGTAGCGTAGTCGCCGAGCACCCGCGAACCGGTTCAGCCTGCGCCGGCTCGCTCCGCCGCCCGCGCGGCCGGGCTCGAACCAAGGTCCAGGATCAGGCCGGCGACCTGCCGGATGGCCGCTCGGGCCTTCGAGCGGGGTGCCGCTTCGGCCAGGGCCACGCCCGCACGCACAGCCGCGTCGAAGGCCAAGGGGTCGTCTGGCACGGTCATGGTGCGGGTCACCCCGGCGAACCGGGCCAACGCCGCAGCAACCTGCTCCTCGGGATGGTGGCCCAGCACGCTGGCGCGTACCCGGTTGGCCACGACGACGGGGTCGTGCACCCCCACGTCGGCAAGGTCATCCAATCCGCGCACGAGGCGACCCAGCCCGACGGGGTCGGCGCTCCCGACCGCCACGACGACGTCGGCCAGCGCGAGCGACACCAACGTGGCCGCGTTGCGGCGCGGCGTGAGTCCGTCCACGGCCAGCTCGTCGTCACGCTCCAGGCTGAACCCCACGTCGACCACCACCAGGTCGTAGGCGGACCTGGCCAGCCGCAGCACCTGCTCCAGCGCGGCCGGGCGCAGTTCGGTCCAGCGATCAGCGCGGGTGGCGCCGGTGAGGACGTGCAGGGACGGCGTCAGTGCTCGCGCGCAGGAACGCAACTGCGGCAAGGAGCACCCGCTGGTGGCTCGACGGCACGCGGCGAGCAGGCCGGGTGCCTCTTCCAGCAGTCCCAACGTCACCGCGACAGCTCCGCCGTAGCAGTCGGCGTCGACGAGGAGCACCTGCTGGCCAGCGGCGGCCACCTCGTGCGCCAGGGTGACGGCGAGACTGGTGCGACCAGGCGCGCCTGTGGGGCCCCACACCGTGAGCAGGCGGCCGGGTTGTTGGTCGCTGACCGGCGGTTCGACGGTCGTCGCTGGGGATCCGGGTGGGAGCGGATCCGCTGGCTGCGCGTGCGCCCAGGCAAGGCCAGGCTCGACACCGACCCGTCCTCCCGGGTCCGGCGGGGCACCAGCGCCCGGCCTGTCGGCTCGCAGGGCGTCGCGGATGCCGGCGAGCAGCACCGGCCCGGGATCATGCCGGGGCAGCTCCGTCACGGTCCGCACACCAAGGCCGTGCAGCCGGTCCACCGCGTCGTGGTCGGCCACCGCCGCCAAGCCCAGCACTGCGACCCCGCAGGCCTGCACCTGGGCCAGCAGGTCGCGGTCGAGTTGGTAGAGATCTGCGCTGACCAGCAGCAACCGCGCCGAACCTGCCCGGGCCACCGACACCGCCTCGACCACGTCCATGCATCGCCGGACCAGGTGGACGTCGCGCGCCTGGTCGAGCAGCTGCGCCACCTCGCTCTCCCACGCCGCCCCGCCGAGGGCGAGGACGACCGGGATCGCCGCCGACCGCGGCCTGGGGCCGGGCATCGTCGTGTCGCTCACGAGCCGCCTGCCGCATCCTCGGCCGGCACGGGCCC
>Ga0224722_1001188_pt1 | contig 14613 bp, 9 predicted proteins | sample Balambano_FR1_Me_FD_161646 | JGI IMG/M metagenome (GOLD analysis project Ga0224722, IMG submission 161646) | Freshwater sediment microbial communities from Lake Towuti, South Sulawesi, Indonesia - Balambano_FR1_MetaG | ecosystem: Environmental > Aquatic > Freshwater > Lake > Sediment | place... | reverse complement strand
GGGTGGCAGGGAGGGGGTTAAAAGAAAGAGCAGGGGCTACTTAACTTCCCGTTTCTTAATGATTTCTTAATCTACTTATCGTATACTATACAAAAAACTACAGTAAAAAGAGCCTACCTTAAGGAACTTCTACGTTGCGTCAACCTACACTGGTGTGCCTTGTTACTTGTCTCCTATCTATTACTGCCCTCCCATCGTCAGTGGCTCTTGCACAAGAGGAAAGTAATGTCATCGCCAATCTTTCCCTGGAGGAGGCAATTGCTCAGGCGTTAGAGCATCATCCGTCGCTGATTCGTGCAAAGGGAGAATCCGAAATCGCACGAGCGCGAGTCGGTCAGGCACGTTCAGGACAGATGCCGATGATTGCTGTACAGGGAATGATATCGAATGGTCCTCTTGGCGCACCCACCTTCGGTCCCCTCAATAACCCAGCCCTCAATGGGGTTCCCCCAATCGGTCCAACAGGCTTAACCGGAGACCCCGTTAAGAGACAGTTTGGTGCCAGCCTAAATATTCAGGGAACTCTACTGGATTTTGGGCGTACCCGAAATCTGGTAGACGCACGTCGTAATCAAGTGGCGGCGGCACAAGCCGATATTCAAACCCAACGTGCCATTATCGTTCTCTCAGTTCAACAAGCCTACTATACGGCTCTGCGCCAGCAACAGATTCTGGCGGCACATCAGGCAAATCTTCGTCAACGGGAAGCAACGTTCCGTCAAGCCAAACTCTTTGTTGACGGGGAACTCAAAGCGGGAATTGATTTGCAAACCGCAAAAGTCAATGTTGCTGAGGCGCAGGTTGCCCTATTAGCCGCCGAAAATGAGTTTCAAATCGCCCTTGCCTCCCTATCGCATGCTCTTGGGAAAACAGAGCAAAAGCCCTATCGTTTGACCCCACTCGTCACCGAAGTCGAACGGAATGCCCTCCAAACAGCACAGGAAAAGACTGCAATGCCGACAAACCTGCCGGTAACATTAGAGGAGGCAATTACCCTTGCGCTCAAGCAACGCTCTGAGATAGAGAGCCTTCACCTCCAGATAGTTGCCGCAGAAAGAGCAATAGACAGTATCGAAAGCGAAACCAAACCGCGTGTGGATGCCGTGGGGAGTGTGGGGGCAATCAACCCCAGCCAGGTCATCACAAACAACCAGATTTTCGGAGTCGCTGCGATTCTTACCATACCGCTTTATGGTGGAGGCATGGTGGAGGGGCGTATCACGGAAGAACAGAAAAAACGAGATGTTCTGACAGCGCGACATATCGAACAGATGGAACTTATCAAACTGCAAGTAACCCGCGCTTGGCTCAATTACAAAACACGACAAGCACAAATTGCCGTGGCTCAAGAACAGGTTCGCACCGCACGAAATTCCACACGCTTAGCCGGAGAACGCTACCGATTACAACTAGGCGCAGTAGTAGAATTGACCGATGCGGAAGCAACCTTGGCGCGTGCGGAAGCACAGTGGATCAATGCCATCTATGATGAGGCGATAGGGCGTGCCGAATTGAACTGGGCAGTCGGCGAAACGCACCGTCTTTACTCCACTGCCCTGGAAACTCAAGGAGGAAAGAAGCAACCATGAACCTAACCACTGCCGCCATGCGCCGCCCTATCACCGTCGTTGTACTGTTAATTGCACTGATTCTCGCGGGAACTTTAGCAGTCCAACGAATGCCACGCGATATTTTCCCAGATTTAGGGGTTCCGGTTATCTACGTGGCTCAACCCTATGGCGGGATAGACCCAGCACAAATGGAAGGTTTTCTCACCTACTACTATGAATATCACTTCCTCTATATCACCGGAATTGAACATGTAGAATCCAAGTCAATTCAAGGCAATGCGCTTCTAAAACTACAGTTCCACCCCGGAACCAATATGGCGCAGGCAATGGCAGAAACAATCGCGTATGTAAACCGGGCGCGTGCCTTTATGCCCCCCGGAACAGTCCCGCCCTTTGTCACGCGATTCGATGCGGGTAGTGTTCCTATAGGATACTTGGTGTTCTCCTCGGAAACACGAACGGTTCCCGAAATTCAGGATGCCGCTCTAAACCGTGTCCGTCCCCTGTTTGCCACCCTTCCCGGTGTCTCAGCACCACCCCCTTTTGGGGGAAGTGCACGTAGCGTCGTTATTCACGCCGACCCAGACCGCCTACGTGCGTACAATCTCTCCCCGGACGACATCGTGACCGCACTGGTTACCACCAATACAATTAGCCCCTCAGGAAATGTCCGAATCGGCGACAAGATGCCCATTGTCCCCACCAACGCAACCGTCTCCAGCATCAAAGACTTGGAGAGTGTCCCCATCCGCACAGGTTCACAACAGACAGTCTTTATCCGGGACATCGGCAAAATCGAAGATTCATCCGATATTCAAACGGGCTTTGCTCTAGTCAATGGTCGTCGCACTGTCTATATACCTGTTACCAAACGTGCTGATGCGTCCACACTTTCTGTCGTGGGACAGGTCAAAAAAAACCTGAAAAAGTTTCAGAGCGTTTTGCCCAATGATGTTGCCGTGCGCTACGAATTTGACCAATCTCCTATCGTCACCGGAGCTATCAATGCTTTGCTCATGGAGGGAGGACTGGGGGCTATCCTGACAGGATTCGCAGTTCTCTTCTTCCTAAGAAATATTCGCAGTGCGCTTATTGTCGTACTCAATATCCCAGTTGCACTAATAGGAGCAGTGCTGGGGCTATTCTTGAGTGGGCAAACCATCAACATCATGACTCTGGGAGGACTGGCTCTTGCAGTTGGGATTTTAGTAGATGAAGCCACCGTCACCATAGAGAATATTCATGCACACCTTGCACAAGGGAAATCCATGGCACGCGCCGTCAAAGAAGCAACCTCCGAAACAGCGGTTCCGCGCCTCCTCGCCATGCTATGTATTGTAGCGGTTTTCACTCCTGCCCTCTTTATGCAAGGGGTGGCACAATCACTCTTTCTCCCCCTTTCGCTCGCAGTCGGTTTTGCCATGGTTGCCTCATACCTACTGTCCAGCACACTGGTTCCCGTGCTTGCAGTCTGGCTGATTCGACAGGGAAACGACCTAGAAGAGTCCCGTTTTGACCGGCAATTTAGTACCCTGCGCGAGCGATACACAGGAATAGTCCGACATGTCATCGAGCGACGATTCCCCTTCATTATAGGTTACATAATTCTGACAGGACTGGTCGTACTACTGCTCGGCTCGCGTCTCGGCGTGGAAATATTCCCGAAAGTGGATGCAGGACAGTTCCAATTACGGCTTCGCGCCCCAACAGGCACACGAATCGAAGTGACGGAGAAGATAGCCCAACAAGCCCTTGACCTCATCGCACGTGAAGCCGGAGGAGAAAAGAATATCGAAATCACCCTGGGCTTTGTCGGGACACAACCTCCGAGTTTCCCAGTAAACCTGATTCACCTCTTCACCAGCGGACCAGAAGAGGCAGTGCTGCAAGTCCAATTAAAGCACGGAAATCACCCGCCTATTGAAGCGTTTCAAGAGCGATTGCGCGACGTTCTCGCCCAATCCCTACCCTCAGTACGTGTCTCCTTTGAAGCAAGCGATATTGTCAGTCGGATAATGAGTTTTGGCTCCCCAACGCCGATTGAAGTGGCTATCAGTAGCCCCGATTTGGCGAAAAACAGAGAGTTTGCCGAGAAGGTGCGCGAACAGTTGAGCAAAATCCCCCCTCTCCGTGACCTAAACTATGTGCAGGCAATGGACTATCCCTCCCTCAAGGTGAATATTGACAGGGAACGAGCAGGAATCCTCGGTATCACTACCACAGACATCACCCGCTCTCTGGTTGCCGCTACCTCCTCCAGTCGCTTCACCACCCCGAACTACTGGGCTGACCCCAAAAGCGGTATCGCATACCAAGTGCAAGTAGATGTACCAATTCCCCTCATGGATTCCATAGAATCGGTGGAGAGTGTGCCAATTACCGCAAAAGGCAGTGGTGCCTCAGTAATGCTTCGTGATGTAGCAACCGTTCTCCCCGGAGAAACCATTGGTCAGTACGAACGCTATAATATGCAACGCACGGTTTCCCTGACCGCTAATATTGTAGGAGCGGACTTAGGCAATGTCTCGAAAAAAGTAGAGAAGGCAATTCAAGCGGCGGGAACTCCGCCCGGTACAGTAAATATCGCACTACGTGGGCAGGTTCCCCCCCTGCGCGAACTGTTAGGTGGACTACAATCGGGCTTTGTAATGGCAGTGGGGGTTATCTTCCTGATGCTCACCGCGAACTTCCAATCTCTGCGACTCAGTTTAACCGTGGTCTCCACGGTTCCGGCGGTTCTTTTAGGGGTAGTAATTGCCCTCACGCTGACAGGAACCACACTTAATATCGAATCGTTTATGGGGGCGATTATGGCGGTAGGTGTTGCGGTTGCCAACGCGATTTTACTAGTCACCTTTGCCGAACGGGAACGCATGGCAGGAGCCTCGGTGGAGGAAGCGGCAGTGAAGGCAACCCATTCACGACTACGCCCCATTCTAATGACCAGTGCCGCGATGATTGCCGGGATGATGCCTATGGCACTCGGCTGGGGAGAAGGTGGACAGCAGACCGCCCCCCTAGGCAGAGCCGTGATTGGAGGTCTGTTCTTTGCCACTTTCGCAACACTACTCATCCTGCCAGCAGTATTTACAACTCTACAAGGCAAGTCTCCACGACACTCCGAATCTATTGACCCGGACGACATCACGAGTCGCCACTTTTCCTCTACCAACAGTAAAACCCTCTCTTCTGAGGAGGCTGTGGAAACGGTAGAAACAGCGAAAACTCTACCTGCCACCACAGAACAAGGGAAAGACAAGAAGGAATGACATAATGAACCGAAATATCTGGTTGACCAGTGGGATACTCGTCGTAGCACTTCTCATAGGAGGGGCATTTCTGTTGCCCCACAGCGATAAAAACGCACTTCCCACAGCACAGGCACAAGCCCCGGCAACACCACCCCCATCAATTGCCGTCGAAACAGCACCCGTGCAACGCCAGGATGTCTCGCGCTTGCTGACTCTACCGGGGACCATTCACCCGTTTGAAGAAGCCACCATTGCCGCCAAAATTCCCGGCTATCTCTCAGAAGTGCGTGTGGATAAAGGGGCTAAGGTTCGAGCAGGTCAGGTGGTAGCGGTTATCCGTGCCCCCGAACTTGATGCCGAGGAACAGTCCGCCCGCGAAGCCCATGCCGCCCAACTTGCAGCCGCCGAAGGTAGCCGCGCAGACTACCGACGCTCTATCGCAGAGAAGCAACGCATTACAATTGGTGTCGAAAAAGCCAAAGCCAAAGAACAGGAAGCCGAAGCCAGCACCCGCCGCGCAAAAGCTCAACAAACACTTGCCGAAGCCGCTGTCCGACAGGCAACCGCGCAACGTGACAAGGCACTCGCCGACCGCGAAGAAACCCGTGCCTTACTCAATCGTGCTGAGGCAGAAATGTTGATCGCGAAAGCAGAGGCAGACTTCGCCAACGCCACCTCCAACCGCTACAAAGGTATCTATGAGAAAGACAAAGACCTCATCGCCAAGCAGGAGGTAGAGGCAGCAACAAGCAAGGCAAAAGCCACCGAAGAGAAAGTTGTCGTAGCAAAAAATCAGATAGAAGCGATTCGTCGCCGCCTCGATGCAGCAGAAGCACTCCTAAACTCTGCCGAAAGTCAGATTACTCAAGCCGAAACACAAGTCGTCGTAGCAAAAGAGCAAGTGGCAATCGCACAAGCACAAGCGCAATCCGCCCGCAAGGAAACCCAGTTTGCTCAAGCAGAGACCCTCATAGGAAACCAAGCCATTGCCGCCAGTGCAGCACAAACACGCCGTGCAGAACTGCAAGCCCGTGCCACCAATGGAGCAAAAAATCGTGCCATAGCCATAGCCGACTATTCCCAACTGCGTGCGCCGTTCTCCGGTGTTGTCACAAGGCGTGTCGCAGACCCAGGAACCCTTTTGCAAGGGCAAGCCAGTGTCTTAACCATTGCCCGTATGGACACCATGCGCTTAATAATCTATGTTCCTGAAATAGAGGCACGCTTCGTGCGCCCCGGCTCACCCCTTGCCCTCACGATAACATCGCTCCCCGGTGAATCCATAAAAACAGCCGTTGCACGCACAACCTCTGCTCTCGATGACAAGAACCGCACTCTCCTAATTGAAGCAGACCTTCCCAACCCAAAAGGACTACTGCTTGCAGGAACCTATGCCACGGTCAAATTGACTCTGGAAACCCACCTCAATGTCCTCAGTATTCCCACTGCCGCCATCAATAACGAGAAAACAGGGAAGTCTGTCTTTGTGGTGAACGGGAATAAAGCAAAGCGAGTCCCCGTCACAATCGGTTTCGACGATGGCACAAATACCGAGATTGTGGAAGGGTTGACGGGAAACGAAGAGGTAATTGTCACCGGGAAAGAGGGTATTACCCCAGATGCCTCTGTAATCACCTCCCCCTACACCGGACCACGCAAAAAGTAAGAGGATTCAGATGTCAACCAACCTCAACAACCTCTTAGCGAAAGCGATTCGTATCGCCGCAACTGCCCACGAAGCCCAAGTAGACAAAGTGGGACAACCATACATCCTGCACCCCCTGCGAATGATGCAGAAAGCACACACCATCGAAGAAAAGATAGTCGCGATTCTCCACGATGTGCTAGAAGACACCCCCTGGACTATCGCGCAACTCGAATCTGAGGGATTCCCACCAGTGATCGTCGAGGCTCTCCACCATGTGACTCGCCGCCCCGAAGACAGCGAAGGAGACAAAGGCTATGCCCAGTTTGTGGAGCGTATCGCCACCGCACCGGGGGAATCAGGCAAAATAGCCCGCATCGTAAAGCAATTAGACCTACAAGACAACATGGACTTACTGCGACTACCCACCCTACTTCCCACGGATATAGCACGTCTGGAACGATACCACCGCGCCTACCATCGCCTTCAGGAAGCCGGAGACTAACCCAAGCGGTTGCCACATTCCGGGCAGAAAGCAAAAAGGTCAGGAACCGCATGACCACAGTATTGGCAGTACAACGTCCCGTTCGCATCCGATGTAGTACGCACCAAGTCCGAAGAAGTATCTAACGGCTCCTCATCCACCGGATCCAACGGGTCATAATCCCAAAGGCGGGAAAGATCATAAGGATCTTCAGGCTTCGGGCGCGTCTGCTTAAGATACTTCGCCTGCCAGAAAGCCGCCCCAACTCCGACGACACACAGAGGAATCCCCGCGAGAGGCAACCCACCTGCCCAGAAGGCTATCCCCATCGCGAGGACAAGCAACGCCGCTATAAATCCTGCTAATCGTCGAAATCCACCCATCATCCACCTCAGTATAACCTATCATATCCCACGGACACTAGGAGTGTCAAAGTGGCTTTGTTAAAGTAGAAAAACCCCGCAGGGTTCCTGCACTTGGCGCAAAAACCCTGCGGGGTCACAGATTCCTACAGTAAGGAGATTAGTCATCCTCCCCCAGTAGTTCCTCTGGCATTCTTGACACCCCTCCCATTGAGGAAGTCGGTAGTAAGTGAAAATTAGATTTCACATTAGCAGTTGTAAAGAGATATCCTATTAGTAAATCAGCCCAATCTTCATGCCGATGCATAATTCGCCACATCGTTTCGTATCGCGGTTGCGCCCCCAACCACCCTGACGTGTAACTTACTGTGCGTTTCTGAACTCTTCCTGCCGAGATTGCGTACAGAAGCGAACTAGAGAAGTATGGAGGCGCATAGATAGTCGGAACAGTATTGAACTGGTTGCCATAAGCCATAAACCTCTGTATGATACGATTTCCATTACTGTCCAATTTTTCATGGAAAGAGGGTAAGGCATTGTAGGGTTTCTCTCCGGTAAAGAGGTTGGGAGAGAATGCTTGCCACTTTGTATCGGAAGCAATGGCTTTATAGTATAGAGTATAACTTTTAGCATAGTTATACTTGACTTTTCTCTTATCTTCGTCACTTGCAGTGGCGATTGTCCTTGAACCGAAATAGATATCTTGATCTACGAGGAAGTGCGAACGAACAGTATCGCCAAAAACCATTTTCACTCTTGTGATGTAGCGATTATAGTACGAATTCCATACGTACCTGTATTCTATGGGAACACCTTTCCCATTGGGATCAGCGAGTAGCATTTTGTAACTAACAGATTGCAAAATAGAACCTGGCACAGAACCTGGCGCAGCCCAGCACTCCAGAAGCATTTGTGAGGGGGTCACCCTCCAAGGAATGATGAAGAATACATTCACATCATCATGCCTGTATAATTTAGCGAATTCTTCAAAGATGAAGTGGACTGGGGCATTGCCCACCACAGTTGATGTGTTAGTAAAAGCGCGTGGGGTATCAATAGCATAGTTAGGACATTCGTAGCCATTATACTTAACTTGAAAACCGCTGTTGTTCGTAGGAGTGCCACCCTGCCATATCTCTACCCACCCACTGTAAGGGTTGGTATTTCGCTGTGCAGATGCGATACTCCATCCTTGAGTAGCAATCACAGCCATTAGCACTGCCAAACGAACAAGCCACTTCAGCATCCTCGTTGCAGAACGGGTCGTGTTGGTTGCCTCCGTTGGGAGGACAGTTACCGGGCGTTGTGTACCCGATGGTGCGAGAACAAACATGATGTTTTTCCTTTCGGTTAAGGCGTGCCTTACAAAGAAGGCATCGGTTGAATGCAGTCTAACTTTCTGTACAGTTCCCCTCTCCCGAATTGCAGAGAGAGGGGGTAGGGGAGGAGGGCTACTTAGTCAATGCCATCCGGCACACCGCGGACACCATCATCGTCATCATCTCCAAATAATGGGCTGCCGGGAGAAGAAGGTGTTACAGGAACTATCAGTTTTATCCAAGAATTAGGATAAAGAGGGGCAAAACCAGCTCCATACTCCGCAGATTCCCAGTCTGCTAAAGTATGAACCACACGCCATTGAGTCTCGACCCAACCGGATTGGTATCTGAGGCGACGCACCTTAAATCGCCCTGCTGTCATGACTTTATCCATGACAGTTCGCATTCGGACGTTTATAAAGTTGATTGCTCCTCTAAAGACAAAGGTGGGAACCACACTGCGATGATTTCCTTTAAGGCGGAATATCTGGTCAATCTTTGTGTTGTTGGTATTAGCTCTGTAGGAGGAGGTTGAAGTCAACAAAGTCCCCGTTGGTTCTGCCCCGCTTCGGTGGATGCTCGCGCTTGCGACTACCCAGCCAGAGTCCACAAACCGGGAATTGTACTTGATAGTATATGCCTTGTTCCAGTTATTGCGAACAGTTGCTTGTTGTGCGGATGGGGCAGTTGCTATATCAGACTCTCCCAACCCTTGACCAGCCGTATTGTTAGTCAATGCGAAGTAGTGACGACTCGTCCAACCCGCCAGTGCTTTAATTTCTGTATGCTGCACACAAGAAGTTCCATTCCAGAAGTTCACATACCGATAGAAAAACTGCACACTGGATTTTTTCGGCCCGTACCAACCATCTTTCGTTGCCATTGCATAAGTTTTTAGTTCAGAATTATTCAGCATTCCTCCGATATCCCAGCATTCCAGAGTGAGCTCATTGGGGTCTATCTGAGCAGGTATGTAGTAGTTGAACTCTACATCATCGTCTCTAAATCCGAGAATTGCACTATTCTGATGAAAGATCACCAGAGCATTGACATGCGAATAGCCATTCTGATTGAGGTGGTTTGTGAATGCTCGTGGTTTTGTGATGTCGTATGCTGGTGCGACACTCCCCGCGCCTTTATCCACAATCTGCATTTCCGTATGCTTTTGGATTTTGACCCAGCCAACATTGGGGTTTCCATTTCCAGACGGCTGAGGCGGCCATACTTGAGCATAAGACATCTCTGTGCTATGGATAGCAATCATAGCAACTAATACTAGCAAGCGGACAAGCCACTTAACTCCTGCCGGGCTGATAGTCACCGGGCGTTGTGTACCCGATGATGGTGCGAGAACAGATGGTGCGAGAACAGACATGATGTTTTTTCCTTTCGGTTAAGGCGTGCCTTACAAAGAAGGCATCGGTTGAATGCAGTCTAACTTTCTGTACAGTTCCCCTCTCCCGAATTGCAGAGAGAGGGGGTAGGGGAGGAGGTCGCCTACAGACGGAAGTCCGGGTTTGTGCCGTTGTTGCCATACTCTTTAGTATTGCCCCAGTTACACTGCCCCAAAACACGCTCCGGGCGTACCCACTTGGCATGACCATCGGTGAAGGCATAGTTTACCCCCCCGCTATGCCGTGTGGAAGAACGACCCGCTAACTCCTGCGCTCGAACCCCCGCATCGCGGAAAAAGTTCGGCGATTGATGCACAAAACTGACAACATTGCGAGCAACATTCGACGGCGGATTTGCCGGAGAAGGAACACAACCCGAACCCGCGATGTTCTGACCGTTCGGACGGTTGATATTCCATGTCGAACCGGGAATACCCTCGTTACCATTGGCTCCTGCACCCGTGTTAGGGCTAAACTCGTAGATCATAATCGTATTGGAAGGGTATTGAATCTCAGCATAGACCGCCATCCAAACACCATTGTTAGCAAAGTTGTTGTTGCGAGCATACGACGAGCGATAGTCACCCCCACGAGTCGGAGCGGCTTCAGTACGACTTCCCCAGACAAAACCACGCAAAGTACCGGGTTGTGCGGGTGCGCCCCAGTGGTAGCGGAGTCCGTCCACATTGGGCAGGAGAACCGGTTGCATCGTATCGCTCGGACACTTGAAAATGCCATAGTTCTTGACATATGGCTCTACCAAGTCAATCCAACCGAAGGCAACATCTCCCTGAGCGCACGGGGTCGCATTCGCCGGACCTCCCCCAATCGGAGTAAGGTTGCACGAACGATTCAGAGCATAGGACTCATCCCAATCCTGACCATACATAAGATTGGCAAGAGCAATCTGCTTCATATTCGAGAGGCACGAAGTTTGCCGCGCCTTTTCACGGGCTTGGGCAAAAACAGGAAAAAGAATCGCAGCCAAGATAGCAATAATTGCTATTACAACAAGAAGCTCGATGAGTGTGAAACCATTCCGGTTTCGATTGCCTTGCGGCATCACAAAACGTTCCATCGGTTGAGCCTTTCTACAGGTCACGTCAGTTTACTAACAAACTGCCCCTTGTAACGTCATTCATGGCTCCATCCGGGCAACTACCCCTGTTTCCAAAGGGCTGTTGACAGGACGGCATGATTCACGTATCACCAATTGGCATGGGTGAAGTAGTTCCCGAGGGGCTACCCCAGACCCTTCCCCCATATTGGCAATGCGAGTCAGAAGACACCGCATCGCTTGGTATCCCATCTCTGCAAACGGCTGCGCCACCGAGGTCAGCGCAGGGTCGGTATAAGCAGAAGAAGAGAAATCGCCATAACCAATCACACTCAGTCTATCCGGGACAGGATAACCCAAGCGGCGTGCATAACGTAGAACAAGCATTGCCATTACGTCATTCGCACAGAAAATAGCTGTCGGCGGTTCCCCGACATGATTCAAAAAATACTCCACAGCACGCTCCGTCGGCTGAATCTCCCAATCCCCATGCTGAAGAAAACCCGGCAACAACGGCAACCCATGCTGATGCATTGCCTGACGAAATGCCGCTTCGCGCAAAATACAAACCGGATCCGTCGCAACACCCGAAATAAAAGCGATACGGCGATGCCCTAATTCCGAAAGATAACGTACTGCCTCCCAAGCCCCCTGCCACTCATCGCTCATCACACGGTCAAGCTTCTCGGCTCCCACCGCCGCATCCAAAAGAACAATCGGAATCTCCCACCGAGACATCTCATTATGTAAATACTCCAAAGAGGTAGGAGCAATCAACTGAACCAAAATTCCCGAAGGACGCAAGGAGAGGCAACGCTTTATCAGTTCCGCATCCAACTCCCGCCCATACAGACGCATGACCTGAACAAAATAGCCCCACTCTTCCGCCGCCGCAAGCACACCCGTAAGGATGCGCGCCCGAAACTCTTTCTCCGGGTTCTTGGCAAGATAGGCAATCACCCGTTGCTTTCCACCGCTAATCATCGCACGAGCGATTTCGTTAGGGCGATACCCCATCTCGTCAGCAACCGCTAAAATACGCTCGCGTGTTTCTTCGCTGACCCGGATGTTACTATTACTTCCGTTCAGTACCGAAGATACCGTTGCACGAGAAACTCCCGCACGCAGAGCAATATCCGCCATTCGCATCCTGAATTTGCCTCAATATCCACCCACACCAACATAATAACACGAGTAATCAAAACTGTTATTAAGAGAAGATTAAATTTATGTTAAATTTCAAAAACCCTTTTTGGGGCAACACATAACAAACCAACAGGGAAAATTCCTACAGACTTGCCTTTTTCAGCCTAGTTTTGTGTACAATGAGGTATGTCCGATACAGCAACCAACACCGCAAATAACACCGCAACCAGCACAGCAACCAGCACAGCAACCGATTCTGCCATCCCATTTTTTGGATTGAAGCCACGTGAATGTGGACTCTCCGAACCCCTCTCTGACGATATTACACTCCTAGACCGCCTCTTGGGAGAGGTGCTCGCACAGCAAGAGGGCACAGGACTGATTGACCTCGCCCATCGCTTGGCACAGGCAACCCGTACCGAAAACGCCTCCCCCCGTACTCTCCTACAATCCCTGCCCGAACTCCACGACCCCAACACAGCACAACGACTCTTGCGTGGTTTTACCATCCTCTTCCAACTGATGAACACCGCCGAGCAGAAAGAGATTGTCCGTGTGAATCGAGAGAGACACGAAAAAGCAGGACAACAACCCCGCACCGAGTCCATCCGCGAAGCGGTTCTACGTCTCAAGGCATCGGGACTAACCGCGAAAGAGATGCAAGACCTAATTCGCCGAATAGACATCACCCCCACCCTGACCGCACACCCAACCGAGGCACGACGAAGAGCGGTACTGGACAAACTACAGCGTATCGCAGAATCGCTCGCCGAACGCGCAATGCCACTCTCCTCCATGCGCCTAGATAGCCCCCTCTCCGAACAAGAAAACCGCGCCGAAACCGAACTGCGACGCACCCTGACCGAACTCTGGCAGACCGACGAACTCCGCTCTGCTCCCATCACGGTTCGAGAAGAGAGCCGAAACACACTCTTCTTCTTAGAACGAACCATCATGGATGTGGTAGGGTGGCTACACAACGATTTACAAGCCGCACTGAGCGAAGCCTATCCCGGCACAACCTTTGAAATACCACCCTTCCTCCGATACCGCTCGTGGGTGGGCGGCGATAGAGACGGCAACCCCAATGTCACCCCCCAAGTGACATGGCAAACCCTTCTGGAACATCGGCGAATCGCCCTCGAGTTTTATGCCCACCGCTTAGACCAACTGCGGCGCGAACTAACCCTAGGAATGCGAAATGTCGCCGAAAACGACCCACTACTCACCTCCCTAATACACGATAAAGAGACAGTACCCCTGGGAGAAGAGTGGCAGAAACGATACGCCGTCGAACCATATGCCCTCAAAATCCTCTTCATGCGCGAGCGCGTCCTCGCAAATCTACACCACTGCCAAGCACTCATCGCCGAAGGAGATGCCGGAGATAGCGGAGTCTCCGCAGAACCCTACTCCTACTCCACCGCAACCGAATTTGTACAAGACCTAACCCTGCTCCAAGAGAGTCTACGTCGCAACAAAGCCGCCGCACTAGCAGACTCCGGGGGAGTCGCAGACCTACGCATACAAGCACAAACCTTCGGATTTCATCTAGTCGCTCTAGATGTACGACAGCACAGCGACGAACACGCCAAAGCCCTCACCGAAATATTTCGTACCGCACGAGTCCTCCCCTCCATCGCCGCCTATGCCGACCTACCCGAAGAGGAGAAGATAGTCCTCCTCGCACGAGAACTGCGAAACCCACGCCCCCTCACCTTCCGGGATGCCAACCTCTCCGATAGCACCCGCAATGTCTTGCAAGTCTTTGACGTTATTCGGCAAGCACGACGGCGACTCTCCCCCGAATCCGTAGTCTGCTACATCGTCAGCATGACACACGAGGTTTCCGACCTATTGGAAATCCTTCTCCTATGCAAAGAAGCCGGACTCTTCCGATGGGTCGAAGGAGAAAACGTCGCTTCCGAATTAGACCTAGTACCCCTCTTTGAAACCATTGACGACCTACACCGCTCCGACACCCTGATGAACCGCCTCTTCGCCTCCCCCGAATACCGCCTCCATCTTGCAGCACGAAACAACTTCCAAGAAATCATGCTCGGCTACTCCGACTCCAGCAAAGATGGAGGATTCCTCGCCGCAAACTACGCCCTACAAGACACCCAAGCACGACTAGGGCGAACCTGCCGAACTGCCGGAGTACAAATGCGCCTCTTCCACGGACGCGGAGGAACCGTAGGACGTGGAGGAGGACGAGCAAACCGAGCAATCCTCTCACAACCCATAGGCTCGTTTGATGGACGTATCCGATTTACCGAGCAAGGCGAAGTAATCTCCTTCCGCTACAGCCTCGCCCCCATCGCCCACCGCCACCTAGAACAAATCATCAATGCCGCCCTCATCGCTGCCGCACCACGACGCAA
>Ga0224722_1001186_pt1 | contig 14618 bp, 13 predicted proteins | sample Balambano_FR1_Me_FD_161646 | JGI IMG/M metagenome (GOLD analysis project Ga0224722, IMG submission 161646) | Freshwater sediment microbial communities from Lake Towuti, South Sulawesi, Indonesia - Balambano_FR1_MetaG | ecosystem: Environmental > Aquatic > Freshwater > Lake > Sediment | place... | reverse complement strand
ACTCGGTCGTTTGACCGGCGCGGAGACCTGCTACCGTCTTCATGTGAATCCCGATGGCAAAGACCTTGTGCGCTGCCCCGATGTCGGCTTTGTCGTGATGGATCGCGCCCCTGAGCCGTTCGATGAAAACTACATACCGTTCGCGCCTGACCTCGCGGTTGAGGTGCTTTCGCCGGGGAATGATCCCAGCGACATGCACGACAAGGCGCGGGAGTATCTGCAATTCGGTACGCGCCTTGTCTGGCTGATTGACCCCGCTGCGCGCACTGTGATGGTCTACACGCCGACGGGTACCCGCCTCCTCAACGCGGGCGATACGCTCGACGGCGGCGATGTGCTGCCGGGCTTCGGGGTCGCGGTAAGGGAGATATTTCCGGTGTAGTGTCGCCGCTTGTCCGCCTGCTCACCACCGCCTGCGAGACGGATCAGCCTCTAGGACACCGTTTCCCCATCCACCGCCGCCAGAATATTGACGGCGATCGCGTCGCGCACATCCCGAAACGCCGCGAGAATCTCGTCGTCGCTGCCAGTTGCCTCTGCCGGATCAGGGAAGCCGATGTGCAGCCGCTTTCCTTGTCCAAGCCAGACCGGGCAGTTCTCCGCCGCGTCATCACACACGGTAATGACAAGATCGAACGGCTGACCGGTGAACTGGCTCAGGTGTTTCGGCGTCGTGCCAGCCGTCTCGATACCGATCTCCGCCAGCGCCCGCAGCGCATACGGGTTGACCTGTGCAGCGGGCTGGGTGCCGGCGCTGAACACCTGCCACTGGTCACCGCGCCGCGCATTGATGATCGCCTCCGCCATCTGGCTGCGGGCGGAATTGCCGGTACACAGAATCAACACGCGCTGCTTTGCCATGCTGGTTCGCCTGCTTATTCCGCGAACGGCTTGCGCGCCGTGATCCGTGCGCTGAACAGGCGCGGCATACCCGCCTGATGCTCCACAATGCCATCGGCGTCGGCTTTGTCCACGACCTGAATATCGGCGAAACCCGCCAGCGCCATCAGGTTCGTATAGGCGTTGACGTCAATCGCGCCGGTCACGCATTCCGCCCATTTTGCCGCGTCCGCCCGCAGGTCAGCGCTGAAATCGCCCTCAGTCACAATATCGCTCACACTGATGCGCCCGCCCGGTTTCAGGGCGCGGTACGCCTCGCGGAAGACGGCGGCTTTATCCGGCGACAGGTTGATGACGCAGTTGGACATGATCACATCCATACTGTTCTCCACGACGGGCAGCGCTTCAATCTGCCCGCGCCGAAATTCGACGTTGTGCATGTTGAGTTTTTGCTTGTTCTCATTCGCCCGCTGAAGCATGGTCGGGGTCATATCCACGCCGATGACATAGCCGCTATCGCCCACCTGCCGCGCCGCCATGAAGCAGTCAATCCCGCCACCGCTGCCGAGATCAAGCACCCACTCACCCGGTTGCAGCCCGGCAATCGTGACCGGGTCACCGCAGCCGAGCGAAATATCGGTGACGGACGCGGGCAAGCCTTCGGTTAATGTGTTGTTATAAAGCTGAACGGGCGTACAGCAGTCGGCAGAACCCGTGCCGCAGCAGCTTTGCGCCGCGCCGGTCGCAATCGCGCTGTAGCGCTCCTGCACAATATCGTGAATTTGAATCGTTTCGGTCATGATTTTCTCCACAGAGATAAAGTTCGTCTGGCGCTGGTGGGCGGTATCCGGCGCGAAGGTGTAGAGCAGGCTGTCGCAGCACACCGTCACCTGTTCCTGATTGAGCGTGTAGTAGCGGTTGCGTCCCTCCTGCCGAACGAGGACAAGTTCCGCTTCTTCGAGCTTTTTGAGATGATGGCTGACGGTGGGCTGGTTCACGCGCCCGTCCAGTTTTTCGACCACATCGTTGACACTCAGCCACACGCAGCAGAGCAGCTTCATCACTTCCTGCCGCGTTTCGTCAGCGATGACCCTGGCGAAGGTCAGTTCTACCGTTTCCATAAGGCTCATTTCATATTGATGCTCATCAATACATCTGATTATATTGACATTCATCAATATGTCAAGTGATTGTGCCGGATACGTTATAAGCACAAAGGGCGCAAAGACGCAAGGGTTTTTATGAATTTTCTTTGCGTCCTTTGTGTCCTTTGAGATTTCATTCCTTTAGTCATTCTGTACGAACAAGTCTTCACTTTTTGCTACATTCTGTCGCATAATGATGGAAAATCGTTCAGAAAAAGGGCATTCTCATGATTATCGGTATTCCCAAAGAAATTAAGGACAACGAGTACCGCGTGTCGCTGCCGCCGGGCGGCGTCCGCGAGATGGTCAAGCACGGGCATAGTGTGGTTGTGCAGTCCGGCGCGGGCATGGGCAGCGGTTTCACCGACGAGGAATACATGCAGGCGGGCGCGTCGTTATTGCCCGACGCAGGCGACGTGTGGGGCAGGGCGAATCTCGTCATCAAGGTGAAAGAGCCGCAGCCGAGCGAATACGCCTATCTGCGACCCGATCTGGTGCTGTTCACCTATCTCCATCTGGCGGCGGAAGAACGGCTGACCCGCGCCCTGCTCGACAGCGGCGTGACGGGTATCGCCTACGAGACAGTGGAAGATGATGAAGGGCGACTCCCCCTGCTCCAGCCGATGAGCGAAGTCGCCGGGCGCATGTCTACACAGGTGGCGGCACAATACTTGCAGAAGTCAGAAGGCGGGCGCGGCATTCTTATGGGTGGCGTCCCCGGCACACGCCCGGCGCATGTCGTCATCCTCGGCGGCGGCACGGTTGGCACGAATGCCGCGCAGGTCGCGCTCGGTATGGGCGCACAGGTGACGCTGCTCGATGTGAACACCGAACGGCTGCGCTATCTCGATGAAGTGCTGCACGGGCGGCTGATCACGCTGTACTCGAACGAAACCAACGTCAGCGAAGCGCTCCGAACAGCCGACGCGGTGATTGGCGCGGTGCTGGTCACAGGGGCGCGGGCGCCGCGTTTGATCACCCGCCCGATGCTCAGCCTCATGCCCCGTTCCAGCGTGATTGTGGATGTGGCGGTGGATCAGGGCGGCTGCGTCGAGACGACCCACGCGACCACGCACAGCGATCCAACGTATGTGGTGGACGGCGTGCTGCATTACGGCGTGGCGAACATGCCCGGCGCGGTGCCACGCACGTCCAGCTATGCCCTGTCGAACGCGACGCTCCGCTATGCGCTCAAGATCGCCGACCTCGGCGCATGGGAGGCGATGGAACGCGACCCGGCGCTGGCGAAGGGCTTGAACATCACCGATGGCAAAGTGACACACGCAGCCGTCGCCGAGACGTTCGGGCTGAAGCTGGAGATGGTGTAGAAGAAATTTCATCGGGGCATAAAATGATATGTCCCGATTTGTTGGGATCAAGCGCCATGCTCCAAAAGTCGTATAATAGCTGCACAATCATCAAGTAGGTGCAGGAGACCGTTATGGCAGCGGTGAATTTTGAAGAAGTGGTACATCTGGTCGAACGTCTCACGCGACAGGAGCAGCGCAAGTTGCTACGGCACTTACAAACCCTGGCAGATCAGCGTGAATTGACGGTTGATGAGAAAAAGGCGTTATTGGATTCCGTGGTTATTGATGCGGGACCCATATCACCTCACTATTCGGACCGACGCGAAGACTGGTATGACGATGACGGACAATAAGGCGTTCGTGGACACAAACATACTTTTGTGAACGACAATCGCTCAATTTCCGCAACATGATCAAATCAGAGCATATCTGAGTGAGCAGATCGCAGCAAAAACAGAGCTATGGATTAGTCGGCAAGTGATACGTGAGTATATTGTTCGGGCGACACATCCACTGACTCTGATTAGTCCATTGACGGTGGCACAGGCTGTTGAGGAAATTAGGAATCTTCAGCCTCTTTTCAGAGTTGCCGATGAAACCGCTTCTGTAACGAAACAACTTCTGGAATTGATCACGATTTATCCTACTTCCAGTAAGCAAATCCATGACGCCAATATCGTTGCGACTATGCTCGTTTATGGTATTGACACCCTCCTTACGCTCAATGTCTCTGATATGAAGCGGTTTTCAGATCGAATCACGATTGCGACTATCTAATGCCTAACTGTTTATATTGAAGGAAAATCATGCACATCCTGATCATCGGCGGGACGCGCTTTGTCGGGCGGCACATGGTTGAGGCGGCGCAGGCACGGGGACATCAGGTGACGATGTTCAATCGTGGTCAGACCGGCGCAAATCTGTATCCCGATGTGGAAACCCTTCATGGCGACCGCGATGGCGGACTGGATGTCTTGCGCGGTCGGCGTTGGGATGCAGTGATAGATACCTGCGGCTATGTGCCGCGCATCGTCAAACAATCGGCTGACCTGCTGGCGAACGCCGTTGATACCTATATTTTCGTTTCCAGCCTGTCCGTGTATGCCGATCTCACGCCGAATGGCGATGAAATTGAAGCGCTGGAGACAACGGACGACCCGACCAGCGAAGACATCCTGCCACATTATGGCGCGTTGAAAGCCCTGTGTGAGCAAACGATTGAAACGGCAATGCCGGGGCGCGGCGTGTATCTGCGGGCGGGGCTGATCGTCGGCAAATACGATTATATGAATCGCTTTCCCTACTGGCTGCGCCGCCTGGCGGACGGCGGCGATACGCTTGCGCCCGGCGACCCTGACTCACCCGTCCAGTTGATTGATGCGCGTGATCTGGCGGACTGGGCGATTTTACAAGCAGAGAACCACACGGCGGGTGCGTACAACATCACCGGTCCTGAACAGCCGCTGCGCCTCGCCGATGTGCTGGCGACTATCCAGCGCGTCGTAGGCAGTGACTCAACATTAACGTGGGTAGATGATCAATTTCTAACCGAGAATCAGGTCGCGCCGCTGGATGGTGCGCCGATGTGGATGCCCGCTGAAGCGGATGGCTTCTTCAGGCGGAATATTGATCGCGCCGTTCAGTCGGGTTTGCGCTTCCGTCCGCTGGAAGAGACGACCCGTGAAACATGGGAATGGCTGCAAACCGTATCGTCAGACGCGCCATCCACCGCACGGATTCAAAGTGGCTTGCCGCGTGAGGTTGAGGCGCGGTTACTGGCGGCGTGGCGGGAAAAACACGAACGGTAAATAATGAAATTGTTGTAGGGGCGAGGCTTGCCTCGCCCGCGATGTTTATTTATTCGGCAAAGCTCCTACATCGGAACGCCTACGCGCTTCCCGGCGTACTTGGTTTCTGCTTGCCCAGCTTCTTTGCATCCTCATCCGTGAAAAATTCGGCGTCATCCTGCAACTGCGCGGGATCCAGGTTCGGTTGTTCGCGGCGCATCGCCTTGCGGCGCTCCAGGTGGCTGCTGGTTGATCTGCCCATGACATCGAACATGGCGGCTGTCCCCGCCTGATGATGATCGTAGGTCATGGCGTGACTTGCCTTTACGCCGATAGACGCGCCAACCTGCCACGCATCCTGGTTCGCGCCGAGATACACAAATGACCAGCCCGCCGCTTCCTTCCGCGTGATCAACTCGACAATACGGGCGCGGTTGTATTCCCTTGATGAGTTCTCCTCGCCGTCGGTCATGATGACGAACAGCACTTCCGGTGTTGGCTTGATCGGCGCAATCGCGGTTTCCGTTTCGCCGATCAGCCGCGCAATGCAGTCATACAGCGGCGTACCGCCGTTTGGCTTGTAGGTATCGAAGGTCAACGGGGCGACGACGGGCAGCGGCGTCAGGCGATAAACCCCGTCATATTTAACGGTGCTGAACAGCACCAGCGAGAGCAGCGCGTCCGGGTGCTGATTATTCACCGTCTGAACATATTCGTTGAAGCCGCTGATCGTCGCCTGACGAACGGATTCCATTGAGCCGGTTTCGTCGAGCAGAAAGGCGATGATCACATGAGGATCATCCGGTGGCGCATCGTTCTTTTTTTTCTTCTCGCCCATAACACTTCCCCCTGTTTACTAGCGATATGGTAAGTATACGCCAAAAATTAGAATAGCGGGCGATTACTCGACATAGCGCAGGGCTTCAGAAGTATCTTCATCCTCTAAATCAGGAAAGTCGCGCAGGATTTCAGTATTGGTCATGCCTGCTGCGACCATATCCACGACGGTAGCAACTGGTATCCGCAAACCGCGTATACACGGCACACCGCCCATTTTGTCGGGATCAATTGTAATGGGCGTAAACATTCGCATTTGCCTTGTCTAATTCATCATATTCAGCATAACACGCTTTACGCCCGCTGGCACTGCGGGCAGAAGTGCGTACCGCGCTGGGAAACCCTGATCTTGACGATGGGCGTGCCGCAGTCATAACACGCTTGTCCTTCCCGATCATAAACCATAAAGCGCTCCTGCGCCTCGCCCGTCGTGCCGTCCGGTTTGCGATACCAGTTTACGGATGCGCCTTCGCCTTCTATCGCCTGCGCCAGTACAAACCGGATCGCCTCATACAGCGCGGCAATCTCGTCGGAGTGTAAACTATCAGCCCGGCGCAGCGGGTAAATTTTGGCGCGAAACAGGGCTTCATCGGCATAAATGTTCCCGACGCCCGCCAGAAATGCCTGATCGAGCAGCAGCGCTTTGATCGCCTTGTGATGACGTTGCAGCCGTTCGGCAAGTACAGCGGGTGTGAACTCATCCGACAGTGGTTCGGGTCCTAAATGCGGTGCGAGGTCTTCGATACGGCTGACCAGCGAGACGAAGCCGAACTTGCGCGAGTCGGAAAAGCGAAGCTGCCTGCCACCGTCAAGTTGCAAGCGCACATGCACCCAGCGATCCGAGTCATGCACGGCGTCATCCACTGTCACATACAGCCGCCCGGTCATTTTCAGGTGGACGGCGAGAATATCGTGGTCGAGTTCGCACAGGATATACTTGGCGCGGCGGCTGACGGCGCGAAATGTCTGCCCCTGAATACGGGCAACGAGCGCGTCTGGCTCAATCTCGCGGATCGCCCTGCGCCAGTCGTACCACACATCCTGCACAGTATGACCGATTAGCGGCTCGCGCAAGCCGCGCACCACCGTTTCAACTTCGGGAAGTTCAGGCATAGCCCTGCTCTCTAGCTCTATTCAGTTTGCTGCTGATCGGCTTCGCGGCGCTGATGCAGAAGTTCAATCGCTTCGTCCAGTGTAGCGACCATGAGCATTTTCTGGGTAATCGCTGGCAGCATTCGCTTACTGACCGAGACCAGCGAACTGATGTAGCGATTCTGCACGACGACCACGACATAGCGCTGATTGGAAGCCGTATGGCTATCATCCCGGCTCAGGGCAAAGTGGGTGATGATGTTGGGCGGTATCCGTTGTACCTGCCCGATGTCAAAAACTAGATCAACCATGTGGGCGACATCCTGCATATTGAGCCGCACCTCATGAATCGCCTCGCTCATCTCGCTGATCGTCCAGGGCTCCGTGAAGTGCATGTGAAGAATGGTTTGTGTATCGTCATACCAGGCAATTGTGACCGGCATACCATTAAACTCTCATTCGGTGGGTTCAATGAAGCAGCAAGGGGAATGTATTATACCTTAAGTACGCTCTATCGTAGTGGAAAATGCGCGGCTTGGTTATGAAAAACAAATGAATCCGCGCCCCCAAATCCTGCCCGATTCGGCTATAATCAGTGTTGAATACGCACAAAATTTCCAGATGTGATGGCTGACAACGACTTTATTCATTTGCACGTCCACACCGAATATTCGCTGCTGGACGGCTTAAGCGATATTTCCAAACTGGCGAAACACGCGAAAGCGATGGACATGAGCGCTCTCGCCATCAGCGATCATGGCGCGATGTATGGCGTGATTGACTTCTTCCGCGAGTGCAAAAAACAGGGCATCAAGCCGATCATCGGCATGGAAGGCTATGTGGCACCGCGCACCATGCACGACCGCGACAGCCGGCTGGATAAAACCCCGTTTCACCTGCTCATGCTGGCGATGAACGAGACGGGTTACAAGAACCTGTGCCGTATCGCCACCGCTTCCATGCTCGAAGGCTATTATTACAAGCCGCGTATTGATCGTGATTTTCTCGAACGACACTCCGAAGGCTTGATCGTCACCAGTGGCTGCCTCGCCGCCGAAATTCCGAATCTCGTCAATCAGGGGCGCGATGACACCGCCCGCGAACTGATTGACTGGTATCTGCAAATCTTCGGGCGCGAACGCTTCTATCTGGAATTGCAGCAGCATGATATTCCCGCGCTCAACGCGGTCAATCAATGGCTGGTTGAGATCGGCAAGAAGGACGATGTGCAGTTTTTAGCCACTAACGACGTGCATTACGTCCTCGCTGACGATTACGACGCGCACGATACTTTGCTTTGCATTCAGACCAGCGCCCTGAAAAGCGAACCCCGCGGCGACGGCGGGCGCATGGGCATGAGCGATAACAGCTATTATCTCGCTGACAAGGCGCAGATGTGGCAGACCTTCGGACATATTCAGGACGGTGCACCGCTGCTCAATTCGCTGGCGATTGCCGAGATGTGCAATGTTGACCTGGATACCAAAGGCTATCGCCTACCGATCTTCCCTGTGCCGGATGGATTCGCGCCGAACGAGTACATGCGCTATCTGTGTGAAAAAGGGCTGGAATGGCGGTATGGCGCAAGCCGCGCCCGCACGGATCAGGCGTTGATCGAACGGCTGAATTATGAACTGCGCGTGATTGACGAGATGGGCTTCGTCACTTACTTTCTGATCGTATGGGATTTGTGCGAGTATGCCCGCGCCGCAGACATCTGGTGGAACGTGCGCGGGTCGGGTGCGGGCAGCCTGGCGGCGTATACGCTCGGCATCACCAATATTGACCCAATTGAAAATAACCTGCTGTTCGAACGCTTCCTCAATCCGGGGCGCGTCTCCATGCCCGATATTGATATGGACTTCCCCGATGATCGCCGTTCCGAGATGATCGCCTACACGGTGCGGAAATATGGCGAGGATAAGGTCGCGGCGATCATCACATTCGGTACGCTTGGCGCGAAAGCCGCCGTGCGCGATGTCGGGCGGGCGTTCAACGTTGATCTGGCGCTGGTGAACAAGGTCGCGGGGTTAATCCCAACTGAGCCGAAGCCTAAACCCATCAACACCTACGTTGAGGAAAATCCCGAACTGCGGGCGCTGGTCGGTGGTGATCCGCAGCTTCAGGAAGTGATGGACATGGCGGCAAAGCTGCAAGGCGTGTCACGCAATTCTTCGACTCATGCCGCGGGCGTGATCGTGGCGGATAAGCCATTGGTGGAATATCTGCCCTTGAGCCGCCAGTCGAAGGAAGACGACTCGCTGCCGCTGAAACAGGTGACGCAGTTCCCGATGGAAACCGCCGAGTCGATTGGCTTGCTCAAGATTGACTTTCTCGGTTTGTCCACGCTGACGATCATGCGCCTTGCCAGTGATCTGATTGAGAAGAATCGCGGTGTGCGCTACACGATGGATAACATCCCGTATCGCCCGACAGGGGACGCGCAGACTGATCAGATGCTCCGGGATGCGTTCGCGCTGCTCAGTCGCGGCGATACCGTTGGCGTGTTTCAGGTCGAAAGTTCGGGCATGCAGCAGATGCTCCGCGAGATGCGCCCGACGAAATTTGAGAATATTATCGCGGCGGTGTCACTATATCGTCCCGGTCCGATGGATTACATCCCGATGTATAACCGCCGTATGCACGGCGAGGAACCCGTCGAATATCATCATCCCCGTCTGGAGGATATGCTTGGCGAGACGTATGGGATTATGGTGTATCAGGAACAGCTGATGCAGATCGCCAGCGCGATGTTCGGCTATGCGCTCGGCGAGGCTGATTTGATGCGCCGCGCCGTCTCCAAGAAGAAGAAAGAGGATTTGCTCAAGCACCGCGAAATTTTCCTCCAGCGCGGTCCTGAACTTGACGCAACGGTAACACCCGAAATCGCGGGCAAAATTTTCGCTGACATCGAATTTTTTGCCAACTACGGCTTTAATAAAAGCCATGCTGCCGATTACGCAGTTATTACTGTGCAGTCGGCATTTCTCAAAGCGCAGTATGCACCGGAATATATGGCGGCGCTACTCACCGTCTATTTCGACGCGCCGGATAAGGTCACAACCTGCCTTGCCGAATGCAAGAGGCTGAATATCCCGCTGCTGCCGCCGAGCATTAACCACAGCAATCTGGATTTTGACATTGAAATGCTTACAGACGGCAGACGCGCTATCCGCTTCGGGTTAAGCGGCGTGAAGAATGCCGGCGTCGGCGCGGTGCAGCGGCTCATCAGCGCCCGTGCTGAAGGCGGCGTGTTTACCAGCCTTGACGACCTGTGCCGCCGTGTAGACCTGCATTCTGTCGGCAAACGCCCGCTGGAAATGCTGATCAAGGTCGGGGCACTGGATGAATTTGGTACGCGCCCGCAGTTATTGAATGCGCTGGATCGGATCGTCGCGCACAGCCAGTCCATTCGCAAGACCCGCGAAACCGGGCAGATCGGCTTGTTTGGCGACTCTGCTGCCCAATCGGATGATCTGCTCACGAACCTGCCCGGCGCTGCCCAAGCCAGCCAGCGCGATATGCTCAACTGGGAAAAGGAACTGCTCGGCATTTATATCTCCAGCCACCCGATTGACCCGGTGCTGGACATGCTGCAAGGGACGAATATCGCCAGCAGCGACGAACTGCTCACCGCGCCGCCCGAACACAATGAGCGCCCGGTGCGCGTCGTCGGGCTGGTGGCAGGGCTGCGAAAGACCGTCACCAAAAACCGTGACATGATGGGCATCATCAAACTCGAAGACAAGTCCGGCAGTATAGACGCGGTGGCGTTCCCGAAGACATGGGCGAAAGTGCAGGATCAGGTCGTTGAAGGCGCGGTGATCCTCGTCATGGGCAAGCTCGATTTGACACGCGGTGCCGCGCAGATCGTCGTCGAAAATATCACACAGGAATTTCAGTCGGTGACGGCTGCCCTGCCTTCTGCGCCCGTCTCGTCATCGGGCATGTTGAATGGCAGCGCTTCCGCCTCGTATGAGGCGTGGCATGAGCCGATTATGGCGGGTGGATCAGATGAAGAGCCGCCCGGCTTTGACGAACTGCCGCCGCTGGATGATGACGGCGCGTTAAACGGTGTCTGGTCGCCAAATCGTGCGCCGCAAACGCCCGCGCCTGATCTCGACAGTTATCTGGATGGAGATGACGCGCCAACAACAGCGCCGCCGCAGATGATCACGCTGCGCTTTCACCGCAATGGCGATGAAGTCCGCGACCTGCGCCGTCTGAAGCGGTTGATTCAGGAAATCATCAGCCACCCCGGCACGGCTCGCTTTCGGATACTGGTCTGTGACGAGGGCGTGGACACCTATATCATGGACTTTGACGACAAAACGACTTGCTGGGGCGAACCGCTGGAAAAACTGCTGAACGCCATGAATGGAGTCGAGGTGGTGGAGGTTGGGTTAGTGGATGTGTAGGGACGTGCGCCAGCACGTCCGTAAATTATTCACCTCAAATATTTTTTCAACCAAGCGGATGCCCTGGCGGGCATCCCTACAGTTCCGTTGGCGGACGCGTAGGGACGACTGCCTGACTACCCCACCTGCCTCCATACGGGATTGCTGTAAAAGTCATTCCCATCCGTCAGGCGGCGCAGATCGCCCGTTTCGACATCCACCACATACAGGTTGATCGCCCCGTCACGGTCGCTGCGGAAGGTGATCTGCCCGCCATCGGGTGACCAGACCGGCGCTTCATCAAATGCCGGGCTGTAGGGAGTCAGCGGGCGCAGGTTCGAGCCATCGGCGTTGATCAGATACAGGTCAAAATCGCCGTTGGCATGGTCAGAGGCGAACACCAGCTGCGATCCATCCGGTGACCACGCCCCCTGCCACATCATCTCGTAGCCATCGCCGCTGGTCAGGCGGCGTTCATTCTCGCCCGCCGCGCTGATGGTATAGATGTGCTGCCTGCCATCGCGGTCAGACACGAAGGCGATCTGCGATCCATCGGGCGACCATGACGGGTAGAAATCCCGACCAATTTCCGACGCGGTGATGTTGCGCTGTGCGCCGCTTGCCACCTCGACGATCACGATGTAGCTGGAAGCAGGCGTTGCCGAGGTCCCGGCGATATGGCTGCCATCCGGCGACCATGCCGCTTGCAGGCTGTATTCGACGCCGCGCAGCAGCACCCGCGACTCACCCGTATCAGGGTCAAAGAGTACGGCTTGGGCGGGATACGGCTCGCTGACGGTTGAAATGATCAGTAAATCGCTGTTCGGCGACCAGACCGGGTCATGATCCCAGCGCCCGAACGGATCAAAACAACGCTCCCTGCCCGGCAGCCGCAGCACGCACAGATGCGGCGCTGTGCCGTCGTCCCCCACAGCGATATATGCCAGCGACTCGCCATCGGCAGACCACGCGGGCGACTGCTCGGCGACATCGGGGCTGCGGCTGAGGTTGAATGCCCGCCCGCTGACGACATCCTGCACGACCAGATCGCTCGTATCCGGCACGGGGGACGCCGCATAGGTTATCCACTGCGACGCCTGTGCGCGGGCGATGGCGAGGGTGGCTGTTATGGCAGCGGTGACGGCAAGCAACAGGGTGAGGAGGTAGGGGAACAGGCGAGTCATGGATGTTACTGAGGGTACCAGGCGGGAGGATTATACCAATTGGACTGACCAAATATGTTTTCTCCAATTTTCCATGTGTGACCTGTTGTAGTATCCAACATGATTATGTTTGCTTGCCATGTTTCCCCGTTAAAAATTTCTGTGAAGGCAATTTGGAGTGAGTCTGGCGACCAAACGATCACAGATGCTTCATGAAATTCATATTCACCGGACTCAAACAAAATTCTACCCACTGTATCGATGACGAAAATTTTGTTGAATCGCCCTGTATTGACTTCATAATTAGCGGTAAAAGCCAGCCGTGTTCCATCAGGTGACCATGCAAGGCTCGAAACCGTTTCGAATGATGGTTCGCTATCCCTATAGATGAGTTCTTCGGTGTCGCTCGATATGTCGTACAAATAAATCTCCAACACCTCATTTTCATAATTCGTGGTTATAAAGCTTGAGCCATCCGATGACGATACAAAGTTAAAAATTGGATGTTCAAGAACAACCTGCCGATCTAGTTGTCCGTTAAAATCCAGAATTTCAACGACACTATGATTATCTTGCCAATAATAAGACGACAAGTATCTACTGTTCACCAAGCTTATTAAACGGTAGTGATAAGGAATTCTCATCAATTCCTGAATATTTCCTGTTTGGGCATCAAGAGAATGAAATATCCAGAATTGACTGGAGTCCTCTGCGAATAATTTTGATGCGAAAATCATGAGGTTAGTATTTGCTAACCATTGTGGTTTAAAGGCGATGTCTAATTGACCAACGGGGGACTCAAAACACGTTGCGTCACTCATTCGGAATCTCACGCAAATTGAGATAGCTCCAGGGACTTGCGAAACATATCCAAGCCAGTTTCCATTAAAAGACCACGTAGGCAGGATTTCAAGTTCGTGTTGTGAACGTGTAAGATTTGCCAGTCGACCAAAATTTGAGTCAAACCAATACAAATCACTTGCGTAATCCGTTAACCTGTAGCCCAATGGTGTTCCTGAAATCACCAGCTTCCAACCGTCATTCTTTCGCGCCACGCCCAACACGCCGACCAGCACGAGGCAGACGGCGGCGAAGGTCAGCGCGATCCAGCGAAATAGGAGGCGGAAGGGTGTCATACGGGCGAAACGGGTATAATGGTCGTCATGAGCTAATCATAACGCAATCTCTCGCGCTCACGGGCGCGGCGTAGGCAAAGCGAACGACAAAAGGACACCCCATGAGCGATCAGCGCAAGACTCCGAAGAATGACTCGCAGGATGACAGCCTCGTTGAAACCGAAGGCATCGCCGAAACGGAAAATTATATCGCCTGGATTTCACACGAGCCGGACGGCGAGACGGTCTATCACCTCGAACTCGGCGCGGTCACACTTCATTTCTTCCGCGAGGAATTTCTCGAAGTGCTTGATCTGGTGGACGAGGCACGCGAGGCGCTGCGGTGAATATCGCCAAAGCCACTTCGCGCCAGCAGATAAATCCGCCGGCACCGGCAAAGACAAACCTCTGGCGAGGTTATTTTGTCCCAAAGGGACGTGTCTTTAACGGCTGCCGGGCAATTTATTGCCTGGCGACAAGACAATCCAAATATGCTGTTTATGTTCGGATGCGCTGTCGCGCATCCCTACAATATTTGACCTTATGTAGGGACGTGCGCCAGCGCGTCCGTCGAAACAAATTTGCGACCTGCGGCATAATCCTCCTTCTCCTCCTCGCCGCCTGCACCGCCACCGACGCGCCAGCAGGCAGCAGCTACAGCACGCGCCAGCCAGAATCACTGGTGCGCCGTATCGCCACTGTCTATGCCTCGCCGACGCCGGGCGCAGAGGCGCAGCGGGCGACACAGTTTGCCAGCCGCCCGACGCAGGATGTCCGCATTCCGACTCTGCAACCCTCACCAACCGTCTATATCGGCGTGTTTCTCGGCGCGGAACAATCTGACGGCGGCTTGCCGGTCGTGGATGCCGCGCAGTATCAGGGGACGCTGGCGGCATTCGCCCCGACGCTTGAGGCGGGCGCGATCTCAACGG